>Ga0207770_100025_pt1 | contig 162834 bp, 153 predicted proteins | sample A23E2SouthBayCA_FD_187729 | JGI IMG/M metagenome (GOLD analysis project Ga0207770, IMG submission 187729) | Aerobic enrichment media microbial communities from Eden Landing Ponds, California, USA - A23 E2 (SPAdes) | ecosystem: Environmental > Aquatic > Marine > Unclassified | place: Emeryville...
GGGCGAGCGCCGCTCGCGTCTCGACCGCCGCGACCGCGTGGCCGATCGCCTCGCCGAGTTCCGCCAGCGCCGCCTGCTCGCGCTCGCCGAAGACGTTCTGCCTGTCGGCGTAGATGCTGATGAACCCGTAGACGGCGTCGTCGTGGTAGATGGGGACGACCGTCAGTGACTCGACGCCGTGGGACCGGAGCAGGTCCCACCACGGCTCCATGGCCGCCTCGTCGAAGACGTCCGGCACGATCTGGATCGACCGCGTCTTGATGGCTCGCCCGCCCGGGCCGCGGCCGGTCGGCGAGTCGTCGACGGTGACGACGATGGACTCGAAGTACTCGTCGGGGAAGCCAGCCCAGGCGGTCGGTGCCACGCGCTCGGCCGTCTCGTCGTATCGACCGATCCAGGCGGCCTCGTAGGCGTCGGACTCCCCGAGGCGGTCACAGACCGCCTGTTCGAGATCGGCCCGGTCGTCGTGGTGGAGGAGTTCCTGCGTGGCGATGCGCAGCGTGTCGTTGATCCGGTGGAGTTGCGCGATGGACCGCTGCCGGTCGAGGCCGCGGAGGTCGTAGATGCCGACGACCAGTCCCCCGAGGGACCCCGCAGTCAGGAGGTTGAGCGACGGCGTCACGACCGCGACGACGGTCGCGTCGAGGCTGATGGCCGCACCGAACAGCCACCCACCCATGAGGAGCAGCGTGACGGCGCCCACGCCGGTCCACGCGAGGAGGCGGCCGCCGCGGTCCGGGCCGGCAACCCCGCCCCGGGCCAGGAGGCCGCCGAGCCAGACGAGCACCACCGCAGCCACGAGCGGTGGGAGTTCGAGGAGGAGCGGGATCGGCCGACCCAGCAGGGTCAGGGCCTTCCCGAGGTGGACGAGCGACAGGAGAATCCCGACGGCGGCGACGAACGCGCCAGCACGACGGGTGGAGAGCGAACGCACGATGGTCACTGCCGAGCGTTTCGGTGCGCAGTGGGTTAGGGTCGCCGGCCGCACTATCAGACGTGATAGCTGGCCGCGCGGGCGGCCGGACCCGTCGCACAACTGGCCAGAACGTCCGCGGTCGCGGAACGACAGCACGGCCATCGGTACTCCCTGGGGCTGGCCCTCACGAGGCGAACGTCATCGGGAGAACACATAGCGTCGGTGGACCCCTCCTCGGAGACATGAGCCCCGATTCCCCGGTGACGGAGCGTCGGCTGGACGTCCGCGAGGTCGACGGCGAGCCGTTCGGCACGATCGTGGCGGCGCTCGAAGACCTCCCGGAGGACGCGTCGCTCCGCCTGCTCAACAGTTTCGAACCCGAACCCCTCTACGACGTTCTCGAACAGCGCGGGTTCGCCTACGAGACGACCCACCCGGAACCCGACGTCTGGCACGTCGAGATCCGGCACGACTGACCGCACGTCACCGGGCACCACGGCCTTCGCGCGCGGCGCGAACGACGAGGGTCGGCACGAACCAGCCGCCGGGCGAACGCTCCGTGGCCCGCTCAAAACGGTGCGTCCTGGGTATTGCGGCTGGACTCGGCGGCGTGGACGGACTCGTCCATCGACGCCGACCCGACCGACGAGCCGTCCGCCGGCGTCGCCGACGCGTCGCCGGTCTCAGGGTAGGTCGCCTCGATGTCGGCGAGTTCCTCGTTGATCGCCTCGCTCTGGTGGTGCATCGGGGCGGCGCGAACGCGGACGAGGTCGTACTCGTGGCGCTCGGAGAGGCCGTTCCACGCCCGAAAGGAGCCGATCGTGAGGGTGTGGGTCTGCGGGCAAAACGGCGTCGTCGGGGTGAACTCGGCCCGGAGGACGCGGCCGACGTCCTCCCCGTCGATGGCGTCCGGCGCGTCGGGGCGCTCCACGGCGTAGCGGTACCCGGCAGTCCGGTGGCGGGTGTCCAGATTGAGCTGTGCGAGGTTGTAGTTGAAGGTCATGTCGTAGACCGTCCGCGCCTCGAAGAGGTCCCGCGTCAGGCGGTGGAACGCGACGTGCTCCCGGCCGGCGAGCACGTCGTGCCCCTCGAGGAACCGATCCGGCGTCGGAATCGAGTCGGGGACGAACGCGTCGTAGTCGTCGAACAGCGACCCGTCGTCCCCACCGAAGGGCGAGGGAAATCCTGGCATGGTCGCATCGAGGCGGCACAGACGGGTACACCTGGTCCCGGATATATTCGGACCCGGCGCCGGAACCCGTTGGGTTCGACCGGTCCAGCGGGCCACGCCGCGGTCCGACCCGATCATATTCGGACACAAGGGCAGGGACGGGCGGACCGAATGGCTACACGACAATGAGTGTCGTCCCCGGGGACATCGAGACGGGGCAGCAACCGCCGATGACGATCCCCCTCAGGCACTTCCTCGTGGGGCTGGGATTCCTCCTCCTCGGGGGCCTCGTGGGCGTGGGAACCGAGACGGGGATCTTCGTCGGCGGATCGACCCTCGCACACGTCCACCTGCTCCTCGTGGGGTGGGTGTGCGTCACGATCATGGGGGCGATGACCCAGTTCGTGCCGGTGTGGTCCGGCGTGGCGCTGTACTCGCGGCGGCTCTCGGCGATCCAGCTCTGGCTCGTCGCCGTCGGCCTCCTCGGGTTCGCGGCCGGGACCCTCACCGGGTGGCTCGCGCTGCTCCCCCTGTTCGGGACGCTCATGCTGCTCGGCTTCTGGGTGTTCGTCTACAACGTCGCTCGCACGCTCCGGGCCGTCGAGTCGTTCGACGTTACCGAACGCCACTTCGCCATCGCACTCGGATTCTTCCTCCTCCTGACCGTCCTGGGGCTGCTCCTGGCCGTCGACCTGCGGTGGCCGGTACTCGACGCGCTTCCGGTCACCCGGGCGAACCTCGTGGGTGCCCACGCTACCCTCGCCGTCTTCGGGGCCATCCTCACCACCGTCTTCGGGGCGCTCTACCAGCTGGCGACGATGTTCACGCAGTCGGACCTCCACGGCGTCGACCGGCCCCTCCGCCGGTTCGAGGCGGTCGGCTATCCGGTCGGCGTCGTCGCGCTCGCGATCGCGCGGCTGGCGGACGTTCGCTTGCTCGGCGTCGTCGGCGGCCTGTTGATCGTCGCGACGACGGTGGGCTTCAGCGTCATCCTGGCACGCCGACTGTTCGAGGCGACAGTCGACTGGACGCCGATGCTCTCCCGGTACGCGGTGGTCGCGCCGTCGATGGCGGCCTGGGCCGTGCTGACCGCCCCCGCGTGGGTCCGCGACCCGCTTGCGCCGAGTGTGAGATTCGGCGCGCCCGGAACCGTCCACCTCCTGACCATCGGCGTCGTCGGGTTCGTCGTCCTGGGCACACTCTACCACGTCGTCCCGTTCGTCGTCTGGGTCCACCGGTACAGCGACCTGCTCGGGTACGAGCCCGTGCCCATGATCGACGACCTCTACAGCGCCCGCGTCGCGCGAGCGGACTTCGCCGGCTTCCTCGTCGGGGGACTCCTTGTCGTCACGGCCGACCTGGTGGCCGTCCCCGACGCCGTGCCCGTGGTCGGTGGGGTGTTCGTCCTCGCCGGGACGCTCCTCTTCCTGTGGAACGTCGTCTCCCTCCTCCGCCAGCACAGTCCGCGGTCCCTCCTCGACATCCTGGGCGCTCCGACGCACTCCGGCCCGTCGCCGGCGCGGTCCGCCGACGAGCACGACCGGCCCTGATCCGCATGCTACTGGACTATCGAACCTGCGACAGCGCGCCTCTGGGTGTCATCCGAACAGGCAACAGGATTCATATGCGGGGACCGACCATGTGGGACCATGTCGCATCCGGAAGGTCCCAGCGGATTCGACGACCTTCCGTTCTCGCCGACGGACGAGACCATTCACACGCTACACGTGGACGACGACGAGTCGTTCGCGGACCTCGTCGGGACGTTCCTGGAGCGCGAACGCGAGCAGCTCACCGTCACGACGGAATCCTCGGCGGAGGCCGGGATGGAGGTGCTGCGCGAGGACAGCGTCGACTGCGTCGTCAGCGACTACGAGATGCCCGAACAGGACGGACTGGACTTCCTCGAGCGCGTCAGGGACGACTACCCGGACCTTCCGTTTATTCTCTTCACCGGACGGGGCGACGAGGAGATCGCGAGCGAGGCGATCACCGCTGGCGTCACCGAGTACCTCCAGAAGGGGACGGGGCGGGACCAGTACACGGTGCTGGCCAACCGCGTCGAGAACCTGGTGGAGAAGTACCGGGCCGAGCGGGAGGTCTTCCGCGGCTTTCAGGCCCTGGAGTCCGCCCAGGAGGGAATCGGCATTCTGGACGACCGGGGCGAGTACGTCTACCTGAACGAAGCCTACGCCGACGTCTACGACGCCGACCGCGAGACCCTCCTGGGGACGCACTGGGAGCGCCTCTACCCCGACGCGGAGGTCGAGCGCTTCCGCGAGGAGATCCTCCCGGCGCTCGAAGCCAACGGGACCTGGTCGGGTACCTCTGCGGGCGAGACCACGGACGGTGACCGCGTGATCCAGGACCTCAGCCTCACGCTCCTGGACGACGGCGGGCACGTGTGCGTGCTTCGCGACGTCACCGAGCGCGTGGAGCGCGAGGAGGCACTCCGGCGCGAACAGCGGTTCCTGGAGACGGCACTCAATTCGCTCGACGACCTCTTTTACGTCTTCGACGACGACCTCACCTACGTCCGCTGGAACGACGAGTTCGAGTCGGCCATCGGGTACTCCGCCGAGGAGATTCGGGAACTGACGCCGATGGACCTGTTCGCCGGCCAGACGAAGGCGCTGATCGAACGCGAGATCGACAGAATCCTCGAGGACCGCGAGACCGTCACCGTCGAGGCCGACCTCGTGGCCAAGGACGGGACCACGCACCCCTACGAGTTTACCGGCGTGCCCGTCGTCGACCAGGACGAGGTGATCGGCGTCGTCGGCATCGGCCGCGACCGCTCGTCCTGACCGGGCCGACGCACCGACCGCGCGCACACGCGGCCCGCCTCTCCCGCTGCCGAACCCGACGTGCGTCCACCTTTCGCCGAGGGCCATGCAGAGACCGGAACCGGACCCCTTTTCCGAGTCAGCCTCGGAGTATCGGTATGGGTTTTGGAAGCTACGACGAATCCGAGCAACAGGATCAGGACGTCGATACTGACGACGACGAGGCCGTGACGGTCCACGAGAGCGAGTTCCAGGGCGAGGTCGAGTTCGCGTCCGACGCGTCGACCGACGACCTGGTCGACAGGCTCTCCGACATCAAAGACGAGGACGAAGACGACGGCTGAGTCGGCGAGCGGCGACCGCTTCGAGAACCCTGTCTCTGTGTACTGCCGACGGAGCGGGATGGGATAGCCCGGTGATTCCGCCAGGCTCATGACCTGGAGACCGGTGGTTCAAATCCACCTCCCGCTATGTTTTCCGGCCGCAACGCGAACGAGGAGCCGGTGGTCGACCGAAGGGAGACCACCAGCCGTTCGAGCGGTGAGCGAAGCGAACCGCGAGAGCGAGGCGACGAGCGAGCCAGCGGCCGGAAACTCGCACAGTGGATTTGAACCGGAGGAAGACGGTCCGGGCGTGCGGCCTCGCTTCGCTCGCCGTGAGAGTGCACCAGTGATCGGTCACGGTGTGATATGAAGGAGATGAGACGCAGCGCCGAGCGGAGCGAGGCGACCGTCTCGGCGTGGTTCACATCCACCTCCCGTTACATATCTCGCGAGCCCCGTGCGCGAGAGTTCCCACGCAGACCCGTCACCGAGGACACTTCTGGCCAGGCCAACTATCATAACTGATGCTCACACTAGCTAGTCACATGAGGAACGCAACGTGACGGACGTGAACCGCCAGTCATCCGAATGGCTGGAGGCGGTTCGCGCCCACAGCGTCCTCATCGCGGAGGAGTCGGAGGCCCTCCGGGAGCTCCTCTCGAACTGGCTACCGGGCGTCGACACCCACGCGGCAACCTCCGTCTCGGAGCTCCACGCGGCGTTCGACACGACGGTGGCCGTCGCGATCCTCTCGGAGACCGTCGTGGACGAGTCGGCCACGGCGGTCAAGACACGAATTCTCCGACAGAACCCGTACTGCCAGCTCGTGGGCGTCGTTCCACGCTCCGCGTCCGTGATGCCCCACGAAGATCGGTACGACGAACTCATCCAGCGGCCGGTCTTCAAGGAGGAGTTCCAGGAGACCGTCGAGTACCGACTCGTGGCCGGCACCTACAGCAACCTCGTGAGCGAGATGTTCGACCTGAACTCGACCATCCTCGCGCTGGAACAGGCGACCGCCGACGAGGTTTCGGAACGCGACGAGAAGCTCGATACCCTCCAGGCGCGCTACGACGCCCTCGACGAGCAACTGAGCGAGTTCCAGGCGCACCTCTCACACGACACCCTCGTCAGGATCCTCCGGACGAACAAGCGCCACTCGGAGTTTCTGGCGGAGCCGAGCGACGACTCCGAAGAGCAGACGACCGATGGCAAGTACCGGCCCCAGCGGTGTCCGTCCTGTCGGCTCCCCTGGGACGTCGATCACCGGAACGACCTCGGCGTCGGCTAACGCAACTGGGCGCCGACGTCTACCAGTGCACCCGGTGTAACGCCGTCATCCACGGGCTGGCCGGCGACCAGCGCGTCTACTGACGACGCGGGCCCCGAGATTCGTCGCCCTTCCGGTGATGCTGGTGCCTGGTCCGCGACGCCGGTTCCTGGCCGGCGTCCACAGCCCCATCTCGGACGTGGACCGGACTGATCTGCGTTCGCGCCCCGCGACCACGGTAGCACCTAGTCGTCTGCCCGGGGCAGGGTCACGTGGACGACGCTGCCGCGCGGCTCGTTCTCGGAGAAGGACAGCGTGCCGCCACAGCGCCTGACGATCAGCGCGACGAGCCACAGTCCGAGGCCGCTCCCGTAGTAGAGCGGCGTCTCCTCTTCCTCGCCGGTGATCAGGTTCCGCTCCATCTCCGGGATTCCCGGGCCGTCGTCGGCGACGTCGATCCGCACCGTCTCGTCTGCCACTGTCACGCTGACGGTGACGGTCGGCTCGGCCCGGTCGTTGTGCTGGAGGGCGTTTTCGACGAGTTCCTGGAGGGCCCGTTCGAGTTTGTCCGTGCCGCGCGCGAGGGCGGTCTCCGGGCCGGTCAGGTCGACCGTCGCGTCCGGATAGGTCTCGCGGAGCGCGGGGAGGTTCGAGGCGAGGAGTGCCACCACGTCGATCGCCTGGACCCTCGGTTCGTCCTCCAGGACCTGGACGATGTCCCGTTCGGTGTCCGTCTTCTCGAGGAGGGATTCGCTCTGCTCGATGATCGCCTCGGCCGCCTCCGCAACGTCCGGCGACCCCGCCGCCCGGATGTCGTCTGCCATGCCCATGATGACGGTCATGTCGTTGCGGAGGTTGTGCCGCAGCACGTGGTCGATTCGCTGGAGTTGCTCCTGGCGCTCCACGCGCTCGGTGACGTCCTGCTGGAAGCCGATGAAGTTCGTCACCGTCCCGTCCTCGTCCCTGACGGGCGCGACCTCGAGGCTGTTCCAGAACTCGGTGCCGTCCGCGCGGTAGTTCCGGACGACCGCCGAGACCGGTTCGGCCGCGTCGATCGCCTGCCGGATCGCGTCCACGGTCTCCTGGTCGGTGCGCTCGCCCTGGAGGAAGCGACAGTTCTCCCCGATGGCCTCCTCCGGGCTGTAGCCCGTCAGGCGTTCGAACCCCCTGTTGACGTAGATCAGCGGATTGTCCTCGCGGTCGGGATCGGAGATGGTGATGCCGATGGGTGCCTCGTCCATGGCCCGGCTCTTCTGTCTGAGCTCGGACTGGCGGCGCTGTTGTTCGGTCACGTCGAGCATGAATCCCTCGAGCATCGTTCCGTCGTCGGTGACCGTCGAGACCTCCCGTCCCTGCTCCCAGATCCAGCGCGTCTCGCCGTCCGCCGTTCGGATGCGGTAGGTCAGCTCGAAGGGCTCGTTCGCCTCGACGGCCGCCTGGGACTCCGCGGCGATCCGGGCCTGATCGTCCGGGTGGACGACGTCCTCCCCCCACAGGACCTCGTCGGCCTCGAGTTTCGACGCGGGATAGCCGGTGATCTCCTGGCACCGGCCGCCGACGAACTCCATCGGCCAACCCGGTTCGAGCCGGCAGCGATAGACGATGCCGGGGAGGTTCCCGATCAGCGTCTCCAGGCGACGGGACTCCTCGCGCTCCTCGGTGACGTCCCGCATCGACGCGATGGCGCCACGGACCTCGCCCTCGTCGTCGCGGATCGGGTGATAGATCGTGGACAGCAGTCGCGGCCCGCGCTCGGGATGCGTCCGGGTCGTCGTGAACTGGACGGACGCACCGTCGAGCACCCGCTCGATTTCGTCGGCGACGTCCCCGTAGGCGTCGTCGCCGAGAATGGACTGCAGGTGGCGACCCTCGAGGTCCGCGTCTTCGAGGCCGTGGAACTCGCGGTAGCGTTCGTTCGAGAACAGGAGCCGCTGGTCACAGTCGATGGCGGCAAAGAGCTCCTCGGAGCCCTCGAGGGCCTGGCGGAAGCGGCGCTGGCGCCTGTCCAGCGCCTTCCGGTCGGTGATGTCCGTCTGGATGGCGACGAACCCGTCGACCTCGCCGTCGTCGTCCCTGACGGGCGAGATGGTCTGGTGGACGTGATAGAGGTCGCCGTCCTTGCGACGGTTGATGAGCTCTTCCTCCCAGACCTCGCCGGCGAGGATGGTGTCCCAGAGGTTCTCCGCGTAGCTCTCGGGCATCTCGCCCGACTTGAGGATCGACGGCGTCTCGCCGAGCACCTCCTCGCGGTCGTAGCCGGTGATTTCCTCGAAGGCCGGGTTGACGTACTCGATGTGGCCGTCCGTGTCGGTGATGTAGATGGCGTGGCCGGCGGCCTCGACGGCGCGCCTGGTCCGGCGGAGCGCTGCCTCGCGCTCCTTGCGGTCGCTGATGTCGCGGCCGATACTCAGGATGACCTCCTCGCCGTGGTAGCGCACCAGGCTGGAGCTGATCTCGACGGGGATTCGCTCGCCGTCTTTCGTCTCGTGGACCGTCTCGAAGACCTGGAACTCGTCCTCGGGCATGTTCTCGATGAGGTCCGTGATCTTTCCGGCCTCGAGCCCGACGTCGATGTCGTGGGGCTTCATGGCGAGTAACTCCTCGCGGGTGTACCCGAGGTGCTCCACCGCGGCGTCGTTGACGGCGCGGAATTCCTCGTCGCGGCCGATGACCCACGCCGTGTCGTTCATACCGTTGATGAGCTGTTCGAACTCGGCACGGACCTGCTCGCGCGTGTGGCTGTGGGGAGCTGCGGCCGGCGACTCTGCGGACTCGTGGGCCGTCGGCCGGACGATCAGGAGCGTCGCCGGTTCGCCCTGCCACGAGAGTCCCGCGGTGATGAACTCGGCCGACACCGGGGCCCCGTTACTCGGCCGGAATCGGCCGTGGGATCGGCGAATGCCGCCTCCACCGGTCTCGACCGGCCCGAAGCCCGGGCCGGTGAGCTGGTCCGGATCGAGTCGGTCGCTCGGCGTGCCGAGGTCAGACTGTCGCTCGGTGCCCGCGAGCGCGAGGAAGCCCTCGTTGACGGTGACGAAGGCGTCGTCCCTGACGACCGCCGTGGGGTCGTCTGCTGCCGCCAGGTGGCTCGCCTGGGCCGCCCCGACGTCCGCGAGCGCGCCGCGGGCCCGTCGGGTGGATATCGCTCCGTCGACCGTGGCGGCGACGCGCGCCGGCTCGTCGGCGAGGCGCGACCGATCGACCAGCGCGTCGACACCGGCCCGGAGTGCCCGCTTCCGGGTGGACTGGTGGCCGTCGTCGGTCAGCGCGACGAGCGCGAGGCCCGGCCGATGAAGCCGCAGTAGTTCGAGGAACGCGACGCCGTCGACGTCGGGGAGGGACGCCTCACTGACGACGCAGTCGACGGCGTCGGTGCGTGCCAGGTAGTCGACGGCCTCGGCGGCCGTCTCGCGGGCCGAGACCCGACACTCCGCCTCCTGCTGGCTCGCCGCTGTGAGTCCGTCGGGCGCCGTTTGCCGGCCGACGAAGAGAACATGTTCGCCAGATCCCACGGATGCTATCAGTGTCAGTCGGGTCATGGTGAAAAACCTGGCGCGTGGTTTGCACGCCGTGGGAATTGCGGACGAATCCACACCGAGCGGGGCGGCCCCGGTCCGAACGTGGCGCTCACCGGCCTTCGGAACGCCCTTAACCCCCAGCCACCCAGGGACGCCCATGTTCCTCGCGCTTCGCGCGGCGGTCGAAGACGCCCTCCGCGAGGCCCTCGCGGCACGGAACTTCCCCACGGACGACCTCGGGATCGAAGAGCCCCCCGAGGACGTCGACGCCGTCCTGGCCTCCAGCGTCGCCTTCCGCCTCGCCTCGGAAGCCGGCGCACCCCCACCCCAGGTCGCCGCGGAGATCGCCGACGCGCTCGCGTCCGACGGCATCGACTACGTCGCCGCCGTCGAGACGCAGGGGCCCTACCTGAACTTCGTCCCCTCGGAGCGCTACGTCGCGGACACGCTCGCCGCCGCGACCGACGGCGACTACGGCAGCCTCCCCGACCAGGAGACGAGCGTGGTCGTCGAACACACGAGCGCCAACCCCACGGGCCCGGTCCACGTCGGCCGGGCGCGCAACCCCATTATCGGCGACGCGCTGGCTCGCGTTCTCGACTTCGCCGGCTACGACGTCGACACGCACTACTACGTCAACGACGCCGGCCGCCAGCTCGCCGTCTTCACGTGGGCCGTCGAGACCGTCGACGAGGCCGACCTCCCGGCGCCCGAACGGGACAAGCCCGACTACGACCTCGTGCGGTACTACCGGGCCGGGAACGCGTTCCTTGAGGACGGCGACCCCGACGCGGTCGAGGCGGCCGAAGACGAGATCCAGGCGATCATGCAGGGCCTCGAGGCCGGCGACGAGGACACCTACGAGCGCGTGAGCGCGGTCGTCGACACCGTCCTCGCGGGCATGCGCCAGTCACTCGAGCGCCTCCCCGCCGAGTTCGACCGGTTCGTCAAGGAGACGGAGTTCATCCGTGACGGCGCGACCGACGACGTGGTCGACCGGCTCAAGGCCCTCAACGAGGCCGTCTACGAGGAGGACGCCTGGCAGCTGGACCTCCCGGACATCGACAAGAACCTCGTCTTCCTGCGGTCGGACGGGACCAGCCTCTACGCGACGCGGGACCTGGCCCACCACGAGTGGAAACTGGACAACTACGACCGGGCCGTGACCGTCCTCGGCGAGGACCACGGCCTCCAGGCCCGCCAGGTCCGCACCACGCTGGAACTCCTCGGCCACGACACCGACCCCCTCGACCAGGTGCTGTACTCCTACGTCAACCTCCCCGAGGGCAAGATGTCCACCCGCCGCGGGACGGGCATCGACCTCGACGATCTGCTCGACGAGGCCGTCGAGCGCGCCCGGGACGAGGTCGAGGAGCGCCTCGACGACCGCATCCGGGACGACGATCTCGACGACGACGACGTCGCGCGCATTGCCCGCCAGGTCGGCATCGGCGCCGTCAGGTACGACATCGTCGCCAAACAGCCCACGAAGGCGATCACCTTCGAGTGGGACCACGCGCTGAACTTCGAGGCCCAGAGCGCCCCCTACGTCCAGTACGTCCACGCTCGTGCCTGTGGAATCGTCGCCGAGGCCGAGGCGGCGGGCCACCCGGTTCCCGAAGGCGGGGATATCGACGTCGCTCTGCTCGACGACCCCGCGGAGCGCGACCTCCTCCGGACGGTCGCCCGGTTCCCTGCGGTCATCGAGGAGGCCGCCGAGAGCCTGGAGCCCCACGTCGTCGCGACCTACACCCGCGACGTCGCGGAGGCCTTCAACGCCTTCTACCGGGAGTGTCCGGTCCTCGACGCCGACGCCGACGTGCGGCCGGCTCGGCTGGCTCTCGTCGTCGCCGCGCGGACGACCGTCGCCAACGCGCTAGGCGTGCTCGGCGTCGAGGCGCCCGACTCGATGTGAGTGGCCCGCCGCTCGCGGTTACCGTCCAGCGACGGACGTTCGAGACGAATCGGGGCGGTATGCGCACGATCCCGGCCCGGTCACCGTTGGCGCCGTACGGCCGGCCTGCGTCATCCGGAGGCCGTCCCGAGACCGCGCTCGGCGTCGCCCGGTCACGGCACGTCGGCCGGGGACCGCTGGACGTCGTCCACGAACGTGAGGAAGTTGTCGAACAGTCGCGTGACCTCGCAGGCGGCCCCGTAGTTCTCGGCGGTGATTCCCGCGAGTACCTCCTCGCGGCGGTGGTCGGAGAGCTGTTCCTTGTCAGCCGCAACCGCCGTCGCCGTCGTCACGTCGTACTCGGGGTGGAACTGAACCGCGAAGGTACGGTCCCGGCGGAAGCCGTGGATGCCGTACTCGTTCCTGGCGAAGACGGTGGCGCCCGGCGGCGCGTCGACCACGTGGTCGGAGTGGGACGTGAAAACGATCATCCGCTCGTCGACCCCGTCGAGCAATCGGTTCTCGCCGTCGTGCTCGACGGGGCGGTACCCGATCTCGTACTCGCCCATGCCCCGGACCCGGCCGCCCAGGACGTCGGCCAGTAGCTGGTGGCCGAAACAGACGCCGAGCCCCGGGAGTCCGGCCTGGACGGCCTCGCCGACCCAGGTCTTGAGTCGGCCGATCCACTCCCGGTCCCAGTAGACCGACGCCCAGGAGCCCGTCACGACGAAGCCGTCGAACTCTAGCCCCGCCGGCAGTTCACCGGCCGGGCAGCGAAATTCGGCGAGGTCGGCCTCGAGTTCCCGCTCGAAGTTCCGTCGCGTGTCCGCGGCCCGCTGGGCCGCGTTCAGGAGTGCGAGACGCATAGGCTGGGTCGGTGGTAGCCGTGGCAGGTGCGACTCGTGTCGGTCACGGCCGCCCATCGGTAGTCAGTCCGCACTGATCGCCCTCGCCCTCGCGACGTCCGTTTCGAGCCGCTCGGCGTACGCACACCGGAGCTCTCTCGCACGGTCCACCGACAGCTCCTCGCACGCCTCGAATTCATCGGTCAGCGGTGTGAACGCCGACACGTCGAACCCCATCCGGTCCAGGTACGCCCGGACTCCCGTCGACGAGAGCCCCTGCCGGATACTCGACCGGGCGTACTCGCGGACTGAGTCGAACGTCGGGAGCACGATTTCGTCGTCGGTCACCCGGCCGGTCTCGCCGTCGATCCGGACCTCGGCCCCCGCGACCCGTTCGACCACGGCCCCGAGCTGGTCGGCGAGTTCGAGGACCTGGCTGGGGAGCGCGGCGTCGGGCGACCGCCACTCGACCGTCGAGAACTCCTCCCGGAGTTTGACCGGCGTCCAGACCGCACTCTCCGGGTCGAAGGCCGACTCGACCGTCGTCCTGTCGAACCCCGCGACGATGGCTGCGGTCACGAACTCCTCGTACCGTCGCTCGAGGCGCGTCGCCCACTCCTCGGTGTCGGTCGCGTAGGGCCAGAGCTGTCCCTGGTGGGGGAGGCTGTCGTAGGCTCGCCACCGGTACATTTCCGAGCGGGCGCCGGCCGCCAGTGGCCTTCCCTGGAAGTACGGCGAGGAGTTGACAAGCGCCAGGGCGGGATCGACGGCCGTCAGCACGTTGAGCTGCTCGATCTCGCGGCCCGGGAGCTGCTCGAAGTGGACGTGCGTGCCCGCGCAGTGGCGCACGCACTCGAACGCGTCGCCGACGACGCGGTCCTGAATTTCCGTGCGGGGACTCGACCTGTCCTCGACGGCGGTCGCGTGGAGCGGTGTCGCCAGCGGTACCAGCCCCTTCCCCTCAGCGTCCGCACGCGCGAGGACCCGTTCCAGTCGCTCGTAGAGCTCCTCGCGCAGTCGGTCGGTGGTCTCGCAGGGGGAGGTCTTGACCTCGAGCAGCGGTTCGACGAACTCCCGTTCCGCTCCCGGCGACGCCTCGATCAGTCCACTCGGGTCAGTCAGTCGCCCCGCCTCGTCGATCACCCAGTACTCGACCTCGATGCTCCGCCGCAGCTGGCCAGGGCCTGCCCCGTCGTCGGATGGTGACCCCGAGTCGATGCGGTTGCTCATCGTCCGGCGGCCCGCGGACGGGGCTCTCGGACGCTTCCCCGGGTGGCCAGGATCTGACTCCGTCCATCGTCACTCGCAGTCTCGCAGCGATTCACCATCGATATGTTGTCAAACGACTCTGGTGTAATAAAATTATCGTGCAAATGCACTCTTTATCTAGAAACTCTGAAACACATGCACTCAAATTTCCCGCACCGGTGTGTATACACACAAATAGCGTCGGCTGCCGGTGGTGTCGATCGCCGGACGGACCGCGCTGACTCGCCGAAGCCGGATATTCGGGGTTCCGACCGTCACGGAAACCGCAGAAGCAGCTTCAGACCGATGGACAACTCGGCCCGGCGATGAGGCGTGCCCCGCTCACCGGCCGAATCGACCGAAGAGACCGCCCTCGTCCTCTTCCTCGGCGGCGTCCTCCGTCGCGGACTCGTCCTCGTCGCGGAACCAGCCCTCCTCGAAGACGACGAAGAGGTCCTCGGGGTCCGTGCCCTCGAAGAAGATCTCCTCGAGCGACACGGTCAGCCGGCGGTAGGCCTCCGACGCGCGGCTGTCGGGGGTGTTCAGCACCATCGGCTCCTGCTCGGTCGCCTCCAGGTCGACCGGGACGACGCCGAGCGTCGGGAAGGGGAATTCGTCGGTGATCGCGCCGACGTCCGTGTTGCGGGTGACGCGGGTGACGATGCCGCCGATGACGGGACCGTCCACGCGGTCGGCCAGGTCGGCGGTCTTGATCGTGTCGCCGACGGCGACCTCGTCTGGGGTCGTGACCATGAGGATGCCGTCAGCCAGGCCCAGCGGGACGGTGACCTCGTGGGAGAGGCCGGCCCCGGTGTCGACGAGGACGACGTCGAAGGCGTTGCGCAGCGTCTTGATGACCTTCCGGAGCTTCGCCGGGTCCGCCTCCGCGAAGGCCTCGAGGCTCTGCTCGCCGGGCACTACGGTGAGTCCGCCCTCAGCGTCGGCGAGCCCCTCGCTGACGGTCGCGTCGCCGGAGAGAATCTCGTGGAGACTGACCTCGTGGTCGACGCCGAGCATCTCCCCCAGGTTGGCCATCCCGAGGTCGGCGTCGACGACCACCACGTCGTACCCGTCTTCCTCCAGGACGGCGCCGATGTTGACCGCGGTGGTCGTCTTCCCGACGCCCCCCTTGCCACCCGCGACCGTACAGACGTACCCCGCCATCGTTTCTAGGGGCATGCAGGGCGGTCACTATAAACCCGTTCGTCTGGAGCTCTGGCCCGTCGTGCCCTGTCCCCGGGGCTGGTGCTCCGAACTGTCGGGGAGGGGGACCGCCTGAAGGTCAACAGGTACTTACACCGCACTCGACAACGTTCTCCCGATGAGCGAGCCCGCCCAGGACAGCGCCGACAAACAAAAATACGAGTTCAAGAAGGTCATCGAGGAACTCTCCGAGTACCGCGGGTCCGGGACCCAGCTGGTCACCATCTACATCCCCCCGGACAAGCGGATCTCGGACGTCGTCGCACACGTCACCCAGGAACACTCCGAGGCGAGCAACATCAAGTCCAAGGACACCCGGACGAACGTCCAGGACGCACTCAAGTCCATCAAGGACCGCCTCAAGTACTACAACCGACCGGGTGACAACGGCATGGTCCTCTTCTCCGGCGCCGTCGACTCCGGCGGCGGCCGGACCGACATGGTCACGGAGGTGCTGGAGAACCCGCCCCAGCCCATTCAGAGCTTCCGCTATCACTGCGACTCCGAGTTCTACACCGAACCCTTAGAGGAGATGCTGGGCGACAAGGGCCTGTTCGGCCTGATCGTCCTCGATCGCCGGGAAGCCAACGTCGGCTGGCTCAAGGGCAAGCGCGTCGAGCCGGTCAAGTCTGCCTCCTCGCTGGTCCCGGGCAAGCAGCGCAAGGGGGGCCAGTCCGCCCAGCGGTTCGCCCGCCTGCGCCTGGAGGCCATCGACAACTTCTACCAGGAGGTCGCGGGCATGGCCGACGACCTGTTCGTCAAGGAGCGCCACGAGATGGACGGGATCCTCGTCGGCGGCCCCTCGCCGACGAAAGACGAGTTCCTCGACGGCGACTACCTCCACCACGAGCTTCAGGACCTCGTCCTCGGGAAGTTCGACGTGGCCTACACCGACGAGTCCGGGCTCTACGACCTCGTCGACGCCGCCAGCGAGGTGCTCGCCGAACACGAGGTCCTCCAGGACAAGCAGGTCATGGAAACCTTCTTCGAGGAGCTCCACGACGGCGACCTCGCGACCTACGGGTTCGGCCCGACCCGCGAGAACCTCGTCATGGGCTCCGTCGAGCGACTCCTGCTCAGCGAGGACCTCCGCAAGGACGCCGTAACGCTCGCCTGTCCCAACGACCACGAGGAGTACGAACTCGCAGACCGCGGGGCGACCGTCGATCCCGCCACCTGTGACACGTGCGGGGAGCAACTCGAGGCCACCGAGCGCGAGGACGTCATCGACCACCTCATGGACATCGCCGACCAGCGCGGCACGGAGACCGTCTTCATCTCGACGGACTTCGAGAAGGGCGAGCAACTCCTGACTGCCTTCGGCGGAATCGCCGGCCTGTTGCGGTACTCGACCGGCGTCTAGGGGTCCCGGTACTCGACGCGGGAGACCGTCCGAAGCGGCCAAAAGGCGAGTGGGGGTGAAAGAGTGATTCGGTGGGGGGAGCTGACGACGGGGTGACGTCGTCACGACGGGCAGGGTGGGGGAGGAACTGCACCGTCGCAATTACCCCTAGCCCCTCCCACTGTAAAGTCCCTGTACCTCACTGGTTTGGCTGCCGTGGCGCTCGCTCACAGCAACTGTTCGAGCTGGTGGCGCCGGCGGCCGAGGTCGGCCACCGCGTCGACGTCGGGATCACGGTCCAGGCGGTCGAGGACGAGCAGCGGGTCGACGCCCGCCCGCTCGACGGCCGCGAGGAGGTCTTCGACCTCCGTCCGGTACAGCGCCAGGTTCTCCAGCAGGCCGACCAGGAGTGCGAGCGGAACCGCCGCCTCTCGGCTCTCCGGGATGGCGTCGCTGACGGGGCCGAAGTCAGGTGGATCCGCGGGCGGATCCGCGACGGGCTGCAGGGTCAGACAGTGCGTGCACAGCGCCGCGCCAGGCTCCTTGCCGGGCAGGTACTCGCGGTACGTCCGGGGGACGGCGAAGGCGACGGTCTCGGCCCCGCAGGCCTGACAGTCCATGGCCTCTCCTCGCCGGCCGTCCGGAAAACTCCCTAGGACGTGAGCGCCGAGGCGACGACGTTCACCACGACGGCCACAACGATCAGCGGGATGGTCACCTGCGTGGCGACGACGAGGCTCGCGAGCAGCGCCACCGCCAGCAGCGCGTTGACGGCCGCCCAGGCGAGCCGGACCTCGCGTCGCATCGCTCCCCCGTTGGAGCCACCCCGGCTTAAGCGATTGGACGCATCGCCGGTAACGTGATCGAAAGAACAGTACCGTCAGAAACGCGTGTGGGACGTCAGGTCGTCGAGGTCAGTCGTCGGCCGTAACCGCTTCACGCTCGTCCTCGCGCTCGGCGGCTTCCTCCTCTTTCTCCTCTTCTTCCTTCTTGGCCTTGATCTTCTTCAGCCGGAAGATCTCCTCGCGCTCCTGTTCCTCTAGCTTCTGCTCGATGTACTCCTGGTTGTCCCGCAGTTCCGGCAGGAGCTTGAACTCGAGGGCGTTGACGCGGCGCTTGGTCGTCTCGATCTCGTCGAGCATCTTCTTCATCGCCGTCTCGACCTCGGCGGCGAGGATGATCTGATCGAGGAGTTGCTCGTAAGCGCTCGCGGCTTCGTCGATGCGGGCCGAGGTGCCCAGCACGCCGTAGCCACGCTCCTCCAGGTTCTTCTGGACCTTCGAGGACTCGATCTCCGGGACGACGACGCCCATGATGTTCTTGGACTGGGTCGTCAGCTCCGGGTGTTCCTTGAGGGCGGCGGCCGCACCGCGGACCGCGACGTCGCCCTCCATCGCGCGGGCCATGTTGATGGATCGCTGGGCGTCCTGGTAGGACGCCTCGAGGTCGGCGCGGACGTCCTGGGCCTGATCCAGGATGTCCATGAACTCCATGATCAGGCCGTCGCGCTTCTTCTCCAGCGTGTCGTGGCCGCGCGCGGAGAGCTCGATGCGGTCCTCGATCTGCATCAAGTTCTTCCGGGTCGGCTTGACGTCCTTGGCCATTGACGGCCACTTCCCACGCCACTCAGTTAACCCTTTTCAGTTTGGGTCCCCCTCGGCGGTCTCTGCTGCCGCCTCGGCACCCCCGTCGCGGCCGTAGTACCACTTGGAGACGTAGAACACGCCCGCGCCCGTCACCCAGACGACGGCGATCGCGGGCGTGACGCTGCCGACCGTGATGAACTGGTAGATGCTGATCGCGACGAGGACCAGGAGCAACGCGAGGAAGGCGTTGCGGGCACTTCGCAGCACGAGATCGTCGGCGGGCATACCACCATAGTTCGGGTCACGCCCCTTAGACTCCCGCATCCGCGACCATCGAACGTCAGTCCACCGGTCGCGACATCGGGGTTTCTGACCGTCGTGTGGCTCGCTGGTGCGAATTCCCAATTGACGTCCGAGTAAATATATCGATTATCTTTTGTATCGTGGATCCACTCTGATTTCGATATGTATACAGTATCTGGGTAGTTCCGACTACATGTATCGGTCCACCGAGGTGCGTGAAACCTCTAGAGCGGTGCTACAGTGGTTTAGAAACATCACAAGCCAGGACGTGAGCGGGTGCGGCCATTCAATATTTTAAAACGGTTATTCTAGCGAATTCAAACCATATTTCCGTATAAAATCACACGATAGGGATTTAATACAGACGATTATCGGACTTATAGGCGCTAATATTTTCAAATCAACAGATGTTTTTCGGGAAGCGGAATACGAGATTCGTAGATTATGACAACATTCTACGATATTGTGGCATCTTACTCGTCTGCGGATATTCGGTCGGGCCGAAGTGGCCGAGGCGACGGCGCCGTCGCGTCGGGAGCGCGGGGATCGATGGCGAAGGGGTCAGGGGGGACCTCGAATTCAGGGGGGAGGGTGACCGAATGCAGGGTGCCGTAGGCCGCCGCTGCCGGTCACCGCAAGCGGAGACTGTAGCGTCACTCGCTGTGACGGGGCACACCGGCGTCGCCGCGGGGCAGGTAGTTACGGCCGCCCTTGTCGACCTGTAGTTCGTCGTCCTCGACGACGACCTCGCCGCCAACGATGGTGTGTGTCGGCAGGCCCGTAAGTGTATCGCCGTGATACGTCGAGTACCGCGGCTCCATGGTGTGGTAGAAGTCGTCGTCGACGACCGCGCTCTTGTCGAGGTCGACGATGACCATGTCGGCGTCGCTGCCCTCCGCGAGCGCGCCCTTGCGCGGATACAGTCCCCACCGCTTGGCGTTGTTCTCACAGCAGACCTCGACGAGGCGCTCCATCGAGATGCGGTTCTCGTTGACGCCCTCGCTCATCATGACGGGCAGGAAGTACTCGATGCCGTTGTTGTCGCCGGGGATCGCGTCCCAGACGTCGCCGTGCTTGCCCTGGTCTTTCTCCTTGAATTCGATCTTGTGCGGGCAGTGGTCGGTCCCCATGTAGTCGACGGTGCCGTTCCGGAGCCCCTCCCAGAGACGCGTTCTGGACTCGTCGCCCCGCAGCGGGGGCGAGATCTTCCCCCAGACGCCGAGGTCGTCGTCGTGTTTGGTGTGACTCAGGAAGGCCGGCAGGGTCTCGGCGTGAATGTTCACACCCTGGTCCTGGTAGCGCTCACAGATGTCGACGCCCTCGCCCGTGCTCATGTGGACGATGTAGGACCGGGAGTCCGTGTACTCCGTGAGCTGTGCGATCTGTTCGATCTGCATCGCCTCGCAGACGTTGGGCGCGGACTCCGACCAGGCCTCGAGGTCGTTGCGGCCCTCGGCCTTGAGTTCCTCGCGGCGCCTGTTGGCGAGGTCCTCGTTCTCGGCGTGGAACATGACGACGCCGTTCGGGATGTCTGCGACCTGCGAGAGGAGGTCGTAGACGCGGCCGGCGTCGGAGTGTTCGATCCCGAGCTCCGGGGAGGCGTACTTGTACCAGTTGAAGAAGATCTTGAACGACCGGATTCCCTGGTCGGCCAGGTCCTGGATCTCCTCGAAGTGGTGGTCCTTGTGGATGATCGCGTGGTAGGCGAAGTCGATGTACGAGTTCTCTTCGCCGGCACGCTTGAAGAACTCCATGTCGGGACCGTACCGCTCGGGCTGGAGGAGGAAGTTGACGACGGTCGTGACGCCGCCGTGGACGGCGCCGCGGGTCTCCGTCTCGAAGTCGTGTTCGAGCCCCTCGTGATACTCGTACTCGTATCGCGAGAGGCCCCAGTGGACGTGTGGATCGACGAACCCGGGGATGAGGTAGTTGCCCTCGGCGTCGATGGTGCGTTCGGCGTCCGGGAGGTTGGCCTCGGTACCGACCTTCACGATCGTGCCGTCGCGAGCAGCCACGCCGCCGTCGAGTGTGCCCGAAGGCGTGACGACTTTGGCGTTGACTACACGCAGATCTGCGTGCTGGCTCACGTGTCGATAGATACCGCAATCGTATTTATACTTATTGACGTTCCGGGGCCCGCCAGCGCGACCGCTCGCGGCTGGTGAGGCGGTGGGGCGCGAGGGAGACAACGAACAAAAAGCAGGACAGCGGAGACCGCGACTCGAGGCGATCGGAGAGAGCCATCCGTCGCAGCGCTAGTCCTGGTGGGCGCTGACCGTCTTCTCCAGGGTTCGAAGGCACTGCGTGGGGTGTTCGGGGTGGACCGTGAAGGGCTTGGGGCGGTTCCGGATGCGGATGCCGAGTTCGTGTCGGTTCCGGTACGTCCGGTAGGCGCTGACGGCCCCGCCCGCGGCGAAGACGAGGCCGACGGGCGGATTGCGGGTGAGGGCGAGGAACGCGCCGACGGCGACGAGCAGGAGGCTCATGACCGCGAGGTCCCACTCGAGCGTGCGCAGCGTCACGGCCTCGATGGCGTCGTGTGCGATCTTCACGCGGTCGTCGTCGCCCTCGTGGACGTAGACGGCGTCCTCCGTGTAGCCGATCCAGCCGCCGCCGCGCAGCGACATGCGGGAGATTTCGACGTCGTGACGGTCCGTCTGTGCAGCCATGGTCGAGAAGGTTCGGGGAGGGACTTCTGCGTTGCGACGGGTGGGTCAGTCGTCGGCGATGTCCTCGTTGGCCGGTTCGCCACCCGGCATTAACCGCTCGTGGTACGGCTCGAAGGCGTCCTCGTCCTCGGTGATGTCCTCCCAGGCCTGGAGGCCGCGCTCCTCCTTGGTCCCGGGGATAGTGTTGTCCAGGATGAACGCCGCGATGCCACCGATGGCGATCTCGGTCCCGAGGATGATGCCGATGGTCGTCGCCACCTCGGGGATGCCGAGGACCTGGCCCAGTACCGGAACCGCGGCGAAGCCGGCCTCGAAGCTCTCCACGTTGCTGGCGTAGATCGGGATCGACATCCCGGCGAAGAGGCCGAAGCCGACGACGAAGACGTTCCGGTTCTGGTTGAGGTCGACGTGCTGGAGCTGGCTGAGTCCCACCCCGACGATCTGTGCGAACATCGCCAGGAACAGCCCGCCGACGATGGCGTTGGGGATGGTCGTCACGAACGCACCGAAGTAGCCCACGTAGCCGACGAGAATCATCACGAGGGCGCCGATCTGGACGACGTAGCGCGAGGCGACGCCGGTGATGCCGATGGCGCCGACGTTCTCCGTGTAGGACGTCGACCCGTTGCCGGTGCCCATGATGCCCGCGAAGACGTTGCCGAGCCCCTCCATCCCGAGACCGTGGTTGATGCGCTTCTTGTTCGGCGCACCTTCGCCGGCCATCCTGGCGACGGAGTGGTAGTCGCCGAAGCTCTCGATCGCCGAGGCGAGCATCCCCGCGATCATGCCGGCAGCGAACGAGCCGCTAAAGAGCGGCATTCCCCACTGGAACGGCGTGATGGCTCGGATCGGTGGTGCATCGGCGACGCCGCCGAGACTGACGATGTCCGCGATCCCGGCGACCGAGAGTGCGGCCGCGACGAGGTAGGCGGCGCCCAGTCCGAGCAGTACCGGAAAGAGCTTGAACACCCGCGAGTAGCTGTCGATGTACTGGGAGAACAGGACGATGAGTCCCAGCGACAGCGCGACGAGGTACCAGTTCTGCGACGCGGACGTGATCTGTGGAACGTCGATGAGTGCGAGCCCGATCAGGGCGATGACGACCGCGATGACGGCGGGTCCGATGTACCTCTTGAGTTTGCCGAAGATGCCGAGGTAGCCGATGAGTACCTCCACGGCACCGGCGACGATGATCGCGCCCTGGAGCTCCCGCATCATCACCGTGGAACTCGCGCCGCCGTCGGCGCCGCCGAGCACCGCGATGATGGCGAGTGCGGGCCCGAGCATCGAGAAGGTCCCGCCCTGGACGATCGGATACTTGTTCCCGATCGTCGTCTGGGCGAGCGTCGCGACGCCGGAGACGACGAAGAACGTCCCGACGAGCTGTGCGGTCTGCGCGCCGTTGAATCCGAGCGCCCCCGATAGCACCAGCGGGATGGCGATAGTCGAGCCGATCATCGTCAGCCAGTGCTGGGTGCCCAAGAGTATCGACTGGATGAGTGGCGGCTTGTCCTCGATGCCGTACTCGACCATCGAAGCCTCCCCGCCATCGGGTATGAGTTCGTCGTCGGTACTGTCCGTCTCGTCACCGCTTGATTGGTCAGCTGTCATGTGGTGACCCTCCGTCCTGGCCTGGCGGCATCCGCGTGTGGGGTGCTGCCATACCGGACACATACCTTTCTCCACACACATCCAACATAAAGGTGCCGCCTGTGGCCACCGGTCTATTCCGTGCGCAATTTTTCGACGAACCTGGCTCGGAGGACGTTACCCCCTCCCACCTGTCCCGCCCCCGGGTACCGACGGACTCGCCGTCGCGTCGTTCAGGCGAGACGGCGATACCCGTGGCAGGGGCTCACTGGGAGTGGTGCGTCCCGAGACGCCGCTGTCGGGCCTGACCGCAGGTACCATCGACGGTCGCAGGGAAACGTATTTTTGGTTCGTCCCGGTGATACGCGTATGGCGAGCACGAGCGACCAACCCTACAGCGTCCACGCCGAACTGGACGTCCGGATCGAAACGCGCGACGGCGTCGGCCTGTCGACTGACATCTACCGACCGGCCGATCCCGAGACGAACGAACCGATCGATGATCCGCGGCCCGTCATCCTCGATCGGACGCCGTACGACAAGACCGGTGGCCGACTGCGACACGGGGAGTGGTACGCCTCGCGCGGGTACGTGATCGCGATCCAGGACGTCCGCGGGCGGTTCGACAGCGACGGCGACTTCTTCATCAACGCCAACGAGGCAGAGGACGGCGCCGACACCGTCGAGTGGTTGGCCGACCGGCCCTACTGCGACGGCCAGGTCGTGACTCTCGGGACCAGCTACGGCGCGTGGGTCCAGAACGCGCTCGCCACGCAGGATCCGGACGGCCTCGCGGGCATGTTCGTCAACATGGGCGCAGCCAACGGCCGGACCAAGACCTTCCGGCACAACGGTGCGTTCGAGCAACGCTGGCTGTCCTGGGCGCTCACGCTCGGCGCCGGGTTCGCCCACGAGTCCCTGGCCGACCCGGACGTCCAGCAAACGTTCGCGGACGTGGACGTCCGCGACGTGTTCGAGGACGGTCCGATCCAGCGGGGAGAGAGCCCACTCGCGGAACTCCCCCAGTACGAAGAATGGGCCTTCGAGATCATGACCACCGCGAGCGCCACTGACGACTACTGGCAGAACCCCAGCGTGAATTTCGAGGCCCACTACGAGCAGAGCGCCGACGTCCCCACGGTGTACTCCGGCGGCTGGTACGACTCCTATACCGGCGCGACCTGCGACAACTTCGTGGGACTGGCAGACCTGAACGACAGCGACCACTACCTGCTGATGGGGCCCTGGACCCACCTCGCGCGCCTCCCGGGCGGCCACGACCACAGCGAGCAGTTGTTGTTCCCGCCGCTGACGTGGGAGCAACCGACGGCGGGCGACCTCGCGTTCGGCGAGAACGCCACCAGAAACTACCGCGAGACGCGCAAGCGCTTCTTCGACCACTACGTGCGGGGCGAGGACACCTGGGACCAGTCCCGCGTCGAGTACTTCATGATGGGAACCGGCGACGGCCACCGGACGGCGGACGGGCACCTCTTCCACGGCGGCGAGTGGCACAGCGCCGAGGAGTGGCCACCAGCGGACGTGACGATGACCCGGTTCTACGCGCACGGCGACGGGACGCTCTCGACCGAGCAGCCGACGGCCGAGACGTCGGCGACCACCTTCGAGTTCGACCCGACCGATCCCGTCCCGACGATCGGCGGGAACACGTCCTCGTATCTCACCTACGAGCCACGCGAGGAGTCGGTCGGCGCCTATCCGCTCGGCGACCGGAACATCGTCGACTTCGCGGGGCGGGGCGGCTACGACCAGCGCACGGACGAGACCACCTTCGGCGCGAGCGCGCCCTACGGCCCGCTGCACGAGCGGGACGACGTGCTCACCTTCCGCACGCCGCCGCTGGACGCACCCGTCGAGATCGCCGGGCCGATCCAGGTCCGCGTCTTCGGCGAGACCGACGGGCAAGACACCGACTTCACGGCGAAACTGATCGACGAGTATCCGGCGAGTGAGGACTACCCCGACGGCTACGACCTGAACATCTCGGACTCCATCTGTCGCGGCCGGTACCGCGGCTACCGCGACGAACCGGACCTCCTCACTCCGGGCGAGGTCTACGAGTTCTACATGGAACCCTACGACACGGCGAACCGCTTCAAGGCGGGCCACCGGATTCGCCTGGACGTCTCCTCGTCGAACTGGCCGCGCTTCGACGTCAACCACAACACGGGCGGTCCGCTGTACACCGACGAGGACTACCGCGTCGCCGAGAACACGGTCCACCACTCCGCGACCCACGCGACGCACGTCGACCTCCCCGTCCGAGAGACGAACTGAGCGCGGGAGTCGCTTCGCCCACTTGCTTTCGCCTTCGAGGCCGACCAGGCGGCCTGCGCGCTACGGGTCGCCCCGGAACCGCCACCGTGTGGCTCGTTGGCAAAACACTTAATACTCGTCTCGTCGCCATACTACAACGTCCGATCGGGTAACCGAATCCGCCTGAGACCCATGTGCTGGCACCGACCTAACAGCGCCGACAGACAGCGTCCCCACCCCGGAGGTCACCCCGGATGAAACCGGCGACCTTCGAGTACCACCGACCGACCTCCATCGACGAGACGGTCGAACTACTCGCCGAACTGGGCCACGACGCGGAACTGCTCGCGGGCAACCAGAGTCTCGGCATCATCATGGCCAACCGACTCGCCTCCCCCGACAACCTCGTCGACCTCGGGCAGGTCGAGGCACTCTCCGGCTGGACGGTCGACGGGGACGTCGTCGAACTCGGTGCGATGACCACCCACCGGGACCTGGAGTTCGCCGACGACCTGCGCGAGGTCGTGGAGATGGTCCCCGAGGCCGCCGAACAGATCGCTGGCCCGAGCGTCCGGAACCGTGGCACCGTCGGCGGCAGCGTCGCGGAGGCCGATCCCGCGGGGAACTACCCGGCGGCTTTCGTCGCGCTCGACGCCGACCTGCACCTGACGTCCGCCGACGACGAGCGGACCGTCCCCGCCCGCGACTTTTTCATCGCCTACATGTTCACCGATCTGGAGCCGGAGGAACTGATCACCCGCGTCACCATCGACCGGGCGCCCTTCCCGCCGGCCCGAACCGGGATGGCCTTCGAGGAACTGAAACGAGCCGCACAGACGTTCCCCACAGTCAGCGCCGGGACCGCCGTCCGCGTCGACGACCCGGACGCCGACGAGCCCACGATCGAGGAGGCCCGCGTCGCCCTCGCGAACGTCGCCGAGATCCCCCTCCACGTCCCCGACGCCGAGACCGCGGTCGAGGGGTCGAGCCTCGACGACGACGCGCTGGACGAAGCGGCCGCCGCCGCGACCGAGGCGGCGGATCCCTCGCCAGAGATGCACGCCGACGAGGAGTGGAAGGTCGAACTGGCTGGCGAATACACCCGACGGTCCCTCCGGACGGCGTACGACCGCGCAACCCAATGATAGAATTCTCCGGTGACTTCGAGTCAGACCACCCGCCCGAACAGCTCTGGAACTACTTCACCGACCCCGAGATCCTCGCACAGTGTGCCCCCGGCTGTGACCACATCGAACAGGAGTCCGCGTCCGAACTCGCTGCGACCGTCGCGGTCGGCGTCGGCAGCGTCAAGCCGACGTTCGACGTCGACATGGTCGTCGTAGAAGCCGACCGCCCGACCCGCCTCGTGATGGACGCCGGTGGCGATGCGTCGCGGAACTCCTTCGAGACGGTCGCAGAGATGCACCTAGTCGAGACCGCAGACGGCACGACGGCTGACTGGCACGCGGAGGTCGCCGTCTCCGGCCTCATTGCCAGTCTCGGGCAGCGGGCCCTGGGCAGCGTCGCCGAGCGTCTCGTCACCGACTTCTTCGAGGACGTAGAGGCCCTCGCCGACGAGGGAGTGCCCGCGGACTCGCAGATCCGCGCAAAACCGGACGCAAAAGCGGCGCTGGACGACTGACGCCGCGGCCCTTCTGGTGGGATCGCACCGGATACGAGTAGGACCACTCTTGCTCGTCCGAGACGGTGCCCCGGTCAGTCCTCGCGTTCCCGCTCGGCGTCCCGCAGGCGGCTGCGGACCCGGTGTGGGGTCATGGGTATCTGATCGGCCACGACGTCGAATTCCTCGAGTGCGGCGTTGATCGACGACGCGATGGCGGCGGGCCCGTCGATCATGCCGCCCTCGCCGGTCCCTTTCGCCCCGGTCTCGGTGAACGGCGAGGGCGTCTCCGTGTGTTCCATCTCTATCTCGGGGACGTTCTTCGTCGACGGAAGCAGGTAATCGAACATCGTGATCGCCTGCGGTTGGCCCTCCTCGTCGTACTGGAACTCCTCCATGAGTGCGGCGCCGATGCCCTGGGCGAGACCGCCGTGGGCCTGCCCCTCGACGATGGTGGGATTGAGCATCGTGCCACAGTCACGGAGGGTGTAGAATTTCAGGATCTCGACCTCGCCGGTCCGCGTGTCGACCTCGACGATCGGCGCGTTCGCGGCGAAAGCCGCCGTGGGGTAGACCGGGTATTTGCTCGTCAGTGCCTCGTCGAAGTCCGGGACCTGCGTCGCGGGGTGGTCGTAGTCGTAGCTCACGCGCGTCAGGCTGTCCGTGCGGTCCGCGTCGAGCGCGGCGAGTTCGGCCAGTTCGAGTCGGTCGCCGGTCTCTGCGTGTTCGACGCCGCCGTCGCGGTACGTAACTGCGCCGGCGTCACAGTCGAACGCAGCTTCTGCGGCGAGTCGGCGGCAGTTCTCCCGGAGCGTCTCCGCGGCGCCCGCCGTTGCGCCCGAGAGCATCACCGCCATCCGCGACGCCGCCGTTCCGTACTCCGTCGGGGCCTCGACGCTGTCGAGGTACCCGACCTCGACGTCGCTGGGAAGCACCTCGAGGCCGTCCGCGAGCAACTGCGACACCAGCGTCTGGTGGCCCTGGCCGGACGTGTCGGTCGCGATCGACGCCTCGACGGTGCCGTCGTCCGCCAGCGCGATGCGGAAGTGCTCGGGCAACTCGGCGACGTCCTCGCGGGTGCGCGCAGCGAGCGTCTCGTCGTCGGTGCGCTGGCGGTCCGTCCAGTCCGACCCCGAGACGCCCGGCTCGATGTGGACGGTGTGGCTGACGCCGCGATACTTCCCCGCTTCCCGTCGTTTCTCGACGACTGCGGGGTCGAGCAGGCCGCCCTCGCGGCGCTCGCGCTCGTCGACGATCTCCTCGATGCGATCCAGCGCGGCCGGGTAGTCCCCCGAGTCGTAGATGTTGTGTGTCGGCAGCCGGTAGGGCATCTGGTCGGGCTGGATGAGGTTCACCCGCCGGACGTCCTCGCGGTCCAGGCCAAGGTCGGCGGCGGCTTCGTCGACGACCATCTCGACGGCGTGGATGTGCGCGGGGACGCCGAACCCGCGGTAGGCGGTCTGGCTGGTCTTGTTGGTCATCACCAGCTCGTAGTCGTAGCGGACGGCCTCGATGTCGTAGGCGTTCGTCACCACCGAGAGTGGCTTCAACGCCTGGTTCACGGGATACCGGGGGAAGGCGCCGAAGTCGTCGACGAACCACGTATCGAGGCCGCGGATCGTCCCGTCGTCGTCGTAGGCCAGCCTGACGCGGTACTCGCGGTCCGAGGAGTGCATGTCGCCCCCCTGGAGGTTCTCGACCCGGTCCTCGACGAATTTGACAGGGGTCCCGTCGAGCTGTTGGCTGGCCATCGAGGCGAGCGCACAGTACCGGTGGATGGCGATTTTCGTGCCGAAGCTCCCACCGACGTCGGCTGGAACCTCCAGGTTTACCTTCTCCGGCGGGTAGCCCAGCGTCTCGTAGACCGTGTCGTCGACGAGTGTGTGCAACTGGATGTTGCAGTCGATGTCGAAGGCGTCGGTGTCGGTGTCGTAGCGTGCGAGGACGCCCGCCGTCTCCAGGGGCACGCCCGAAATCCGGCCCCAGGAGTACTCCCGTTCGATGACGTTGTCCGCGTCCGCGAAGGCGTCATCGACGGGCCCGAACTCCAGGGTCTCCTCGTCCGGGACGTTCGTGCCGACGTCTTCGTGGACGATCGTCTCGTCTTCGCGGGCTTCCAACGCGTCCACCACCGGGTCGAGTTGCTCGTACTCGACGTGGACCCTGTCGACGAGGTCCTCGGCGACGTAGCGGTCGGTTGCGAACACCGCGACGACCGGCTCGCCCGCGTACCGCACCTTGTCGACGGCGAGGGACCACTCCTCGAACCCGGGGAGACCACAGGGCATCGGCTGGTAGTCCGCCTGGACGTCCTCGCCGGTCAGTACGAGCTCGCACTCGGGGTGGTCCTCGGCGCGGCTCACGTCGACGTCGACGATCCGGGCGTGGGGATGGACGCTCCGGACGAGTGCCATGTGGACCGCGTCCGCCGGCCCGAGGTCGTGGACGAACTCGGCCTCGCCGGTCAGGATTCGGTGATCCTCGACGCGCTCCATCCCGGTGCCGACGAAGGACTCGCCGTCCGCCTCGGCCTCCTCGCCCGTGGCGACGTCCGGCGTGGTACCGGCACCCGACATCTAGTTGTCACCTCCGCCGCCGGCGCCAGGGTCCGTCGCCCCGCCCGGGCGATCCTCGTTCGGGGCGTCGGCGAGGTCGGCCGCGGCCCGGTCGACCGCGTCGTAGATGTTCTGGTACCCGGTACACCGGCAGATGTTGTCCGCCAGCCCCTTCTCGATGGTCTCGCGGTCCGGGTCCGGCTCGCGGTCGAGCAACTCCTTCGTCGCGAGGACGAACCCGCTCGTACAGAAGCCACACTGGAGGGCGTGTTCCTGGTGGAACGCCTCCTGGATGGGGTGCAGGTCGCCCTCCTCCGTGAGCCCCTCGACGGTGGTCACGTCGCTGCCGTCGACCTGGACGGCGTACCTGAGGCAACTCTTGACGGCTTCGCCGTCGACGAGGACGGTGCAGGCGCCACACACGCCGTGCTCGCAGCCAACGCGCACCCCCCGCTGTCCGCACTCCTCGCGGAGGAAGTCAGAGAGCTTGAGACGGGGTTCGACGGTGGCCGACAGGTCCTCACCGTTGACCGACAGGGAGACGGCCTCGGTGGGACGCGCGGGGCTCTGTGAATCGCTCTCACTACTCATGTGAACTACCCACGGAGCGCCAGCCCATTATTGTTTCGTCGATCCGCGCCGGCCCGTCCCACGACAGGACCGCCGTCCCCCTGTCAGAGTTCGCGGGGCGCGACGGCACGCTGCCACAGCAGCCAGATGCCCAGCACCGAGGCGCCCATCGCCGCGAAGCCGAGGGCGTAGCTGTCGGTGGCGCCGACGAGTTCGCCCACGAGCCAGGGGTAGGCGAGCGCACCGGCGTTGCCGACCGCGAGCATCGCGACGAGCGTCACGCCCACGTCGTCCGCCAGCGTCGAGAAGGCGAGCCCGAAGAGGGGCCCGAAGGGGACGCTGAAGCCGAGACCGGTCCCGGCGACGGCGACCACCACGAGGAGGCCGGACTCGAGATGGACGCCCGCGCTCATCCCGACGAGCAGGAGTGCGAGGGCGAGAAGCGAGTGACGAACGACGGCGCGGTCACCCACGCGAGCCGCCAGTACGCCGCCGAGCGCCCGTCCGACGACCGTCGTCACGGCGAACGCGACGAGCGTCGCCGCCGTCGGGACGGCCGGCAGCCCCTCGAGGACCGCCTCGTACCACGTCGTCGCCACCATCAGGAAGCCGAACGTCGCCATGTTGCCCAGGCCGAGTGCGAGCCCGACCGAGGAGCGCAGGGGGGCGAGGTACGCCCTGAACGGCACGGGAGGCCGAACGGTGGCGGTCGACAGGAACGGCGTGCCGCATGCGCCGACCGCCGTCACGACCGCGACGGCGGTCATCGTCACTGCGACACCGACCCGCTGGAAGGCGGCCGGCGTCGCCGCCAGCGCCACGGCGAGCCCGAGGGTGAACATCGCACCCAGAAATCCCTGGGCCGTCGACACGCGGGCCTGGGGCGTGCGCCTGCCCACGTGTTTCATCGCACCGACGAACGCCGCCCCCTGACCGAGTCCGAGCAGCCCGCGTGCCGCGAGCGTGGCAGCGATGGTGCCGCCGACCGACAGGAGGCTCGCGGCCGCGCCCGCGACCAGACCGACCGTGGCGATCACCGCCGGTCGACTGGTGCGCGTCAGGCGGTCGGCCGGCGCGACCACGACCAGCTGTCCGAGGAGGAACAGCGTCATGCCGAGGCCGGCGACGCCGGGCGCGACTCCGCGGTCGACGAGCCGTGCCACCGCTGCGCCGTAGCTCCCGACCGCCAACCCCATCCCGAACAGCCCGAGACCGAGGACGAGGAGCGCCCGTCGTGGCAGTTCGTCGCGCACACCACCGGGTTCCGGGGCACCCGCCAAAACTGTCCCGGCTCGGGCGGGCGCGACGGCACGACTAACTCATGGCTCGAGGATCGTCACGCCGGCAGTGTCGCCGGCGCGGAGGTCCCCGTGGACCTCCGGGACGTCCGACAGGCCGACCGCGTCGCCGTAGTCGGCTGTCACGCGGCCGTCCGCGAGCAGTCTGGCCGCGCGAACCACCTCGTCTTTCGTCGCGTAACGCGAGCCGCGGATGGTCGTCTCCCGTTCGACGAACGCCCGCAACGGCGGCGCGAACGACCGCTCGTGGTGCGTGGTCAACGTCACGACCTGCCCGCCCATGGCCAGCGCGTCCCAGGCGTCCCCGAGCGTGTCGACGTCGCCGACCGTGTCGACGGCCACGGTCGGCCCCCGACCGTCGGGCGTCTCGTCGGCGAGTCGCGCGGCGACGTCCGATTCGCGTGCGTCCACCGGCGTCACGGCGTCGGGGGTCACGGCGTCGAGATGGTCGAGGCGGTCTCGCCGGACGTCGGCTGCGAGGACCTGGGCGCCCCGCGCCGCGGCGAGTTTCGACAGATGGACGCCGATGCGACCGCCGCCGCCGATCACGAGAACGGTGTCGTCGTCCCCGACGTCGGTTTTCTCACAGATGTGCAGCGGTGTCGCGAGCCCGTCGGTCGCCACCGCACCCGCCGCGAAGGACGCGCCGTCGGGGAGCGGCAGGACGTTCGCGGCCGGGATCGTCGTGGCTTCGGCGTAGGCGCCGTCGCGGTGGACGCCGAACCAGCCGCCGAAGTTCAGACACTGGTTCGCGTCGCCGCGCCGGCACCGGTCACACCGCCCACAGGTGAGATAGAAGTACGCGAGCACGCGGTCCCCGACCGCCACGTTCGAGACGCCGGGGCCGATCGCGTCGACCACCCCGGCGAACTCGTGGCCGGGGATCCTGGGCGTGTGTGCCGGGTCGTCGCTGAGGCCGCCCTGGACGGCGTTCTCGATCGTGCGCGTGATCGCACACGCGCGGACGTCGACGCGGACCTCCCCCTCGTCCGGCTCCGGCCGGTCGACTGTTTGCACGGCGAGGTCGCCACCCCACTGCTCGAGGACGACTGCGTCCATCTGTGGCATACGGGGCCATCTCGGGCGGCGCAGTTAGGTGTTCGGCCGAGCAGTATCCACAAACCGGTCGCCGATCGTGACTGTTGGGTGCTGGTACGAGTCTTGACGCCGGAGGCGGCCAACCCAACGAATCGGTTGGAAAATCTGCGAGACCGTAAAAATTTAAGCCACAGTGCGTCCTGGATCGCGGCATGCCGTCCGATAGTTCGAGTTCCGGTAGCACAGCCCCTGGTCGCGGGCTCGTCGACTACGGCATCGAAGAACGGCCCGCGATGGGCGAATCAGTCGCGCTCGGCATTCAACACCTCCTCGCGATGTTCCTCTCTACGGTCGCACTCCCGCTGGTCATCGCCGGCGGTATCGGCCTGTCGGGCCCCGACACCGTCTTCATCGTCCAGATGGCGCTGTTCGTCGCCGGCATCGCGACCATCGTCCAGGTGTACCCCATCGGTCCGGTCGGTGCGCGACTCCCCATCGTCATGGGGACGAGCGCCATCTTCGTGTCGCCGCTCATCGACGTCGGCAGCGAGTTCGGCCTCGCTGCCATCTTCGGCGCAGTCATCGTCGCCGCGCCGGTCGAGATCGCCCTCGGGTACGTCTTCGAGGACATTCGAAGGTTGTTCCCCCCGCTCGTCACGGGCATCGTCGTGATGCTCGTTGGACTAACCCTCATCCCCACGGCGATGCAGTACGCCGCGGGTGGTCCCGGTGCGCCGACGTTCGGCAACCTCGAGAACCTCGGGCTCGCCGCGCTCGTCCTCGTCGTCTCGATCGTCGTCAACCAGTTCTTCGACGGCTTCCTCCGGGCTGCGAGTGTGCTCGTCGCCGTTGTCGTCGGCTACCTCGCCGCCGTCCCGCTCGGACTGCTCGACCTCTCCGCGGTCGCCGACGCGGCGTGGTTCTCCCTGCCGATGCCGCTGTCACACGGCGTCTCCTTCGAACCGAGCGCCATCCTCCTGGTCGCGTTCGCGTACGTCGTGACCGGCATGGAGACAATCGGCGACATCTCGGGGACGACCGAGTCTGTCGGTCGGGAGCCGACTAGCGACGAGACCAAGGGCGGCCTCGTCGCCGACGGCGTCATGTCCGCGTTCGCCGGCCTCTTCGGGGCGTTCCCGAACACGTCGTTCAGCCAGAACGTGGGCCTCATCAGCTTCACCGGCGTCGCCAGCCGCTTCGTCGTCGCGATCGCGGGCGGATTCCTGGTCGTCCTCGGCCTCGTCCCGAAGGTCGCTGAGGTCGTCGCCGCCATGCCAAATCCCGTCCTGGGCGGGGCTGCCGTCGTGCTGTTCGGGATGATCTTCTCGATCGGACTGCGGATCGTCTCCCGGGGTGCCGAACTCAACCGCCGCACGCTCACGATTCTGGCCGTTTCCGTCCTCCTCGGCGTCGGCGTCGAATGGCAGTCGGATGCGCTCGCACAGCTCCCACAGGACGTCCAGATCTTCGCGACGTCCGGCATCATCGTCGGCGGGACCGTCGCACTCGTCCTGAACGCCGTCCTCCCGCGGGAGGTGCCGCCAGCGGGCGTCAGTCCGGTGGACGACCCCGTGGCCGGTGAGGAGTCGGGGACCGAACGCGCCGAATAAACACCGAAAACCGCCTTATTCTTCGGTGAACGCGACCACGCGCGAGACGGAGGACTCGCCGCCGCGGAACCGCCACGGGAAGGTGCCGATCTGGCAGCGCTCGTTCAGCAGTTCCTCGGGCACGTCGGCGTTCTCGACGTGGACGATGCCCTCCGGGAACAGTTCGGTGTGCATCAGCTGGTAGCCCTCTGGCGGGAAGACCTCGTCGAGGTCGTCGACGCCGAAGTGCTCGCGGGCCTCGGCGGCCAGTTCGGGGCGGACGTCCCGGATGACGGTGTTCATCGGGTGGTCGGCGCTCCCGCAGTCGAGAAGCAGGTAGTTCAGGCCCTTCTCCTTGCACCAGTCCGCGAACTCCTGGTTCGGGCCGGGGTGCTTGCAGAAGAACTTGTGCGGGTCGGCCTCGTCCTTGTGCCAGGCGTAGTCCTGGTAACCGGTGTGGATGAAGAGGATGTCGCCCTCGCGCACGTCGACGACGTCCTCGATCATCTCGGACGTGTAGACGTCGTAGTCGCCGACCTTCTCGGAGATGTCGGCGACGACGGCGTCGCCCACGAGCTCGTCGAGGGGCATCGACTCGATGTCGCGGCCGTGTGCGACGAAGTGCTTCTCGCCGTCGAGGTGCGTCCCGGTGTGGTTCATGAACTCGATCTTCTGGCCGTTGACCTTCTCCGTGTCCAGGGACTTCTCGTACCAGACCTTGGGATTGTCGTAGGTCGGCCACGCCGGCGTGTCTGCGCACCACGGCTGCGTCAGGTCGTGCATCTCGTATCCGTCCAGCATGTCCGAACACTCACGGGTCATCACCTTAAGAATTGGCATGGGTGGACGGACGCCTGAAAGAACGCGGCCGGTACCGGCCCGCTCGGATGCCCGGAAGTAGTCTGCGCGTCACTCCTCGCCGAAGACCCCGGCGTCGGCTAGTTCGTCGATCCGGTCCTCGGAGTATCCGATGTCGGCGAACACGTCGCGGGTGTGCTCGCCGAGCGCGGGCGGCGGCGAGTCGAAGCCGCTCTCGCTGTGCGCGTAGTTCAGCGGATGCTCGATGACGGGAATGGTGTGCCCGCGGGCCTCCATTTCCGTGACGACGCCCCGGGCCTCGACCTGTTCGTTGTCCAGCGCGTCCGCGACCTCGTAGACGGGACCGGCCGGGATACCTGCCTCCTCGACGAGGACCTCCATCCACGCCGCCGTGGTGCGCTCGCGGAGCTCGGTCGCGAGTTCGCTCTCCAGTTGGTCCATGTGTTCGACGCGGTCGCCGTTCGTCTCGAACCGCTCGTCCGCGAGAAGGTCCTCGCGGTCGATGGCCGCACAGAACTGCCGCCAGAGCTTCTGGTTCAGGCACGCGACGTTGATGTGGCCGTCGGCGGTCTCGAAAGTTTGGTACGGTGCCAGGACGGGATCCCTGGTCCCCATCCGCTGGGGTTCCTCGCCGACGAAGGCCTTGCCGGCCTGTTTCGTGAGCCAGGGGAGCGTCGCGTCGAGCATCCCGAGTTCGAGGTAGTCGCCCTCGCCGGTGACTGCCCGGCGGTAGAGTGCCCCCACGATACCGAAAGCCGCCCACATCGCCGTGATGAGGTCCGTCTGGGGTAGTCCCACTTTCACGGGCGGACCGTCGGATTCCCCCGTGACGCTCATGATCCCGCTCATGCCCTGGATCAGCAGGTCGTAGCCCGGCCGTTCCCGCCACGGCCCGGTCTGCCCGAAGGCCGAGATGGCACAGTAGACGAGTCGATCGTTGACCTCGCGGAGGTCCGCCTCGGCGACCCCGAGTTTCTCGGCGGTGCCGGGCCGGTAGTTCTGGATGAAGACGTCCGCTTCGGCGGCGAGGTCGTAGAGCGCCGCCAGGCCTTCGGGTTCCGTGAGGTCCAGCTCGACGCTGCGCTTGTCGTAGTTCACCGTCCAGAAGTACGGGGATTCGCCGTCGACGAACGGCGGGCCGGAGTGGCGGTTGTCGTCGCCCACGTCCGGCCGTTCGACCTTGATGACGTCTGCGCCCTGATTCGCGAGCATCAGCGAACAGAAGCCGCCCGTCACGAACGTACTCAAATCGAGGACTGTCACGTCCTCGAGGATGGGGTCCTCGGTCATCGTGGTAACCGACCGGGAGGAACAATTTAAATCATTGCCAGTGGTCGCCGCTGCGGACGTGGCCATCGGGGGAAATCCACGTGTCCACTCGCCCGGGGCTTTAACCCCCATCTGGACAGGAGCCGCCTGTTCAGTAATACTGAACAACTCTGCCGCCTATCAAATTTGTAAATTGAGCGAAAACACACCGTTGGGGGCACTATTGGGGATATTCGGACAGGGCTGGGATTGCCCCTCGTTAACATACCGTTCAGGGATACTGATCTGACCGCAGTATTTGTCAGAGTGTCGGACGACTATCCTGCCTGCATGAACAAAAAGCTTACCTGGGTGAACGTTGACTGTGGCACACAGAACAATGGACGACGCCAGCACGCCATCGGTGAAGTCGGTCGAAACCACCCTGCGGATCGTGGAGGCCCTCCACGACAGCGACGGTGCCGGAGTTACCGACCTCGCCACGACGCTCTCCGTTCCCAAGAGTACCGTCCACAACCACCTCCAGACGCTGGAGCGAAACGAGTACGTGATCAACGACGATGGCACCTATCGCGTCGGCACGCGATTTTTGGAACTGGGCGCCCACGCGCGCGACCGCCGCGCTGTCTACGACGTCGCCCGTCCGGAGGTCGAGCGTCTCGCTGCGGAGACTGGCGAACTCTCGGGCGTCGTCGTCGAGGAACACGGACGCGGCGTCTTCCTCCACCGCGCGAAGGGCGACCGCGCAGTGCACGTCGACACGTTCGAGGGGAAGCGCATCTACCTCCACGGCGCCGCACTCGGCAAGGCCGTTCTCGCGAACCTCCCCCAGGAGCGCGTCGACGAGATCATCGACCGCCACGGGTTGCCCGCCCTCACGGCCAACACCATCACCGATCGGGAGGACCTGGCCGCCGAACTGGCGGCGATCCGCGAGACCGGCATCGCGTACGACGACGAGGAGCGCCTCGAGGGGCTCAGGAGCGTCGGCGCCGCCATCACCGGACCGAACGACGACGTCCTCGGGGCGGTGAGCGTGGCCGGACCCACGACCCGCTTGCAGGACGATCGGTTTCGCGAGGAGATTCCCACGGCCGTCCGCAGCGCCGTCAACGTCATCGACCTGAACGTCACGTACTCCTAGACGTTACAAATATAGGAACGTAATGGCGACCCCTCAGAATTCGGTGTATACCGTTGAAACATCAAACAGACGAGTATACAACTGGAGTTTGGTTTGATTTTGTGAATACTACATTGTTGGGGGCTATACTGGCTAAATATCGACACTATTACCGAATATTCGCCACCAGAGGCACGCATATTTTACAAAATTAATATTGGCAATAGAGCGTTTGAAACTGCGAAATACGCTCCATAACGGACACCGTCCGAAGTATATACTAGCAAAAATATGTTTGGTGGCAATAATACATGTGTATGAAACACCCGTGTACTGCCGTACACCCGTCTTCCGGTCCGACCCCTCGGAGCCGTAGACTGGCCGACCGGTATCCTCGTCGGCTAGCCAGCCTCGGAGCGAGCGCGAGCACGCGCTCTCAGACATCTTCGGCTCTCGAGAACGAACATACGAAAACGGAATCGCCGACGGGGGAAGACCGGAGAACCGAACCCTCAGTCCGCGGCGACTTCTTCGGCCTGCTCCTCGTCGTCGCCGTGCCAGTACTCCTCGATGTACTCCTCGTCGACGCGGTTGAGTTCCTCGGCGGGGAGCATCGAGAGGAGGTCCCAGCCGATGTCTAAGGTCTCGTCGATGGAGCGGTCCGTGTGGGACCCCTGGTCGACGAACTCCGTCTCGAAGCGGTCCGCGAAGTCGAGGAACCGGTTGTCGCGCTCGGACAGCGCCTCGCGACCGACGATGTTCACGAGGTCGCGCAGGTCCTCGCCCTCCGCGTAGGCCGCGTAGAGCTGGTCGGACACGCCGCCGTGGTCCTCGCGGGTCAGGCCCTCGCCGATGCCGTCGTCCATCAGGCGCGACAGGCTCGGGAGGACGTAGCAGGGCGGCGTGATGCCCTGGCTGTTGAGGTCGCGGTCGACGTAGATCTGCCCCTCGGTGATGTACCCCGTCAGGTCGGGGATCGGGTGGGTGTCGTCGTCGCCCGGCATCGTGAGGATCGGGATCTGCGTCACCGACCCCTCGCGACCCTCGATCCGGCCCGCGCGCTCGTAGAGCTGGGCCAGGTCGGTGTACATGTACCCGGGGTAGCCACGCCGGCCGGGGACCTCCTCGCGGGCGGCCCCGATCTCGCGCAGCGCCTCACAGTAGTTGGTCATGTCCGTGAGGATGACCAGCACGTGATAGCCCTGGTCGAAGGCGAGGTACTCCGCCGTGGTGAGCGCCAGGCGCGGCGTGATCGTCCGCTCGACGGCCGGGTCGTCGGCGAGGTTCATGAAGACGACCGAGCGCTCCAGCGCGCCGGTGCGCTCGAAGTCCTGCATGAACTCGTTTGCCTCCTCCTGGGTGATCCCCATGGCGCCGAAGATGACCGCGAACTCGGAGCCCTCGTCGTCGTCGGAGGCCTCGTCTTCCTCCGGGACCGTCGCCTGGCGTGCGATCTGCAGCGCCAGGTCGTTGTGGGGCAGGCCCGAGGCGGAGAAGATCGGCAGCTTCTGGCCGCGGACGAGCGTGTTCATGCCGTCGATGGCCGAGACGCCCGTCTGGATGAACTCCTCGGGGTACTCCCGGGAGTAGGGGTTGATCGCCGCGCCGACGATGTCGCGGCGCTCGTCGGGGACGATGTCAGGGCCGCCGTCGATGGGGTTGCCGGACCCGTCCAGGACCCGCCCGAGGAGGTCCTCGGTGACGGGCATCTTCATGGTCTCGCCGAGGAACCGGACCGAGGAGTTGCGATCGATGCCCTCGGTGCCCTCGAAGACCTGGATTGCGACGTGGTCGCTCGAACTCTCGAGGACCTGGCCACGGCGGGTGTCGCCGTCGCCGGTCTCGATCTCGACGATCTCGTCGTAGCCGATCGGCTCGTCGGTCTCGACGAACACCAGCGGTCCGCTGATCTCCGTGATCGTTTGGTATTCCTTCATCGTTAGTACAGCTCCCTGAGCTGCGAGGCGAGGGTGTCTTTGAGGTCCTCGACGTACTCCTCCCAGTCCTCCTGGACGCCGATCCGGTTGAGGCGCGGCGCGGCGTCGACGTCGGTGATCTCCTCGACCGGCACGCCGGCGTCGAGGGCGTCGAATGCCTCGTCGTTGAACGTCTGGATCGCTTCGAGGATGGCGTAGGTCTTCGCCGGCTCACAGTAGGTGTCGACGTCGTGGAGGGCGTTCTGCTGGAGGTACGCCTCGCGGAGGTACCGGGCCACCTCGAGGGTGAGCTGCTGGTCCTCCGGCAGGGCGTCCTTGCCCACGAGCTGGACGATCTCCTGGAGTTCGCCCTCCTCGTCGAGGACGTCGACGGCCCACTGGCGCGTCTCGGGCCAGTCGCTGTGGACGTTCTCCTCGAACCACGGGTCCAGCTGGTCCCGGTAGAGCGAGTAGGACTCGTCCCAGTTGATCGCCGGGAAGTGGCGGCGTTCCGCGAGGTCCGCGTCCAGCGCCCAGAAGGTCTTGACGATGCGAAGCGTGTTCTGCGTGACCGGCTCGGAGAAGTCGCCGCCCGGCGGCGAGACTGCCCCGATGACCGAGACGGACCCCTCGGTCCCGTTCACGTTCTTGAAGTAGCCGGCGCGCTCGTAGAACTCCGCGAGGCGCGCGGCGAGGTAAGCGGGGTAGCCCTCCTCGCCGGGCATCTCCTCGAGGCGCGAGGAGATCTCGCGCATGGCCTCGGCCCACCGCGAGGTGGAGTCGGCCATCAGCGCGACGTCGTAGCCCATGTCCCGGAAGTACTCGGCGATGGTGATGCCGGTGTACACGCAGGACTCGCGGGCCGCGACGGGCATGTTCGAGGTGTTCGCGATGAGGCACGTCCGGTCCATCAGCGCGTTCCCGGTCGTCGGGTCCTCGAGCTCGGGGAAGTCTTCGATCACTTCCGTCATCTCGTTGCCGCGCTCGCCACAGCCGACGTAGACGACGATGTCCGCGTCGGCCCACTTGGCGAGCTGGTGCTGGGTTACGGTCTTCCCGGAGCCGAAGGGGCCCGGAATCGCGGCCGTCCCGCCCTTCGCGATGGGGAACAGACCGTCGAGGATGCGCTGGCCGGAGACCAGCGGCGTCGTCGGCGTCTGCTTCTCGTCGGCCGGCCGCGCCTCGCGGACGGGCCACTCCTGGTGCATCTGGATCTCTTCGCCGCTGTCCAGTTCCGCGACGGTCTCCTCGACGGTGAAGTTGCCCGACTCGATGGCGGTGACTTCGCCGCCCTCGTAGTCCGGCGGGACCATGACCTTGTGGTCGATGCTCGGCGTCTCCGGGACAGTCCCGACGATGTCGTTGGGGCCGACCTCGTCGCCGACCTCGACCTCGGGAGTGAACTCCCAGGTCTTCTCCAGGTCGATACCAGGCGCGTCGACCCCGCGGTCGAGGAACGCCGAGTTCATCTTCTCCTCCAGGACGTCGAGCGGGCGCTGGACGCCGTCGTAGATGGCGTCGAGCATGCCCGGCCCGAGGTCCACGGAGAGCGGCGACCCGGTACTCTCGACCGGTTCGCCCGGGGAGACGTTCGAGGTCTCCTCGTAGACCTGGATGGTCGTAATGTTGCCTTCGATCTCGATCACTTCGCCCATCAGCCCCTCGTCGCCGACGTAGACGACGTCGTTCATCCGCGCGTCCAGTTCGACGGCGGTGACGACGGGGCCGGATACGCTCTCGATGCGTCCGTCTTCACGGACGTCGGTGTCTGTTGCTTGACTCATGTATCAGTCTTCCTCCATCAGGTCGATACCGATGGCTCGCTTGATCTGGTCGCGCAGCCCGCTGGAGCCGGCGCCACCGCCGAGGGTGACGAAGACGGGCTCGACGCTCGTCTCGACCGACTCGCGGACGCCCCGCGAGAGGTGCTCCAGGTCCTCGTCGTGCATGACGACGATGCCGACGCCGTCGTCCGCGAGGACCGCTTCGACGGCCTCGTCGAGCGACTCGGTCTTCTCGTCCTGCGGGACGTTCTCGAACCGGCGGACCCCGGCCAGCCGGAAGCCCGTCGTGAACTCGGGACTGCCGACGACGGCGATCTCCTGGCTCATAGGATCACCAGCTCCCGTTCGATCTCGTCTGCGTCGAGGCCGGCCTCGCGGCCGCGGGCGATCGCCCGGACGTTGTCGACCTCGCGCTCCTTGGCGAGCACGTAGGCCAGCACCGGACAGACCGACAGCGGGTAGCGGTTCGACAGGGTATCGGAGTACTCGAGCAGCGCCGCGTGGATGGCGTGCTCGAACTCGATGAGGCTGTCGGCCTCCTCCAGGACGACCAGGGCGTCTTCCAGGTCGTCGCCGTAGGGGCTCGACCGGACCGTCTCGACGATCTGGTCCTCGCTGTTCGCCAGCTGTCGGAGCTGGGCGGCGTCGAAGAGCCGACCGCCGTCGATGTAGTACGCCGACGGTTCGACGTCGGCCCCGGTCCGGGCCAGCCGGAGGACGTTCCGGAGGTTCCGGAAGTCGACCTCTGCCTGGAGGAACTCCCGGTAGAGGCCGACCGGCGAGTCACCCTCCTCGGTGGCAGGAATCCCGGCCAGTAACGTGTCGTAGAACGCCCTGTCGGCGGCGTTCTCGAGGGGGACGAGCATGCCCGAGTCCGAGTACTCCTCCAGTGCCACCTCGAGTTCGTCCGCGAAGATGGTGTCGGCGAGGATCTCGACGACGTCCTCGATGGACTCGGCTGCGGTCAGCCGTTCGAGGCGCTCGTCGGAGAACTCACCGGCCGGGATCAGGTCCTCCTCGATCTCGGCCGGGGAGGCGTCGGAGTAGACCCCCCGGAGGACTGTCTTGACGTTCCAGGCGTCGAACTTCCGGAGGTACCGGGCGACCAGGTCGTACAGCCGGCCGTCCGCGAAGTCCAGCAGGTCGTCGAAGTGTTTCGCGAGGTTTCGCGACAGCGCGAACTCGACGAGGTCGACGCCGGAGTGGCGGGCACCGAGTTCGTTCATCTCCGTCTCGTACTCGGTCTCCTCCATGAAGCGGGCGATCTCCCCCGGCCCCATGCGGATGAGCTTCCGGTAATCGTCGTCGTCGAACAGCGACGCGCGTCGCGACCGCACCCGCGCCGTCACGTATTCGTAGTTGCCGGCCTCGTTGGCCTGTTCGTTGATCCGCACGCTCATTGGTTCTCGAAGAGGCGCCCCGAGACGTCCCGGAGGTTGTCCTCCCAGACGTCGTCGAGGATGGAGTCGAAGGTGTTCTTGACGCGTACCCGCGACCCCTCGCTCTCGGCGACGACGCCGCCGAGGCAGTCGTACTCCCCGGCGTACTCGAAGCCGTCGTAGTCCGCGAGGATCGACTCGAGCAGGTCGGCGTCGTCGGCACGACCGTAGACCTGCACGGAAGCCCCGTCGTCGAACTCGTCGGCGGCGTCGTCGAGCAGGGCACGCGTCAGCTCCTCTCGTCCGTCCTCCAGGTCGGCGATGTCGGCCTCGACGCGCTCGCGGACGTCCTCGAGGACGTCGCGGCGGGCCTCGAGACGCTCCTGTTTGGCCTGGAGCTTCGCGCTCGAGAGCTGCTGTTCGCGCTCCTGGGCGATCTCGCGTTCGACCGCCTGCTCGCGCTCTTCGCGGATGTCCGCGGCGTCCTCCTCGGCCTCGGAGCGAATCTGCTCGGCTTCCTCCTCGGCCTCGGACACTATCTCCTCTGCACGTGCGCGGGCTTCGTCTCGGATGTCCGCGACGACTGTGTCGAGACTCATGATAAGGTGAAAGGGGGAGTCCTTACAGTGTGAGGAACACGACGACCAGCGCGAGGATCACGAGCGTCTCCGGCAGGACCGTCAGAATCAGGCCCCGACCGAACATGGAGTCGTCCTCGGCGATCGCGCCGACGGCGGCCGCCCCGATGCCACGCTCCGCGTAGCCGGCTCCGAATGCCGCCAGGCCGACGGCGAGTGCGGCACCCGCCAGCGGCGGGATCGCGGGCGCTGCCGCGTTGGTTCCTTCCTGCAGTACCACGGTCAAGAGTGTTGCAAGTGTACTCATGGGTTGTGTCGTCCTCTGGCTGTATTCCGCTCACACCTATGTCCCCAGACTATCGGCATAAAGGTTCTCAAAACGGTTCGCTGGCCGGCGATGCGCCGCTTCCGGAGTCACGACTGTCCGTCACAGAAGGCGGAAATCCGGGTCGCCGTCACCGCGACGGTGGCCGCGACCGATCACTCGGTCGTGTACGTTCGTTCCTGGCCGAAGGGCAGGTAGGCCGATCCACCGCCCTCGTAGAACTTGCCGAAGAACTCGACGTACTCGAGGCGGACCGCCTGCAGGCCGGCCGAGGTGATGCCGAGCACCAGCACCAGCAGGTGGCCGAACACGAGGATGATGATACCCCCGATCCAGCCGAGTGCCAGCGCGACGGCGCCCTCGCCGTTGACGAGGCCGGCGAAGACGATCGCCTCCTCCGGATAGGAGTGGGAGGCGAAAAACAGGAAGTGGAACTCCCCGTTTTCGAGCGCCGCCCCGAAGACGAGCAGGTTCACGACCAGGGCCATGCCGGCCTTGGCCAGCAGGACGGCCGCGATCCGTGTGTAGGAGACGACGTGGCCGAACGCCTGGGTGATGGACTCGATGAGCCCGATCCCGCCCTCGGCGTAGACGACCATCGCGAGGCCGACCAGGATGACCGCTGCCTGGAGCGAGAGCGGCCCGACGAGTTCGATCACCGGGAAGCCGGTGAAGCCGAGCGGGAGCGCCACGTTCTCGATGGCTTCGCCCGTCGCCGGGTTGGTCATCCCCTTCGACGCGAAGACGCTCCACATGAAGTTCGGCTTCGGGCCCATGGCGGAGTTACTGAAGACCCACCACCAGACGCCCAGCGTCAGGACGATCCAGGACCCGCTCTCCATGATCGCTTCGCCGAGGCCGTGGTCGAGGTTGTTGACGAAGTCGAAGACGCGCCCCGCGACCAGGTGCAGGACGCCGACGATGACGCTCAGCAGCAGCCACGCATAGGCGTAGTAGACGTAGTGTGGCTGGAGCCCCTTCTTGATCGGCGGCGAGCCGCCCCAGACGATGGCGCCGAGCTGGTGGAGGCCGAATATCTCGCCGTAGAGGACGCCGAAGATGGCCGTGAACGCACCGGCCCACAGCGCGACGCCACCGAGACTCGAGACCACGTCGCTGTCGAAGGATTTGACGAGCCAGTAGCCGATGGCCATGTAGAGGATGCCGTAGCCGAGGTCCCCGATCATGAACCCGAAGAACGCCGGGAAGGTCAGGAAGAAGACGAACGTCGGGTCGAGCTCCGTGTACTTCGGGCGGTTGATGACCTCGGTCAGCGCCTCGAAGGGCTTGACCGGGCCGGGATTGTCCTGGACGACCGGCGGGGAGTCGTCGCCCATCGTGACGGTGGTCCCGCCGTCGGCGACGGCCTCGTCGTCACTGCCGTCCTCGCTGGCGGCGGGGCCGGACTGCTCCGTCTCGCCGTCCTGACTCTCGTGCCCGCTTCCGCCCGGGACGGGTTCGTGGTCCTCGACGTGGCCGTGCTCGTCGTAGGTAGCTCGTTCGAGTTCGCTGATCTCGACGTGGTCGCCGACCGCGTCGGTCAGCGCCCCCTCGAGCTCAGCAACGCGGTCCGAGGGGATCCACCCCTCCGCGATGAAGGCGTTGGCCGTCGTCGCGAACGAGAGCGGCGCTTCGAGCTTGTCGACCTCGATGGTGAGGGCCTCCTCGGCCGCGAGGAGGAAGCTCCCGTAGTCCAGGCGAAGGTCCCCGAGCTGGTCCTCGACGGTCTCGACTTTCGACTCGAGTTGCTGCTTGCGGTGCCGCTGTTCGGAGAGGTACTCTTCGGGGTCGCCCTCGCCGTCGGGCACCTCCATGGCGGTGAAGTCCGCGTTGACCAGCACGTCCGAGAGGGCCCCCTCGTCGGCTCGGGCCGCGACCGCGACGACGCCGTCGTTCGCGAAGACCCCGTGATCGTCGATGTCCGACGCGGCGAGTGCCTCGCGGACGGCGTCCGCGTCGCCCTCGCCGACCTGGACCGCGAGGGTGTCGTAGCCACCCAGGAGGTCGAGGTCGATCCCGAGCCGGACGAACGGCTCCATGGCGTCGATGTTCTCCTCGACCGCGCGGAGTTCGTCCCGGAGGTCGCTCCGCCGGTCGTCGAGTTCGTTGACCTCCTCGCGGACCTCCTCGAGTTGCTCGTCGAGGGCCTCGTCGGTCACGAGCTGGGTGCCCGGCCCGGCGTCTTCCTCGGTCACGCCGAGGGTCGACTCGAGTGCCCGGACGGTGACCAGCTTCTGGGCGGTGTCGTCGGCCCCCTCGATCGGGTCGCCGGGCTCGAAGCCCTCCCAGTCGTCCTCGTAGTCGGTGACGTGCAGCAGGTGCAGGTCGTGGACCGTCTCGATGACCTCGTCCAGGACGCGCTTGGAGCCGGTCACCGAGACCCGGCTCATCCGCTCAGGTCTGAGCATGTACCGCCTCCTCGAACAGGTCCACCACGTGGTCGACGACCTCGTCGGTCTGTGCCTGGGCCGACTCGACGAGCGCGTCGCGCTCCTCGCGGCCCTCCTCGACGATGCGGTCGTGTTCCTCCTCGATCTCGCGGCGGGCCTCCGCCAGACGGTCCTCGGCCACGGACTCGGCCTCGTCCCGCGTCGTCTCGCGGATCTCCTCCGCGTCCTCGCGGGCCTCGGCGACGATCTCCTCGGCTTCGGCCTCGGCGTCGGCGACGATCTCCTCGGCCTCGCGCTCCGCCTCCTTGATGTCCTCGAGTACCTGAGTCTCTGGCATTCCTCAATCGTACGTACCTTCCGCGGATCCCTATTTGGTAGTTGCGAAGTGTGTTCGTGCCGCCGCCGGCTCCGCGGCGGGCACAGAGCCCCTCTCGGTCTGTCGGTTCGACCCGCTTCGTGGCAGATCGTGGCGGTCGGCCCGCTCGCTGCTTCCTCGCGGCGCGACGCCCCGTCCCGGGTGGCCGATATCCCAACAGGTAAGCGACCGAGCGTCCAAGGGCGACCAATGGGTGTCCTCGAGGACAAGGGTCGGGCACGCGTGTTCTACAAGTACCTCTCGACGGTCTACGACCGGATCAACCCCTTCGTGTGGAACGAGGCCATGCGGGCGGAGGCCGTCGACATGCTCGACCTCGACCCCGACGACGCCGTCCTCGACGTCGGCTGTGGCACGGGCTTCGGGACGACCGGCCTGCTGGAACGGGTCGAGACCGTCCACGGCCTCGACCAGAGCGCCCACCAGCTCGAACAGGCCTACGCGAAGTTCGGGAAGACCGGGCCGGTCCGGTTCTGTCGCGGCGACGCCGAGCGCCTCCCCTTCGCCGACGATACCTTCGACGTCGTGTGGTCGTCTGGCTCCATCGAGTACTGGCCGAACCCGGTCACCGCCCTCCGCGAGTGTCGCCGGGTCGCAAAGCCCGGTGGCCAGGTCCTCGTCGTCGGGCCGGACGCCCCGCGATCGCGGATCGTCCGCAAACTCGCCGACGCGATCATGCTCTTCTACGACGAGGACGAGGCCGACCGGATGTTCCGCGAGGCCGGCTTCGAGGACATCGAACACACCATCCAGCAGGCCCGCCCCGGCAGCCCGCGGGCGATCACCACGCTCGCACGGGTCCCGGCGGCCGGGGACGGTGACTCGGGCGACGCCCCCGAGCAGTCCCAGCCCACCTGATTCCGCCGCTCCCGTCAGGACGCCGCGGCGGTCAGGGTCGCGACGACGCCGCGCTCGGTTGCGAGGGTGACCGTCACGCGATCACCCGGATCGATCAGCGGGTCGTTCGTCGAGGCGAGCCGCAGCGTCGCGCGCTGCCCAGCCCGCCAGGACGGGTCGTGCGCCCCGTTGAACGGCCCGGTCGGCCCGCTCCGGAACCCGCGGGCCGCGAAGAACGGGACCGGTGGCTGGTGGGAGAGCGGGTGCCCGTCGACGCGGACCGCGACGGCGAGGTCGTCGACGTCGATCGTGTCGCCGCCCGCGTGCCGGAGCGTGAGGGCGTCGGCGCCTGCGTCGACTGACAGCCGGAGCTCAGCCACCGGGACGGGATCCGCCGGCGACGTCGCGAGCCCCAGTCCCACGCCCGCGGCGGCCACCACGGTCACCATCGCGAGGAGGACGACCGCAACCACCGGGCTCGTCGCTCGTGACACGGGCGGCCCTGCCGCGCCATGGTTCAAAAGGCCCGGGACGGCCGGTCAGGGCGTTCCGCGGGAGAACGTGACGGCGACGGACTCGTTTGCGGCCGTCGTGGCGTTGACGGTGAACGTCCCGTAGGGCTGGACGGTGCCGAGGTGCCCCGACCCGTCCGTCGTCCCGACGTACGTTCCGTCGATGCGAACGCGGCTGTCGACGCCGGCGCCGCTCACTGCGTCCCGGACGCTCACGTCGAGCGGGCCGGACGCGTAGGTGCCGTTGACGGTCATCGCGAGGCCGTCGGCGGTCGCCGAGCGCGACCAGTTTTGCGGGACGGCGGCGCGGCGATTCTGCTGGACCTCGCGGTAGACCTCCTCGGTGCTCCCGTCGAGGTAGACGGTCAGTCGCCCGCTCTGGTGGACGACTGCGATCTTGTACAGCGAGGTGGTCCCGAAGACGCCCCGGGGCGGGGGCGAGCCGAACTGGTGGGAGAACGTCCACGGGTACAGGTCGGCCGCCCGTTCGAGCGCCTGGCTCAGGCCGCCGGAGCCGTTGGTGACGAACCGGTCCTCGCCGTCCCGCGACCAGTCGGCGGTCTCCTGTGCGACCCGGTAGAACTGCTCGTCGTCGCTCGTCGCGGCGACGAATCCGCCGTCCCCGGTCACGGAGATGACCGTCGCGCCGGAGTCGTTGCCGCGGTACCGTCCCTGGAGTTCGGCGGCGACCGGCCCGTTCATCGTCTCGAGGTCGGCCTCGAGGTTCTGGAGCCGGGTCAGTGACGGTCCGGCCCCGGGGCCGACCTGGCCCACGACTTCCTCGAGGCGGGACCGCTCGGTTTCCAGGCCGTCCGTCGCGGCGTCGAGCAGGGCGAGCTCCCGGAAGTACGCTGGTGCCGTGAGGGTCCCGTCGCGGAACGACGCCCGGGCCGCCGTCCGGGCCTCGCGGACGTCGGCCGTCCGTCGCGCGAGGTCGGCGACCCCGTCGCGGAAGGTCGCGAGCCTGGCCGACCGGTTGGGTGCCGCCGCGAACCGCTCGTCGAAGGCGAGCCTGTCGTGATGGCTGTGCAGGCGCTCGCTACCGGCCGCGACCGCGACGCCGAGGTCGACGTCCTGGTAGGCCACGGCATCGCGTGCGTCCGTCCCGCGGTCGGGCTGGAGGTAGTTCGAGGCGTTGCGATCCTCGACGATACGCAACTGGCGGTCCCCGTCGACGGCGGCGTGGCTCTCGGGGCCGCCGGGGAGGGAACCGAGGGCGAGGCCCGCGACGGCCGTGAGGGCCAGACACAGGCAAATCGCCGTCGCGAGGCGGCGGAGGCGGGGTCCCGTCGGGGGCATCTGTCGGGTCCGTACCACGGCGACGACAAAAAGCGTGCCCCTCCCGGGTGCACGAAAACGACGGCCCGAGAATCGGCGAGACCCTTTATGCAGCCGCGAGACGTTTTATCACGGGATAGAAAACGTTTTGCCGCCGGCTCCGCCAGGGGGTTGTATGCCCTCGGGGTCCCGGCTCGCCCTCCTCGCCCTCTGTACCCTCCTCGCCGTCGGCGCGGTCGCCGTCCAGCCGACGGTCGGGTCGCCGGTCGCCGGCGACGCACCGGACCTGACGATGGACCGACCCGAACAGGCGATTGACTCCCGCGGCGCCCCGGCGGTCGCGACCGAGGTGCCCGCGTCGAACACGACGATGCGGATCGACCTCTCGGCCGACGGGGACGCGCGCTGGCACGTGACCACCGCGTTCAACCTCACCGACGACGCCGACCGCGAAGCCTTCCGTCGGCTCGCCGGCGCGTTCCAGGACGGCGACGCGGACGCCGGGTGGCTCCCGGCGTTCCGGGAAGCCCGGGCCCGCGCGAGTGACGCGACCGGCCGGACCATGGAGATTAGCTCGATCGATCGGTCCTGGCAGCCCCCCGTCAACGAGTCCGGGCCCGGGACCGGCCGGCTGACCCTCTCCTTCACGTGGACGAACTTCGTCGCGGTCGAGGACGACGGCGGTCGGCTCGCCGTGGGCGACGTCTTCGTCGAACCGGACCCGCCCCTGCTGACCGAGTTGCGGGCCGGCGAGATCCTCGTCGTGGAACCGCCGGCGGAGTACACCCCGGTCACCGGGACGGGCGACCTTCGCGATGGCGCGTTCTACTGGGAGGGGCCGGTGACCTTCGGGGAGGAGCCGCCGTCCGCCGTCTTCACCGGCGGTCCGAGCGGCTCGTCTACGCTGCTCGTCGCGGCCCTCGTCGTGGGCGGGCTGGTCGTCCTGCTGGCACTCGTCTACCTCGTCGCGAGGCGACGGACGACGGTGGGCGACGGTGACAGCGGCGACTCACGGGCCGCCGCTGGCGATGCTCCCGCGGAGCCGACGACCGGCGACGCCGAGCCTGCAGCGGACTCGGGTGAGTCGGAAACGGCCTCGGACTCGGCGGCGGCACCCGAGGCGGCGGAGGCGTCGACCGACACCGCGTTGCTCAGCGACGAGGAACGCGTGGAACGGCTGCTCGAGGCGAACGGGGGCCGGATGAAGCAGGCCACGATCGTCAAGGAGACGGGCTGGTCGAACGCCAAGGTCTCCCAGCTACTGTCGGCCATGGCCGAGGAGGGCCGGATCGACAAGCTCCGGATCGGCCGCGAGAACCTCATCTCGTTCCCGGACGAGGACGTCACCGACGTCGAGGACTAGGACGGCCGCGACGCGGGGCCTATCGAGGTTTTTATCGGGACCACGGCGCATACCTCAGCTATGAAAGTCCTGGTGACCGTCTCCGAGGTTGCGACCGTCGACGACGAGTTCGAGATCGAGGACCTGGGGGTCGATCCCCGGTATCTCACCTACGACCTCAACGAGTGGGACGACTACGCCGTCGAGGAGGCCGTCCAGCTCGCGGAGGCCGGCGACGACGTCGAGGTCGTCACGGTCACGATCGGCCCGGAGCGCAGCGAGGAGACGATCCGCCAGGCCCTCGCGAAGGGTGCCGACCGGGCCATCCGGGTGTGGGACGAGGCCCTCGCGGACGTCGCCGTCCTCGACCCGATGACGAAGGCCCGCGTCCTCGCGGCGGTCGTCGAGGACGAGGAGCCGGACCTCGTACTGAGCGGCGTCCAGACCGGTGACGACTCCTTCGGTGCCACGGGCGTCGCGCTCGCGTCGGCGGTCGACTACGCCTGGGCGGCCGTGGTCAACCACCTCGACTACGAGGTCGGCGACGACGTCGCGACCGTCCACCGGGAACTCGAGGGCGGGGTCGAGGAACTTGCCGAGGTGGCGGTCCCGGCCGTGCTGACGATCCAGACGGGGATCAACGAGCCGCGCTACGCGAGCCTTCGCGGGATCCGCCAGGCCCAGAGCAAGCCCCTCGACGTCCAGGCCCTCGCCGACCTCGGCCTCTCTGGCGAGGACCTGCCCCTCGATCTGGACCTGACGGGCCTGGCGGTCCCCGAGGTCGAGAGCGACGTCCAGTTCTTCACCGGCGACGCGACGGACGCGGCCGGGCAACTCGCCGAACTCCTCCGCGAGAAGGGGGTGGGTGCCTGATGGCGGTCCTCGCGCTCGCCGAACACCGCAGGGGAGAACTCCGGGACCCGAGTTTCGAGGTCCTCACCGCCGGTCGTGACCTCGCCGACGCGCTCGACACGGACCTGCACGCCATCGTCACCGGCGGCGACGTCGACGAGTTCGCGGCCGAACTGAACCGGGAGGGCGTCGACGTGATCCACACCGTCGACCACGGGGAGGAGTTCACCCAGGACGTCACCGTCCAGGCCGTCGAGGCGCTGGCGGCCGAGCGCGACGTCGCGCACGTGCTCGTCCCCAACACCGTCAACGGTCTCGCGACGGCACCCGCCCTGGCCGACCGCCTGGACCGGCCGCTGGCCACGGACGCGGTGGAGCTGGCCGTCGAGGACGACGGTGTCGTCGTGACGCGCGAGTTCCACGGCGGGAAGACCGAGGGCACCGTCGCGGTCGACGGCCCGGAGACGGTCATCAGCGTCCGGCCGGGCGAGTGGCCGGCCGCGGAGGGAGCCGGCGAAGCAGAGATCGTCGCCGCCGACGTCGAGATCGACGAGTCACGCGTGCGGGCCACGGTCACGGGATTCCAGGAGGTCGGCGCGGGCGACGTCGACATCACGGAGGCCGACGTGCTCGTCTCGGTCGGCCGGGGCATCGAGGAGGAGGAGAACCTCGTCCTCGTCGAGGCCCTGGCGGACGCCCTGGACGCGACGGTCTCGTCCTCGCGACCGATCGTGGACAACGACTGGCTCCCGGCGGATCGCCAGGTCGGCCAGTCGGGGAAGGTCGTCACCCCCGACGTCTACCTCGCCATCGGCATCTCGGGGGCCGTCCAGCACGTCGCGGGCATGAAGGGATCGGACACCATCGTCGCGATCAACACGGACGCCAGTGCCCCGATATTCGACATCGCCGACTACGGGATCGAGGGCGACCTCTTCGAGGTGGTCCCCGCGCTGATCGAGGAGTTCGGCGGCGAGGTTCCCGAGGTCTAGCGCCACTACGACGAGGGACGGACCGGACGTCGTCCGCGGGTATCAGGAAGCTGTGGCCTGTTCCACGTCGTTGTTCATGCACTCGGGGCAGGAGATCCGTTCTTCGTGGTTCTTGGCCGTCTTGAACTCGTGGCCACAGTCCGGGCAGTGGTACGTCTGTGACGTCGCCGAGTCGGTGTCGTCCGAAACGATACTCTTGATGGACTCGAGCACGCTCATGGGTGTTCCACCGGGTGTGTCGTGGGAGCCGGAGGGCACTAAAAGCGCGAGCGGCCTTCGCCGATCGAAGCTCGGGGAAGCGCTTTTCACCGATGCTCACGCAGACAGGGACCGACCGTGCCAAAGGAGTGGGAGCCGGAGACGCTGCTGGACGTCCTCGGGAGCGGCCTGGCCCGGGAGATCCTGGTCACGGCCTGCTCGGAGCCACGGAGCGCCGAGGAACTGGCCGAGGTCTGTGACGCCTCGGAGCCGACGGTCTACCGGCGGCTCGACGCACTGGTGGAGTACGGGCTCCTGACCGAGGACCTGACCGTCAACGTCGAGGGCAACAACTACCGGACCTACGAGACGGCGGCCCGGCGCGTGCGCGTGGAGGTGACGCCGGACGGCGTCGAGACGACGGTCCACGCCGACCGGGACCTGATCGACCGGTTCGAGTCCTTCTGGGTCGACCTGGAGGGGGGCGAGAGCGAATGAGCCGGACCCGGTCGGTGCTGCGTGTGAGGCCCCGGGCGATCGGGAGGTGGCGCCGTGCCTGAGACCATCGAGTTCTACGCCTTCGTGTTCGCGAACCTGGGCGTACTCGCGCTCGGCAGCCTGCTGGCACTACTCAGCCTGGCGGCCCACCGGCGCTCTGGCACGCCGTCCCTCCGGATCGCCGCCGTCGGGTTCGGGCTGATCGCCCTGGGGTCCGTGCTGGACGCCGTCTACGAACTGGGGGTCGGCGGCAGCTTCCAGCTCTCCGGCCGCGAGCTGATGTTGTTGCACACGAGCCAGACGCTCATGGTCGGCGCGGGACTGGCGGTCCTGTTCCTCGCGCTCCGGCGGTACTGACCGCCCATCGGATGCGGGTCGCCGCGCCCCGAGTCGTCACCTACAAGCCGACCGATTCCCGATGGTGGATCGATGGAGTATCTGGCGCGTCGCCGGGACCGGGTCGAGGAGCGACTCGACGAGGTCCTCTCGGCCGTCGACCCCCCGGAGCTCCGGGCGGAACTTCGCCACGTCGCCCTCGCCGGGGGCAAGCGGGTTCGGCCGACGGTCACGATACTCGTCTGTGAGGCCCTCGCAGGCGACGTCGACGACGCCCTCGATTACGCCGTCGGCATCGAACTGGTCCACAACGCCTCGCTGGTGGTCGACGACGTGATCGACGAGTCCGACGTCCGCCGGTCGAGTCCCTCGGCCTGGGCCGCCTTCGGCCACGGCCCGGCCATCGTCGCCTCGGATGGCCTCCTCGGCGAGGCCTTCGCCCTCTTCTCCGACGACGAGCGCGCCATGCAGGCCGTCGCCGAGGCCATGGTCGAACTCGGCGAGGGCGAGGCGACCGAACTCGTCGACCGGCCGGTCGACGAGGCCGAGTACATGGAACTGGCCCGCCGCAAGACCGGCGCGCTGTTCCGGGCCGCCGCCGAACTCGGCGCCATCGCCGCCGACGCGGACGGCTACACCGTCGAGGCCCTCGGCCAGTACGCCGAGCGCGTCGGCGTCGCGTTCCAGATCCGCGACGACGTCCTCGACGCCACCGCAGATCCCGAGCAGTTGGGCAAGCCCACTGGCCAGGACGCCGCGATGGGCCTCCCCTCCCTCGTCGAGGTCGCCGACCTGTCGCCCGAGGCCGCCACCGGGCGGGCTCGGGAGGAGTCCGACGCCGCCCTGGCCGCCCTCGACTCCGTCGACGCGACGGACTCCCAGGCGATGGTCTACCTCCGCGACCTCGCCGAGTTCGTCGTCGAACGGGAGCGGTGACGAGTATCGATCGCGGGACCGAACGTTCCGGGGACCCGAAGACCTATTTCGGCTCGTGATAATGGCAGACCCATGCAGGGCACGGCCCACTCGATGCCGGACGTGGCGCCGCTCGTCGACCACGTGCGACCGGCGATCATCTGGCTCGGCATCGCCTCGTTTTTCCTCGGCGCGATCGGCGTGGGCGCGACGCTCGCCGCGCGGCAGTTCGGCGGCGCCGGGCCGGAGCCGGCCGCCGGCATGGCGCTTTTGTCCCTCGGGGTCGCTTACGTCGGCACCGGGCTGGTCATGGAACGGACCGAGTCCACCTACGACCCGGAGATCGAACTGCCGGCCCGCCAGCGCGCCCTCGTCGCCGCGCTGGCCGCGCCGTTCCTCGTCGTCGGACTCTACGAGCTGACCACCCTCGTCGGCTGAACGCAACCCTTACCGTCCCCGTGGGACTACGGCCGGACGATGACAGTCATCGGTGTCGTCGGCCTCCCGGGCAGCGGCAAGAGCGAGGCCGCCGCCGTCGCCCGGGACCTGGACGTGCCCGTCGTCACCATGGGCGACGTGATCCGCGCGGCCTGCCGGGACCGCGGGCTCGACCCCGCGACGAGCCACGGCGAGGTCGCACGGGCGTTGCGCGAGGAGAACGGCCCGGCTGCCATCGCCGAGGCCTCCATCCCCGCGATCGAAGACGGCCTGGCGGAGGCGGACACCGTGCTGGTCGACGGCATCCGCTCGGACGTCGAGGTCGACGCCTTCGAGGACGCCTTCGGCGAGGAGTTTCTGCTCGTGAGCGTCGAGGCGCCCTTCGAGACGCGCGCAGAGCGCCTCGACCTCCGCGGCCGGGACGCCGCCGTCGAGGACGGTGGCGAGTCCCTCGCGGAGCGCGACGAGCGCGAACTGTCCTTCGGCATGGGCGAGGCCATCGACCGCGCCGACGTGACCGTCGAGAACACCGCGAGCCTCGAAACGTTTCACGACCGCATCCGCACCCTTCTGACCGAGGGCCCCGACGCCCTCGCCCGATCCACCGATCCATGAGCGAGGTCTACAGCGTCGACGTCGAGATCACCGCGCCGGTACAGCCCACCGAACGGACCGAGCGCGTCGCCGAGGCCATCCGTGCGCTGTTTCCGGCCGCCGAGCCCGCAGAGCGCCACGGCGAGCTGACGGCGACGGTCCACGACCTCGAGCACTTCTCGGAGTGTCTGCACCGCCAGGAGATCCTCGACACGGCCCGGAGCGTCTTCTTCGAAAACCGTCGCGGCGACGCCTTCTCGTTCCGGCTCAAGAAGGGGCCCGCCCTCCAGGGCGTCGTCAACTTCACCGTGGGGGACGCGAGCGAACTCGGCGACATCGCGGTGCGAGTGCAGGTGGCCGAACCGGACGTCGAGGCCTACGTCGACCACGTCGCCCCGCCGACGGAGGAGGGCAAGCCGGTCGAGCCCCGGGACTGACGACGTCGGTTCGACCACGTGGTGGCCACGGCCGCGGGGTTCTTACTCCTCCGGACCGTCGCGTCGAGCGTCAATGCTCGTGACGGTCGCAGTCAGCGAGGTCATGCGGACGCCCGTCGAGACGATCCAGCCGGACGCGACGGTCCAGGCGGCCGCGCGCCGCCTGCGCGAGGCAGGCATCGGGTCGCTCGTCGTCTGCGAGGACCACGAACCGATCGGGATCGTCACCGACGTCGACGTCACCGGGCTGGTCGCGGACGGCGGCGACCCGGCCGCGACGGCGGTCGAAGCGATCATGTCCCGGCCGCTCCTGACGACGGGCGTCGACGACGCCATCGAGGACGCGGCACGGACCCTCCGCGAGAACGACGTCAAGCGCCTCCCGGTGGTCGACGAGGCGGGTGCGGTCGTGGGGATCGTGACGAACACCGACCTGGCGTACTTCCTGCCACACCTCGTCCGGATGGGACGCGACCAGGCACCCGAGACGCCCCCCGAGCGGGTCGACGTCCGCGTCGACACCGCCTACGAGGCCGACGACTGGAGCTTCGAGTACCGCGGCGACGAGAGCCAGATCGACGTCGGCGACACCGTTCGCTTCTCGAAGACCATCTCCGAGGCGGACGTCGAGGCCTTCGCCGACGCCAGCGGCGACACGAACCGCCTCCACCTCGACGACGCGTACGCCGAGGGGACGCGCTTCGGCGAGCGCATCGCCCACGGCACGCTCGTCGCGGGGACGATCAGCGCCGCGCTCGCGCGCCTGCCGGGGCTGACGATCTACCTCTCCCAGGACCTGAGCTACCTCGGTCCGGTCCCCCTCGGCGAGGAGGTCACCGCCGAGTGCGAGGTCGTCGAGAACCTGGGGAACGATCGCTACCGCCTCCGGACGGCGGTGACGCGGGCGGACGGCGAGGCGGTCCTCGACGGCGAAGCGGCCGTCCTCTCGGATCCGATCCCGGAGACCGCGTGAGACGCCGGCCGGCGGTCTTTTCAGCGTCGCCCTCCGAGGCCGGGACGTGATCTTCGTTCGCGGTCGCGCGGGCGGGACGGAACTCACCGGGACTATCTACGAACCGGACGAGGAGGCCCCCACCTTTCGCGGCGCACCGGACGAGGGAGCGCCGTATACCTGGGTCTGTGACGAGTTCTACGAGGTGAGCGACGCGCTCCGCGCCGGGGACGACCGAGCGACGCAGCCGCGAGCGGACCCCGGTGGGACCGTCCAGGAGATCGACGGCCGCGAACTGCGGATCGCCTTCGAGTCGCCGCTGCCGCGCGGCTTCGAGACGCGCGAAGCCGCCCTGGAGGCGGCCAGGGAGCACGTTCGAACCCAGTTTCGGCGGCTCGGTGTCCCGGCAGCGGACGTGGCGGTCGCTGTGGACCCGGCGGCGGGCGACGAGCCGTGACTCACTCGCCGTCGAGCAGGCCCCACCGCTTGTCGTCGTACCTCCGCTGGCGGCGGGTGTCGAACTCGCGCTCGATGCGCTCGCGGAGGGCTTCCTTTCCCTGCCGGTCGATCCTCGCCAGGGCGTCGGCCTTCCCGACGGCCTCGGGGGGACCGCGCTGGGCTGCCACCCCACGCAGGATCTGATCGGTGAGGTCCTCGCGCGTCGCGTCGTCGGCCGTGACGGCCGCGGGTGCCTCGACGCGGTAGACGAGGTCGTCCCGCGGGTCGTAGACCACCATGAACGTCACCTCGTAGGCCGCGGGCGGGAGGGTCCGCTCGCGGTCGATCGCGAGGGCGTCGAGGTCCGAGACCATGGCGTCGGTGCCGACCCGGGACCGGAACCAGTTCGTGAACGTCAGGGCGTCGGTCCGGCGGTCGCCGTCGCCGTCGCGACGCTCCAGGACCTGCCGGAAGAAGGCGTCGTCGTCGACCCAGGGCGCGCCGAGGGCCTCGCGGAGGACGCGCGTGATCGCCTTTGCGGCGCTGTTCTTGACGAAGCCGACGACGGGCACGTCCCGCGCGACGAACGTCTCGACGAGTTCGAGGTAGTGACCGATCACCTGCCGGGGCAGGTCCGCGCCGGTCAGGAGCGTCTGCAGTTCCGGGTCGCGCTCGCGCCACTTCAGGAGGCCCGTCGGGTAGATCGGCCCGTCGAGGACGAGCAGGTCCGAGACGACCTCGGCCTGGTCGAGGGCGTGGCGACTCTCGGCCATGTAGAGGGCCAGCGCGTGGACCACGGTCTGCTCGTACCGGTCGACTCGCGGAACCTGGAGGACCCGACGCCGGGCGTAGCCCTCGTCGTCCAGCCGCCAGTCGTCCGAGAGGTCCACCGCCCGGTCGTTCGAGTGGACGGTCATCACGATGGTCCGCGCGCGGTGGAGGTCGACGTCGGAGGGCACGGCCGCCATCGCGGCCTGCGAGACGTCGAGTACGAGGCCGTTCTTGAACGTCGTCGGATTGATCGTCCCCGCGTCGAGGCCGTGCTGGGTCGGGAAGGGTGGCTCCTGCAGCGCGGCGTCGGCGACGGGGACCCGGCGGCGCGCGAGGGCGCCCATCGGCTCCAGGACCGGGTCGCCGTCGTCGTAGAGCGGGTCGAGAAAGTCGGTCCAGGCGGTCTCGGCGACGTCGCCGTGCTCGCGGTCGTCGACGGACTTGCCGACCTGCCCGGCGAGACGGGCGATCCCGTCGACGTGGACCGGGTCGAGGGTCATGACCGGGGTCACACCGGCGGCGACCCTAAATGGTCGGGTTGGTGGGTCGGCGGCGAAGGCGTAGCCAGGCGGCAGCGGCTACCGGACGGCGTCCACGAGGCACTCGCTGCGATCAGTCCTCGTCCACGCCTTCCTCGAGCATTCGGCGGAGGGCCTCGGCGATCTCCTCGTAGCTCTGCATGCTGAGGCCGTCGGTGGTGATGAGCACCCCGCGGCGCTCGGTCGCCACGCGCATGAGGTAGCCGTTCTCGAAGGCCCGGACGGTGAACTTGTAGGGCCCCAGTTCCGACGTCTGGTAGGCGTTCTCGGTCTCGCGGTACCCGCGCCACTCGTGTCCCACGAAGGTATTGAGGTCCGCGTCGCGCTCCAGGTCTCCCCGGAGGTACAGTTGATCGAAGTCCGAGCGCGTGAAGTACGTGACCGACCGCAGGCTGTCGCCGGTCGCGGTCCGCGCTGTCGTGACGATGTTGTCGGCGAGTTCGTCCGACAGGAGTTGAGACTCCATGTGCGTCGCGTCACGGTCCGGCCACATAACTCCGGCGTACACGGCCAGCCTGTCACCGGGCCGACCGGACTGCGCCCACGGACGAACCGCAAGGGACGTAGGCCGCGGTCACGTTCGGTCGCGCATGCACGTCGGGCTGGTGATCCTGGATGGCTGGGGGCTGAATCCCGACCCCGAGGCCCGCGACGCCGTTCGCGCGGCCGACACGCCCACCGTCGACCGCCTCCGCGAGGCCGGCGCGTTCGGCACGCTCGCGACCCACGGCGGTCGCGTCGGTCTCCCCGAGGGACAGATGGGCAACAGCGAGGTCGGCCACCTCACGATCGGCGCCGGGCGCGTCGTCCACCAGGAGTCCGCCCGGATCACCAGCGCCATCCGCCGGTGGCGCGGCGAGGACGAGGGTGGGTCGGCCGCGACAGGCGGCGCCGGCGAGCCAGCCGACCCGCCGCTCGACGAGAACGAGGCCATCGTCACCGCGATGGATCGCGCGGCCGCACGGGGTGGCCGCGTCCACGTCCTCGGGCTGATCAGCGACGGTGGCGTCCACGCCTACCAGGACCACGTCCACGCGCTCGTCGCCCTGGCCGCCGAGCGCGGCGTCGAGGCGGTCACGCACGCCTTCACCGACGGCCGCGACACCGACCCGACCGGCGGCGCCGACTACCTCGCTTCCCTGCAGGACCACGCCGACTCGGTCGGGACCGGCGACGTGGCGACCGTGACCGGGCGCTACTACGCGATGGACCGCGACGAGAACTGGGAGCGGACCCGCCGGGCGTACGACGCCATCGTCGCCCGCGAGGGCGACCACGCGGCCCCCGACCCCGTGACGGCGGTCGAGGCGTCCTACGAGCGTGGCGACACCGACGAGTTCGTCGAGCCGACGCTGATCGCGGGCGGGCCGGCGCTCGCCGACGGCGACAGCGTGCTCTTCGCGAACTTCCGCTCGGACCGCGCGCGCCAACTCACCCGGATGCTCGCCGGCGCCGAACCGGACTGGGACGACGAGGCGGACCCGGCCTGGCCGGCCGACGACGAGCGGCCAGACGTTCACCTCGTGACGATGACGCAGTACGACGAGACCGTCGAGCTGCCCGTGGCCTTCTCGCCGAACCAGCCCGCAGACACCCTCGGCGAGGTGCTCGCGGAGACGGGCCACTCGCAGTTGCGCATCGCCGAGACGGAGAAGTACGCCCACGTCACCTACTTCCTGAACGGGGGCCGGGAGGTCGAGTTCCCCGGCGAACACCGCGAGATTGTGCCGAGCCCCGACGTCGCCACCTACGACCAGCAGCCCGCGATGAGCGCCCCGGAGGTGACAGACCGGGCCCGGAACGTGATCGAGCGCGAGGACCCCGACGTCGTCGTCCTGAACTACGCGAACCCCGACATGGTGGGCCACACCGGCGACTTCGAGGCCGCCGTCGCCGCCGTCGAGGCCGTCGACGAGCAACTCGACCGCCTCGTCACCGCGATGCGCGGGGCCGGCGGGCACGTCCTCGTCACCGCCGACCACGGGAACGCCGACGACATGGGCACCACGGACGCGCCCCACACCGCCCACACGACGAACCCGGTGCCGTTCGTCTCGGTGGCGCCACCCGCGGCGGGACAGGGCGCCGCGGTCCGCGACGGCGACGACGCTACCGGCGGCTGGCGCGTCCGCGAGGGCGGCGGGCTGGCGGACGTCGCCCCGACCATCCTCGGGCTCCTGGATGTCGACCTCCCTCCCGCGATGACCGGGAGGAGTCTGCTCGAAGACGTCTGACGGTGGCCGGGCCCCACGGCTAAGGCATCCGGGACGCAACGCACCGTCAGTGCGCGCCTTCCGGATCGCCTACGACGGCCGGGACTACCACGGGTACCAGCGCCAGCCCGACGTCGCCACCGTCTCGGACGCCATCCTCGCGGCCCTCCGGGACCTCGGCGTCCTCGACGCTGCCGAGGACGTGCCGCCGGGATACGCCGCGGCGGGTCGGACCGACGCCGGCGTGTCTGCGTCGGCCCAGACCGTCGCCTTCGAGGCTCCCGACTGGCTCACCCCGGCGGCGCTCAACGCCGAACTGCCCGCTGCCGTCCGCGCCTGGGCTCACGCCGACGTGTCCGACGACTTCCACGCGACCCACGACGCGACGGCACGGGACTACACGTACTACCTCCACGCGCCAGCCGCGGCCGACGGGCGCGCGCTGGCGGCCGTCGACCGGCTCTCGGGGCGCCACGACTTTCACAATCTGACGCCCGACGAGACTGGGACGGTCCGGGAGCTCTCGGCCGACCTGGATCGCGACGGCGACTTCCTCGTCCTGCGCGTCACGGCCGGTGGCTTTCCCCGACAGCTCGTCCGTCGGCTGGTGACCGTCGTCGACGAGGTGGCCCACGACGTGGCCGATCTGTCTCTCCTCGACCGGATCCTCGCCGACGACGACCTCTCGGGGCCGGACGGCGTCGGCCCGGCGCCGCCGGAGCCGCTGGTCCTCAGCGGGGTCACGTACCCCGGCGTCACGTTCCGGGCCGACCCGGACGCCGCCACCAGCGCCCGGGCCGTGTTCGCGGACCGTCACGCGTCTCTGGCAGCGCAGGCGCGCGTGGCGGCGCGCCTGCGGGACGACGTCGGGTGAGTTCCTGCGAACGACCGCCCCACTCGCGGACCGAGTAATGCATGAGATTAAACCGCCAAGAGACCAGCGTGTACCCATGAACGGTCCGGTGGGGGGCGAGCGGCCGCCGTCGACACGGCTTCGACATCCCGTGGCCGGGGGCGCGCTCGCCGCCCTCGGCCTGGGGTCGCTGGCAGTCGTCGCGGTGCATCTGACGCACGAATCCGAGCCCCTGCTGGGAATCGTGCTGGGAATCGTTCCGCCGGCAGTTCTCTCACTGGCCGTCGTCGCCGTCGGGATCTGGCTGGCCGTGAGCGGACTGTCCCGGGGGAACGCGGGCCGCGTGGTGGGCTGGACTGCGGCGGGTGGGGCCATCGGGGGCGCGAGTGCCGTCATGTTCGTCCTCTACCAGTCGGTCCACACCGCCGCACTGGCTGACGCGGAGTTCGCCATCACCGCGGCCGCCAACGGCGGGATGGCGGCAGGGCTGCTGATCGCCGCGTACGACGTCCGTGCCCGGCGACGACAGGCCGCCGCCGAAGCGACCTCGCGCATCCTCGAGACAGTCCGCCAGGTACTGCAGGCCGCCAGCCACGCCGACGACCCCGAACGGTTGGAGGCCCGGGTCTGCGAGGAGTTCGAAGACGCCAGTCCGTACGTGTTCGCCTGGATCGGCGAACCCGTCGAGGCGTCCGGCGAGGTTCGCCCCCGGACCGCGACCGAGTCAGCCGAGCCGTACCTGGCTTCGATCACGATCCCGCTGGATCCGGACGACGAGGCCCGCGGGCCCACCGCCCGGGCGATCGAGACGGGCCGCCCGCAGGTCGTCGACGACGTCAGTTCGAACCCGAACTACGAGCCCTGGCGCGAGTCGGCGGGGTCCTTCGGCGTCCAGTCGAGCATCGCGGTCCCGCTCGTCCACGACGGCGACCAGTTCGGGGTCCTGAACGTGTACGCGGATCGCGTGGGGGCCTTCGGCGAGCGCGAGCGACAGGTCCTCGCTGAACTCGGCGAGACCATCGCCCAGGCGCAGGCGCGCCTGGCCTACCGCGACCGACTGGAACGACACGCCGACCAGCACGAGGCACTCAATCAGCTCCTCCGACACGACATCCGCAACGACATGTCGGTCATCATGGCCCACGGCGAGCGCCTCCGGGACGGGGAGATCGACGACGACTCGCTCGACCTGCTGCTGGACAAGGTCGACCACGTCGTCGAACTGACCAGGACCGCGCGGGAACTCTCCCGCTCGATCCGGATCGAGGGGGACGAGCCCGAACGCGTCCGGCTCGACCAGGTACTGCTGGCCGTCCTCGAGGACGTCAGCGGCTCCTACCCGGCGGCCTCGATCAGCGTCGATGGTGACCTGCCGGCCGTCGCCGTCCGCGCGGACGACGCGCTCTCCTCGGTCTTCGAGAACCTCCTCAACAACGCCGTCCAGCACCACGGCGGCGACCACCCGACAGTCGAGGTGGGCGTCGAGGCCGGTCCCGACACGGTCGAGGTGACCGTCGCCGACGACGGGCGCGGCATCCCGGACGCGATGAAGGAACGCGTCTTCGAACACGGCGAATCCGGCCCCCAGAGCAGCGGCACCGGCCTCGGACTGTACCTGGTCGACTCGCTCGTCACGCACTACGGCGGCGAGGTGACCGTCGCGGACAACGAGCCCCGCGGGACGGTCGTCCGGGTGACCCTCCAGCGGGCCTGAAACGAAGCCTTACCTGGCCCACGCGCGAACGGCGACCACATGAGTAGCGTTCCGGAACGCGAATCGATCGAGCGGGAGTACACGTGGGAACTCTCCTCGCTGTTCGACAGCGACGAGGACTGGGAAGCCGCCTTCGAGGCGGCAGGGGACGCCCTCGACGACGTTCGCGCCTTCGAGGGACGGGTCACCGACGACGCGGCGACCCTGCTCGACGCCCTCGAGACCTACGAGCGGGTCATGCGCCAGGTCGAGAACGTCACGGCCTACGCCCGGCTCCGCCGGGACGAGGACACCCGCGACGACCAGGGGCAGGCGATGGCGACCCGCGCCCAGGGACTGGGCGCCGAGGCGAGCAGTGCGACGAGCTTCCTCGAGCCCGAACTCCAGGAGCTGACGCGCGAGGCCTTCGACGCGATGGTCGCGGACGAACCCGAACTGGCGACCTACGAGCACTACGTCGACGACACCCTCCGCCTGAAACCCCACACGCGCTCCCAGGAGGTCGAGGAACTCCTCGCGGACCTGAGCGAGGTGACCGGCGCCGCGGGCGAGGTCTACAACATGCTCTCGAACGCGGACATGACCTTCCCGACCGTCGAGACGCCCGACGGGGAGGCCAGGGAGATCACGCTCAACAACTTCACGACCCTGCAGAAACACCCCGACCGCGAGTTCCGTCGCGAGGTCTACGAAACCTTCTACGACGAGTGGGGGTCGGTCCGGAACGCCGTCGGCACGGCCTACCGCAAGAGCGTCACAGCCGACGAGAAACTCGCGGCCGCCCGCAACTACGAGACCGCGCGGGAGGCGTCCCTGGACGGCCCGAACGTCCCGGCCGAGGTCTACGACACGCTCGTGGAGACGGTCGGTGACGGCCTCGGGCACCTCCACCGGCACGTCGACCAGAAGCGCGAGGCGATCGGCGCCGACGACCTCCGGATGTGGGACCTGTACGTCCCCCTGGTCGATGAGGAGAGCCCGGAGATTCCCTGGGAGGACGCCTGCGAGTACGTCACGGCGGCCGTCGAGCCGCTGGGCGAATCCTACCAGGAGCGCCTCGCGTCGGGGCTGGACTCGCGCTGGGTCGACGTCTACGAGACGCGCGGCAAGCAGTCCGGTGCCTACAGCAGCGGGACCTACGACTCCCAGCCCTACGTCCTGCTGAACTACCAGGAGGACGTCGACTCGCTGTTCACGCTCGCCCACGAACTCGGCCACTCGATGCACTCCGAACTCGCCAGCGAGTCCCAGCCTTACGTCTACGCGAACTACACCATCTTCATCGCCGAGATCGCGTCGATGGTCAACGAGACGCTGCTGACCCACCACCTGCTCGAGCACGCAGACGACGACCGCCTCCGCCGGCACGTCCTCAACGAGTACTTGGAGCGGTTCCGCTCGACGCTCTTTCGCCAGACGATGTTCGCGGAGTTCGAGCACCGCGCCCACGAGCGGTCGGCGGCCGGCGAGCCACTCACCGCAGACCGGCTGGACGACCTCTACCGCGAGATCAAGGGCGAGTACTACGCGCCGGCGACGCTGGACGACCGCATCGCCCGCGAGTGGATGCGCATTCCCCACTTCTACCGGGCCTACTACGTCTTCCAGTACGCGACGGGCATCTCGGCGGCCGTGGCCCTCGTCGACGCGATCCGCGAGGAGGGCGACCCGGCGGCCGAGCGCTACCGGACGTTCCTCGAGAGCGGGTCGCGGGACTACCCGCTCGAACTGCTGTCCGAGGCGGGCGTCGACATGACGAGCGCCGAGCCGATCGAGGCCGCACTGGCGGAGTACGGGGCGGCACTCGATCGGTTCGAGGACCTGGCCTGACCGGGGCTCGGGTGGGGCTGGCACCCCCTGCCGAACCCGGACGCCGGACCGCCTCCAACCCGGGACCGAGTACGCGGTGCCTGTCTCACCGACCGTGCAAACACTTACGACGCCGGCCCGTGTCACGTTTCCCGGAGACCTATTATGGGAGTACTCGATTCGTTCGGCGCGCTAGCGGCAAGCATCGTCGCGGCAATCGTCATGCTCGGCTTCGCAATTCTGAGTTTCTTCGTCACGGTGTTCATCGTGAGCGCGGGCGCGTCCTTCGGCGGGATTTCACCCGGTGGCGACTTCGTGGTCCTCTCGGCGGCGATCCTGGCTGCCGCTGCCATCGTGGCCGGCGCGACGCCGCTCGGTGCGATCACCGGCACGGAGTAAGCCGGGCTGGATCGGGGTGGGGACCACGAGCTTGGGCCGCCGTCGAGACCCGGCTCAGCGGGCGGTAGTCCCGACAAACCTTTGTCCCCCGATTCGCAACACTGCACAATCAGATGTCTCGGAGCCCGTCGCTGCCAGACCGACCCCGGTTGGACCTCGACCCGGACATGGACCCCGAGGAGCGCCTCGCGGCCCTCCGCGAGCACCTCGCGGAGCTCCAGCAGGTCCACGACAAGCTCCAGTCCCAGCTCGAGGCCGCGACCGATCGGCAGTCGGAGCTGACGGCGGAGGTCGACCGGCTCGAGCGCGAGAACGAGACGTTGAAGACGTCGTCGCTGTACGTCGCCACGGCCGAGGAGTTGACCGACGACGGCGTGGTCGTCAAACAGCACGGCAACAACCAGGAGGTCCTGACGGAGGTCTCGCCCGGGCTCCGCGAGGACCTGGAGGCGGGCGACCGCGTGGCGATCAACGATTCCTTCTCGGTGCAGTCGATCCTCGACGCGGAGACCGACGCCCGCGCGCAGGCCATGGAAATCTCCGAGAGCCCCGGCGTCGACTACGACGACATCGGGGGCCTCGCGGACCAGAAACTGGAGGTTCGGGAGGCCGTCGAGCAGCCCCTGCTCGACGCCGAGCAGTTCCACGAGGTCGGCGTCGACCCGCCGTCGGGCGTCCTGCTCCACGGCCCGCCGGGGACGGGCAAGACGATGCTCGCGAAGGCCGTCGCCAACGAGACCGACGCGACGTTCATCAAGATGGCCGGCTCGGAGCTGGTCCAGAAGTTCATCGGCGAGGGCTCACGGCTCGTCCGCGACCTCTTCCAGCTCGCAAGCGAGCGCGAGCCGGCCGTCATCTTCATCGACGAGATCGACGCCATCGCCGCCAAGCGGACCGAATCCAAGACCTCCGGCGACGCCGAGGTCCAGCGGACGATGATGCAACTCCTCTCGGAGATGGACGGTTTCGAGGACCGCGGCGAGATTCGGATGATCGCGGCGACGAACCGCTTCGACATGCTCGACCGCGCACTCCTCCGTCCGGGTCGCTTCGACCGGCTGATCGAGGTCCCGAAACCGGACTGGGACGGCCGCGAGCGCATCCTCGAGATCCACACCGGCGAGATGGCCCTGGCCGACGACGTCGACATGGCCACGCTCGCCAGCGAGACGGAGGGCTTCAGCGGCGCCGAACTGGCGAGTCTGGCCACGGAGGCCGGCATGTTCGCCATCCGCGACGAGCGGACCGACGTCAGCCTCCAGGACTTCGAAGACGCCCTCGAGAAGGTCACCGACGAGGACGACGCCGCCGGCATCCCCATCGCGTTCGCCTGACCACCTTTTTTGACGGGGGCCCTCGGCCGCCGGTGGCGGCCTCGACCCCCGCCAAAAAACGTGGGCGAAAAAAGCCGGACGCTCACTCGCTCCGCTCGTTCGCGTCCGGTGAAACGGCGCGCCTCCGGCGCGCCGTACATAGCCCGCTACCACCCTCTGTATCTGTGTCTCGTGTAAAACCGCTGTATCTGCGCGCCTCAGTCCTCGGTCGTCGTCTTGTCGACGTCCAGTTCCTCGAAGTAGATGTCGGCGCCGTCCTGGGCGACCTTCTCCGCGAGGACGGCACACTTGACGCGCATCGGCGAGATGTCGACGCCCAGCATCTCCGTGACGTCGTCGCGGTCTAAGTCTTGGAGGTCGTCGACGGTCATGCCCTGGAGTTTCTCCGAGAGCATCGACGCGCTGGCCTGGGAGATGGCACAGCCGTCGCCGCGGAAGGCCACGGCCTCGATGGTCTCCTCGTCGTCGTCCAGGACGACGTCCATCTCGATGGTGTCGCCACACATCGGGTTCTCCCCGACGTGGGTGAAGGTGGGGTCCTCGAGTTCGCCGTAGTTGCGCGGCGACTTGTAGTGGTCGAGGATCTGCTGTCGGTACATGTCCGAGCCGCCGATACCCATTGTGATCGTCGGTAGGGGCGTCCCGCAGAAAAGGATTCCGAGGGGCGGGCGGTCGCCTTACCGGCGTCGGCGGAGCGCGATGCCGGCGACGGCCGCGAGTGCGAGCAGGGCGACGGCGGGCCCGAAGCCGGGACCGATGCCGCCGTCACTGCTGATGCCGAGGTACGAGCGGGCGCGGTCGGCGTCCATCGAGGGGAACTCGCGGTCCCAGTCACCGGGGAGGTGGACCGTGGGTTGCTCGCCGACGTACGCCAGCGCCCTGACGTCCGACTCGGTCGCGTCACCGGAGACCGCGCCGTCCACCCGGACGTGGACCGTGCCGTTACCGCCCTCGCTGCGCGCGACGACCTCGTCGGCCGGCGGGATGTTCTCGTCCGCGGCGACGGCGTCGCGGACGGGGGTGAGGTTGCCGAAGGCGGCGCCGGCCTCGACGCGGAGTCCGTCGGCGTCGTAGGAGCCGTTCATGCGTGCGGCCCGGGGTTCGGCTTCGGCGAGTGCCTGGCCCCAGTCGGCGGTCGCGGCGCCACCGGTCGAGACGCCGCTGAGCTGGTCGAGGCTCCCCTCGTAGAGGTCCTCGCCCTGCACGGACAGCGAGCCGTTCAGCCCGATCTGCTCTCCGTCGGCCGAGCCGTTGAGAACGTAACTCGACTCGGACCAGGGGACGTCCCGGGACTCGAGTTCGTCGACGTAGGTCGCCCAGTTGGTCGTCCGGTAGTCCATCGTCAGGTCGAGCGCCAGGGCGCCGTCGTCCTGCCCGGCGAGTTCACCCGACCAGGTGTAGCGCTGTTCGAGGTCGGCCGCCTGCTGGGCCTCGAACTGCGACTGGGCCTGCTCGAGGACGTCCTCGGAGGTGGCGGCCGCGGTGTCGAGGGACCCGGCGTACTCGAAGTAGGCGATCGCGAGGTCCTGGTAGTTCGAGACGTCCACCGTCATCGACCCGCTCGTCGCTGTGCCGTCGTTCGACAGCTCGAAGCTGACCTCGTTCACGCTGGCGGCGAAGAGCCCGTCGGCGAGGTCCTCGGCGGCCGACTCGGACGCGCCCGGCGCGGTCGCGAGTTCGGTCGCCAGCCGATCGCGCAGGGCGTCCTCGATACCTTCGTAGGTGACCGTGTACTGCACGTCGAGGCGCTGGCGGTCGCCCTGCGCCTCGGTCAGCGAGTACGACTCGAGGTCGAGGGTCGCGCTACCCTCGAGTTCGTCGACGTCCTCGGGGACGTACTGCTCGCGGATGGTCGCCTCGGCGGCCGAGCGGTTCTGCCAGTCCGTACGCTCGAAGGAACTCAGGAGGCGGTTCTCGGCGGCCGATAGCTCGTAGCCGGCGTCCGTCTCCTGGAACGTGAGCGAGGTGCTACTCGGCGCTCCCATCGGCATGCCGGTTCGCGCGTCGAACGTGCCCTTCGCGGTGAACCGGTCGGCGCCCATCACGATCTCGCCGTCCGTCGTGATCGAGTCGACGAAGGCGCCGTAGCCGGCGTCCGCGGCGGTCGTCGCCGAGACGTCGAAGTCGTAGCCGGCGTTCTCTGGCGTCGCCTCCCCGGTCAGCGAGAGGTCGAAGGACTCGAGGACGTCTGGCTGGGGCAACGTGGCGGTGCCGTTGGCCGTCAGCGACGTCGGGTCGGCGACCGCGTCGAAGGCCCAGGTCACGCCCGGTTCGCCCTCGACCTCGTCGGTCAGGAGGCCGTAGACCAGGCCCTCCTCGACGCTCATGCCGAACTCGGCGTCGGCGGCGTCGTCCTGGTCGGACTCGTAGACGAGGTAGACGTCGCCGTCGTCGGTCACGTAGACGTCGTCGGCCGGTTCGGACGACGCGGCGTCAGTCGGGCCGGACCCCATCTGGGCCCCGGCGCTGCCCACGACGGCGCTCAGGGACAGCAGGACCGCCAGCAGGACGGCGATCGCGGCACGTCGACGGGGTGCAGTCATTCGTACCACCCGTCCGCGGGGCGGAAAGCTGTGCCACTGGTGACCACGTGCGGAGGGACGGGGACCATGGTCTGTTGGGGATATCGACCCAATAGGTTATCAATCATGCGGAACGCGCGCGGAAAAAGGTGCCCCGGTGGGGGCCAGGATCCGGCTACCGCAATCGTCGGGCTCAGGCGAAGAGGGCGCGTGCGTCGTCGATGGCCGCGACGAGCCGGTCGATCTCGTCGGTCGTGTTGTAGACGTAGAAACTCGCCCGGGTCGTCGCGGCGACGCCGAGCAGGTCGTGGAGCGGCTGCGTGCAGTGGTGGCCGGCCCGGACGGCGACGGCGTGGTCGTTGAGCACCTCGGCGAGGTCGTGGGCGTGGACGTCCTCGACGTGGAAGGCGACGAGGCCGCCGCGCTCCTCGCCCGCGGGCGGCCCGAAGGTCCGCACGCCATCGAGGTCCCCGAGTCGCTCCATGGCGTACTGCGCCAGGGCGTCCTCGTGGCGGCGGATCCGATCCATGCCGAGGTCCTCGAGGTAGTCGACGGCCGCGGCGAGGCCGATCCCTTCTGCGATGGGCGGCGTCCCCGCCTCGTACTTCCAGGGGAGGTCGTTCCAGGTGGCCCCCTCGAAGTCGACCGACCGGATCATCTCGCCCCCGTAGAGGAACGGCTCCATCTCCTCGAGGAGGTGGCGCTTGCCGTAGAGGCCGCCGATGCCCGTCGGGCCGGCCATCTTGTGGCCCGAGAAGGCGTAGAAGTCGGCGTCGATGGCCTCGACGTCGACCGGGCGGTTCGGGACCGCCTGTGCGCCGTCGACGAAGATCAGCGCGTCGTGGTCGTGCGCGAGGTCGGCCAGGTCGGCGACGGGGGTGATCGTCCCGAGCGTGTTCGAGACGTGGACGACCGAGACCATCGCGGTGTCGTCGGTGATCAGTTCGCGCGCGTGGTCCATGTCGAGGCGCCCGTCGTCGTCGTCGATCCGGACGTACTTCACCTCCGCGCCGGTCCGCTTCCCGATCTGCTGCCAGGTCACCAGCGAGGAGTGGTGTTCCATCTGGGTCGTGACGATCTCGTCGCCGGGCCCGAGTTCGTTCAGGCCCCAGGCGTAGGCCACGAGGTTCTCGGACTCGGTGGTGTTCTTCGTGAACACCATCTCCTCGCGGCCGCCGGAGGCGCCGACGAACTCGGCGAGGCGGTCGTGGGCGTCCTCGTAGGCGACGCTGGCTTCCTGGCTCAGGTGGTGCAGACCGCGGTGGACGTTGGCGTTGGTCTCACGGTAGTAGTCGGCGAGGGCGTCGATGACCGCGTCGGGCGTCTGGGTCGTCGCGGCGTTGTCGAGGTAGACGAGCTGTTCGCCCCCGAACTCCCGCTCGAGGATGGGGAAGTCCTCGCGGATCCGCTCGACGTCCAGCGCGGTCGACTCGCGTGTCTCCATTACGCGAGTCGAGGGGCTCGACGGGCAACATTATTTCGGTCTGCCGAAACTCTGCTTGGGCTCGAGAAAACGAGCGGCGGGCGTCCGGCGCGCTCAGAGCCAGACCAACTGGGCGTGGCGGGTGCCGTCGAAGTCCAGCACGTTCTCGTCCTCGACGAAACCGTGCTCGATGGCCAGGTCGACCGTCCGCGTCCCCACGAGGTTCGCGGTGGTGCAGGCGGCCAGGCTCTCGACGACACGCTCCTCGTCGACCCCGGTCTCTGCCTCGTCGCCGTCGTAGAAGGCCTCCTCGACCGTCAGCGAGACGTCGCCGTTCTCGAAGGTCTCCCCGACGACGTCGGCGTCGCAGACCGCCACGAGGAGTCCCTCCTGGGTCTCGCGCTCGGTGAGGACGATGTCGGTCATTCCAGGAGCTCTTCCTGCTGGGCCTCGCGCAGCTCCTCTGCCTCCTCCAGGGCCTCCTCGGCGCGTTCGTCCTCGCCGACGGCGTCGAGTGCGATCGCCTGTTCTTCGAGGAGGTCGGCGGTCCGGAAGCCCAGCCGCCGGGCGTTCTCGAAGCTGTTCAGGGCGTCCTCGTGGAGGCCGCGCTCGTTGAGGAACAGGCCCCGGTTGTACCAGCCTTCGCCGAAGCGCGGGTCGAGTTCGACGGCGCGCTCGGCGTGTTCCAGCGCCTGTTCGGTCCGGCCGAACTCCCAGAGGGCGTACGCGAGGTTGGTCTCGGCCGTCGCGGCGTGGGGGCCGTCCTCGAGGACGTCCAGGGCCTCCTCGTAGGCGCCGATGGCGCGGTCGTACTCCTCGAGTTCCGCGTGGGCGACGCCCTTGTTGACCCAGGCCTCCTGCTCGACGGACTCGTCGTCGGCGTACCGGGCGGCCCGCTCGAAGGTCTCGGCGGCCTGCTCGTGGCGCTTGATCCCCACGTAGCTCAGGCCGACGTCGATCAGGGCGTCCGCGTCGACGTCCTCGGCGACGACGTTCGCGTCGTCGAGGGTGTCGGGGAGGACGTGCGAGTCGACGGGGTCGACCACGCTCGGGTCCGCGGCGAGGTCCTCGGGGTCCAGGTCGAAGGGCTCGTAGGGATCGTCGAACCCCTGCCCGCTGGAGAACTCGTGGTCGTCGCGCTCGTCGGTCATCGACCCACTGTTGGGCGGGCGACCGGTTAAGGGCTGCGTCACGGCGACGCGAACGGGTGGGTCGCACCCGCATCCAGCCGCAGGGAACGTCCCGGAACGCCGACTGCACGGACCCGGAACCGCCGCGGGCTTGATAGGGTCCCAGCCCCAGGTCGCGACATGCGCCTGTTCGTCAGCGTGGACCTCGACGGACTCGGCGACGAGATCGCGGCGGTCCAGGAGCGCCTGGCCGGGGCCGAGGGCCTTCGGTTCACCGATCCGTCCCAGGCCCACGTCACGCTGAAGTTCCTGGGCGACACCGACGAGTCGCGCCTGCCGGCCCTGCGTGAGGAACTGGCCGCGGCCGTCGACGACGCCGACGTCGACCCCTTCGAGGCGACCGTCGGCGGCCTCGGCGTCTTTCCCCACCTCGAGTACATCAGCGTCGTCTGGCTCGGCGTCCGCGAGGGGGCCGGCGACGAGGAACTGACCGAGCTCCACCGCGCCATCGAGGACCGGACCGTCGCGATGGGCTTCGACCCGGAGGAGCACGAGTTCACTCCGCACGTCACGCTCGCCCGCATGGAGCACGCGGGCGGGAAGGACCTCGTTCAGACGGCCGTCCACGAGACCGACCCCGACGTGGGTAGTCTCACCGTCTCCGAGGTTCGGCTGACGGAGAGCCGTCTCGAGGCGGACGGACCCACCTACGAGACGGTCGCGGCGTTTCCCCTCTGATCGGCAGGTGCCGGGACGCCCCAGCGCGGCCCGGGATTTAGGCCCGCCAAAAAGATAAGCATCGTGACAGTTATGGGGCGCGGTTTCCAACCGCCGGTTGATGTTCCTCCAGAACCTCGCGTTCGTCTTCGTGGCGGGGTTCATCACGGCGCTGGCGACGGGTCTGGGGGCCATCCCCTTCTTCGTGGTCGACGACATCGGGGACCGGTGGAACGTGGTCCTCTGGGGGCTGGCCTCGGGAATCATGGTCTCGGCGTCGCTGTTCGGGCTGATCCAGGAGGGGCTCAACTACGGGAACTCGCTCCTGATCGTGCCCGGCCTGCTCGCCGGAGTCGTCCTGGTCGTCGTCGGCCACGACGTCGTCGTCAACACCGAGATCGACCCGCGGGACTACGAGGAGGCGGACTTCTCGAAACTCGTGCTCATCCTCGGCGTCCTGACGGTTCACAGCTTTCCGGAGGGGATCGCCGTCGGGGTGGCCTTTGCGGAACTGGGCTTCGAGACCGCGGACGCCCTCTCGCTGTTTGGCTTCACCGTTCCGATCCTGGGCGTGTTCATGACGATCGCGATCTCCATCCACAACGTCCCGGAGGGGGTCGCCATCTCGATCCCGCTCGAGTCGATGGGCGTCTCGAACTGGCGGAAGGTCTGGTGGGCCGTCTTCTCCAGCCTCCCGCAGCCGATCGGCGCCGTGATCGCCTTCGCCTTCGTCACGGTCGCCGTCGAGTTCCTCCCCTTCGGCTTCGGCTTCGCCGCCGGTGCGATGATCTACCTCGTCGCGAGCGAGTTCGTCCCGGAGGCACTCGAGGCCGGCGCGTCCCTCGAACGGGGCGGGCGGCCGGAACTGGCCGCCGGTCTCACAGTCGGCGTCCTGCTGATGGTTCCGCTCGCATTCGTGTAGCCGGTGGCGCCCGACGTCCCGCGCGGGACGGCCTGTGGCGGATCGTCCAATCTCGCTCGTCGACCTGGTGGGACCGGCGATCTGCTGAAAGGAACACACCTATAAGCACGCACGCGGAAGGAGGCGACACCATGGGTAAGAAATCGAAGGCCAAGAAGCAGCGACTGGCGAAACTCGACCGCCAGAACAGCCGGGTCCCGGCGTGGGTCATCCTCAAGACCGACCGGAACACACAGCGCAACCCCCAGCGTCGCCACTGGCGCCGCAGCGACACTGACGAATGAGCGCCACCGACTTCGACGAGCGCGTCATGACGGTGCCGCTCCGGGACGTCAACGCCGGCTCCGGCGACGCGGCCGCCGACGCCGCGATGGGGCTGCTCCGCGAGCACCTCGCACAGCACTTCTCCGTCGACGAGGACGCGGTCCGACTCGATCCCTCCATCAACGAGGCGATCTGGTCGCAGGGCCGCGCGAACCCGCCGAGCAAACTCCGCGTCCGGGCCGCCCGCTTCGAGGAGGAGGGCGAGGGGATCGTCGAAGCTGAGACCGCCCAGTAACGGTGCTGCGCGCCGCCTTCTCCGGCTCGGCGTACGTCGGCGTCTTCGCACGCGCGACCGACGACTGTCTCCTGATCCGGCCCGACGTCGACGAGGACCGCCGCGCGGACTGCGCGGACGAGCTCGGCGTCCCCGCCGTGCCGACGACCGTCGGCGGCGCCGGGACCGTCGGGTCGCTCGTCGCCGGCAACGGCAACGGCCTGCTCGCGAGCAGCCGCATCAGCGAGCGGGAGCGAACCCGGATCGAGGAGGCCACCGACCTCCCCGTCACCGAACTTCCCGGCCGGATCAACGCCGCCGGCAACGTCGTCGTCGCGACGGACGAGGGGGCCTACGTCCACCCCGACCTCTCCCGCGAGGCGGTCACCGCCGTCCAGGACGGCCTCGACGTGCCCGTCGAGCGCGGGGACCTCGCCGGCGTCCAGACCGTCGGGACGGCGGCCGTGGCGACGAACGCGGGCGTCCTCTGTCATCCGAAGGCGACGGACGCGGAGCTCGACCGACTGGAGGCGGCCCTCGGCGTCCCCGCGGACGTCGGCACCATCAACTACGGGAGCCCGCTCGTCGGTTCGGGGCTGCTCGCAAACGAGCACGGCTACGTCGTCGGGCAGGACACCTCCGGACCGGAGCTCGGACGTATCGACGCCACTCTCGGCTACGTCGACTGAGTTCGTCGGGCTCCCCAGGCCAGGCCCTGGCGGCCGGCACCCTCGAGTCGCCGTCGCCAAACAGGTGGTATGGCAAACTTCTTCCGGCTCCCTCTCGGATCGGGACGTATGACAAACTACACGGTGACCGGCCGCTGGCAGGGACGCGACGGGTGGCAGCCCTTCGAGAAGGACCTCGACGCGCCCAACGAGGACGTCGCGACCGAGCACACCTACGCCGAGTTCGGCTCGAAACACGGGCTCAAGCGCTCGCAGGTCGAGATCGAGGAGGTCCAGACATGAGTCTCGGTGGCGGCGGCAATCAGCAGTTGCAGGAACTCGCCCAGGAACTCGAGGCGATCGAGGAGCAGCGCGAGGCCATCGAGGCCGAGATCCAGTCGCTGCGAACCGAACAGACCGAGATCGACGAGGCCATCGAGGCCATCCAGACCCTTGAGAGCGGCTCGACCGTCCAGGTACCGGTCGGCGGCGACGCCTACATCCGCGCCGAGATCGCCGACATCGACGAGGTCGTCGTGAGCCTCGGTGGCGGCTACGCCGCAGAGCGCGACCAGGACGGAGCCGTCGACTCCCTGGAGTCCAAGCAGGACACCATCGACGACCGCATCGAGGAGCTCCAAGAGCAGGTCTCGGACCTGGAGACCGAGAGCGAGGAACTCGAGGAGCGCGCCCAGCAGATGCAGGCCCAGCAGATGCAGCAGCTCCAGCAACAACAGCAGCCCGACGAGTAGGGGCCGATGTTCGACGGACTGAAGGACACGCTGCAGGGGTTCACGAGCGATGTCGAGGCGGAAACCGACGTCGACGAGGACGACCTCCCCGCGGACGAACCGGCCGAGGAGTCGGCGGCCGATCCCGACGACGGCGCCATCCCCGACGAAGGCGAGGTCGCCCCCGAGGACGGTGGGGCTGCCGACGCCGACGGGGCGACGGGCGAGGCGGCTGCGGCCGACGGCACGGCTGAATCGGCGGCCACCGAGCCGGACGAAACCGCGGACGGCGAGGGCGAACCCGGCGACGACGGTGGCCGGGGACTCACCGAGCGGGCGAAACTCTTCGCGACGGGCAAGACCGTCGTCGACGAGGACGACCTCGAGCCCCACCTCGACGACCTGGAGATGGCGCTCCTGCGCAGCGACGTGGAGATGGGCGTTGCCCGGGAGATCCTCGACGGCGTCCGGGCGAACCTGACCGGCGAAACCCGGCGGCGACTGTCCTCGACGGGGAGCCTCGCACGGGACGCCCTCCGCGAGGCGCTCTACGACGTCATCAGCGTCGGCCAGTTCGATTTCGAGGAGCGGATCGCCGCGGCCGACAAGCCGGTGACGATCGTCTTCACCGGCGTCAACGGCGTCGGGAAGACGACGACCATCGCGAAACTCTCCCAATACCTCGACGAGCAGGGCTTCTCGACGGTGCTCGCGAACGGCGACACCTACCGCGCCGGGGCCAACGAACAGCTCCAGCAACACGCCGAGAACCTCGGCGAGAAGGTCATCTCCCACGAGCAGGGGAGCGACCCGGCGGCGGTCATCTACGACGCCGTCGAGTACGCCGAAGCCAACGACGTGGACGTTGTCCTGGGCGATACGGCCGGCAGGCTCCACACCAGCGAGGGCCTGATGGACCAGCTCTCGAAGATCGATCGCGTCATCGATCCCGACCTGACGCTGTTCGTCGACGAGGCCGTCGCCGGCAAGGACGCCGTCAACCGGGCCCGGGAGTTCGACGGCGCCGCCGAGGTCGACGGCTCGATCCTGACGAAGGCCGACGCCGACCCCCAGGGCGGTGCGGCCATCTCGATCGCCCACGTGACGGGCAAGCCGATCCTCTTTCTCGGTACGGGCCAGGGATACGACGACATCGAGCGGTTCGATCCGGAGTGGATCGTCGACGAACTCCTCGGCGAGGACTGACGGCGGGACGCGGCGTTCGCCGGTCCGGTCTCAGACGACCAGCCCGGCCTGGAGCGCCGCGACGACGAGCGTGAGGACACCCACGCTGGCGACCGTCGTGACGAAGATGGCTGTGCTGAGGTACTCCGGGGCGGTGATGCCGTCGATTGCCAGGTCGTCCGCGTACTCGATGGTCAGCGCCAGCGGGATGACCGCCGTCGGCGTGGCGGACTCCAGCACGAAGACCTTCGCGACGGTCGGGTCCGTAAAGGAGAGCGCGAGCGCGATGGCGACCGCGACGAGGGGTGCGGCGACCAGCTTCAGGAAGGACGGTGCGGCCGACCGGGTGACGGCTGTGACGTCCGTGTCCGCCAGCTGGATGCCGAGGATGAGGAGCATGACCGGGATGGCCGCCTCGCCGACGAGGCCGAGGGTCTCCATCGCCGCGGCGTCGGTCGGGGGTGCGAGGCCGAACGCGCGGACGGCAACGGCGGCGACGACGGCGTAGACCAGCGGCAGCCGGAAGATTTCGAGGACGGCCTCGCGCGCCTGCAGGCCGGCCCCGTTCGAGGCGATGTAGACCCCGATGGTGTAGACCAGCAGGTTCTGGATGGTGAGGTAGAGGACGGCGGTCGTCCGGCCGACCTCGCCGAAGGCGAACTCCGAGAGGGGGATGCCGACGAACCCGGAGTTGGGGAAGGCGGCAGCCAGGAGCAAGGCGCCGAGCAGGGCGCCGGACTCGCCGACGGCCCGCCCGACGGCCCAGGCGATGGCAATCATGACGAGGGCGTAGGCGACGACGCCGACGCCGAGTTTCAGGACCTCGCCGCCCCCGAGGCTGGTCGTGACGATGCTGTGGAAGGCCAGCGCCGGGACCATCACGTACAGGCCGACGGTGTTGAGCGGCCCGACGTCGAGACCGGTCGCCCGGCCGAGGAGGTAGCCGACCACGGCGACGGCCAGGATGGGGCCGACGGCGCCGGTGAAGGCACTCGTCAGTCCCACGGGTCGGTCCTCCGGCGGGCCGCGTCGAAGCGAAGAGCTGTGTGCGGCGGGTGCGTCATGTACTCGAACGGAGACGGCACACCTCCATGAAGCGTTTCAGTAATCCTTTCGCCGCGAGCGGGGCCTGCGTGGCGGGTGGGGGTTTCGCGCCGTGCAACCGATTCGCGACCCGAAATCCACATGGCGGGCGCCGTCGAACGACGCCCATGGCCGAGCCAGAGCCGCTCGCCGAAATCGAGTTCCTCGCGCGCTCCCCCAACCGAATCGAGGTACTGGCGGCGCTGGCGGACGAACCGCTGACGCGAAGCGAGGTGGCCAGTCGGGTCGACGTGTCCCAGCCCACCCTCGGACGCATCCTGGGCGATCTGTCGGACCGGCAGTGGGTGGCGACCGAGGGCGAGTTCTACCGCGCGACGGCGACCGGGGATCTCGTCGCCGCGGGCATCACGGACCTCCGCGAGCGCCTGGCGGCCGAGGCGAGACTGCGCGAGGTAGTCGAGTGGCTGCCCGCCGACGCCATCGACGTGGACCTCCGCCACCTCGCCGACGCCACCATCACGACGCCCACCGAGACGCGCCCCAACCGGCCGATTCGCCGGATGCTGGAGCTGTTGCGCGAGGCCGACCACGCGACCCTCCTCTCGCACGCCTTCAACGAGCAGAAGCTTCGCCTCGTCCGCGACCGGGCCGTCGCGGGCGACCTGGAGACGGCGGGCGTCTTCCACGCGTCGGCCATCGACGCCCTCCGGGAGACGGCCGACCTCCGGGAAATCCTCCGGGAACTGGTCGCGAGCGACGCGGCCGAAATCCGCGTGACCGAGCAAACGGTGCCCGTCGCCGTCGAGGTGACCGACGACCGGACCCACTTGCTGTTGCGCGACGACGAGGGCATCGTCCGCGCGTCGGTCGACACCGACGACGCGGCCGTCCGCGAGTGGGCGACCGCCCTGCACGAGACGTTCTGGGCCGACGCGACGCCCCTGTCGCCCGACGACCTCGCGGAGTGAGCGCGGCCTGGTCTCCGAAACGCATGACGGCGGCGGCCTGACGCCCCGCCACCGCACCTACAGGAGAAACCTGCCTGTACCGGTGACGTGGCGGGAGTAGGCACGGAAGGCGGTACGGGGAAAACCGCACGACGATGGCGGGACGAACCGTGCGCGCGTGACACCCTCGTGGGATGCTACCGGCAACATGTTCCCCTTCGGGCGAAGTGTGGCGGTTTTCTCCGAGACGGCGTCGGTAAAGTAGGCGCGGGTGCTGGACACGGTAAGCACGGCGGGCGCACGGCGCCTGCCGGGAGCACGGATGCACCAGTCTACGACGGAGGTCTACCGATGAATACAGTCGAACAGTGGAAAGCGGACAAACACCCCCTGGAGATGGTCGAACTCGTAAAGGAGTTCGCCGAGGAGGGCCTGTCTTTCGACGAAATCGAGGAGCGAGAGGGCGAGGGCGTCTGGGAGCGCATGAAGTGGACCGGGATGTACACCCACGGCGTCCAGCGGGGCTACATCATGATGCGGACGAAGGTCCCTGGCGGGTACCTGACGCCCGAACAGGCCGAGGTCGTCGGCGAGGTGGCCTCGGAGTACGCCAGGGCGCCCCAGGAGTTCGGCGGCGCCGAGCAGAACGAACTCTGGGGTGACGCCTACCTCGACATCACGACGCGCCAGGACGTCCAGAAACACTGGATCGAGATCGAGGACGTCCCCGAAATCTGGGACCGGTACGACGAGGTCGGCCTGACGACCATCGGCGGCTGTGGCGACGGCGCCCGGAACGTCCTGGGCTGTCCCGCTGCCGGCCTCTCTGAACACGAGTGCTTCGACGCCCAGCCGGTCGTCGACGCCGTCTCCGACTTCTTCGAGGGCAACCGCGAGTACGGCAACCTCCCCCGGAAGTTCAAGATGACCATCACGGGCTGTACGGAGGACTGCTCGCAGTCCCAGATCAACGACATCGGGCTGACGCCCGCAAAGAAGGAGATAGAGGGAGAGTGGCAGTACGGCTTCCACGCGAAGGTCGGCGGTGGTCTCTCCGACGGCCCACGGATGGCCTCGCCGCTTGACGTCTTCATCCCGCCACAGGACGCCGTCGAGTTCTGCCGCGCCGTCGCCCAGACGTTCAAGGAACTCGGCGACCGGCACAACCGCGGCGTCTGCCGGATGCGCTACCTCGTCGAACAGGTCGGCCCGGAGAAGTACGAGGAGGCCATCCGCGACCGCGCGAGCGTGGACTTCCCGACCAGCGGGCAGGACCTGACCGAGGGTTACCGCGGCGACCACACCGGCGTCCACGACCAGAAGGAAGACGGCCTGAAATACGTCGGCTTCAACGTCATCACGGGCCGGATGGGCGGCGACGAGTTCGCGGAGGCCGCCCGCGCCGCCAGAGAGTACGGGACCGAGGACGCCTCGGTCCGCCTGGCCACGGACCAGAACTTCCTCATCACGCACGTCCCCGAGGAGAACGTCGCGGACCTGCTCGCCGAGGACTTCGCCCAGGAGTACAAGCCCGACCCCGGTCCCTTCGAGCGCGGGGCCGTCGGCTGTACCGGCTCGGAGTTCTGCAACTACGGCATCATCGAGACGAAAAAGCGCGTGAAACGGTGGGCGCGCGAACTCGAAGAGCGCATCGACACGCCCGACGACCTCGACGTCGTCCGGATGCACATGTCCGGCTGCTCGGCCTCCTGCGCCCAGCCCCAGATTGCGGACATCGGCTTCCGGGGCGAGACGGTGCAGGTGGACGGAAACGGCGAGACTGACATTCCCGACGACGCCGACCACGGCGACTACGAGGACCTCGTCGAGGGCATGGACTTCGGCCTCGGCGGGGCGCTCGGGACGGACAACGAGTTCCTCGACTGGGTCGAGAGCGCCGTCCCGGCCCACGCCGTCGTCCCGGCGCTCGAACAGCTCTTTGCGGCCTTCGCCGACGAGCGCCACGAGGGCGAGCGGTTCTACGCCTGGTGTCGTCGGGTCGACAACGACCGCCTGCGGACCGTCATGCAGCGCGCCGACGCCAACGTCGCCGGGGGTGTCGCCCATGGCGACTGAAGAGGTCGACGACGCCGGCGACGAGCCGGACCTCGTCGAGGACGGGCCGAGACTCGCCGCCGACCCCGGCGTCGGGGCCGAGGCTGTCGCAGACCCACCCGAGCGTGCCATGCCGGGCGTCCCCGTCGTCGAGACCGACGGCGCGAGCGTGCCGGCGGTCGACGGGGCCGGGACCCGGACCAGCGAGCAGACCGAGACCATTCCGCCCGCGACGGCGGCCACGAGTGTGGGCGAGGCCACAACCGGGGCCACCGACGACTGTACCGACGGACACTGCACCTGCGGTGCGGGCGAGGCGTCCGGCGGGACCGACGCGGAGGAGTCCCCACGCGCCGTCGCCGACGGCGCCGGTGCGGAGGCCGCCGGCGGGACGCCGACCAACGTCACCGAGGACGGCGAACTGACGGACCTCGAGTTCACCGAGCCCGCCGAGGGCGCCAGCCAGCACCTCCCCGGCGAGCACCGCGAGGGCACGCCCACGACGGCAGACACCCGCGTGGGTGTCCCGGAGGGCGTCGACCTCGACACGCCAGACTACTCCATCCGGTCGGAGATGAACGACATCGAGACGCCCGACGACAAGACCTGGTTCATGGAACTGGACGAGGCCGTCATCGACGAGGGCCGCTGCATCCAGTGTGGGACCTGCGTCGCCGCCTGCCCCAGCGACTCCATCGGCATCGGCGACGACGACCTGCCCGAACTCGTCAAGATGTGCACCGGCTGCTCGCTGTGCTGGGACTTCTGCCCCCGGGGCGGCCTGCGCTACGAGCGCCAGTGGAAGATAACCGGCGGGGAGGACAACGTCAAGGGCGCCGGCGACCCCATTACGGAGTTCTCCGCGCGCGTCGAAGAGGACTGGCGCGAGGGCTCCCAGGACGGCGGCGTCGTCACGGGCATCCTCTCGACGCTCCTCGAGGCGGGCGAAATCGACGGCGCACTCGTCGCGACCGAGTCCGACGAGGAGCCCTGGAAGGCCGAAGCCTTCCTCGCGACGACCCACGAGGAACTGGTCGAGAACACGGGCACCATCTACAACCAGACGATGGCCCTGGGCAACCTCAGCTTCTCCGACTGGGAACACAAGCTCCCCGAGGGCAAGGACTGGGACGACGTGTCGCTCGCTCTCGTGGGCACGCCCTGCGAAATCGAGGGCATCCGCGCGCTCCAGGACTTCGGCTGGGAGTACGGCAGCCAGGAGGAGGGCGTCCGGGCCATCGACTACACCATCGCGCTGATGTGCACGAAGAACTTCAACTACAAGTCCCTCATCGGCGAGGAACTCGTCGAGCAGCGCGACGTCGACATCGACGATGTCGGCAAGATGGACGTCCTCCACGGGAAGCTGCTGGTCGACGACCTGGACGGGAACCGCATCATCGAGGAGGACATCGAGCACTTCCACGACGCCGCCCTCAAGGGCTGTGACGAGTGTGCGGACTTCACGGGCTTCTGTGCGGACGTGACCGTCGGGTCCGTCGGGTCTTCCGACGAATACTCGAGCGTCATCGTCCGGACCGAGCAGGGCCTCGACGCCTGGGAGCTGACCGAACCGTACCTCGACTACCACGACCTGGAGGACAAGGGCGCGGTCGGCAAGCTCCAGGGCTGGGACAAGAAGAAGGCCTTCGAGAGCCTCGAGCGCCCCTTCGACCCCGACGCGCCGCGGTTCATCGACTACACCGACCACGCCGAGAACTACGGGACGACGGTGAACCCCCACGACGCGGGGCACTGAATTCGGACAGACGATTCAGTACGAAACGACCTCAACTTCGGGAATTCGTTCGAAGTGACTCGCGTTCCGAGTCAGCACCGGTTCGTCTTCGAGTATTGCGGTTGCCCCGACGATACAGTCCTCACGTTCGATGGGCGTCCCGTCGACGTAGCGGTCGCGCGAAAGTTCACCTGCCCGTCGCATGATTGATTGGTCAGCGGGAACGACTGCCTTCGAGTCCAGAACCTCGAGAACGGATTCGCGCTCCGCCTCGGAACGGTCGGCACGCCGGACGCCCTCGTAGAGTTCCAGGAGAGTAATGGCGGAAAGTTTCTGGGGGAGTCGACGGGCCTGGACGTCCTCCAACCGAGCGGGCGCCCCGTTCGCGCTTCGAATTAGGTCGATGACGAACGACGCGTCCAGAATCATTCGCCACGCAGTTCCTCGGCGATGCGGTCGCTGCGCTCTCGGGACCGCTCCCTCCCCTCCTGAATCGTCTCCTCAAGCCCGTCCGCTTCCGGCCAGATGCCGACGATTTCGTCCCACGACCGTTCGCCAGCCAGGCGCTTGACGACGTCACTAAAGCTCTCTCCCTCGCGTTTCTTGGCCCGCAACTGTTCGTAGGCCTCCTCGTCGAGGGAAATGGTCTTCGTCGCCATACTACACAGTTGTGTGTGTGTGTGTGTGTTAGTATTTAAATTATAGTCTGGACCAGACGGAGCAGTCTGGGCCACGGTGCTCGTTAGCCAGCGGCGGGAGTGGGGCGACGACGTGTATCGGCCCGGATACCCGAGACCGAACCAGTAAAGGTCCCCAGGGTCCAGCCAACTGACGAACCAAGTGGTCGTTTTCCCATGACCGAGACTTACGACGTCGTCATCGCCGGCGCGGGCCCCGCGGGTGGCCAGTGCGCTCGCGACCTCGCGGCGCGGAACCACGACGTCCTCGTCCTCGAGACCGAGGGCGAAGCCGAGTTCCCCGCACAGAGCAACAAGTCCACGGCCGGGACCTTCCCCTCCACGATGGTCGGCTTCGGGATTCCTGACGACGTGGTGATGCACTTCACCGACGCCGTCGTCCTCGAGTCCCCGAACAACTACACGAAGCGGACCCAGTCCGGCGCGGTGCTGGAGTTCGCCGACTTCAAGCAGTGGCTCGTCGACGAGAGCCAGGCCGACGGCGCCGAGTACCGCTTCGACGCCCGCGCGACGGGCCCCATCCTGGACGACGACGGGACCATCGAGGGCGTCCGGTACGACGGCGACGAGGCGGTCTACGCCGACATCGTCATCGACGCGACGGGCCCGGCCGCGCCGCTGGCGAAGCAACTGGGCGTCGTCGACCTCCAGCGCGAGCGCCAGGCCATCGGTATCGAGTGGGAGATGACCGGCGTGAAGCCAGACGTCGAGGGCTACGCCGACCTGACGGACACGATGATGCTCCGGCTGGACCACGAGGACGCGCCGGGCGGCTACGCCTGGATCTTCCACACCGGCGACGACACGGCGAAGGTCGGCCTCTGCTACATCCAGAACGACGTCCACACGAAGCGCGCGAGGGAGAGTCACACCGTCGACGACTACCTCCAGGAGTGGATGGACCGCGATCCGCGACTGCAGGACGCAGAACGCATCGACGGGAAACAGCACCGTGGCTCCGCACACATCCAGTTGCCGACGACGCTCCACACGGACAACTTCATGGCCGTCGGCGACACAGTCCCGTCGGTCGATCCGCTCTGGGGCGAGGGCATCGGAAAGTGCATGCGCTCCGGGCGCGCTGCGGCCATCGCCGCGGACAACGCCCTGACGCAGAGTTCCCGGGACACCTCCGCCGAGGAGCTGTCGGTCTACGAGGAGTACTGGCACGACCAGGTCGCGCCGAGCCAGAAGACGCGCCTCCTGATGACGGAACTGCTCTACCGCGCGTCGAACTCGCGGTACGACGCGCTCATGCGCGACCTCGACTCGATGGGGCGAGACGGCCTGGCGCGGGCCAACAGCGGGAACAAGCGCGCCATCGCGAAGCTACTGAAGCTCCGGGACCTCCCTGAACTCGCCGGGTTCGGCTGGGAGGTTCTCACCGACAAGTGGGCCGGCGATCCCAACTGAGCGGTCGCGCGAGGGACTTCCCCCGGCACGGATTCGCGGCCCGTGACCGGCAGCCGCGAGAAAAAGGCTTTACCCACCTAGCCGCGTAGGGACGGCAAATGGTACTCGACGACCTCGGTTCCTCGCTCCGTGGCACGCTCGACAACCTCCGGGGGAAGTCACGGATCTCCGAGGAGGACGTCGACGACGTCGTCAAGGAGATCCAGCGCTCGCTCATCCAGGCCGACGTCGACATCGCCATCGTTCAGGACCTCTCTGATTCCATCAAGTCCCGGGCGCTGGAGGAGGAACCGCCCGCCGGCACGTCGCCGCGCGACTGGGTGCTGCGCATCGTCTACGAGGAGCTCGTCGAACTCGTCGGCGAGTCCACCGAGTTGCCCCTCGAACCCCAGACCATCGTGCTCGCGGGGCTCCAGGGCTCGGGGAAGACGACGACGGCCGCGAAGATGGCCTGGTGGTTCTCGAAGAAGGGGCTCCGCCCCGCGATCATCCAGACCGACACCTTCCGGCCGGGCGCCTACGACCAGTCGAAACAGATGGCCGAACGGGCGGAGGTCGACTTCTACGGCGATCCCGACTCGGAGGACCCGGTAGCGATCGCTCGCGAGGGCCTGGACGCCACCGCGGACGCGGACGTCCGCATCGTCGACACGGCCGGTCGCCACGCCCTGGAGGACGACCTGATCGAGGAACTCGAGGAGATCGACCGCGTCGTCGAACCCGACCGGACGTTGCTCGTGCTGGACGCGGCCATCGGCCAGGGCGCGAAAGACCAGGCCGCGCGCTTCCAGGAGGCCGTCGCGGAGGGCATCGACGGGGTCGTCATCACCAAACTCGACGGGACGGCGAAGGGTGGCGGGGCGCTCGCCGCCGTCGACCAGACGAACTCGACGATTGCCTTCCTGGGCACCGGCGAGACCGTCAAGGACGTCGAGCGCTTCGAGCCGTCGGGCTTCGTCTCGCGCCTGCTCGGGATGGGCGACCTGGAGCAACTCACCGAGCGCGTCGAGCGCGCGATGGCCGAGACGGGCGAGGACGACGACTGGGAGCCCGAGGACATCCTGGAGGGGCAGTTCACCCTCAAGGACATGCAAAAGCAGATGGAGGCGATGAACAAGATGGGGCCGCTCGACCAGGTCATGGACATGATCCCGGGCATGGGCGGCGGGATCAAAGATCAGCTACCCGACGACGCGATGGACGTCACCGAGGACCGGATGCGTGACTTCGACGTCGTCATGGACTCGATGACCGAGGACGAACTCGAGAATCCCCGCCAGATCGGCGCGAGCCGCACCGAGCGCATCGCCCGCGGCGCGGGCAAGCCCGAGGAGCGCGTGCGGGAGTTGCTCCAGCAGCACAAGATGATGGAGCGGACCCTCAAGCAGTTCCAGGGCATGGGCGAGGGAGACATGGAGCGGATGATGCAGCAGATGCAGGGCGGTGGCGGGCCGGGCGGTCCCGGCGGCATGGGTGGGATGGGCGGCGGTGGCGGTGGCGGCAACCCCTTCGGCGACTGAACGGGTGCGTCAGGCCGCCGACTCTGTCGATTCTGCAGCCGTCGCCGCGTTCGACGAGCGGCCGCGTCGACGAGCACGGTAGCCCCGGTAGAGCCCGGCGGCGAGCGCCCCGAGCCCCAGGAGGAGGACCACGAGGTCGAGCAGCCCCCCGAGGATCGGGATTCGTGTGACGGCGACCATCACGACCGTCCCGAGGACCAGCGCCGCCCAGCGGTTGTCGACGTCGACGAACGAGAGGAGCCAGGCACCCAGGACGTAGCGACCGAGGACGACCCCCAGCCAGACGGCGAGCCCGTAGACGATCGCCCCCGCCAGCGCGAGCGGGAGGCCCACGATCGTGATGGCGAGCAGGACGAGCAGGATCGGCGTCCCGACCAGGGCGAGGAGTCCGACGGCGCCGGTCCGGGCCGGTCGTTCGACAGTCCTCTCTGCCATCCCACGCGTGAACCGCGGGAAGACGAGCAGGAGGACGGCGCCGACGACGAGATTGACGAGGAAGACGTAGACGCCGAAGACGAACCCGGGGATCGACGGCAGCGGGTCGCCGATCTCGAGGTCCGGGTTGTTGACCACCTCGCCACCGACCGTGGCACCCGAACTTCGGGTCAGGTTGCCGTCGTACTCCAGGTCGCCGCCGATCGAGGCCGTCGGGCCGAGGACGATGTCGCCGGCCCCGACGCGAGCGGGCCCGCCGACCCGGCCGTCGATCAGCACGCTCCCGGCGCCGGCCTCGAAGGTTCCCCCGACGGTCGCGTTCTCCGTGAGCTGGACGGCGCCGCCGGAGGCGCTGACGTCGCCGCCGACGGTCCCCGAGATGACGACGTTTCCGCTCGCCGTCTCGACGTCCCCGGTCACCTCGCCGAGGATCCGGACGTTGCCGGCGAAGACCTGGAGGTCACCGTCGACGGTCCCCCGGATCGCGACGTCGCCGCCGTAGGCCTCGAGGTCGCCGGTGGTTTCGCCGGCTTCGACGACGACGGAGCCCCCGGCGCGGGGCTCGGCAACGGCCGGCGCGGGGACGATCGCGAGGCAGACGAGGACGGCGACGAGGAGGACGACGCGGCTGTGGGACCCTGTCGGGCGTGTCATACGTGGCCCCTCTCCCTGCAAATCCTTGAAAGGTGGCGGACGGGTTCAGACGGCGGGAATCGCGGGCTGGCTCCTGACGCGGCGGTCACACCGGCTCGGGCGACGGGCCAGCCACCGCAGGGGTCGCCGGCGCGTGTTCAGCGCGAGCGGTTCGCCTGCTCGTCGAGGTCGCTGCCGAGCGCCCGCGCCACCGCCACGAGAAAGCCCATGCCGCTCTGCACCTGAGGGTCGCGCATCGCCCTGGCCAGGCCCACGATCCCGAGCCGCTCGGGCTCTGCGTCCGTCGCCTCGCCGACCGCGGCGAGGGTCGACTCCAGCCCGCGGGCGACGTCCTCGTCGGCCGCCGTGTCCGCGACCTCGCCCAGGCGGGCGCCGGTACTCGCGAGCGTCGTGACCATCTCGTCGTCCATGGCCGCACTCAGCAGCGCGAGTGCGTCGGCGACCCCGACCAGGTCGTCGAGGGTCCCCGTCTCCTGCAGGCGGACGAGCGTCTCGAGTGACTCGGCGATCGCCTCGGGGTTCTCCGAGACGACGCGATCGATCTCCGTGGTCTCATCAGCGTGGTTGTCCGTCATCGGTTCACCTCAGAGCAGCCCCCTGGCGGTGAGCCAGTAGGACTCGTTGTAGCCCAGTTTCGCCCAGTGCAGCATCTTCGAGGCGGGCCTGACCGTCGGCTCGTCGCCGTAGCCGAACTCGATGAAGGTAGCCGCGTCGGTGCCCGCCTCGAGGAAGCAGACCGTCTTGCCGTCGTAGGACGCGGTGGGCGTCTCGCCGCGGGCGCGGCTGGCGATCCGATCCGCGACCGGGCCGGCCTCGAAGTGGGCCACGCTGCCGGCCTTGCTCGTCGGAACGTCGGCGACGTCGCCGATGGCGTAGACGTCCTCGGCGGCGGTGGCCTCGAGGGTGTGCTTGTCGACGTCGACCCAGCCGTCCTCGCCCAGTCCCGCCTCGGCGACGACGTCGCTGCCGGCGTGGGGCGGAATGGCGACGAGCAGGTCGTAGTCGAACTCGGCGCCCTCCACCGTCTCGACTGTCTGCGCGTCGGGATCGACGGTCTCGACGTTGACGAAGGTCTCGAGGGCGATGTCCCGCTGTTCGAACTGGGCGCTGGCCCAGTCTGCGACTGGCTGGAGACCGTGGGCGCGCTGGATCGGGTACGTGTAGGTCAGGTCGACGTCCTCGCGGCGCCCGCGCTCGCGCAGCCAGTCGTCGACCATCAGGACGAACTCGACCGGCGCGGCCGGACACATGTGCGGGACGCCCACGACGCTGAGGACGAGGTGCCCCTCGGTGAAGGTCGCGAGTTCGTCCCGGAGTGCTGTCGCGCCCTCCGGCCCGTAGAAGTGGTGTGCCCCCGCTTCGAGTCCGGGCACCTCCTCCGGCGCGAGTGACGCGCCCGTGGCCAGCACGAGCTGGTCGTACGTCCAGTCCGGCCGGTCGCGCAGCGTCAGTCGCTTCTCGTCGGTGTCGACGGCCGTCAGGCGGTCGACGACCACGTCGATCCGGTCGTCCACCAGGTCCCGGAGGGGGCGCCTGGCGTCGGCGACGGTCTTCTCGCCGAAGGGCACGTACAGGAAGACCGGCTTGTAGACGTGCTGGGGATCGTCGGAGAGGAGCGTCACGTGGACGGCCCCGTCGGCGATCTCAGCATCGAGTCGGTCGGCGAGGCGGTTGGCGAGAACGGTCCCGCCCGTTCCCCCGCCGACGACGATGATTTCGTGTGGCATGGTCGGGAGTGGGGACCGGGCCGCCCCGCTCAGGTCACCTCCACGTAGATGTCCCACTCGCTCCCCTCCTCGGCGTCTTCGATGCCGAGGAGGTCGTGGCCTGCCTCGTCGAGCCACTCGGGCACGTCGGTCTTGGACCCGCTGTCGGAGGTCCGCAGTTCGATGACGGTTCCCGGATCCGATTCCTTGACTTTGCCGATGAGGTCCATCAACGGACCGGGGCACGTCGCGCCCCGGGCGTCGACCGTCTCGTCGGGTTCGTAGGTCGTGTTGCTCATTGTCGTGTTGTCGAATGCGTGTGTGATCTGTGCAATCTATACCCCGGCGCCGACCAGCCGTACCGACTGTACCGACCACCTGTTCGTCGAGTGTCTCGCTGCCGACGCCCGCCACGTCGTGGGCGTTCGCGACGACGCAGCGATAGCCGTCCGCTGCAGCCTTCGTCGCCCCTATCTGGGGTTTCGCCCGACGACGTGTCGGGTTCCTCGACGCGGAACCGTTGGTCCCGCCGGTCGTGGATGACCTACGTGTACCGACGGGCCGAGGCCGTATTGAATTGTGGTATAATCCCAAGATAGTGAGAATCAAGTCTGGGAGGGCGAACCGCTCCGCTGCCCCGTCCAGCCGGGGCACGCACTCGCCCGCGAATCCGCCGCGACCGGGCGTCTGTGCCCCTTTCGGTCCGGGACTGCCTGTCAGCCGGTTCGCGGTGCGCCCGGCTTTTTAACCCCGGCGGTCGTCCCGACAGGCAATGACCGTCCGCGAGGTCGCGGCCGGGGCCTACCGTGAGGCCCTGCCCGTCCTGCTGGTGAGTGCCAGCGGCGGCCTGTTCGCGGGCCTGGTCCTCGGCGGGATGGAGGCCGAACTGCGCGCCGTGCCGGGCCTGCTGTTGCTCGTTCCTGCCATCCTGGCCACGCGGGGGAACGTCTACGGCTCCCTCGGCGCGCGGATCGGTTCCGGGCTCCACCAGGGGTTGATCGACGCGGCGGTGACGATTCGCGACGAGCGCCTGCGGGGCGCGATCGTCGCCGCGCTCCTCAACGGCGTCCTGGTGAGTGTCGCCGCGGCTATCATGGCGTTTGGACTGCTCGCACTGCTCGGCCGGCCCGTCGCGCCGTTGTCTACCCTGGTGGCGATCACCTTCCTGACGGGACTCCTGTCGGGCCTGCTGCTCACGACCGCCGTCGTCACTGTCGTGGTGTTCGGCTATCGCCGGGGGTTGAATCCGGACACGCTCGCCGGCCCAGTCGTGACGACGACGGGGGACCTCGTCGGCGTCGCCACCCTGCTGTTGACGACGCGACTCGTCCTCTGGCTGGGGGGTGGCTAGCGTGAGCCCGGACGGTTCGACCAGCCACTGGTCCGTCGGCGCGATCACGCGGGCAATGCTGCCACTGTTGCTCGTCCTGACCGTCATCGAACTGGGGAGCGGGCTCGTCCTCGATGCCCTCCAGGAGACGCTGCTCGCCTATCCGACGCTGTTGATCCTCGTCCCCGTCACGATCGGCATGGCCGGGAACCTCGGCAGTATCCTCGCCGCGCGTCTCTCGACGGCGTTTCACCTGGGACTGCTCTCCTTCGACCCGACGGACGATCACCTCGCGGGCAACGGCCTCGCGACGGTGGCGCTCGCGGTCACGCTCTTCCCCCTCGTCGGCGCCGGCGCCTGGCTCCTGGCGTGGCTGGTCGCCGACCCCGCTCTCGCGCTGGCGACGGTCGTCCTGGTGGCGCTCACCAGCGGCGTCGCGCTCGCCGTCCTGGCCGTCCTCGTCACCGTGGTGACGACCTACGGCGCCTACCGGTTCGAACTCGACCCCGACGACGTCGTGATTCCCATCGTCACCAACGTCTGTGACGTGCTGGGCGTCGTCGTCCTCTTCGGGGCCGTCCGTGCCATCGTCTGACGGTGCCGTGACGCGCAGGTGCCACCCGGACCCGGACGGGGAAACGACGAAGTGGGACCCCGTCGTTGTCCCCGACAATGTCCGACCTCGGGGACTTCACTGAGTACGACGGCGACCCCCGCGACGCGCCAGAGGACGCCGAGGCGGCGGGATCGTCCGCCGACGACTCGGCGACCCAGTCCGCCACCCCCGACCGCGCGAGCGCCGACGCTGTCTCGCGCGACGACGACTTCGAGGCGTACGACGCCGACCCCGTCGGAACCGACACCGGCATCGGCGTCCTGTCGGCCGCGGAGGGCCTGCGCATCCACGAGGACGACGGCGAGACGCGTCTCCGGGCCTACGTCACCGCCGGGAACCGATCCGACGTCCGCATCGGGACGTACCTGCTCGCGCCCTACCCCGACGGCGAGTCGCTGTTCGCCCGCGTCGCGGGTATCGAGTACGCCCAGGAGTACCGCGCCGACGACGCCACCGAGATCCACGCGCGTCGCGCGATGCGCTCTGCGGGCATCGACGAGGCCGACTTCAAACTCATGGCCAGCCTGGAGCCCGTCGCAGTCTTGTACGAGGACGGCGACGACCTCCGCCGGCGCATGACCGACCGCGTCCCCAAGCCCGAGACCGTCGTTCGCCACGCCGACGACACCGAGGAGATCACGACCGGCCTGAAGATCCCCGATTCGGGGGTCTTCCTCGGCCACCTCGCCGTCGGCGGCGAGAAGGTCCGCACCGTCGCCGAGCCCCCCACGATCGCCTACCGCCTCCGGGACGACTACGAGCGCGGCGACCCGCTGGTCTTCCGTCACACCCTGATCGCGGGGGGTACCGGCTCCGGGAAGACCCACGCCGCGAAGAACGTCCTCCGGCAGTTCCTGGCCGAGGACCGCACGTATCCGGTCGAGGCCGGCGGTGATCGCGAGGTCCGCCCCGCCGTCGTCCAGTTCGACCCCCAGGACGAGTACGCCCAGATGCACGACGACGGGGACTACGACGAGGACTTCACGCGGCGCGTCGAGCGCGACGGCGTCGCCCACGGCGGCCACGACGACACGCTCGCGTTCGTACCGAAGATCCAGGGCGCCAGCTACGACGCCAGCCACCACCGCGCCGAGCAGGTCGAGTTCACCATCCCCTTCTCGATGGTCAGGGACAATCCCTGGCTGATCGCCGGCAGCGGGCTCAACGACAACCAGTACAACGCCCTGGCCTACGAACTCCTGGCGCGCTTCGGCGACGAGTACGGCCAGGGCGCGACCTACGACCAGTTCACCACCTTCCTCGACGACCCCGCGCTCCGCGAGGAACTGGACGAGTCAGGGCGCGTCCACGAGGCCACCTTCGACGCGGTCGCGCGGCGCGTCCGGGGCTTCGGCCACGTCTTCGACCAGGACGCCAAGCCCATCACCGAGCGCATCCACGAGTTCGTCCGTCCGGGGGGACTCACCTGCGTCCCGACCTACCACGTGACGGACACGCGCGCGACGGAGACGGTGGTGCTGGCGCTGGCGTCGTTGCTCGTCGACGAGAAGCTCTCGAACGACCCGACCTACGACCGGATCAAGGACACGCCCCTGCTCGTCGGCATGGACGAGGCCCACAACTTCCTGACCGACGCCGAGAGCGTCCAGGCCCGGAAGGTCATCGGGAAGTTCACCGATGCCGCCAAGCAGGGCCGCAAAGAGCGCCTGGGCCTCTTTCTCATCACGCAGGACCCCCAGGACATCGCCGAGCCCGTCTTCAAGCAGATCAACACGACCGTCGTGTTGAATCTCGGGGACGAGGACGCGATCTCGGCCGTGAACATCCCGAGCGAACTGGAGTCGAAGGTCCCCTACATGGAGCAGGGCCAGATGGTCGTGTACTCGCCGGATAACTCCGAGCCCGTCAAACTCATTGGACTGGAACACTGCCTGACGCGCCACGGTCGGGACTGAGCGGTCCGGCTCGGCTCCCGTCTCCCGGGTCGACCGAGCGAAACCGGACCAAGTTTGATGGTCTCGACGGGGGTGGTCCCTCCCATGGCGACGGGGGACGACGAGGCGGCGGGGCCGGTCGAGTGCTGGCGGCGATGGACGTCGACCAGGGAGGTTCCGTTTCACCGCTACTGTGCCGTCTTTCCAGTGGTCCGAGGGCCCGACGGCGGGCTAACCCTGAACCGAGAACGGTCCGTTCGGAGCGCCGGCGGGACTGCAGAGCGGCCCCGCGTGCGGTACGTCACGGGCGTCACCCGGACGCTGTTGCGCTTCACGCCACTCGTCGTGCTCTGCACGCTGCTCGGCTACGTCGTCCTCACGGAACTGTCTGCGGACACCGTCGGGCTCACCGACCTGCTGCCGGCCCGAATCGGGTTCCCGTCGCCGCTGGTCACCGTCGCCGTCCTCGCCTGGCTCGCGCTGCTTTTCGTGCCGCTCTACGTCGCGGACCTCAGACCCGGCCCGGCGACCGCGCAGGCCGTCGCCGTCTACGCGACGCTCCTCACCCTCCTGCTGGGCTGTCTCGGGGCCGTCCTCGCCAGTCCTGTCGTCGACGTCCCGCTCCGACCGCCCGACGTCGGTCCGACCGAGTGGACCATCCTGAACCCGGTCGGATTCCTGACCGTCGCTTTCGTCGGCGGCCACCTGCTCTACGACACCGTCCTCCGGACGGAGACCACCCTGTCGCGCCTCCCCGAGAAACACCCCGCCGTCCTCGTCGACCCCGAGGGCGAGGGTCGGCGGCGCTACGAGGCGCTAATGGACGACCTCGCGGGTGCGCTCCGGTCGTCCGTCGCGACGCTGGCCGTCGGCGGCAGACGGGTCACGCTCCGGACGAGTCACGTCTTCGCGGTGGTCTTCCTCGTCCCCTTCCTCGTCTCGCGCCTGGCGAGCCTCCCCGAGATGACGGGGCGACCGCTGCCGGCGGCCCTCCTCGCCGAACCGGGCGAGGTCGCCGTCGCACTCGTCCCGCTCGCGCTGGACGTGGTCCTGATCGTCCTCCTCTTCCAGTTCCTCGTCGTGACGGCCTTCGTCCACCGGCTGTTCTCGGACAGCCCCGACGGCGAGGCCGGGCCCCTGCTGCGGTACCGCCCCGGCCACCCGGACGGCCAGGCGGGCTTCGCGGAGTTCGGCAACTACGCCACCCGGATCAACCTCGTGCTCGTCCTCGCCGGCTTCTACGTGGTCTACCGGCTCTACGTCCTCGGGCTCCCGCTGCTCGGGGAGATCGGCGCGAGCGCGGTCACGCCAGACCTGCTCAACTGGGGACTGCTGTTCGTCGCGCCGCTTGTCGTCTACGCCGTGGCGGTCCTGCTGTGGCTGTACTTCTCGTTCTGGCGGATGCACCGCTTCATGGCCGAGGCAAAGACCGAGGCCTTGCGCGAGGCGCGGCGGCCGGCGAGCGACCGGGACGTCGAGACCGTCGAGTCGGCGCCGGTCTGGCCCATCGACACGCGCCTGCTGTACACCGCGCTGTCCCTGGACCTGTTGCCAGTGCTGACGGTTCTGCCGATGACCTGACGGGGCCGCGAAGAGTAACGCTTAACAGCGGCTGTCGGGTAGCGGTGGATGCGATGGGCCAATAGCTCAGTTAGGTTGAGCGCTCGGCTGATAACCGGGAGGTCCGCGGTTCAAATCCGCGTTGGCCCATCAGTTCTGCCACGAACCGACCCGCGAGCACCGCGTAGCGTGTGCGAGCGCTCCGTGAGTGGCGACTGCTGAATCCGAACGGATTTGAACCCTGCCAGTCGCACGCCCGGGAAGCGAGCGCCAGCGAGCGACCCGGAACGTCTGGCTCTGGTTCAAATCCGCGTTGGCCCATCAGTTCTGCCACAACCGACCCGTGAGCGCCGGGAGACGCGGCCGGAGTGTGCATCCCGATTGGCGAACGGCTAGAAACGAGCCGTGGGGCAGCGACGAGCACCCGCGAGCGCGAGATGGCACCACGAGGATGCGTTCTGGGAGACTGTCCATGTCCGCGGTCTCACAACTGGCGTGGGCCGAATCCCCGATTTCGAGGCGACAGCGCCTCTTTGGGTCTTCGGAACTGGTATTCCCGGCACCCTCCAGGGTCCGGACGTGAACAGACGAGAACTGTTGGTCTCGACGGGAACCGCCTGGACGCTCGGTCTCGCCGGCTGTCTGGGCGACGGCGAAGCGGACGGGGCGGCCGATGGCACCGAGCCTTCGACGACGGGGCCGGCAGCGATCGCCGAGTCGTTCTACGAGAAATTCGACGATGGCGACGCCGAGGCAATCAACGCGGACATCCACGAGGACGGCGAGCTCTCGCCGATGTCCCAGGAGAACGCCGACGAGCTAGCGGCCGCCACGTACCGCGTGGAGTCTGCCGAGACAGTCGAACAGACCCAGGAGGCGGCGACGGTCGCCGTCCGCCTGACGGTGGCGGGCGACGAGGAGTCCGGGACCGTCACCAACCGCGTGGAACTCCGTCGGTCCGGCGGCGAGTGGAAGATATGGAGTATCGGTGATCGCTCGTCGTCCTCCGTCGGGCCGCAGGTTTCCTTCGCCGTCGACCGCCGCGACGGCGACCTCGAAATCACCCACGAGGCTGGCGACGAGGTGAGCGCAGACGCCCTTCACGTCCGGGGTGACGGACTGGAGGCGACCGGGAGTTGGACCGACCTGGACGGTGAGGTCAGCGGCGACGACGGCACGGTCGTGGCGGGCGACAGCCTGACCGTCGGCGCCGGCAAGTCCTACGAATTATCCATCGTCTGGGAGAGCCCCGACGGCGACGGGAGCGTGACGCTCCACTCCGAGGGCGTCGCCGTCGAGACCGAACGCGCCACCGCGAACCAAAACGCCTCCCAGGAGAGCGCAGAGTAAGCGTCCGGAATCGCTGAATTTTGCGTGTGGCCTGGCTGGATTGGGAGGACCAGGAGCGGTAGCGAGCGACCTAGACATTCTAGCAAGACAAATATATTATTTTTAAAACCACTTTCCTTGGCAGATATGAATTGCTAAGTTCAAGATTGGCCGATTTTCTTAATTGCGTCAACCAGGGGTCTTTGGCCTGTAGTAAGAGGGTCTTCAGTCCCCGGTTCCTCATTTGACAATATGTTTTGCTGGGGGTTAGAGTATATTTTCTCCATGGTATCAACCATAAATTCAGCAACCATATCATCATTCTCTTCCGTGGTTTCTTCCTGAATCACCTCCTTAAATCCAGTCACGGAGAGGGCCATTCTAGCTTTAAATTCATACTCCTCCATTAACCTTTTTTGTCTGCTGTAGTTTGATACAGAAAACCAAACAGTAACAGATACTGGTAAAATTAACGCTATTTTTGATAGGTTTGCAATAGCACCGGAAGATGATGCGACAATATCATAATATATTGCAATCGATGATGCGAGTAACAAAACTATTGACCCAATTGAAGCGTACTTCCAATATTTTAGGTTGGATTCCAATTCATTCTTTCGTCCCGCAAATTGCTCTCCGAGTGCTGCACTAGTTGATCTTTTTAACAAGCCGCGTGCAGTATCCTCAAGCTCTTTGATCTTTGTATGCGTTTCATCGATATTTCGTATTTTTTCCTCAATTGATTGGTTTTTGTTCTGAAGTTCACCATATTCGTTTCGGACTTGCTCCAAGACATTCTCGGTCTCGTCTACAATATTATATTGAGCGTCCTCATGACCAATTAAGTGAGATAGTCTCTCTTCGGTTGAATTAAGCGCATAACTAGCATTTTCCAAATCATCCTCTAAATCATTCTTTAATGATATTAATTGGTCTTTCTGACTTTTTGATAATTCGTGATGGTTCAAATCAGATTCGATTTCTTCAATTTTTCGTTTATACGATTGTTTCTGGGAGGAGAGCTGCTCTATTTCATGTTTTAATCTCGATATATTTTGTGCAATATCCGTCATTGTTCTATAGAGAGTTGATAGTTTACTATAAGTATTGGTGATGTTTCTGAATGATTCTCATTCGTAATTAATACCCTCAATGAAACCCATACAGAAAGTTAGCAAAATTGTCCTAATTTCCCGCTCTAGACCAACCGGTCCGCGAGCCCCGCAGCCACGGGCACCCGCACCGTCTTGCCCTGGTACGCACTCAGCATGAGGTACAGCCAGAGCCCAAGCGACGCGAGCCCGAGCACGAGCCACACCAGGCCGAGCACCAGCGACAGCATACTCCCCACGAAAAAGCCGGCACCCCCGCCGGTCATGAACGCGACGCTCACCATCGTCCCGATCACGCTGAGAGTGACGTAGACGGCAAACAACACGCCGAACGTCGCGATGCTCTGGGCGGCGTGAAAGCGCACGAACTCGTCGTCCGGTTCGACGACGAAGAACACCACGCCCGTGACGATCCCCAGCAGGTAGCTCAACGCGCCGGCGACGTTCGAATCGAGTCCGGTCCCCGTCGGTCCGGATGCGACTGTGGGCCCGTCGTCCGCCGCGACGCTCCCCTCTTCCTCTGTGGTCCGTGTACCCATTCGGTTTCACCACTATCTCTCCACGCCGTGCACCCTCATAAACATGAGTATAATGATAATATCGGCCGTGGGATTATTTTGGGACTACAGCGGCCTGGCAGGAGCCATTGGTCGGGCGGGCTCGGCGCACTCGGGGGACCCAGCGCAGGGATTGTGGCAACGTAGTTACCTACTTCTCATCGAATGCGGCTGTAAGTGGACGACTACCAAAGTATCGAGGGGAAATATAGTCGACAATGAGCCAGACACCGGCGACGGCACAGGACGCAATTACCTCGGGGGCGACCGGTCGTAATTCGAACGTAACGGACGGTTGTCGTCGTGTAATTCGCCACTTGGTACTTACGTCGGGCTCGCGTCGGGCCCAACCAGCACCATCAATGATTGGAAGCACGACCAGCGTCGGGTTGTTTCGAGGATGGAATCGATCGGCCGGGCGTGACGCCGTGTTGTACCGCTCCCGGGGAACACACAGCGGTTCTCTGGAGGGACGCTCGCTTCGATGACCGACCCCGAGACGGGCAACACTGTGGCGCTTACTGTACAGGGCGACGCAAGTCAGACCACGGTCCAGGCTCCGCGACCGAGTACCGCAGTCGTCACCGCGGTCGCGGACGCCGAGGGCGTCGACGAGACCGACCTGCCGCCCCTCTTTCACGCGATCGATCCCGACGCGCTGGACTCGCTGTTCGACTCGAGCGACGGGCCACCGCACGCGACCCGCACGACCGGATCGATCAGCTTCCACTACCACGGCTACGACGTCACCGTCACCGCGGACGGACGCGTCGAGGTGACGGCACAGCCGTCTCGGTGACCCACCAGTGGCGCTGTAGCGCCATCAGCTCCGGGCTGCTCGCGACCGGTCCACGTCGAAGAGCGCCCGTCGAAAGGCTGCGTCGGAACGCCCCCGTTACGCGAGACGTCGCAGCCAGGGAAAAGCAGATGGTCGGTGATGCAGCCGCGGAATTCGCGCGTAGCCGAACCGCGAGACCGACCGACCCGGCGCAGATCGAGCCGGCTTCCCGGTACCGAAACGCAATGGTTTTGCCCACTCCAGCGGAAGCTCGGATAGATGGTCTCGCGATCTGAAATCGAACGCGTCGTCGAGTCCCACGGCTCGTCGGACCTCTCGACGGACACGGTCTTCGAGGTCCTCGCCGAGCGACGGCGTCGGTACCTCCTGGGGAGTCTGGCCGAGCACGGCTACTCCCTGACGCTCGCGGACCTGGCAGACGAGGTCGCCTCGCGGGAGTATGACGCCCATATCACGGAGATTCCGGAGGATGACGTGCTGGAAATCTACCTCTCCCTGTACCACCAGCACGTTCCGAAGCTCGCCGACGCCGACGTCGTGGCCTACGACCAGGACCACGACCTCGTCGCGCGCGCCGAGAACGCGTCGGTCGTCGAGCGGGTGATGGACGTCGCCATCGAGGGGTAGGCGACGGGGTTATTATCGACGTTGATAGCGTGACGCGAGGGTATTTGTAGCTCGTCGAGAACTGTTGGGTAATGTCGACAGTCGACGCCGAGTGGGGCCGCTTCGAGGAGGTGTCGTTTACGGCGGGCGGCTTCACGCGGGCCTGGCTCGTCGCGCTCGCTGCATACGGCGTCGGCGACGTCGTGACGACGATCGCGCTGGTCTGGTTCAGCCCGTTCCACGTCGAGGCGAATCCGATTATCGCCGCGGCCATCTCGGCCTTCGGCGGCGGCGGGTTCCTGGCTCTCAAGCTGTTGGTCCTGTACGGGTGTCTCGCCATCAGTCTCTGGGGCGGTCTGGCCGACGAGGACCCGGTGATCTTCTACGGCCCGCCGCTGGTCCTGGGGGCGATGGGCCTGTTCGCGACGGTCCACAACCTGAGCCTGTTGCTCTGAGGGTTCCGTCAGGATCCCTGCGCCTTCAGGGTGAACGTGAGGTCGAAGACGACCCCGTCGCTCTGGATCTCGTTCCCGGTCGACCCGGGCACGTGCCAGTCGACCACGATTTCGGCTTGCTCCCCAGGATCGAGAACGTCGACGTGGCCGGTCCTGTCTTCCTTGGCGAGCGAGGCGAGCGAACGCGATCCCGACCCCGTCCCGTAGAGGTACGAGTCTTGCCCGCCGGTGCGGTTCACACGAAGAGTCAGCAGCAGGTTCTCTGCCAGTTCTCCCTTGCGTGGGCTGTCGTCGACCGCAGCCTCGGGCTCGGTAACGCCGTTCTCTACGTTGGCCTGTAGATCGACAGTTTTCAGCGAGAGGTCTCCGGAAGCGTTGCCGACGTTCTCCAGGTGCAATCGGTTTTGACCGTCGTCCCCCGGAGCGAGGTTTGCGTACTGTATCCGGGCACTCGAGTCCCCCACCGGTACGAGGGTGGGCCTGTCCTCGTCCCCATCAGTGGATCCGTCACCACCGGTCTCCCCACTCCCGCCTCCGCCGGTTCCACCTCCGACATCGTTCTCGTCATCGTCGCCATCCGTCTCCTCCACGGTACCCTCGTCCGTGAAGTCATCCTGGGTCGGTGTCGGCGCCTCGGCCGTCGGGGTGGGTGTGGCCTCGTCCTCCTGTGTCACTCGTTCCGTATCGACGGTTCCACCACCCCCGCCACCCGGCGGTGTGGGCGTCGGCGTTGGCGTGGTCACTGTGACGTCCAGGGGCTGTGTCGAATCGGGGTCGTCGCCCTCGGGGAGGCCACCGATGCCGATCCCGAGGATCACGAGCAAGATTGCGAGTAGCAACAGCAGCCACCGGCGATCGATCGGAGGGGCCCCTTCACGGGAGGCCACGCCACTCACCTCCGCCGTGGTTCGATGGGTCTCCCCGTAGTCCGGTGGGACCATCCCTCGGACCGAGTCGTTCTGCTTGATCTACCGTCGACGGTCCAATCCACGCCAGCACGATGTCAGTAGCCCCCATTGTCAGATTCGCAGTCACTCCACCTGCGCCGACCGCCGCCGTCGTGAGCGACACTCGACTCGATGCCTGCGTTCTCTGATCGGGAAACCGATTCCTACCGTAAAAACCCCTGCCGATCGTTCGACCTGGATACATCTAGCCGACGATCCTCAATCCGGCGTTCACTCCGTTGAATTACGGATTAGCGAGGTGGGAAGGAGTGTATGCGATGCGGTGCTCGTGGCGAAATGACGTTGGTATGTCACCCACGCACTTATCCAAGGTGAAATTGGTCCGCTCACCGCGTCTCCCCTCCCTGCAGGCATTTGCGTTGCACGAATCAGCTCGCCAACAGTTGCAAGACACGTGGCCGACAGTTTCACAGAGGTTAACTCTTAGGAGGGAATTAAACTACTAACGAGCGATTAAACGAGCAATTAGGGCGCCCAACTCGCTCTGACGCGGGTAGGTGGTGCAGGCACGGAGCGGTGGCCTGCTGTACGTTTCGAGTGGGAGCGCTCTTGGCCACCTCCAAATCTATGCGTCTCAGGACACGACTCGGTCTCGCTCTGTTGTTGGTCGGGTGCGGTCTGTTGCTCGTGTCCAGTGGCGCGTTCGATTCCGTGTCTGCGGATCGAGGAACGAACTTGCGGACGGCCGAAGACGACAATGCGCTACTTGGTCTCGACGGACCAGCGAACGATCAGTTGGTTTTCGACTCTGACAACGCTCTCTGGTGCGAGCAAGATGGGGCGGATGGATATTGTCTCTACGTCACGGAAATTATGGAGTTCACCGACCAAACGGACGATGGTCTGGAGAATCTCGATACCCATGCGTCGACGTCTGGCGATGCTTCATTCGTCTTCGGCTGGAGAGAGGGGGACATATCGTACGGGTCTGAAACAGTGTACGGGGCGTTCACCTGTCCATATCGAGGCCAACAGCGCGCCGCTTCCGGCGACGTATCACTCCATGTGAAAGCGACCGGCGATAATGTGGCAATCACTACGACCAGGACTGTTTCTATCCAGTGCGAGAGTTCAACGGGGCCGAATAAACCGAAGGACGGTCCCGGCAATAGCCCTGGAAACAGTCCCGGCAATAGCCCTGGTAACAGTCCCGCGGATGTCCCTGAGGACGCTTACGATCAATGACCGATTAGTTAGCACTTGGCAACACGGGACTCACCGCCGCCGGATCCTCGTCCAGAACCCCACTTCATTTCTCCAACGCAGTCGTAGTGTTCCGAACGTGAAGACCTTGCCAACGATGGCAAGTATCACCCCCACCAGTACGGCGTTGATCACTCCCAGCGCAGCCAGCGGATGTATGCCGTCGAGGATCCCGAGCGCCGACGGCGGCAACACCAGCAGGTACCGGTGCTGGCGAACCTCCGCCACGGCACGCTCGCCGGGCGGCGGGGCGTCCATCGTGACCTGCACGGTCGCGTTCGCCCGGGGCCCCAGCACCTGCGGCGAATCAGGCACGGTCGCGTTCCCGCCGACTGCGTCGAAGGACATCGCGATCGGAATCACCCCGTAGTTCCGGATGGAGTAGTCCCACGTCGCTGGCTCTCCGGGCTCGATGTCCGGACTGTCCGCGACGACGTCACCCTCGACGACGAGGTCGCTGGACCCCGCTGGCAGGAGCATGGCGGCGTTGGCGGGCAGGAGGACCACGATGAGCAGGACCACCGTCACCTTCTGCATGTCGATGGTCCCGCTCCGCCCGCGCGATCGCGAGCGGTCGCGCGATGGGGCGGACCGCGCGTCCTGGATGACAGTCAGCGCCATCACGACGGCGCCGAGCGTCACGAGGAAGATGCCCGCACTCTGGGTGCCATACGGGGGTCCGAGACCCAGGAGGCGGGCGATCTGTTGCTGGACGGTACCGACGACGCTGCGGACGAACAGCACGAGCGTACCGAGGTAGGGGATGGGAATCACCCAGTCGCCGACGGAGAGGGCGTGTGCGACGATCTGGTCCTCGGTGACGAGCGGTTCGCCGCCGTCCTGGTCGGTGAAGGGATTGGCGTCGCCCTTGGTGACGTACCCGTCTGCCGTCTCCCGGACGATGCGGTGAGTGGTCAGGCCACCGCCGTGGAGGGACTCCGCCTCGAAGACCACGACGTCGCCGGGCTCGGCCTCGCCGGCGACGACGTCGGGCACCGCGACGAACCCGTCGCCGGGTTCGAGGGCTGGCGACATGCTCCCCGTCTCAACGAAGCCAAAGAGGATTGGCTGGCCGAGGACGGCGCCGAGGATCATCGCGACGGCAGCCGCGAGGAGGAGCCCCTCGAGAATCCGCCCGGCGGTGCTACGGACCGACACGCATGATCGTCAGGAGTCGGTTCACATAAGGGTTCTACTGGCGGGGCACGTGGTGGGCAGTCAGCCAGTAAGAGAACCGCCGGTGAGGCGGGCGTCGACCTGGAGCGTCGCGTACACGCTGATGAAGCCAAGCGCGTACCCCAGCAGGTGGACGTAGAGGTTGACGACGCCGCCGGCGAGGGTCGGATCGCCCGGGAACGCCACGAACTGGATGCCGACGAACAGGATGCCCGCGGCCGTCGCCAGTTCCAGATAGCCCGGCAGGCGCGCGGTCGCCCGCGCGGCGGGACGAAAGCGCCCCTCGTCCAGCGCCGCGATCCAGAACAGGAGGGCAGACAGCAGCGTCGCCACGACGAGTCCGGCCGTCCCCAGGAGCACTGTCGCGTTCGCCGGGACGACGGACTGGACGCTCAGGACCGCGATCAGAGCCAGTCCGAGGAAGAACGTCGTCGGCGCGACCATCTCCCGCGGGCCGACGTCGAAGTGAACCTCGAGATAGTCTGCGATCGCGATGGGCAGGTACCCGACGAACGCCAGCACGACGCCCGAGAACCCGACGGCGTATGATGGCCGCGGAATCGCGAGGTTCAGGGCGGAGAGCAGCGGCGGGAACACCGCCACGAACGTGACGAAGACGATCCAGAAGCGGCCGCGCGTGTCACTGAGAACACTCAGTGCGTAGACGGTCGGCACGACCAGAGCGTAGCCGACGAGATTGACCAGCAGGTGGGACCCGGAGAGGTGGACGAACGGCGCCACGTACGCCGTCAGGAGCGTCGGGTCGCCGTACTGGAAGACGAATCCTCTGCGGAGTGGTTCCGGGAGCAGGAACACGCCGAGCAACACCAGCGGGACGAGCACCAGCGCCGCGATATCGCGCGGGCGAGCGAGCTGGCCGACCCGGGCCGACAGCGCTGCTCGATTCTCGGCGGTGGTACTCACGATCCCATCCTCGTATGAATAGAGGCGCGACGGCAGCAAAACCCTTGTTCTCCGATTTCAATATGTGATATCTATGGCCGGTGACGGCTTTCCCAATCCAGGAACTGGTGGCTGAAGGCCGGTAACCCGGTCACGTTTCCGTGTGACCGTCTATCCCGCAGCGGATCGTGAGGGGGCCACCGTCGTAGTCGGCGGAGAGGGCCACCGAGAGGCCGACGGTTTCCCCTGGTGCGAGCGGCAACTGCTCGGCGCGGAGGTCGACGGTCCGCTGACCCGCAGTTACTGTCGCCGCCTCGGGAGAACGACCGGTCACGTCGGTCCCGACCGCGAGTGGCCGCTCCCCCGCGTTTTCGAGCGTTACGACGGCGTCGAAAGGCACCGGATCCTGGGAGTCGCGATCCACCCAGACGCGGGTCTTCTCGAAGGAAACGACCACCGCGTCGTCGTCTTCCTCGTAGATGTCCTCGGGGAAGGCCCCGGGCAGGACGCGCAAGCCGGACTCCGGCGGGACCTCCACGCGGATCCTCGACGACCGCAGGCGTCGGTAGGCGAAAAAGCCCAGCGGCAGGAGCACGAGCGCGGCCACGAGACCGAGGAGGGGCAGCCACGGGAACCCACCCACCTCGGGACTGGGCGCGGCGTCGCGGTCCGGCGGCGCGTCCGTCCCACCGGGATTCACGGTTCCGGCGTCGTCCGGCGTTGGGCCGCCACCACCCGGTGGTGCATCCCCTGGTTCGCCCGGTGCTCCAGGCGTCGATCCGGGGCTTCCGGCGCCGCCTGCCGGCACGCCCCCGCCCCCGCCGTTCACGGGCCGCGGCGTGGTCTCGTTCGGCAGGAGCGCCGTCACTGTCACGGGGCCGCCGGTCGGCGACGCGTCGCGCGTGTCGACGCGCATCCCGACGGTCACTGTGTCCCCGTTCGAGAGTCTGACCGCGGTCGATCGGCTGGTGATGGGGCTCCCAGTGTCCATGCGGTAGAACGAGACGGCACGCGAGGGGGGTTCGACCCAGATTCGGGTCTCGTCGTCGATCGTCGACGTGACGGTGAACACTGAGTCGATGGTGGTCACGGACCGTTCGTTGAGCCGCGAGACGTCGAGATGAATCTGTCCGGTACCGTGGATCGAGGCGTAGGCGTTCCCGTTGGACGTGTTTGCGGGGTTCAGGTAGATGCCGTCTGCAGCTCGATCGCCAGATTGGGCAGCGACCGTGGAGACCGCCACGCCGAGGATGACCACGACCAGGCCGACGACGAGGAGCTTCCGGGCCATGGTCACGGACTTCTCGGTCGTAATGGCTGGAGCCCGCGCCAGATCGGTCGGCCCGGGGCACACGGACGCGTCCTCCACAGAGACCGCGCGCTACAGCCGCGGCGTGGGTTGACCGTGTGCCGGAGACGAACTGACATCATCGTGGACTCTCAGTGTGACGTGCGGTCGTCGGACGCTGTTTGGCTGCGATGCTATTCGGGAAGGGCTCTCTGCGGGGGAATCGGACTCCACTGCTCTGAGTACGGGGGGTGACCCTGTTCGTCGGATTCGGAGGTCGCGTTACGACGAGGTCGAATTCGCCGTGAAGGTCACCGAGTCCGGGAAATCATTCGCGCCATTGGTATCGATGACGACGTCGAAGTGCTGGGAGTTCGCCGACCCGATAGTTATCGATTGCGAGGGGCCGATAGCCGTGTTATTTCCAGCAATCTGGATGTCGAGCGACTCCTCTGTTCCGCTAACCGATAGGGCGACCGGGTCATCACCGTTGTTGGTGACGTTTAGCGCCCGATCGAAACGCGTGGTCGCGTTCTCGTTGAGGTTCGTTTGATTGAAGGAGATTACTTTGGCACCACTGTCAGCGGTCTGGTTTTGGATAATGCCGTCTGCGCCATCGCCAGCAGAAAAGGCGAGCAAGGCGCTCGAGTCACCATTGACGCCCAGATCGACGCCCCTGGTAGCTTCCACCTGCGTGAACGCCCCACTGCCGAGCGCGAGTCCGCTCACGACTGCGACCAATGCGATTCCGACTAACACGTTCTTGCGACTGAGTCCCATGATCATTCCACCCTGTGAGGTGTAGTTTCCACTCCCCACGGACCCCACTTCAACGCCAGAGACGGTTCAGGGGCTCACGGGCACCCAGAGCCCGTTCAGGCCCACTCTGAGGCGTTTCAAGCCCTCCTTGAGGGGCCGTCTGGCCCCTACCTGACCGAGCGAACCGTCGGTCAGACCGTCACGTCTCCGGATATCATCGGCAAATTCATGTGCACTGCTCAGTTTCTTCCTGACACGTCGCTGGTTTCAGAATGGGCAGGACCGACGTCTCTCGTGACGAACTCTTCCAGCTGCTGAGCAGTCACCGCCGCCGGTTCGCGCTGCACGCCTGTCGGGCAGCGGAGACGCCGATCAGCCTCTCGGATCTCGCGGAGCGCGTCGCCGCCTGGGAGTACGGCAAGGACGTCGCCGACGTCACCTCCGAGGAGCGCCGGCGCGTCTACACCTCCCTCCAGCAGACCCACCTCCCGGCGATGGAGGAGGCGGGGATCGTGAAGGTGGAGGACAAGGCCGTCGATCTGGCGGACGGCGCGGACGCTTTCGAGGTCTACCTGGAGGTCGTCCCCGAGAACACGATTCCCTGGGGGGTCTACTACCTCGGGCTGTCGGTCGTCGCCGCGGCACTCCTCGCGCTGGTCGCCGTCGGGGTCTATCCCGACTCGATTCCGGACCTGGCCTGGGCAGGACTCGTCGTCGCCATGTTCGGCGTCTCGGCGGTCGTTCACCTCTGGCGCGAGCGCAAATCCCGCCTGGGCTTTGGCGGCCCCCCGCCCGACGCGGACTCGTCGTGATGCCGGGACGGGTCATCACTCGGACCGCAGTCGTGCGGTTCGTGGGCAGTCGACGGACCGCCACGCATTTACGCCGTGGCGGGAGAACGGAGGGAGCATGAGCGCAGGGGACGGGCCGTCTCGCAGGGACCGGATCCTGTTCCTCCTCGCAGAGAACGAGACCCTGGTGCTGGCGTGCTGCCTCTTGCTGGTGCTGGCCGGCGGCTTCGTGGCCTACCAGGCCCACACCGCACCGGACACGACGACCGAGCAGCGCGTGGCGGGGACCTGGACGACGAACACCACCGTCGACCACGCAGCCGTCGTCCGGGATCCGTCGCTGGCGTTCGAAGAGGGCGCGGTCCTCCGGAATCGGTCCCTCTACTTCCGCAGCACGACGCCGATTCTCGAGGGGGCCGTCAGCGTGACCCACGAGGGGTCGCCGAGCGACGTGTCGACGACGACCGACCTCCGCCTCGTCGTGCGATCGGTCGACGGCGGTGAGAACGGCCGGGTTCTCTGGGAGATATCCGAGCCAATCGACACGGTCCGGTCGACCGGCCCCGGTCCCACCCGCGTCCCCTTCGAGGTGAACGTCACCGAGCAGATGGCGACGGCCGCACGGGTCCAGGAGGACCTCCAGACGACCCAGGGGCAACGGCAAATCCGCCTCGTCGCCGAGACGCGGACGCAGGCAACCGTTGCGGGCGAATCCCGGAGCCAGCGCCGGCGAGACGTGGTCCGGATCCAGCCGCGCGGCGGCCTCTACCAGGTAGATCCGGCCAACGCGGGGGAGCAGACCGAGACGGTCCGGGAGACCGTGACAGTGCCCATCGAGACAGATCCTCTCCGGGCCTACGGCTCCCTGGCCGTCGTTGTCGTGGGCCTCGTGACCGCGGTCGTGATCCGGTGGCTCGACCGTGAGGGGAGACTGGCGGTGTCCCCCGCCACGGCGACGGCCATACAGAGTGCGAAGGAGCGGGAGTCCTTCGACGAGTGGATTTCGCGAGGATCCGTCCCCCCACCGGACGACGACGAGCGCGTCGTCGACGTCGACTCCCTGGAAGACCTCGTCGACGTCGCCATCGACTCCGGCCGGCGGGTCATCGCGGACGCGAGTGGCGAGTACGTCGTCCTCGACGGCGCGACCCGCTACCGGTTTCGGTCCGACGGGGCCGGGGTCGCCACGCCGTCTGCACAGGTCGGTACCCCCCGGTCCGGGGCTGTGACTCCAGACGCTGCCACCACGCGTGACGGCGCCACTGGATCGAATCCGGGCGACGGCAGGGGTCCAGCAGACGGGGAGACCTAGCGATTCGACCCTCGACGGACCGGTGTGCTATTCAGGGTCGGCGCGCCTCGTCTCTGCCATGGACAAGGCGACGCTCCGCGAGACCGTCTGGGACGATCTGGAGGAGTCCGGCGTCGCACGGTTCCCCTTCCCGCCCCACGGTCGGATCCCCAACTTTGCCGGCGCAGACGAGGCCGCAGACCGACTCGCTGCGACTGACGCCTGGCAGCGCGCCGGGGTACTCAAGGCCAACCCCGACGCGCCCCAGCTACCGGTCCGCCGCGCGGCACTCCGCGCGGATAAGACGGTCTACGTGGCGGTCCCCCGTCTCCGTGAGGAGGAGTGCTTCCTCCGGCTGGATCCCGACGAGGTCGAGGACGTCGACCACGCGACGACGGTCGGGGGATCGGCCGATGTCGGGGTGCCGGTCGGCCCCGACGACGTCGAACCCGTGGACCTGATCGTTGCCGGGAGCGTCGCCGTCACGGCCGACGGCGACCGCGTGGGCAAGGGCGAGGGATACAGCGACCTGGAGTTCGGCGTCCTGTGCGAGTTCGGCCTGGTCGACGACGAGACGACGACCGCCACCACGGTCCACGAGCGCCAGGTGGTCGACGCGGACGTCCCGACCGCAGACCACGACGTCCCCGTTGACCTGATCGTCACGCCGGACCGCGTCGTGCGCTCGGCGTCGTCCCCGAAGCCCGCCGGGATCGACTGGGAGGCGCTCTCCGAGGATCGTCTCGAGGAAATTCCGATTCTCGGCCGTCTCCACGCGTAAGCGCCCAGCTCGCTCCCCTCGACCGACCGTCATTCACGATCGACCATCTGGCGACGACTCGCCTTCTCTCGGTACGGGGGATCTCACGATATCGCTACAGAATTAGTGAAGTCAGGCGGGTCTACGAGAATTCTCGAAACGATATTGGTGATATGTCGGGGAATAGGCCCGTTTTGTCCAGTAATGCTAAGTACGAGGAACACGGTGTGTACGTATGATCGACGTGCCCGTCTCCGCCGTCGCGACAGCGCCAGTCCCGCAGCTCTCCCCGGATGACACCACTGTCGAGGCGGCCTCGCACCTCCGGCGACCTGGCGTTGAGGCCGTGCTCGTCTGCGATTCGCCGGGCTCGGTCGACGGCATCGTGACGGAGTCGGACATCGTCGCGGTCGTGGCCGAGCGCGGCGGCGAGCGGCCGGTCGAATCGATCATGTCTGCGCCGGTCGTGACGGTGCCGCCGGCAACGTCGATCGGTCTCGCGGCGGACCGCATGCGCGACGCGGGGGTCGCCCGTCTGCCGATCGTCGACGGATCCGAGGTCCACGGTCTCGTGACGCGACGTGCCCTCGCACCCTACCTCTCCCGCCACCGGCTGGAGATCGATTGGCAAGACGACCCGCTCTCGCTGGACTCGGGCGACGCCGAGCCCTCAGAGGTCGCGACCGAGTGATCGTCCGGGATTCGGTCGTGTCGGTCCGCGGAGCGCCAGTTGGGGGCCCGGACTGCTGGCTCGCCAGCGCGTACACGGAGTAGTCGCGGTGCGGGGGGCCGGGCCCGGCACCGTTCGGTGCTCCGCGCGTTCGCAGGGCTCCATCGCGCAACCCTTATTCGCCGACCGACCGACGACTCGACCATGCAGATCGCGCTACTCGGCGGCACCGGCGACATCGGCGAGGGCCTCGCGCTCCGGCTGGCCTACGACACCAACCACGACGTGATCGTGGGCTCCCGCGACGCGGAGAAGGCCGAGACGAAAGCCGAGGAGTACGAGACGGAACTCTCGAGCCGGGGGCTGGACGTGACCGTCGGCGCCGCCGCGAACCCGGCGGCCGCCGCGGACGCGAAGGTCGTCGTCTGCTCGGTTCCTGCCTACCACCTCGCGGACACCATCGAGTCGGTCGCCGACCGACTCGCCGACGACGCGATCCTGGTCTCGCCGGCGGTCGGGATGAAACGCGACGAGGACGGCGTCCACTACAACCCGCCGGGTGCCGGGAGCGTCACCCAACTCGCGGCCGCTGCGGCGCCCGACGGCGTCGCCGTGGTCGGGGCCTTCCACAATCTCGCCGCGGGCAAACTGGCGAACCTCGACGCCGACCTGGACTGGAACGTGCCCGTCGTCGGCGACGACGCGGACGCGAAGACGGTCGTGATGGACGTGACGGCCGGCATCGCGGGGCTCGAACCCCTCGACGCCGGCGGCCTGGCCAACGCCGCGGAGGTCGAGTCCGTCACGCCGCTGCTGATCAATCTGGCCGCGAACAACGATCGGCTCCACGACCTGGGCGTCCGGTTCGACTGAGCCGGGGTGGACAGTCTCACTCCTGCAGCGCCACACCGAGTGGCGACGCCAGGGTCCCGCGATTCTCCTTCTCCATCTGGCCGAACGTCCTATGGAAGCGCCGTTCGTTCCCCGTTCTCGACTCTCAGTGGCGGTAAGTGATACGAATATAAGGATCCTAGGGGAATCAGTAAGTGATTGTTGGAAAGCTACTTGTAGGGGCGGACGAACGTACGAACTGTAATGAGCGTTCACGACTCCCCGTCCGGCTCGGTATCGCCCGTCGACTCCCGCCGTTCGACCGTCTCGGCAAGCTACCTGCCCTGTCGGCACTGCGGGGAGGGATCGCTGGTCTACGACGAGGCCCGGGGCGCGAGCGTCTGTCGCTGCTGTGGCCAGACGGACGACTGAACACGTCCCGGTCTCCCTGGCGCTCGGTGGTCGGCCTCTCGGGCCAGCGCGCAGTCGGTGACGAAAAAGTCGCGGTCAGGCGGTCGCCTGTTCGAAAGCCGTCTCGATGTCGTCTGCCTGCGTGACGCCGACGAAGCGCTCGACGATGCCCTCATCGGTCTCGACGATCAGGGTCGGGAGCGAGCGGACCTGGTACTCGTTGGCCACGTCCTGTTCCTCGTCGACGTTGATCTTCTCGAACTCCACCTCGGGATACTCCTCGGCCAGGTCCTCGAGGATCGGATCCTGGGTCTTACACGGCCCACACCAGTCTGCGTAGAAGTCCTTGAGTGTGACAGTCATTGCTCGGAATCTACAGCAAACCTTGCCCCCGACCCGGGTTAAGGGTTTCCACTACCCGCGCTCTGGGGCGGTTCGCCGCGCCCCGTTTCCCCTCGCCGCCCCCTCGGAGATGCGTCCGCGGGATGGGCAGCGGCGGACGGCATCGATCGAAACACTTAGTCCGGGGCGCCAGGAACCAGTGCACATGAGCAGCAACGACGGCGGCGGCCTCATGTCGAGTGCCGGGCTGGTCCGGTACTTCGACGCCGAGGATCGCAACTCGATCACCATCGATCCCCGGACGATCGTCGCCTTCGGCATCCTGTTTGGCGCCCTGGTCCTCGTGCTGAACGCTTTCGCCTAATCGTCGGCGCGCTTTCCAGCGGCCTCTCACCCGTCGGCGGTCCGCAAGCCGCGACGTCGCCCGCCGAGGTCGTGGCCGCCCAGCAGTTCGGACTTCTGCAGTCCCCCATCGACAGATCCCGAGGAGCTTTGAGCCTCGCCCCCCGATCCGGCGCGTAATGACCGTCCGGATCCGCGGAATCTACGCTACCGCGCTGACTGAACACCTGGAGGGCGTGGTGCAGGCCTCGCCGGCCATCCGCGAGCGCTTCGACGGGGACCTCCCGCCGGCCCCCGCGGCCGCCCGCGTCGAGACGACGAGCGACCGGCAGGGCGTCGGCGTCCACGGCGACCCGGACCGCGTCGCGACCGTCGCGGACCGCCTGGCCGACCTCGGCCTCGACGCGCTCGTCTGGGAGGCGGCCCTCCCGGCCGGTGCCGTCTACGCCGGCGAGGTTTCGGAGACACTCGGCAGCGGGGCCGTCGTCGACGTCGGCGACGGGGCCGGGTTCCTCCCCTACTCGGCGAGCGCCCGGCGGATCGAGGAAGGGGACCGCCTCCGCGTTCAGGTCCGCGACCCCGCGCCGCCGTGGGTCGACGACCGCCCTGTTCTCGACACGGACGTCCGCATCGAGCGGGGCCTCCTGACGCTCCACAGAGGTGGGACCGAGTCTCCAGGTGGTCCCGCGCTCGTCGACGTCCTGCCCGCCGACCCGCCGGACGGCTGGGCGGCGTCCTGGGATACGATGGCCGAGGACGCGGACCTGGACGCGCTCGGTGAGGCCCTGGACGGCGCGAGTGACCTCGCCGCGAGCGTCGACCGGGCGCTCGCCGACGCCGAGTCGCCGACCGACGACGCCCCCGGATCCTACTGGGCCGGCGACGCGACGCGCTGGGTCTGGTTCGGCCGCGAGACGCGGTTCGCGCTCGACGAGATCCGGCGTGACGTCACCGACACGATGCAAGGCCACCACCGCGTCAAGGCGGGAACGGACGCGGCGAGCGCGGCCGTCGACTTCGTCGAGGCAGTCTGCCCGGGCGGCGACAGCGACTCCGAGGCCGAGTTTCCGTTCGGCGCGACCACGCGGCAGTTCGGCCCGACCCAGGGCGACGCCGTCGCCATCGGCCACGGCAAGCCCGACGGGCGACGGATCGAACTCGGGACGGCGACGGTCGCCGAATACGACCCGGCGGGGTCGGTGACGCTCCGCCGCGAGATGTCGCCCGGTGGGACCTACGACGGTCTCGGGATCGAGCGACGGGCTGGCGACGTCGCCGTCACCGAGATCACAGAGGGGCGCTGGTGGTACCCGACGGTCTACCGGAGCGAGGCGGGCGAGCGCCGGGGGACCTACGTCAACGTCTGCACGCCCGTCGAGGTCTTCCCCCGGGAGGTCCGCTACGTCGACCTCCACGTCGACGTGGTCCGCCACGCCGACGGGACCGTCGAGCGCGTCGACGACGACGAACTCGACGACGCCGTCGAGGCCGGGTACGTACCCCCCGACCTGGCGGACAGAGCCCGCGACGTCGCCAGCGCGGTCGAGAACGCCCTCTCGGGGTAGGGTCGCCGACACGTCCTTTGCACTTGACGTGGTATGGTACCATATGGCAACCGACGCCGACCAGCCGCCGGACGTCACGGACGCGGAGCGCGCGGCCCTTCACCGCGTGGAACTGGCCGTCGAGTGGCTCCAGCGCGCACAGGGGAACCTCGTCGCCTTCCACCACGCCGTGGGCCACGCGATGGACCACCTCGCCGAGGCCGAGACCGAACTGAGAGACTGCGGCGAGGGCGACCTGGCGGACGACCTGCGCGACGACTACCTGCCGCGGGGGGTCGTCGACGAAGAGCGTTGGTCCTACGACGTTCTGGAGAGCTACCAGGCCGGGTTCCTCCGCCCGATGGTCGACTTCGAGCGGCAGGCCAGGGACCGCATCGCCGACGGGCATCGCCACGTGGCCGAGCGCCGGCAGGAACGCGAGTGGAAGCGCCGCGCCGGTGATCGGTGACTGCGGATTCACGACCGCGTTCGGCCCGCATGGCCAGCGTTGATACCGCGTGCGCCCGAAGTCCCGGCCATGATCGAACCGGACCTCTCGGATCGCGTCGCACTGGTCACGGGGAGCGCGACGGGCGTCGGCCACGAGATCCTCCTGTCGCTCGCGGACTGCGGTGCAAACGTCGCCGTCCACTACCACACGAGCGAGGCCGAGGCGGAGGCCGTCGCCGACAGGGCCCGCGAACGGGGCGTTCGTGCGACCACCGTCGCTGGCGACGTGACCAGTCCCTCCGAGGTCGAAGACCTCCTCGACGCCGTCGAGGCGGACCTCGGCCACGTCGAGGTCCTCGTGAACAACGTCGGCGCCTTCGCGCCGGAGCACTGGAGCGACCTCTCCTACGACACCTGGCGGACCGTGATGGAGACGAACCTCGACGGCACCTACCTGTGTTCCCGGGAGGTCCTGCCGGCGATGCGCGACGCGGGCTGGGGTCGGATCGTCAACGTCGGCTACGCCAGCGCCGATCGGGGACTGGTCAGCCCGAAGAACTTCCCCTACTTCGCCGCCAAGACCGGCGTCCTCATGTTCACGCGCATGCTCGCGGCCGACACGCAGGACGACGGGATCACCGTCAACGCCGTCTCGCCGTACGTCGTCGAGAACTCCGAGGAGTTCCCCGACGACCTCCCCCGGGACCGACCTGCGCAGTTCGAGGACGTCACGCAGGCCGTGCGCTTCTTCCTGGAGGAGGACAGCGACTACCTCAGCGGGCAGAACGTGGCCGTCGACGGCGGGTGGCTCCCCGAGTCGGTGTAGACGCACACGGCCCACCGTCACGTTTTTGTTATGCGTCCTGGGGATGGCAAACCTTAACCGAGGCCTGGGGAAACCTCGGGGTACGATGACCGGCGGGACGCCGACGACGGGGGAGCCGAGGCGTGAAACCGACGGCGACGGGAGGACCGACGGCGACGGTGCAGACGACGGCCTCAGGCGACGGCTGGGACTGCTCGACTGTGTGTTGTTGAGCGTCGGGGGCATGGTCGGGTCGGCCATCTTCGTCTTTCCGGGCTCCACGGGCCGACTCGTCGGGCCGGCCGCGATTCTCGCCTGGGTCGGCGCCGGCCTCCTGATGACCACCATCGCACTGTGTTACACCGAACTGTCCCTCGCGTTCCCGAAGGCCGGTGGGCCCGCCGTCTTCCCCCACGAGACCCTCGGACCCTCGCCGCTCGTTCGGGCCTACGCGAGCTACCTGGAGGGACTCGGATACAGCGTCGGGTGGGCCTTCGGCATCACCGTCTCCGCACTGGCAATCGCCGACTACGCGAGCATCGTCGTCCCGGCGGCCGGCGACCTGACCGTCCCGCTGGCGCTGGTCGCCATCGCTCTCAGCTTCCTCGTCAACGTCCTGGGCGTCGACGTGACCAGCAAGGCGAATCTCCTGCTTTCGGCGGTCCTCCTCGCCGTGCTCGTCGTCTTCGCGGGGCTGGCGCTCGGGCGGGCGAACCTCGGAAACTACCGGCCGTTCGTCCTCGGTGGCCCCGTCCGGTTCCTCGCAGCGGTCCAGGTCGCAATTACCGCCTACGGCGCTTGGACTGTCATCCCGGCGAGTGCCGAGGAGATTCGCCGACCTGCGGACACGATTCCGCGGGCGATTTTCGTCTCGCTCGCCATCTCGACGGTGCTGTACGGTGCCATCGTCGCCGCGGTCCACGGCCTCGTGCCGTCCTCGGCCTTCGTCGAGGGGTCCACCGCCATCTCGGCTCCCATCGGCGTCGCCGCCGCGGCGCTGGGGATGCCCGTCGTCGAGAACCTGATACTGCCCGTCGCCGCGATTGCCGCCATCTTCACGACGATGCTGGTCGGGACGATGAGTGCGGGCCGCGTCCTGCTGGCGCTCGGTCGCAACGGGACGCTCCCGCCCGCCTTCGCAAGGGTCAGCGACAGGGCCGACGTGCCGTGGGTCGGCCTCCTCGGTATCGCCGTCCTCGCAGGCGGACTGGCCGCCTTCCCGGGCTACTTCTACCAGTTGCTCGTCGTCGCCGCGGTCGTCGGGACCGGGTTGCCCTACGCGATAAACATCCTGTCGTTCGTCGGCCTGCGGTACTTCAGGGCCGACGTCGACACCCCCTGGCGCGCGCCCGGCGGGTACGCGCTCCCGGTCGTCGCCTTCTTCGCCCTCGGCGTCGCGATGCTTGGCCTGAGCGCGACGAACGTTGTCTGGTCGCTCGGCACGCTCGCCGTGCTGACCGGGCTGTTCGTCCTCAGGTACGTGCTCGTGCCGGAACGCGTCCTCGCCGCGCCGGAGTGAGTCACCAGCGGTCGGGAGCGCCGTTCAGTCCGCTGCTCAGTTGCCCTGGATGGCGTCGATGACCATCGCACTCGCGACGACGGCCTCCTTGGGGACGTCGCTCGCGTCGTCGACGGTGATCTGGTAGCGGTCCTTCAGCGAGAACTCGCCGTCGATGTTCCCGACGTGTGCGCCCGAACTGTCCGTAATCTCGTACTTGTGGGGAATCCACTCGCCGAAGGGGACGAACGTCCGGGCGAGCGTGACTACGGCGCCCCGGGAGTCGATTTTCGCCAGTGCCGCCTCGGTGTCCGCGTCGCGAATCGTCCAGGTGTCCTGGAAGATGGAGAAGTCGTTGTCGAGGACGACGAGGTCCTCGCCGGTCTGGGCGTCCGAGAGGACGTAGTTGCCGGCGACGTCGATGATTCCCCCGGCTTTCACGGTGAAGGCGTCGTTGCCGTCCCCGTCGAGGAAGGGGAACTCCTCTTTCATCCTGAACAGTTTCTGTTTGCCCTGGAGGACGACGTTGCCGTCGGCGTCGTAGGCGCGGTACTTGTTTCGGATCAGGTTCTGTTCGACCGTGTACTGGTCGTCGGTCAGGTCGAGGGCCTCGATGTCCAGGGACGCCGCGTCGCTCATGGCGCCCCCAAGACGGGTTCGGCCCTTGAACGTTGCCGTCTGTTCGACGCCCACGGCCCGCTCACGGTCGTGCGGTTCGGCGGTGGTGGCAACCCGAGACCGACAACGTTTCACCCGTCACGCCCCTGGCAGAGACACGAATGACCCGCGAGTACATCGAGGTCCGCGGGGCCGAAGAGCACAACCTCACGGACGTCGACGTCCGGATTCCGCGCGAGGAACTCACGGTCGTCACCGGCCTCTCCGGCTCCGGCAAGTCCTCCCTGGCCTTCGAGACGATCTACGCCGAGGGCCAGCGCCGCTACATCGAGTCCCTCTCCGCCTACGCCCGCAACTTCCTCGGCCAGATGGACAAACCCCAGGTCGAGACCGTCGAGGGCCTGTCGCCGGCCATCTCCATCGACCAGAAGGCCGCCGCGAACAACCCCCGCTCGACGGTCGGGACCGTCACGGAACTCCACGACTACCTCCGCCTGCTGTACGCCCGCGTCGGCGTCCCGCACTGCCCCGAGTGCGGCCGCGAGGTGGGCGAGCAGAGCGCCCAGAACATGGTCCGGCGCATCCTCGACCTCCCCGAGGGGACGAAGGCCAAGATCGCCGCGCCCATCGTCCGCGACCAGAAGGGCGCCTTCGCCGACCGCTTCGACGACCTCGTCGCCGACGGCTACGGCCGCGTCGAGGTCGACGGCGAACCCTACGACCTCACTGTCGAGCGCCCCGACCTCGACGAGAACTACGACCACACCGTCGACGTCGTCGTCGACCGCGTCACGGTCAGCGAGGAGGCGCGCTCGCGGATCACCGACTCCGTCGAGACCGCCCTCGAGGAGGCAGACGGCGTCTTGAAGGTCATCCTCCCCGACCCGCCCGCCGACGCCGAGCTGGGCGGGGCGACGGCGCGGTCGACCGGGGATCTGGCCGACGCCGAGGCTGGCGACGAGGAGACGGACGGCGAGGACGACCGCCTCGTCGTCGAGTTCTCCGAGGAACTGGCCTGCACGCACTGTGGCATCGACATCAGCGAGATCGAGACCCGCTCGTTCTCCTTCAACAGCCCCCACGGCGCCTGCCCGGAGTGTGAGGGCATCGGCCAGAGCAAGGAGGTCAGCGAGGACCTCGTCATCCAGGACCCCTCGAAGCCCCTGAAGCACGTCTTCGAGCCCTGGAGTTACAACCGAACCTACTACAGCCGGCAACTGGACAACGTCGCCGAGCACTTTGGCGTCGACCTGGACACCCCCTTCGAAGACCTCGACGAGGAGATCCAGCGCCAGTTCCTCTACGGCACCGACGACGTGGTCCACTTCCAGTGGACGACCCGCAACGGGACCCGCGAGAAGACCGAGCGCTTCGAGGGCGTCATCGAGAACCTCGAACGGCGCTACGTCGAGACCGACTCCGACCGCGCGCGCGACCACATCGAGGACTACATGGCCACGACGACGTGCCCCGAGTGCGACGGCACGCGCCTCAAGGCCGAGTCCCGGCACGTCCTCGTCGACGGCACCTCGATCACCGAGGTCAACGAACTGTCGATCGGCGACGCGCTGGCGCACTTCGAAGAGATGGAGGCGAACCTGGACGAGCGCCAGACGAAAATCGCCGAGGAGATTCTCAAGGAGATCCGGGCACGCCTCGGGTTCATGACCGAGGTCGGCCTGGAGTACCTGACGCTGGACCGCGAGGCGGCGACGCTGTCTGGCGGCGAGAGCCAGCGCATCCGGCTGGCGACTCAGATCGGGAGCGGCCTCGTCGGAGTGCTGTACGTCCTCGACGAGCCCTCCATCGGGCTCCACCAGCGCGACAACGACCGGCTCCTGAACACCCTCGAAGAGCTTCGGGACCTCGGGAACACCCTCATCGTCGTCGAGCACGACACCGAGACGATGCGCCGGGCCGACAACGTCGTCGACATGGGTCCCGGACCGGGCAAGCGCGGTGGCGAGGTCGTCGTCAACGGCGACCTGGACGCGCTCGTCGACTGCGACGAGTCGATCACGGGCGATTACCTGGCTGGGCGGAAGGCGATCCCGGTGCCGGAAGATCGCCGAGCGGCCGACGGCTTCCTCACCATCGAGGGCGCCCGCCAGCACAACCTCCGGGACGTGGACGTGGACCTGCCGCTGGGCTGTTTCACGACCATCACCGGCGTCTCGGGGTCGGGCAAGTCCACGCTGATGCACGACATCCTCTACAAGGGGCTGGCCCGGCAGATGAACGACAACACCTCCGTCGATCCCGGCGACCACGACGCCATCGCCGGGACCGACCAGATCGAGACAGTCCGGCTCATCGACCAGAGCCCAATCGGGCGGACGCCACGCTCGAATCCCGCCACGTACACGAACGTCTTCGACTACGTCCGCGAACTGTTCGCGGAGACCGACCTCGCGAACCAGCGGGGCTACGACAAGGGCCGCTTCTCGTTCAACGTCAAGGGCGGCCGCTGTGCGGCCTGCGGCGGCCAGGGCACCGTCACCATCGAGATGAACTTCCTCTCGGACGTCCACGTCCCCTGCGAGGAGTGTGGCGGCGCGCGGTACAACGACGAGACGCTGGACGTGACCTTCCGGGGGAAGACCATCGCGGACGTCCTCGACATGTCCGTCGACGAGGCCTACGACTTCTTCGAGAGCCACGGGCAACTCCGCCGGCGACTGAAGCTCCTGAAGGACGTCGGCCTGGGATACATGCGCCTCGGCCAGCCCTCGACGACGCTCTCGGGCGGCGAGGCCCAGCGGGTCAAACTCGCCGAGGAACTGGGCAAGAAGGACTCGGGCGACGCGCTGTACCTGCTCGACGAGCCGACGACCGGCCTGCACCCCCACGACGAGCGAAAACTTATCGAGGTCCTCCACCGGCTGACCGACGACGGCAACACCGTCGTCGTCATCGAGCACGAACTCGACCTCGTCAAGAACGCCGACCACGTCGTCGACCTCGGCCCCGAGGGCGGCGAGAACGGCGGCGACGTGGTCGCGACCGGGACGCCCGAAGCGGTCGCTCGCGACGACGACTCACACACCGGTCGGTACCTCCGGGACCTGCTCCCGGCCGTCGACCTGGAGGGTCCGCGGGCGGACCGGGACACTGTTGTCCAATCTTCAAAGGGCGAGCAAGTATCAGGAATGGGTGACGATTAGTCCAAGCGGAAGCAGTCTGTATCAGAATTTTCAACAAACCTAACTCTTAATATGAGACCTGGTCTGTTCCATCTATGGCAGATACTTGCGAATTTATAATCGATTCTGATGAAGATGAAGTTGAAAGAGATGAGGACTGGGAGTGTGGATTTGAGGCTTACTCGGCCGGAGATGATTATTGCATATTTCACTTGCCTGAATCTAAACGAGAGAGGGTTGGGGAGGAGGAATTTTCTGAAGAGTTCTTAGATAAAGTCTCTTCTCATGGTGAGAAGGAATTTGTTGGAATTAACATTCCACATTTAGATATCTCATTTGAGCAAATTGAGGCAGAAGATGGGTATCCAATATATTTTGAGGATGCTGAGATTGGGAAAATAGAGTCAGAACATTGTGTCTTCAAGCAACCATTAGTTATCAACAATTCCAGTGTTCAGGAAATTGAGGGCACCGATAGCTATTTTACATCTGTAGTTCAAATATCCTCATCAAATGTCCATAATTTTAATTTTTCGGATTCAAGCTTTAATTCTAGACTAATAGTAATTGGTAGCAAGTTCGAATCAGCAATAGACCTCTCTGATTTGTTTTTCGATGAAATTCGAATGCGAGATTGTATTTTCAAATCCGGAGTATCTCTTCGAGGCAGCAGTGGAAACGAATTGTACTTTAATTCAAATAATGTAAACGAAGATCTAGATATGGCATTTCTTAACACAGATGAGTTTCATGTACATGAATCCAGAATCGCCAACGAATTCAATTTTGAGCAGTCCGTCATAGAGGCTGTCGGCCACTTTGAAGGTTCAGAAGTGGGGGGAAAAGCAGACTTTCGGTACGTAGCAATAAAACAAGATGCCGACTTTAGAAGATCCACGTTTGAGGGGGAGGCAATATTTGCTCATACTAGACTTGTGGATGCTCAGTTTGGAGGAGCGAATTTCGAAGATACAGCTGGGTTTAATAGCGCAACATTTTCCAATAGAGTTAGGTTCGATTTTCAGGATGAAATCGCGGAACTAAACGATCTTGATTTCAGAAACGTTGTATGCAAGGGCCCAGCCTCTTTCCGCGGCGTAGAGTTTATTGGAGAAACACAATTTATGAATGCAGTTTTCAAAGATAGGGCTATTTTCACTGGTTCTACAATCGAAAATGGAGACTTCCGCCAATCTAAGTTTAAAGGGGCCGCAAACTTTCATGACTCAAAATTTTCCGGGGATACAAAATTTGCTAGAACAGTTTTTGAAGACGTTTCAATACTAACCGAGATCGAAGCCGATCACATGGATTTCAATCAAGCAAGATATGATAGCGAATTGAATTTATCTGAGAGCTATATCAATGATTATTTAAAATTTGATGCAGTGAACATTCAAAATCTAAGACTCTCTAACACTACGATCGGTGATTACTCGTCTTTCAAATTTTGCAATATAAAGGAATTGCACAGCCATGACATGACGTTTCACCACGGCTCAACATTCTATGGCTCAAAAATTAATTTGCTACATTTTGAGATTTCGGAACTGCCCAAATCTCTATACTTTGACTTCGGTAATTGTTCCATTCAAAATGGGTACTTCAGTATCGACGATCCACACAAATCAATAATTGATCTAACAGATTCCCTTATAGGGAGCGTAGATATTCATTCAGGGGATGAGAATCCATTTGAATATTTAAATATCAACCGAACCGATTTCGATGGATTTGATTTTACGGATTTCAGAGATGAATTGGAGGAAATAAATTGGGATATTCATCAAGATCAGCAGGGAGCTTCTCCTTCTATCGTAATAGAAGGTGACGAGGCGACACCCTCTCCTGCTCAGACCCCATCTGATTTAGAAAAAACATATCTGAAGGCGAAAAACGGTGCTATTCAATCAGGAGATAGTACGTCGGCGTCAGAATTTCTAATCAAAGAGATGAAGTATAAAAGAAAACGGAATTGGAAAAGTCTTCAGAGCAAGGAGGCAAATTATAAAGATAAATTGTTTAATTGTGGTAATATACTTATAAATATGTTTTTAGATATTACGTGCGGGTTTGGAGAAAAACTATATCGCATAGTGGGATGGTCGATATTCACAATAATATTTGGAGCGATTTTATACCCAATGATAGGCGGGATCGCTGGAAATACTTCATCGGCGTCGTCAATTGGAGATGTTACATTAATTGGTACTTTTACTGAGAGTCTATATTTCAGTCTTGTAACCTTTTCGACAGTCGGGTATGGGGATGTCTATCCGGATGGTACTTGGGTGAAACTAGCTGCAGGATTAGAAGCATTAATTGGAGGTTTTTTGATAGCATTATTTGTGTATTCGCTTGGAAAACAAGCGTCAAGATAATATATTTATACATTTTGCATTTTTATGCATCAATTGTGCCTGTTAACAAACATTATCAAACTAATGGAGAGGTAACTATATTGTTTCGCGAGAAGGTATTTTGACGGCTATCTGGTAACCTTCCTAAGAACAGCTGTTCGGGAAAACCACTCTCAAAGGGGTAGGTTGTCGGCGTTGTAGTTTCGAGGGAGATTGGAGCTTACCCGACTGCGAAGGCCTATCACGGGATGCACTCCGAGTTACGTGACTGCCTGATGGGAGCTGAGAATTTCAAATACTGGAGCGGGAAGACCGGCTATTACCTATTGCTATCGACACCTAGGAAAAGTAGCGGCCTGTAGCAGGCCCGAAGTTCGTTGAAGACCTAAATGGCCGTATAGATCAGTCGCGCTGTTCGATAGTGTCCCCGTTGCAACTATCATAAATCGTTAATCCTAAATCAAAATAATGACCACAGTCTACGGCGCCACCGACGACGCCGTCCTCGTCGCGCGGGACGACGACGAGACCTGGCGAACCGACTGGCGCCACCCCGCGGGCCGCATCGAGTGTCTGGCCGCCAGCGCCGCCGCTCCAGAGCGGCTCTTCGTCGGCACCGTCGACGCCGGCCTGCTCCGGAGCACCGACGGCGGCGAGTCCTGGGAGACCACCGCCACGTTCGGCGAGCGCGTGACCGCGGTCACGGTCAGTCCGCACGACCCCGAGGTCGTCTGGGCCGGGACCGAGCCGAGCCGGGTGTTCCACTCCGCCGACGCTGGCGACACCTGGACCGACCACCCGGGAGTGACGGACCTCCCATCGGCCGACAGCTGGTCGTTCCCCCCGCGCCCCCACACCCACCACGTCCGCTGGATCGCGGTGGATCCGACCGATCCGGCTCGCCTCGCTGTCGCCATCGAGGCCGGCGCGCTCGTCCGGTCGGTCGACGGCGGCGAGACGTGGATGGATCACCCCGACGGCGCGAGGCTGGACACCCACACCATCGCGACGCATCCGGACGCACCGGGCTGCCTCTACACGGCCGCCGGCGACGGCTACGCGGAGTCGGCCGACTGGGGCGAGACGTGGGCCCACCCGCAGACCGGGCTCGACCGGCGGTACGTCTGGAGCGTCGCCGTGGCCCCGGACGACCCCGATACCGTCGTCGTGTCGGCGGCACAGGGCGCCCGCTCGGCCCACGACCCCCACGGCGAAGCCGGCGTCTACCGGCGGTCGGGCGACGACGCGTGGGAGCCGGCGATGGACGGCTTATCGGGGCCCGAGGGGTGGGGCCGGCCGGTCCTGGCCGCCCACGACGGATTCTACGCGCTCTCGAATCACGGCCTGTTCCGGTCGGCCGACGGCGTGACCTGGGGCGACGTCGACCTCGACTGGCCCGTCGACCGGCGCGAGCAGTTGCCGCGGGGGCTCGCAGTCGTCTCCTGACCGCTCAGCTACTCGCCGCTGCGCCCCCGATCGCACCGAAGACGACGGGGTAGGCGAGTCCCAGGAGGATCACGCCAGTGGCGAGGTCCGGCGCGACGGTCGCCTGTGCGCCAAAGGCCGAGCGCGAAACCCGGAACAGGAGCAGACCGACGACCCCGAGAGCGAGGTACCCGAGAGCGACGGTCGCGCCGACGGCGGCGCCCGTCGAAATTGCCCCGGAGAGTGGCCCCACTCGCTGGACGACCAGGAAGCCCGCGACGGCCAGCACGACGGCCGGAGTGACGTAGTAGACGATCGTCGGGACGGTCGAACCGAAGTTCGTCAGCCCCGAGAAGCCGTTCGACAGCAGATTGACGGAGTTGGACAGCGTCTGGCCCGCCCCCGACGCCGTCGTCACGGTCTCGACGTTGTGAGCGCTGTAGAGGACCAGGCCGACGAGCTTCCAGCCGCCGTCGGACGCGTCGACGCCGTCCAGGACGACGTAGGCGTAGGTGAGGACGTACACGGCCAGGAACGATGCGACGCCAGCGATGAATCCGACCGGGGCGTGCTCGCGGAGGGCGTCGGCGGGGCTCGCAGGGCTACTGGACACTCTCTAGTCCTCGCTCCGGGCGGGGATACGCTTTCGGGCCCCTGGGCCGCGGTGAGACCGCCGACCGGGACCTTCATGGCTCTCCCGAGCGTCGGTTACGCCTACATGCACGACTTCGTCGTGGTCGGGGCCGGCCCCGCCGGCTCGCGGTTCGCCCGCCAGGCCGCCCGCCGCGGCCACGACGTGCTCGCCTTCGAGCAGGGCACCGTGGGGGAGCCACTGGCCTGCTCGGGCCACGTGAGCACCGACCTCTGGGAGTTCACGCCCGAGGGCGCCCGCGAGGCCCTGCTCCAGAACGAGGTCTACGGCGCCCGCTTCCACCTCGGCGGCGCCGACAGCCACGCCTACCCCTTCTACAAGGACGAACCGGTCTCGAACGTCATCGACCGCGTCGGCCTCGACCGCGTCCTCGCCGAAGCGGCCCGCGACGCCGGGGCCGACCTCCGCGAGGACCACACCGTCCTCGACGTGACGGAGGGCCGCGACGGCGTCGCGGTCGAGGTCCGCGGTCCCGATGGCGTCGAGACCCACGAGGGACGGATGGTCGTGGGGGCCGACGGACCGAACTCCCGCGTGCGGTCGGCGCTGGGCCTCCCCGATCCCGACGAACTGCTCCACGGCGTGCTCGGCTTCACCGGCGAGGCCGACCACGACGACTTCGTGGACGTCCACCTCGACGTCCCCCGCTTCTTCGCCTGGCGCATCCCCCGCGGGGAGGCCGGCGTCGAGTACGGCCTGGCGATGGGACCGGGCCACGACGTGCGCGAGCGCTTCGAGTCCTTCACCGCCGACTACGGCGTCGAGACCGACCGGCGCTGCTCCGGGCTGATCCCGATCGGCCCGCCGAAGCGGGTGACCGGCCGACGGTCGCTCTTGCTCGGCGACGCCGCCGCCCAGACCAAGCCCTTCACCGGCGGGGGCATCCGCTACGGGATGATCGCCGCCGATCACGCTGCCGAGCAGGTCGAGCCGACCGATCCCGCGACGCTCGGCGACTACGAGCGAGCCTGGCGCGCCGACCTCCGCCGGGAGATTCGACTTGGCGCGCTCGTCCGGGCGGGCTACTCCCTGCCGGGACCGGTCCAGCGACTGGGGCTCCGGACGCTCTCGGGGAAGATCGGCGTCCACATGGACCGACCGACGACGCTGTTCTCCAGGGAGCACCTCCGGGCGACCCTGGGGCGGTTCCGGCCCTGACTCAGGGGTACTGCGGGAGTCGCGCCGACGAGTCCGAGCCCTCGACGAACGGCAGGCTGCGCCGTTCGGCGGCCACCTCGTCCCCGTCGATCCTGACCGTCAGGGAGTCGCCGGCGTCCTCGTCGACGACGGCGAGCGCGATGGGCGTCTCCAGCGAGGGGCTCTCGACACCTCGGGTGACCGCGCCGACGCTCTCGTCGCCGTCGAAGACCGCGGCACCCGTCTCCGGGACCCGGTCGGGTGCCAGGCCGACGAGGCGACAGCCCGGCTGACCGCGGTTCTCGATCCGGGAGACGATCTCCTGGCCGACGAAACAGCCCTTCTCGAAGTCGACGGCGGTGCGCAGACCCAGGCGGTTGGGGACCCGGTCGCGCAACTCCGTCTCGAACAGCGGCGTGCCGGCCTCCAGCGTGAGGGTATTCCAGACCGTCTCGCCGAAGGGGACGGCGTTCAGGCCGCGGTTCTCCAGCGTGTCGAAGACGTCCTTGACGTGGTCGGCCCCACAGACGACGAGGTAGCCCTCCTCCCCCGTGAGGCCGTCGTCGCGGACCACGGTGACGCCGGCGTCGCCCATCGGCCCGCGGACGAAGCTGAGCGGTTCGTCGGGGGTCGTCTCGGTGAAGACGCTCGCGATCTTCTCGGTCGCCTTCGGGCCGTGGACCCCGAAGACCACGACGTCGTCCGTCACCACCTCGATGTCGACGTCCTGGATGAAGGTCTTCCCGCGCCACTCCTCGGCAAGCGGCTCGCCCTCGCCGGGCGGGAGAAAGACCAGCAGGCGCTCGTCGGCGGCGAGGACGTACATTTCGGTCCGGATCGTCCCCTGGGGGTCGAGCAACAGGGCGTAGACGCCGCGGCCGTCACCCGTCGGTACCGCGTTCGAGACGGCGTCGTTTACGAACGCGTGGCGGTCCTCGCCGGTGATCGCGAGGACGTCGTCCGGGCGCTCGGTGACGCCGACGGCGTTGCGGACGGCGTGGTGCGTGCGCTCGGGGCGGCCGTAGTGGTCGACGACGCGACGGCCACCCCGCTGTGTGTAGGTGGCGCCGTGCCCGTCGTGGACCCCCTCCAGACTCGTCATACCAGCCGGTTTGGGGCCACCGGAGTAAAGTCCCTCGGGGTCAGTCGCGCCGGCCCAGGCGGACCAGCATTGCGAGGACAGCGAGTGCCGTGACTGCGCCCGCCACGCCGAAGCCCGGTCCGATCCCCCCGTCGGTGCTCGTCGCGGTGGCGGTCGCCGGTTCCGTCCCGTCGGCCTGGACGCCCTCGACGGTGGTCGAGGACTCGATACCCTGGTAGACCGCGCGGATCGTCACGGTGCCGGCCGACTCGATCGGCACGTCGGCCTCGCCGTCGGCATCGGTCCGCACGATCTCCGCGTCCTCCACGAGCAGGGGGACGCCCTCGGCGGGTTCGTCGTACTCGTTCGTCACCGTCACGCGCGTCGTCTCGCCGACGACGACGCGCTCGTTCGCGGCGGCGACCTCGAGTGAGGGGGTCCGGCGCACGGCCACGTCGTACTCGATGTCGCCCTGGGTGACCGGCAGCGTTCGCTCGGCCGTCCGGTAGCCGTCCTTCGAGACGGTCAGGTCGTAGTCGCGGTTGACCGGCAGGGTGGTCGTCACCTGCCCGTCGGACAGCGTGACCAGCGTGGTGCCGAGCGGCTGGACGTCGATCGTCGCGTTCCTGATGGCGCGTGGTTCCTCGAAGTGATCGTCGGTGACGTTGAACGTGACCTGGACGGTCCCGCGCTGCAGGCTGACCGCGCGCTCGGTTCCCGCGCCGACGCCCAGGGTGAGCCGCTCCCGGTAGAAGCCGCCCTTGGAGACGACGACGTCGTAGGTCCCCTGTTCGATCGGATCGAGCGTGGCGACGCCGTCCGCGTCGGTGGTGGCCGAGACCGCCGTCCGGCCGTCTTCGAGGAAGCGGACCGACGCGCCGCCGACCGGGCCGCCGTCGCCGGTGACGGTCACCGTGGCCGCGCCGCGCTCGCCGACGCGGACGTCGACGTGCCGGGACTGTGCGTTGTCGACCGTCACCGGCTGATTGCGGACGTACTGCTCGTGCTCGACGGTGATCGTCACGTCGGCGCCCTCGGGGACGTCGAGCAGGGCCTGGCCGTTGGCCGCCGTCGTCTCGGCCGTCGAACCCCCGTCCCAGGTCGCCGTCAGGCTGGCGCCATCGACCGTGCTGCCGAACTGGTTCGAGACGGTGACCGTGAGCGTGACGTCGTCCGCCGCGACCTGCCCCACGGCTGTCGGACCGAGCGCGGCGACGATCAAAAGGAGCCCCACCAGCGCGGGGACCGACCGTATCATATCCGGACTGTGACCAACCAGCGGTAAATCACTATCGGGAGGACCGCCGTCCGCCGCTGGACACGGAACGACTCAGCGTGCGTCCGCGTGGACCCGGTCGGCGAGCGGGTCGATCTCCCCCCGGTCGGCTGTCAGGAGCGGGCCGGGCACCGTCCGCGCCATCGCTGCCGTCGCGACGCCGTAGTCGAGTGCTTCGGCCGCCTCCGCGCCGGCCCCGAGGCGCGCCAGGAAGCCGCCGACGAACGCCTCCCGCGTCCCCGTCGCGTCGACGCCGTCGGACTCGAGGGCGTCTCGCTCGTGGACGACGTTCGTCCCGGGCGTGTCGTGCATGACGACCGCCCCGAAGGTCGACCGGGTCACGACGGCCATCTCCAGCTCGTACTCGGCGACGACGGTGTTGGCGACCTCCCGGGCCCCGCCACTCAGGTCGAGGACGGTCCGCGCGTCGTCCTCGTTGACGACGAGCACGTCGACGTGGCGAACGAGCCGTTCGAGCAACTGCCGCAGGAAGTCCGGGTCGTGTCGGGCCGGATCGTAGTCGAGGTCGACCGCCGTCACCGCCCCGCCGCCACCGCCGGCGCGCAGCATCGCCTCCGTGGTCTCGGCAGCGGATTCCGACAGGCCCGGCGTGCTCATCCCCGAGAAGACGACGTCGGCAGACTGGACCAGGTCCATCGGCACGTCGCCGGGCGTCGTCAGCGCCGCGGACGCGTCGGCCCGATCGTGCCACCAGCCGTCGTCGCGCGGCGCGGCCCCCGCCTCGTGGTAGACCGTGCCGACGCGCCCCTCCTCGCGCCAGGCGACCTCGGTGTCGATGCCGTGGCCCCGGAGCGTCCCGACGACGCGGTGGCCGACCGGCGTGTCGGGGAGCGTGGACAGCCAGCAGCTCTCGGCCCCGAGACAGCCGGCCGCCACCGCCACGTTGCTCTCCACGCCGTCGACGTAGATGTCCGCCCGGTCGGCCGTCGCCAGGCGCTCGTGCCCCGGCGTCGAGAACCGCAGGGCGGTCTCCCCGAACGTCACCAGTTCCGTCATACTACCGGCATTACGACCGACTGGCTTAGTTCCACTGCCCGGCTCGGCACCCGTTAGTCCAACCGGCGCCGCACGGGAAAACTGGGCTCAACCGCCGTGACCGGGGTAGTCCCGCTCGAAGCGCGCCTCGATCTCGTCGTCGGCGAGTTCGACGAGGACCGGTCGCCCGTGGGGACACGCGTAGGGGTTCTCGCAGTCGTCGAGTGCGGCCAGCAGGTCGCGGATCGACCCCTCCGTCAGCGACGTGTTGCCCGTGATCGAGGGATAGCAGGCCAGATCGGCCAGCAGGTCGTCCGCCGCAGCTTCGACGGTCTCGGCGGCCGCCCGCTCCCCCGAGAGGAGGCTTCCGAGGACGTCTCGCAGGAGTGCTGGATCGGCCGCGTCCGCGACGAGCGAGGGGACCGACCGCACCCGAACCGTCCGCTCGTCGACGGCCTCGGTCCGGAAGCCGAGCCGATCAAGCGCTTCGGTCCGGGCGTCGGCCACCGCCGCCTCGCCGGCTGTGAGTTCGAGGTCCACCGGCGAGGCGAGTGCTTGCGTCGTCACGTCACCCTGGAGCCGTTCCCGGAGCCGCTCGTAGTTGACCCGTTCGTCGGCCGCGTGCTGGTCGACCAGTACCAGGCCGTCGGCCGTCTCGGCGACGACGTACGTCTCGCGGAACTGTCCGAGGACGCGCATCGCCGGCAGCGAGTCGAGGTCGGCAGTCGGCGGGCCGTCGGCCGCGGAGCCAAGTCGCGCCTGGTCGCCCCCCGCCCGGAACTTCCGGTCCGGGTCCTCGTGCGTGCTCGCGGACCCGCGCCCTGACTCGGCGGCTGTACCCTCGTGCGCCTGGGACGCGTCCGTGCTGGTCCGCCCCGCCTCGCCCGATGCTCGCCCCACGTGTTCGACGTCGCCAGGATCGTCGCGGTGCGAGGCGCGTCGTCCCGAGCCGACGTCGGCCCGGGCCGACTCCCCGTCGTCCGCGGTGGTCGGAGCGTCCCGCTCGTCGACGGCGGTGCCGTCGGTCCCCGTGGAGCCGCCGACCCGCCCGTCGCCCACGTCGCCGGGCCTGATCTCGGTCTGGTCGGGGGCCGACTTGCCCCGGGGGGCGCCCGTGCGGAGCAGCCCCTCGCGAATGAGCGCCGCGGAGACGGCGGCTTCGACCTGCTCGCGCAGGCCCGCCTCGTCGGCGAAGCGGACCTCCAGCTTCCGGGGATGGACGTTCACGTCGACGGCCGCGGGATCGACCGTACAGTCCAGCACCGCGAAGGGATAGCGGTCGGGTGCGAGCTGGGTGTCGTAGGCGTCGACGACGGCGTCGCGGACGCTGTTTGCCGTCACGTAGCGCCCGTTGACGAAGGTGTTGAGGTAGTCGCGGCTGGCGCGGTTGGTCTCCGGGTGGGAGACGAGTCCCGAGATGCCGTCGAGGGGCCCCTCGGGGAGTTCGTTCGGCTCGACGGCGACCATCGACTGTGCGACCTCGCGGCCGTAGACCGAGAGGACGGCCGCCCGGCGGTCGCCCTGGCCCGTCGTTGCGAATGTCTCGCGGTCGCCGTGGGTCAGCGAGACGGCCACGTCGGGGTTCGCGAGGGCGTACCCAGTGACGACCGAATTCACGTGGGCGAACTCCGTCGAGGGCTGCTTGAGGTACTTGCGCCGCGCCGGGACGTTGTAGAAGAGGTCCGTGACCTCGACGGTCGTCCCCTCCGGACAGCCGGCCGACGAGACGGACGTGACCTCGCCACCCTCCACCACCAGTTCGGTCCCCCGGTCGCCGCCGCGCGGGCGGGTCCGGATCGTGACTCGCGAGACGGCCCCGATGGCGTGGAGCGCCTCGCCGCGGAAGCCGAGCGTGCCGACGCCCGACTCCAGATCGTCGATGTCCCTGATCTTCGAGGTGGTGTGTTGCTCGACGGCGGTCCGTACCGCCGCCTCGGTCATGCCGACGCCGTCGTCGGCGACGCGGATGGCCTCGGTGCCGCCCGCCTCGACGGTGACGTCGACCCGCGAGGCGGCCGCGTCGACGGCGTTCTCGACCAGTTCCTTGACGACCGACGCCGGGCGCTCGACGACCTCCCCCGCCGCGATGCGCTCGACCGTCTGGGGGTCGAGCTGGTGGATCTCGGCCGGCGACGGGTCGGCGTCGGTCATGGTGTCGTGCTGTGCACGCGTTGGGGTGGCCCCGACTTGAGGGCACCGTTCGGTGGAGTCTGGTCGATCGGCGAGCGCCGTGGACTCCACGACACCGTCCGACACGGGGGGCGGCTTGAAGGCGGTGGCCGTCCTGTGTCGTGCATGGACGTCGTCACCACCGACGCCTTCGAGGAGGTCGAAGCGGAACCGGGCGTCTTCCTGGCGCAACTCGCCACGGGGGACGAGATGAGCATCCAGCACCTGCGGATGGCGCCGGGGGCGGTCATCCCCGAGCACAGCCACCACCACGAACAGGTCGGCTTCGTCTACGAGGGTCGCCAGACCTTCGTCCTCGAAGGTGACGAAACGGTCGCCGTCGAACCGGGCGAGTCCTATCACCTGACGAGCCACGAGCGCCACGGGGCCGAGAACCGAGCGGACGTCGAGATGCGCGCCATCGACGTGTTCAGTCCGCCGCGGCCGAACCCCGACTGGCTGGAGTGAGGACACGGGCGACGAGCCCGACCGGCGTTGCCGTGGCTCGCGCCGGATCGGCACACAGTCTTTTACCCTGCCCCGCCGTGGGTAGAATCGTCATGCGAGCCGTCAGACTTTCCGAGCACGGCGGACCGGACGTGTTGCAGGTCGAGACCGTCGACCGCCCGGACCCCGGTGCGTCCGAGGTACTCGTCGAGGTGGCCGCGGCCGGCGTCAATCCCGTCGACACCTACTTCCGGGATGGATCGTACGAGCCCGTCGGGATTCCCTTCACGCCGGGCGTCGACTTCGCGGGGACCGTCGTCGAGACCGGGACCGACGTCGCAGGCTTCGAGGCGGGCGACCGCGTCTTCGGGACCGGCGTCGGCGACGCCAACACCCAGGGCGCCTACGCCGAGTTCGTCTCGGTGCCCGACGACCGGGTCGTCCACCTGCCGAGCGACGCCGACCTGACCGAGGCGGGGGCCGCTGGCGTCGCCGCCGTCACCGCCTGGCGGGCACTGATCGACCACGCGGGCCTGGACCCCGCGGAGTACTGTCTCGTCCACGGCGGCTCGGGTGGGGTCGGCCACGCCGCCGTCCAGGTGGGTGCTGCGGTGAGTGCCCGTGTCGTCACGACGGCGGCGCCCGACTATCACGACACCCTGGACGCCCTCGGCGCGGAGACGGTGCTGGACTACGGCCGCGAGGACCTCGCGGACGCGGTCCGCGACGCGGCAGACGGCGGCGTCGACGTCGTGCTGGACCACCGCCTCGACGACTACCTGCAGTTCGACGCCGACGTGGCCGCGGCCGGCGCCCGCGTCGTCGGCATCGGCGAGAACTCGCCCGACCCGGGCTTTACGAACGACGGCGCCGCCCGCTCGAAGGACGTCTCCTACCAGTTCATGAGCATGTTCAACACGCCGGACCTCCGCGTGCCCTTGCGCGGCGTCGGGCACCTGCTGTCGACGGACGGACTCTCGATCGAGATCGCCCGGAGGTACGACCTCGCGGAGGCCGGCGAGGCCCAGCGCGCGGTCATGGCCGACAGCTTCATGGGGAAGCTCGTCATCGAACCCTGAGCCGCTCGGGGCGTCACCTGGCGGGCGGCGACGGCCGCCACAGCTCCCGGTAGAGCTTGAGACCGTCGCCCCACTGTTTCCAGGCCGTCTCCCAGGCCTCGCTCGGGGTCAGCGGCACCGACGGCTTTCCCTCCCTGGGGCGCGTCTCGATGGTCGTCCCGCACTCGGGACACAGGAGGCGAACCCGCCGGGCCGTCTCGACGACCAGCCAGTCGTCGTCGTAGCGGCTCGCGTGCGCACAGTGGGGACAGTGGAGGGTCGCCTTCGGTGACTCGGTCGCCGTCGGGCGGGGACCGGTGGTGGACATCGATCGGGCGTGCTAGGGCGGTCCGGGTTATAAACCAACCGGCCCATCACCGTCTGTCGGGCCGCGACGGTGGTAGCGCGACCGTCAGCGGGGGGTCAGCCCGACGCCGTCAGCCAGGAGTTCGTGCGACCGGAGCGCGGTCTCGTGGTCGGCGACCGACTGCTGGATCATCACCTCGTCGACGCCGACGCGGTCGGTCAGTTGCTCGAACAGGCCCACGAGCGTCTCCGGGCTCCCCGAGATGGCCCGGGGCCACTCGTCGTCGTCCAGGGTCGCGGGGGTCGGCTCGGGCACGCCACCGAGTTCGTCGATGGCCGTCTCGAGCGTCGGCCGCGAGCCGAAGACGCCCCGCTCCATCCGTTTGTAGACGGCCTCAGCCACCGCGCGCTGGCGCGCGGCGTCCTCGTCGCTGGGCGCGCAGACGGCGTTCACGGCGATCATCCCCTCGGGCTCGTCGATTCCGCCGGCGAGGTCCGAGGATTCGAACGACTCGCGGTAGGTCTCGAAGGCGGGCTCGGCGAACTGCGGCCGGATAAAGGCCGCAAAGCAGTACCTGAGGCCGAGTTCGCCCGCGACGGCCGCACTCGAGGGACTCGAGCCGAGGACCCACGGGACGGGCGGGCCCTGGCCCGATCGCGCGATCTCGAGGTCCGCGTAGGCGTGGCCCTGGGGATAATCGTCGTAGAGGTGGGTCGCGACCGCTTCGATCTTGTTGGCGTGGTCCTCGTCGGGATTCTGGACGTGGCGGTCGACCCCGAGCGCACGGTCTGCCGCGGGAGACCCGTTCGCGCGACCCAGGCCGGCGTCGATCCGGCCCGGCGCCAGCGCGTCGAGGGCGCCGAATGCCTCGGCGACCTTGAAGGGACTGTAGTGGTTGAGCAACACCGCGCCGGAGCCCAGCCGGATCGCGTCCGTCTCTGCGGCGAGGTGCCCCAGCAGGACTTCGGGGGTCGTGCCAGCGATCTGGCTGGCCATGCCGTGGTGTTCGGCCACCCAGATGCGTTCGTAGCCGAGCTCCTCTGCCTGTTTTGCGGCTTCGACCGTGTTCGCGTAGGCGTCGGTCGCCGTGCCGTCGCGGGGGACCGGCGAGAGATCGACGAGCGAGAGGTCCATGGACTGACTCCGCCGGCCCGCCAGAAACGGTTGACGACTCCGGGATGGGGTCGGCACGGGCTGCCGTGGGCGTGCCAGCAGGCCCGGGACGGACCAGGAGTGTCCCGCTGTCGGACCGGCGCCGAAGTCACTGCGTCAGTCCAGCCGCTCCGACAGCGCGTCGAGCAACTGCTCGCGGAGTGGGTCCTTGGCGTCTTCCCGCTGGAGGTTCAGGGCCCGACACTCGGTCAGTTCTTCGACTAGGTCGACGCCAGCCGTGGTGTTGGTCGCGATGCCAGCGACGACGTCCGGGGACGTCCCGAAGGCCAGTTCGATGCCCACGACGGCATACGGGTCGGTCGCACAGAGGACGGTGAACTCGACCTGGTCGGCGAGGAGGTCGACGGCGGCCTCGCCGTTGTACGGTTCGAGGGGGCTGGCGCCGATCTCGACGACGAGGACGTCGGGGTCGTCGTCCTCGATGCGGCCGATGAGTCCCCGGATCGCCTCCCGGTAGGTCGACTCCGGCACGACGGTCGTCGGCAGTCCGGCGTCGACGAAGTCGTAGATCGGGTCCGCGCCCGCGACCTGCATCGAGAGGACGTCCTTCCAGGTCCCGGCCCCCGTCAGCTTGGTCGCGGCGACATCGTAGCCCGCGTCGACGAGGACTCTGGTGATGACGCGCCCGCTGATGGTCTTGCCGGCGGACATGCTCGTCCCGAAGACGACCACGACCGGCGTCTCGAGCGCGGCCCCCGCGGACTCGATCCTGAAGTCGCGCATGCGGGCGACGTCCTCGCCCAGCGTCACGTGTCCCTCGTACTCGACCGCGATGGGCGACTCGGCGAACGGCGACGCGGAGGTGACCCGACCGAGCACGCCGCCGCCGGTCAGCACGTGCATGTGGCCGTCCTCGCCGATGTCGCGCCAGTCGCCGACCAGCCCGCGGGTGGCACGGCGCGTCCCGAGGGCGCCGATCAGCGTCTCGCCCTCCAGCAGTTCGACGTACCGGCCCGACGGATTCTCGACGCGCACGTCGGAGCCGGGCCGCCGCCGCACGCGGGCGCAGACGTAGTCACCGGTCTCCCACTCGTCGTGGGGGAGCGACTCGAGGTCGTACGGGCGGTCGGCGAGCTGTGCGATTCGCGTGATCGAGGCGTGCAGGTCGGCGTTCATTGGTCGTCCTCCAGGTGGTCGGTCGGGTCCTCCGGTAGCGGGTCGTCGACGAGACAGGCCGCGAGCAGCGCGACGCGGTCGGCGAGGGCGTCGAGCTGGACGTGCTCGAAGGGCTGGTGGGCGCCGTCGCCGACGGCCCCGAAGCCGTCGATGGTCGGTGCGTACTGGCTGGCGTCGTTGCCGTCGCTCGCGCCGCCAGAGCGCGTCCCCTCGAGGTCGAGGTCGAGCCGCTCGCCGATCGTCCGGACCCGCTCCCACAGCAGCCTGTTCCCGGGGGTCTGTTCCATCGGCGGCCGGCCGAAGGAACCCTCGACGCTGATGGTCGTCCCCGGCGTCTGGGGTTCGATGGCGCGGATGTCCGCCTCGACGGCGCTGGCCGCCTCCTCGGTCGGCGCACGCACGTCGACGTCGGCCGTCGCCGTGGGTGCGACGACGTTCGAGCGGAGCCCCGCCTCGACCTCGCCGACGTTGACGGTCACGCCGGACTCCCGGTCGCCGAGCGCGTGGAGGCGGTGGATGACGTGGCCCAGTTCCTCGGTGGCACTGGCACCCTCCTCCGGTTCGAGGCCGGCGTGTGCCGCCTTGCCCTCGATGGCGACGGTGAAGTGCCCGACCGACTTGCGGGCGATCTTGATCTTTCCCTCGGGCCCGCTCGCGGGCTCTAAGACGAACACGCGGTTCGCACGCTCGGCGAGTTCGCGGATCCGTGGTTTGGACTCGGGGCTCCCGATTTCCTCGTCGCTGGAGACCAGCGCGTAGACCGGCACTGCCAGGTCCAGATCCAGGTCGTCGATCGCGCGCAGGGCGAACACGAGCTGGGTCAGTCCCCCCTTCATGTCGAGCGAGCCCGGGCCCTCGAGGACGCCGTCGCGGACCTCGGGCGGATCTTCCTCGACCGTGCCCAGTGGCCACACCGTGTCGGCGTGCCCGAGCACGAACTGGATCGCTTCGTCGTCGCCCCCGGACGGCGTCCAGGCTTCGAGGCGACCGCCCGTGTCGTCCCCCGCCACCCGCTCGGTCGTCAGGCCGACGTCCTCGAGGTCGGTCGCCAGCCGCTCGAAGAACCGGTCGAAGGTAGCCGGCTCGTCGGAGGGGGTCTCGATTTCGACGAGGTCGAGGAGGTAGTCCCCGAGCCCGGAGCGGTTGTCGGCGACCCAGCGGCGGATGCGATCCTCCGGCCGGGACTCCTCGCTGGAGGCGGTCACCGTTCGAACCCCTTCGGGAACGGGAAGGCGTTCGACTCGTCGACGCTGGCGTACCGGTCGGGGTAGAAGTACGTGAGGACCGGGGCGCGCTCGAAGAGCGGTTCGGGCTCCGCGTCGGCGGCGCGGTAGGCGTCGGCGTGGACGTGCTTGCCGACGATGTCGCCCACGATGAGCGCGTTCTCCCCGAACCCGTCGACGATCCGGTCGAGTTCGCACTCGAGGACGGCGTAGGCGTCCGCGACCGCCGGCGCGTCGACGGCGTCGGCCGCCACCGTGTCGACGCCCTCGAGCGTGGGTTTCGACCCCTCGTCGGTCCGCGGGCCGGCGGCGAGGCTGGCCTCGAGGACCTTCTCCGGGCGCGGGTAGCTCACGGTGAACTCCCCGGTCCGTTCGGCGTTCCCGTAGGTGGCGTGGCGGGGCGTGCAGACGAAGCCGAAGTAGTCGTCCCACCCCATCGGCATGGCCATGTGTTTCGGCGCGAGGTCCGCCGCCCCATCGGCCTCCCGCGTTCCCACGATCACGAGCGGAAACGGGGTGTAGACCGACTCGAAGAAGGGTTGGTCGGGCTGTAGCGTGATCAGGTCGGAATCGTCGGCGAGAGCCATCGGCTGTCTGGTGTGTGCTGTCGTCGACCAACAAAGTCAGTTGTGGTAATTCCAACGGGTCGACAACGCTGGCGCGGGCCGCCGGTGACTGTCGACGACCGGTTCGGCCCCAGTCCGCGGATCGACCCCACGTACCACGGGAGACCAGAAGAGTCTTTCACGGCGGCCGGAGACACGTCCGTATCGATGCCGGACACGGCCGACTGGCCAGGATGCCGACCGACCGTCGCCGGAGGGCCACCCTGCCGTCTGGTGGGGACCGCGAGCCGATGACCGGGCTCCCCCGGCCGCGACTCCTGACGAGTCTCGGCGTGGGCCTCGGCACGTTCCTGCTGTTCGGGACGGTGACCGGGCTGCTCCCGAACCCCGTGTACACGCGGATGGTCGCGCGCACGCCGGCGGACTACTTCGTCCTCGTGGCGACGGCGGCCTTCGCGGGGGCGTTCGTCTACCAGCGCTCGCTGGCCGAGGAGCCCATCGGCGATCGGTTCGCGGTGGGCGGCGTGGTCGGCGGGTTCCTGGCATTCGGCTGTCCGATCTGCAACGCCGTCCTGCTGGCACTGTTCAGTTCCTCGGCGCTCATGACCTACTTCGACCCGCTCCGGCCGGTCCTCGGGGTGGTGACCGTCGCCGTCTTCGCCGGCCTCCTGGTCTACCAGCGCCGGTGCTGTGCGGTCTGTTGAGCGTTTTTGCTCTCTTTCGGTAGAGCCGCATGTAGTTGCCCAGTCTCTGTATTGTTTGATTTGGCCTGCTCATGAATCAGCGTTCTACAACGTGGTTTTCGGTCGGTGTATCCGTCGCCCCACAATCCGATGGCAGATTAGAGAAAGCACAGAATCACAGGATCGGACCTCCCTTCTAACCAAGCCACTTTCTATCAAGCAGAATGGTAATTGAATTCTAAGAATTGGAAAACCAACTTAAAGACTCGGACGAATAGAGGGTACATGCCCGAAGTTGAACACAGTCCAAATCTAGAAATTCCCAATAGTAGATGTGGATTTCATTTTCATCAAGGCGGTTTTGGTATGGACGGCGGCGCTTCTATCGTCCAAAATACAATAAATCCTACCTGTTGCTATAGGAAGAATATGCACGGTCGCAAGCGATGCGTTTGGCATGCTCCGATAGAAAACAAATCAACTGAACTTCTCAAAGAGGAACGTTTACCTAGACCCGAGACTTTGATGGGTGCGAAACTGAATCACGCAAATTTATCCTCCGAAATATCATTCATGCATTGTCGTTTAATGGGTAGTCAAATCAGGGATTCTGATGTTTCTGGCGTCGACTTTTCGAACGCCGACCTCTATGGGGTAGATTTCACCGGGGCAGACTTACGAGGCGCAAATCTCAGAAATTCAAGGCTAAGCGGTGCAAAATTGTATGACGCAGACCTGCGGAATGCCGATTTGACAGGCGCAGATCTTGATGGTACATATGTAAAGAACACTCGGTTAAATGGTGCTATCCTTCCAGAAATGGGTCTATCGAAGTCTAACGTGGATGGCTCTGTCAAAGGTCTTGACCTTGAACGAGATAAAGATGAGTCCTTTATTGCCCCCTTATTTAGAGCGATTAGTGCATTCGCAGATATTGGCGGATCAGTAGCTTTCATCGAATATTTGAGGAGAAAATTTTGTAAAAATGGTTCTGAGGAATCTGAAAAATAGAACGAGCGGCCTTTTTAGACACCAAATTCCGGAACTCTACGGTCGCTACGAAATAAAATCGACCTCACTTGTCGTGGTCATATCTTTCAAGGGTTTGTACTTCCTCGGCCAGCGTCCCGAGAAACCGCCCGGCGTCGGCGCCGTCGACGACCCGGTGGTCGAAACTGAGGTCGAAGCGGATCTCCCGCCGGAACGCTACCCCGCCGTCGCCGTCGGAAACGGCCCGCTCGCGGATCCGGTCGACGCCGAGGATGGCCACCTCCGGGGGGTTGATGATCGGCGTGAACGCGTCGACGCCGAGCGGGCCGAGGTTCGAGAGCGTGATTGACCCGCCGCGGAGGTCGCTCATCGAGTAGTCGCCGGCCCGGACGCGCTCCGTGAGGCTGGCGCGTTCCGTTGCGATCTCGGCGAGGGACTTTTCGCCGACGTCGGCGAGCACGGGCGTGAGCAGGCCCGCGTCAACGTCGACGGCGACGCCGACGTTGTGCTCCTCGTAGACGGTGTGGGTTTCGTCCTCGAAGGTGGCGTTGAATCCGGGGTGGTCGTCCAGCGTCGCAGAGAGGGCAGACAGGAGGAGGTCGGTGACCGTCACGTCAACCTCGTGGCGCTCCGTCGCCGCCTCGCGAGCGGCCAGGAGGCCCTCGGCGTCCACCTCGCGGCTGGCCGTGACGTGGACCGCCTCCGAGTAGCTCTCGTGGAGTCGCTTCGCGATGGTCTGGCGCATCGGGTCGAGCGAGTGCTCCGCCGAGACGGTCCGCGGCGCTGGCTCGGACCGGGGTGCCGGGTCGTCGGATTCGTCGGAATCTGGGGACATCGGTGGCGATGCTAGGCAGGCTCGATCCGCGCGAGGACGTCGCCGCGCGCGAACTCGCCGTCCTCGTCGACGAGTATCTCGGCGAGCGTACCCGCCGTGGGGGCGAGCACGTCGGCGTCGACCTTCTCGACCTGGATCTCACACAGGAGGTCGCCGTCGTCGACGGCGGCGCCCTCTGTGACGAACCAGGTGCTGACGATTCCCTCGTCCTCGTCTGCGTCTTCGGGCCAGTACTGGTCGACCTCGACGGCGACGGTGTCTGTGTCTGACATCGTGGTGTGGGGTGAGCGCTGGTGGTTGCAGCCGGCTGGGGGGGGAGGTTGCGACCGGGCGATTGAGGGGGTGGCGGTGGCCTACTGCGTCTCGCGGACGGCCGACGCGATGTCCTCGGTCGCGGGCAACATCTCGTTCTCGAGCGAGCGCGCGTAGGGGATCGGGACGTCCGCCGCGGCGACGCGCTCGACGGCCTCGAGGTCCGCGAGCGACGACTCCGCGACGCGGGCGACGATTTCGCCGGTGACGCCGAACGACCGGTAGTCCTCGTCGACGACGACCAGCCGACCGGTCTTGGCGACGGACTCGAGGATCGTCTCGTCGTCGAGCGGGACGAGCGTCCGCAGGTCGATCACCTCGGCGTCGACGCCGTCCTCGGCGAGTGATTCCGCGGCTTCGAGCGCCCTGTGGACGTGGAGGCCGAGCGTGACGATGGTCACGTCCGCGCCCTCGCGCTTGACGTCGGCCGAGCCGAAGGGGATCGTGTAGTCCGTCTCGGGGACCGGCGTCTTCGGGCCGTCGGGCGCCGGCATCCACCCGATGCCCATCAGGCGCTTGTGGAACATGTACACGACCGGGTCGTCGTCGCGGATGGCGTTGTGCATCAGCCCCTTCGCGTCGTAGGCAGTCGAGGGCACCACGACCTTCATGCCGGGCAGGTGCGCGAAGGTACCGTAGAGCGTCTGGGAGTGCTGGGCGGCGTCGTTGTAGTAGCCCCCGACCGCGGCCGTGAGCACCATCGGGACGTTGACGTTCCCGCCGCTCATGTAGGTGTTCTTGGCCATCTGGTTGTAGATCTGATCCATGGCGACGCCGAAGAAGTCGACGAACATCAGCTCGGCAATCGGCCGCATCCCGGCCTGGGCCGCGCCGACGGCCGCGCCGAGGTAGGCCGTCTCGCTGATGGGCACGTCCATGATCCGGTCGTAGCCGAACTCCTCCCGGAGGCCGGCGGTGCTGTCGAAGATGCCCCCGTAGTCGGCGACGTCCTCGCCCATGTAGAAGACCTCCTCGTCCTCGCGCATCTCGTCGGCGATGGCCTCGACCATGGCGCGGCTCATCGTCAGTTCGCGCTCGACGACGCCCTCCTGGGTCTGGGCCATCAGTCGTCACCTCCCGCGAGTTCGAACTCGGGTTCGGTGTCGGTGACTCCCGACGGCGGATTGACGAAGGCATCCTCGTGGGCGGCCGTGGGGTCGGGCTTGGGCTGGTCTTTCGCCCACGCGATGGCCGCCTCGACGCGCTCGTGGGCCGCCTCGCGCAGGTCGTCGATTGTCGCGTCCTCCACGCCCGCAGCGCGGAGGTCGGCTTCCAGGCGTTCGATCGAGTCGCGGGCCTGGGCCGCCTCCTGGTCCTCGTCGGGTCGGTAGCCCTGCGCGTCGCCCATGAAGTGCCCCATCCGCCGGTGGACCTGTACCTCCACGAGCGTCGGCCCGTTGCGGTCCCGGGCGCGACCGACGGCCTCGCGGGCCGCCTCGTAGACGTCGACGGCGTCGTCCGCGTCGACGCGGACCCCGGGCATGTCGAAGCCGCCGGCCCGCTGGGACCCGTTCTCGACGTCCGTCACGCGGCCCTTGGGCATGCTGATCGCCCAGTCGTTGTCCTCGATGACGAACACGACCGGCAACTCGTGGACGGCCGCGAAGTTCAGCGACTCCAGGAAGGCCCCCTGGTCGATGGCTCCCTCGCCGAGGAACGCGACCGCGACGCTGTCGGTGTTGCGCTTCTTCGCCGCGAGCCCCGCTCCCGCCGCGGGCGGACACCCCTCGGCGATGATCCCGCTACAGGCGAAGTTGACGTCCGGGTCGAACAGGTGCATGTGGCCGCCCTTGCCCTTGCCGAGGCCCGACTCGCGCCCGAAAATCTCGGCCGTCATCCGCTTCAGGTCGACGCCCTTCGCGATGGCGACGTGGTGGGGCCGGTGTGGCGCCGTCACCGTGTCGTCGTCCCGGAGGTGCTGACAGACGCCGGCACCCGAGGCTTCGTGCCCAGCGGCAAGGTGCAATTCGCCAGGTATCGGCCCCGCAGAGATGTCGAAGGCGGGCTGTTTCCCCTCCATGTACTCCTCCTGTAACCGCTCCTCGTAGTGCCGAGCGGTCACCATGTCGGCGTACATGTCCTGTAGTTCGGTAACTTGTACCATGGCAAATGTTGCGTGGACCACTCACTTAACTGCACTGCCGCCTGCCGTCGGGGGAGAATCGGCTCGCTGGCCGCTCCGCGGTGGCTCCATCTCGGGGGCGTCGCTGGAGGCGTGTCGGCCCCGTTCAGGTGTCCTCTCGGAGTCGCGAGGCTGCCGCCCAGGACGGGTCCCGGTCCGGGGGCTGGACGTGCTCGCCGTCGACGACGACCCCGCGTCCCGCCTCGACGGTTCCGACCACGGCGGCGGCCGTGCCGCGGGCCGCGAGTGCCGCGACGACGTCGTCGGCGTCCGCGGGATCGACCGCGATCAGGAGCGTCCCGCAACTGGTCACGTGCCAGGGATCGACGTCGATGGCCTCGCAGACGGCGCGCACCCCGTCGGCGACCGGCACCGCGTCGCGCTCGAGTTCGAAGCGGACGCCCGCTCCCGTGGCCATCTCGACGAGGCCGCCGGCCAGGCCACCCTCCGTGGCGTCGTGCATCGCTGTCACGCGGCCGGCGTCGTGGGCGGCGAGGGCGTCCCCGACGGCGGGAATGTCGTCGACGCGCTCCTGGGCGACGGCGACGGTCTCCGCCGGGAGGCCCAGCCGCTCGGGGTACAGCGTCGCGAACAGCCCCGCGACCTCCGCCGCGGGCCCGGTCGAGACGACCAGTGCGTCGCCGGGGCGTGCCCCGTCCGGCCGCACGACGTCGCTCGGGGCGCCGACGCCGACCGCCGTCGCGCCGCCGACCCAGGAACTCCCGACGCCGGGATACCGTCCCGCGTGGTCGGCGACGATCCCGACGCCGAATTCACGTGCCTGTGCGGCGATGCCCCGCCAGACCGCCGCCAGCGACTCGTCGTCGAACTCGCGGGGGAGCGTCAGGCCGACCGTCAGGTGGGACGGTGCGATCCCCGAGACGGCCACGTCCGCGAGCACGATGTCGGCGGCGAGGCGGCCCGCGCGGGCCAGCCCCAGGTCGGGCAGGATCGAGAGGGGGTCGGTCGCGAGGACCACAGCTCGGCCGTCGACGGCCAGGAGGCCGAAGTCGACGCCCATCGTCGGCCCGAGGGCCACGTCGTCACGGTCGGCGCCGAGGTGCGGGGCGATCACGCGCTCGAAGGTCTCGTCGCCGATCTTACCCTGATCGGTCATGGCTCCTCCAGCACCGTGACGTCGGCCGGATCGAAGCCGAGCGTCACCTCGCCGGTCGGCGCGTCGGTGGCCGCGGCGGTCACGAGCAGCGCGTGGCCCCGCCAGTCGCAGTGGACGCGGTAGCTGTCGCCCACGAACTCGGCCGTGGTCACGGTCGCCGAGAGCGTCGCCGGCGCGTCCGCGTCGCCGAGGCGGAACGCTTCCGGGCGGATCGACGCGGCCACGGGCCGCCCTTCGGCCGGCGCCTCGGCGACGGGGAGCACCGCCTCCCCGCCCTCGTCTCCCGGCTCACCTGGCCCGGTCCCGACCGCGACGCGCGGCGGCGCAGTCGAGGCGACCGTGCCGTCGAGGACGTTGTTGTCGCCGACGAACTCAGCGACGAAGCGCGTCGCCGGCTCGCGGTAGACGGTCTCCGGCGTGGCGACCTGTTCGACGCGGCCGCCGTTGACCACGGCGACGCGGTCGCTGATCGCGAGCGCCTCCGTCTGGTCGTGGGTGACGTAGACGGTCGTGATCCCGAGGTCGCGCTGGATCTCGCGGACCACGAGGCGGAGGCGCTCGCGGAGGCGCGCGTCCAGGGCCGACAGCGGTTCGTCCAGCAGCAGGACGTCGGGCCCGGGTGCGAGCGCACGGGCGAGGGCGACGCGTTGCTGTTGGCCCCCGGAGAGTTCGTCGGGATCCCGATCGCCCATGCCACCCATGTCCACGAGGTCGAGGAGCTCGGCGACGCGCTCGTTCGTGGAGACGTCCCCTGGCGGGTCGCGGTAGCGGAGGCCGTACGCGACGTTCTCGCGGACGCTCATGTGGGGAAACAGGGCGTAGTCCTGGAAGACGACGCCGACGTCGCGGTCCTCCGGCGGACCGTCGGCCACATCTCCGCCGATCTCGACGGTGCCCGACTCGGGCGTCTCGAACCCCGCGACGGTCCGGAGCGTCGTGGTCTTCCCGCAGCCCGACGGGCCGACGAGCGTGAAAAACTCCCCTGGTTCGACGGCCAGGGAGACCTCCTCGAGCGCGGTGACGCCGTCGAAGGACACCGTGACGTCCCGGAGGCGGACGCCGGTCACGGTGCCCACCGCCCCCCGAGTCGGTCGATGGCGACGAAGCTCAGCCCGGTGATCGCCAGCAGGACGGTCCCCATCGCGGTCGCCGGGCCGAGGCTGGGGCCGATCGAGCGGTTGCCCACGTAGCGGTCCAGCGCCACCGGCATGGTGTAGCTGTCGACGCCCTCGGCGAGTAAGACCGTCGAATCGAACTCGCCCACGCTGATGGCGAAGGCGAAGGCCGCCCCCGCGAGGACCGCCGCGGCCACGAGCGGGAGTTCGACGTCTACGAGCGCCCGGAGGCGACTCGCGCCGAGCGACCGCGCCGCGTCGCGAAAGCGGACGTCGAGGCCGCCCAGGGCCGGCGCGACGTTGCGCGTCACGAAGGGGTAGGCTGCGGCGGCGTGCGCGAAGACGATGGCGACCGGGCCGGCCACCGTGAGGCGGTAGCCGAGGACTTCGGTCCCGAAGACGGCCGTCTGCAGGAGTCCGAGGCCGACGACGATGCCGCTGACCGCCAGCGGGGCGCTCAGGAGCGCCTCGGCGAGGCGACTCCCCCGGCCGCCCCGCGTGGCGACGAGCGCGACCACGACGCCCATCGGGACGGCGAGCAGGAGCGTCCCCGCGCCGAAGACCAGGGAGTTGACGATCGCCGGGAGCGGTCTGGCGGTACCGACGGCCGAGGATGCCTGCTGGGCGAGGAGGAACTCGTAGTAGGCGGTGGTCAGCGTTCCGTCCGGGCGCGTGATGCTCTCGACGACCAGACTCGCGAGGGGTCCCAGGAAGACGACGGCGACGACCAGCCCGTAGGCGAAGACGGCCAGGCGGACGGGGCTGGTCAGGGTCTGCCACCCGACGGCGAGCGGTTTGCGAGCGAGCGACCGGCCCGCACCGCCGGCGCCGCGCTGTCGCGCCTCGTAGCGCAGGTAGAGGTACGTCAGCCCGAGCGAGAGGACGGTCTCGACGGTGGCCAGCGTCGCGGCCGTCGTCAGATCGAGCACCTGGACGCGGTCGTAGACCCAGACCTCGACGGTCGCGTGCTGGAGCCCGCCGAGTTTCAGGACGATGGGAAAGGACAGGAACGTGAAGACGAAGGTCAGCAGCGCGGCCGTCAGGAGCGCCGGGCGGAGCGTCGGGACGACGACGTCCCGGAAGGCAGCGAGCGGCGAGGCGCCCATCGCGCGGGCGGACTCGACCTGCCGGCGGTCGACGGACTCCCAGGCCGTGGCCACGAGGCGCGTCACGAGCGGCGCGTTGTAGAACGCGTGGGCCAGCACGATGGCCTCGAGCGAGTAGAGGACCGAGATCGGGCCGAGGCCGACGAGCCCCAGGAGGTCGTTGAACAGGCCTGTCCGGCCGAACATCGCGACGAAGCCGACCGCGACCATGATCGCCGGCAGGACGAAGGGGACGATGGTCAGGGAGCGAAGCGTCTCGCGACCGCGGAACTCGAAGCGTGCGAGGACGTAGGCGCCCGGGAGTCCCAGCAGGACGCTGGCCACCGTCGAGAGCGCGGCCTGGTAGGCCGTGAAGCCGAACAGGCCGAGCCGGACCGAGGGAAAGCCCGACGTGACCCAGTCCACCACGCCGGCGGGGACGCCGAGCGGGTCCACCACGAGGTGGTGCCCGACGCCGGTGTAGAACGGGTCTGCGAGGACGGCCAGGATCGGGCCGAGCGTCGGGCGGCCGGCGACGACCACTGCCTCCACCAGGACGCTCCCGACGGGGACGTAGAAGACGGCAGCGAGGGCGACCGCAGTCGCCGCCACGCCGGCCGGCAGCGCCACGCGCTCGGCCCGGGACGCCATCGTCAGCTACTGGCGACCTGCCGGGCCCAGTCCTCGATCCAGGCGTCCACCTTCCCCTGGAGTTCGTCGTAGGTAAACGTCACCGCCTCCGGCGGTTCGTACGCGTACTGCGAGAACTCCTCGCCCGGATCGGCGTCGGTCACCGCGGGGAACTGGACGTTCCGCGTGGCGATCTCGGCCTGGTGTTCGGGCTGGAGGACGAAGTCCATGAACTCGCGGCCGAGTTCGAGCTGGTCCGAGTCCGCGAACCGGGCCATGGCCTCGGGGTTGGCGTAGCCCTGGTCCTCGATGAAGCCGACCTGGTGGCGGGACATGTCGACGCCCTCGCCGTGGTAGTAGACCTGGTCGGTGGAGTAGGAGACGACCATCGGCGCCTCCTCGTTGGTGTAGGCGTTGTAGGCCGGCTGCCAGTCGTCGAGGATCCGGACGCCGTTGTCGAGCAGGTCGGCCCAGTACTCGAGGTACTGCTCCTCGCCCTTCGCGTCGATCGTCCACAGCAGGAACGCCCGGCCGGGGTCGGACTGCTGGGCGTTCTGCGTGATGAGGTCACCCTCGTACTCGGGTTCGAGGAGGGCGTCGAAGGTCTCCGGCTGGTCGACCGCCTCCTCGTCGTACACCAGACAGATGTAGCCGGTGTCGTAGGGGACCGCCCGACCCTCGGGGTCGATCTCCAGGTCGGCCTTGACCGCGTCCGCACGGTCAAGGGCGTCCCGGGACTGCGCGAAGAGGTCGTCGTCGAGCTCCGAGTCGACGCGGACGAGTTCGCCCGTGTTGAGGCCGACGTAGAGGTCGGCGTCGACCGGCACACCCTCCTGCGTTCGCTGGACGTACTGGGTGACGCCGTTCTCCGGCGTCGTGAACTCGACGGTCACGCCGTCGCGCTCGGACTCGAAGGCGGCCTTGAGGTAGTTCCCGGCCGCGCCCTCGCCGGTGAAGGAGTCGTAGGTCGCGACGGTCAACGTCCCGGTCGGCGGTCCGGACGTCGTGCGGGTCCCTGTCGTGGTCGGTTCGGTTCCACCGTCACCGCCGGTCTCCGTGCTCTCGTCGTCGGTCGGTGTCGCGCTGCACCCTGCGAGCGCGGCGACGCCGACGCCCGCGCTCGTCAGAAACGTGCGCCTCTCCATCGCTCGGTTGTTACACTCGGTGGTATAAAACAGCTCTCCATCCGGCGTGCAGTGCGGTGGCGGCCTGGCGACTGGTGGTCGCGCTCGCCGCCCGCCGCGCTGTTCGCCACTTCTCCCGACAGATTTCTGCACCTGGCGCCCCTCGAAGCGACCGTGACTGGATGGACCACCGCGGACCTGCCGGCACTGGACGACCACACCGTCGTCGTGACCGGTGCCAACAGCGGCCTCGGTCTCGCGGGAACGCGCGCCTTCGCTGACGCGGGCGCAACCGTGGTGATGGCCTGCCGGAGTGTCGAGCGCGGCGACCGCGCCGCGACGGACGTCCGCGAGTCGGTCCCCGACGCCGACCTGGACGTCCGCGAGTGCGACCTCGCCAGCCTCGCCTCGGTCGAGTCCTTCGCCACCGACCTGCGGGCTGCGTACGACGCCGTCGACGTACTCTGCAACAACGCGGGTCTGATGGCCATTCCCCGCCGGGAGACCGAGGCGGGCTTCGAGATGCAACTCGGCGTCAACCACCTCGGGCACTTCGCGCTGACCGGGCAACTGTTTCCCCTCCTCGCCGCTGCTGACGGCCAGTCTCGCGTCGTGACCCAGTCCTCGGGCCTGCACGAGCGCGGCGAGATGGACTTTTCCGACCTCCACTGGGAGACGGCCTACGACAAGTGGGACGCCTACGGCCGGAGCAAGCTGGCGAACCTCCTCTTTGCCTACGAACTCCAGCGGCGCCTCGACGCCCGCGACCGAGCGGACGTCCTGAGCGTCGCCTGCCACCCCGGCTACGCCGACACGAACCTCCAGGCACGCACGGCCGCGGAGAGCGGGAGCCCCCTCGTGAAACTCGGGATGCGCGTCGCGAACGCGCTGCTCGCCCAGAGCGCCGAGCGTGGCGCACTGCCGATGCTGTACGCCGCGACTGCCGACGTCGACGGCGGCGACTACGTCGGGCCCGGCGGTCTCTTCGACATGCGTGGCGCGCCCGAGATCCAGGAATCCAGTGCGGCGTCCCGCGACGAGGCGCACGCGCGCCGCCTCTGGGACCACTCCGTCGAGGCGACCGGCGTGACCTACCCCTTCGACGCGGACTGACGGGACTCGTCGGACTGCTCGACCGTCGAGGTGAGCGGAACACGTATACTGGTGGGGACGCTGTGACCGGTAGATGCTGCTGGTCTCGACCGGGAACAAGTGCCGGGCCTGTGGCGGACTGCTCGTGAAGACCGACGACGGGGCGTACGTCTGCGAGGACTGTGGCCAGGTCCACGAGGTCACGGACATGTTCATGCCCTGATCGACGGGGCTTTCGAAACCCTTTTTCCCTCACTCGTCGACCCTCGGAATGCCGAGACGGCGTGCCGCCTTAGCTCAGACTGGGAGAGCACTCGACTGAAGATCGAGCTGTCCCCGGTTCAAATCCGGGAGGCGGCATACCACCTTTTTGCCGCTCAGGATTCCTCGCTCACTCCGTTCGCTGCGGAAACCTTCGCGGCAAAAACGTGGGCGAAAAAGGCCGAACGCTCCCGCCGGTCGCGTTCGGTGAAACCGCGACTCGCTTCGCTCGTCGCGGTATGCTGACTGTATTCCGACCGCAGCAGACGCTGAACGCTTCATACACTCGACTGAAGATCGAGCTGTCCCCGTTCCCGCGAGCGTAGCGAGCGGGAAGTCGAAAGACGAGCGTCGCGAGTCATTCGGAAGTTCACAATCCGGGAGGCGGCATTTTCCTGCGAACGAAGTGAGCAGTGAAAATGCTTCCGAGCGCGATTTGAACCCCGGAAGCCGCAGCGCCGAGCGAAGCGAGACGACCGGCTTCCTCTGGTTCCAAATCCGGGAACCGGCGGCGGTCTCACGCTGCAGACGCGACCGGTGTCGATGCGGATGCCCCTCCGCTCTCCGGGCTTTCTTCGAGGGCGGCCGCCCGACACGACTGCCGGTATCCTGGATGGGGTACCACCACAGGCCGCTCCCTGCCGACAGCCACCAGCCGAGACTGCCGCTGCGTGGCCTCCGGGCCTGCTGGTACGTCTCAACCCCAGATTCCTGGCAGTGTCGGCCCCGTTGATCTCTTCGGATCTCCCCGCTTTTCGACACCACCAATAGGAGGGACAGCCAGCGTCGTGTATGCGACTCGTCGCCGAATTCGAAATCACCTGCGACGCGCTCCCGCTCGTCGAGGTAGCAGCGACAGTACCCGAGGCGACGATCCTCCTCGAACTCCAGTTCAACCACGGGGACCGACCGCTGTTTCTCGTCACTGTGACCGGGGGTTCACACCAGCAGTTTGCGCGCGCCCTCACCGACGCCTACGACGTCGGCGACTGGACGCTCGTTGGACGGGCTGGTGATACGCGCCGGTATCAGGTCGTGCCGGCCCTCAGTTTCGAGGAACAGCTCGGCGACCACATCGAGGACCTCGCGGGGCTCGAGGGTCTCGCCACTGCGGACGCGATTATCGAACGTATCGAGGTGGTAGCGGACGGGTGGCGGCAGACGGGCTGGTTTGCCACTCGAGAGGCATTCGACGGGTTCTCTTCGTTCTGGCAACAGAACGCCGAGTTTCAGTTGTCACGACTCACTCGTGACGGCGAGTCTGAACCGCCCGGTGATGGGCTGACCGACCGCCAGCACGAAGCGCTCCGGACTGCCTACGAACTGGGCTATTTCGACGTCCCCCGTCGGGCGTCGCTGGAAGACGTCGCCACGGAACTCGACCTCGCTGCCTCGTCGGTCTCCGAACGCTTGCGTCGCGCCCAAACTCGACTCATCGAGGAAACGGTGGCGACGACCTGGCCGCCACTCCCCGACTGAGACCACTCCGTGAACCGGGGTCGCACTTAAACGGCCGCACGGCTGAGAGACAGGAATACCCCGGCCCCACTCGCACTGACGGGTGCACAATGCAGACGGTCACGTCAGCAGATGGGACCAGTATCGCGTTCGAACGATACGGAGAAGGACCGCCCCTACTCCTCGTTCATGGGGGGTCCGCTCCCCAGTTTTGGCAGCCGCTCGTTCCGCGTTTCGCCGACGACTTCACCGTCGTTGTTCCCCACCGACGCGGCGTCGGACAAAGCGGCGATTCCGAGACGTACAGCCTCGATCGGGGCGTCGAGGACGTTCGAGCGGTCATCGATGCAGTCGATGGAACCCCGACTCTGTTTGGGCACTCGTTCGGCGGGTTGCTGGCGGTTGAGACCGCCCGAACTGCACCGGTCGAAAAACTGATCGCGTACGAACCGGCAGTCCTCGTCGGCGAGTACAGACGGCAGGCCGACCTCGCCTCACAGATGCAGGCGCGAATCGACGACGGGGAACGCCGCCAGGCCATGACGTTCTACATCCGCGAGGTCATGCACGGTGGCGACGTCGACGATCTCGACGGGTGGCTCGCCGAGTGGCCGCCGTGGCCAGACATCCTCGCGCTGACCGAAAACGTCGCGCGGATCAACCGCGCCGTCGAACAGTACCGCCTCCCGGAGTCAGTAGAGATTGACGCGCCGGCACTCCTGCTGACCGGAACGGAGGGGCCGCCCCATCTTCGCGACGGCATCCGTGCGGTTGACGACGCGCTTTCCGACAGTCAGCTCGTCGAGCTGGCGGGCGTCGGTCACGGTGGCCCGACAGAAGCGCCTGATCGCGTCACGTCCGAGGTGCGTGCATTCATCGACGGGACAGTGCCATCCAGTCCGAGGGGACGCCACTAGCATCGACCACCTGCACAGTTCGTCGCTGACCGGACTTCGTAGCTGCCGGCGGTACGCTCGGTTCGTCGAGTCCTGTTCCACGACGAACCGGCGCAGCGAGCGTCGCGAAACGGCGAGAATGCGAATTTGCAACTGGAGGCATGGCATCGGTCGTGCCAGTGCCCAGTGGACGACACGTCGAAGGAGCAATAGCGACTCGTCCACCCTGCGTCGGGTCATACCGCCCGGCCCGTTACGCGGCTTCGGCGAACGCGGTGAGGTCATCGGCCGGGACGAACCCCTCGGCCAGTCGGTCGACGGATTCGCCGTCGACGAACACCACCAGGGTGGGGACGCTCCCGATCTCGAAGCGCTCGATCAACGGGGGATCGTCCCTGGGATTGATCGTCGCGACGACGGCGTCCGTGTTGTGGGCGACCGCGTCGAGTACCGGCTCCATGGAGGCGCAGATGCCACAGCCGTCGGTGTAGAACTCGACGACGACGCGGTCGTAGGCGTCGACGAACGCGTCAAGAGCGTCGCCGTCCGGGAGGTCGACGGGCCTGTCCGGCGGTGAGGCCGGGTCGAAGGGTGGCGATGCCGTGTGCATGTCGCCGATAGGGGTCCCAGGTACTTGAGCGGTCCGTCAGTTGGGGAGGGGTGCGCCCGGTTCGCGTCGCAGTTTATCCCAGGATGTAGCGCATCCAGGGGTAGCGCTCGACGAGTGGCTGGCCGCCCACGTCGTACTGTTCGATGGCGGCGTCGAGTCCGATGATGCGGCCGGCGCCGAAGGCCGCGACCGAGAGGAACACGAGCATGTACGCGAAGTCGCCGTTGATGTACCCGTGGCCGATGTCCCAGTTGCCGAGGTAGAACATGAGCATCAGGAAGGCGCCCCAGAAGGCCGCCAGCCGGGTGAGCCCGCCAACGATGAGGCCGAGGCCGATGAGGACCTCGCCCCAGGGGACGGCAATGTTCACGACGTCGATGAGCCACGGCGTGTTCCCGATTGCGACGAAAAAGTCGGCGACGGGGCTGCCGTTAGCGACGACGCCCTGCGTGAGGTAGCCGCCCGCGTCGAACGACCCGGAGAGGACCTTGCTGGCCCCGCTCTGGAGGAAGGCGATGCCCATCATCAGCCGGAGCGCGAGGATGAACCAGACGCTCAGGGTGTGGAGTCGACCGCTGGCGGTGAATCCGCCGATCGTACTCTCTAATCGGACTTCTGTAGACGACATGATGTACACAGTTCACTCTCGACGAGCGCATAAAGACCCCGGCCGATTGCCAGTCGCTCGGACCACTTCGTCGCCATCCTGAGGCGCCGCTGGCTGCCTGTCTCGACTGCATCGTCGGTCTGGCAATTATCGGCGTCGACTCGCGCGGGAAATCCACGGCGATCCGAAAGTGTGACGGGACCCACGGCGCAAGCACACGTGGTACATGGCATCGAACCGCGACCCGCGACCGGTCGGCGCCGCGCCACCTGCGGTAGACGACCGGTCGGACTACGACTACGTCGGCGGCACCGTCGAGCGGCCCGACCTCGTCGCGGCGCTTCGCGAGCGGGTGGCCGGCGACGTCAGGTTCGACACCTACACCCGGCAACTCTACGCCACCGACGCGTCGGCCTACGAGGTGACGCCCGTGGGCGTCGTCTTCCCGGCCGACACCGACGACGTGGCCGCCGTGGTCTCGTACTGTGCGGACCGGGAGATCCCGGTCCTCCCGCGGGGCGGCGGCACCAGCCTGGCCGGCCAGGCCGTCAACGAAGCCGTCGTGCTCGACCTCACGCGGTACATGGACGCGGTCCGCGACGTCGACCCGGATGTGCGCGTGGCCACGGCCGAGGCCGGGACGGTCCTCGCGGACCTGGACCAGCACCTGGCCCCCCACGGCTTGAAGTTCGCACCGGACCCCGCCGCAGGCGACCGGAGCGCCCTGGGTGGGGCCATCGGCAACAACTCCACGGGCGCCCACTCGCTGGTCTACGGCAAGACCGACGCCTACGTCGAGTCCTGCGAGGTCGTCCTCGCCGACGGGACGGTGACCACGGTGGGCGAGGTCGCCGTCGCGGACCTCCGCGAGCGGGCAGACGCCGACGCCGACGCCCTCCTGCCGCGAATCTACGCCGGCGTCGTCTCGATCCTCGACGACCACGCCGACGCGGTCGAGTCGCGATTCCCGGACCTGAAGCGCAACGTCTCCGGGTACAACCTCGACCGCCTCGTGGCCGAGGCGGAGACGGGCACGGTCAACCTCGCTCGCCTGCTCGCCGGCAGCGAGGGGACACTCGCCATCGTCACGGCGGCCACCGTCTCGCTCGAACCGATCCCGCCGACGAAGTCCGTGGCACTGCTGACCTACGGGGACATGCTGGACGCCGTCTCCGACGTCGAACACGTCCTGGACCACGATCCCGCCGCGGTCGAACTGATCGACGGGACCCTCATCGACCTCGCGGCAGACACCGCCGAGTTCGGCCCCGTCGTCGACCGCCTGCCCGAGGGCACCGACTCCGCACTCCTCGTGGAGTTCTACGCGGACGACGACGCCCACGGCCGCGAGCAGGTCCACGACCTGCTGGCTGACCGCCTGCCCGGAGACGACGGCGAGGGCGACAGCGCCACTGCCACGGCGGAAGCCGCCGGCGAGGGCACGGCCCTCGACGCCCTCGAGGCCCACGAGGACGCTGCCCGCGCGGAGCTCTGGAAGCTGCGGAAGTCCGGCCTGCCGATCTTGCTCTCGCGGACCAGCGACGCCAAGCACATCAGCTTCATCGAAGACGCGGCCGTCCCGCCGGAACACCTGCCAGAGTTCGTCCGACGCTTCCGGGAGATCCTGGACGAGCACGACACCTTCGCCTCGTTTTACGCCCACGCCGGGCCGGGAGTCCTCCACGTCCGACCCCTCCTCGACACGAAGACCGAACCGGGCCGGGACGCGATGGTCGCCATCGCCGACGCCGTCACGGACATGGTCGTCGAATTCGGCGGATCGGTCTCGGGCGAACACGGCGACGGCCGGGCCCGGACCCAGTGGAACCGGAAGCTCTACGGCGACGACCTCTGGGAGGCCTTCCGCGATTTGAAGACGGCCTTCGACCCCGACTGGCTCCTGAATCCCGGGCAGGTCTGTGGCGACGTCGACATGGCCGAGCACCTCCGGTTCGACCCCGACTACGCCTTCGACGCCGGCTTCGAGCCTGCCCTCGAGTGGGACAACGACAACGGCTTCCAGGGGATGGTGGAGCTCTGTCACGGCTGTGGCGGCTGTCGAACCGCCCAGGACACGACGGGTGGCGTCATGTGCCCGACCTTCCGGGCCGCAGACGAGGAGATTACCAGCACGCGGGGCCGGGCGAACATGCTCCGCCAGGCCACGAGCGGCGACATCCCCGACGACCCGGCCGACGACGAGTTCGTGACGGAGGTGCTCGACCTCTGTATCGGCTGCAAGGGCTGTGCGCGGGACTGCCCGAGCGAGGTCGACATGGCGAAGCTGAAAGCAGAGGTGACCCACGCACACCACCAGCGCGAGGGCGCGGGCCTGCGGGACCGACTGTTCGCCAACGTCGACACCCTGGCTCGCCTCGGGAGCGCGACAGCCCCCGTCTCGAACTGGCTGCCGTCACTGCCCGGCGCCCGCCCGCTCCTCGAGCGGACGGTCGGCATCGCCCGCGAGCGCTCGCTTCCGACCTTCGAGCGCGAGACCCTTCGGGACTGGTTCGCGGCCCGCGGCGGGTCCCGCGTCGCCGAGCGCGACGCCGAGCGCCGGGCCCTGCTGTTCCCGGACACCTACACAAACTACAGTCACCCCGAGGTCGGCAAGGCTGCGGTCCGCGTGCTGGAGGCCGGGGGCGTCCACGTCGACCTGGCCGACCGGACCGACAGTGGGCGGCCGGCCCACTCGAAGGGCTTCCTCGACAAGTCCCGCGCGACGGCCCGGGCGAACGTCGACGCGCTGGCTCCCCGCGTCGCGGAGGGCTGGGACGTCGTCCTCGTCGAACCATCAGACGCCGTAATGGTCCAGTCGGACTACCGCGACCTCCTCGCCGGCGACGACGTCGAAGCCGTCGCCGCCAACACCTACGGCGTCTGCGAGTACCTCGACGCGTTCGGGCTGGACGAGCCACTCTCCGTGAACCCGCCGGGACGCTCGCTGACCTACCACGGCCACTGCCACCAGACGGCGACGACGAAGGACCACCACGCCGTGGCCGTCCTCCGCCGCGTCGGGTACGACGTCGACCCGCTCGACTCGACGTGCTGCGGGATGGCCGGCTCCTTCGGCTACGAGGCCGAACACCACGCGATGAGTACCGCCATCGGGGACATCCTCGTGGGACAGGTCGACGATAGCGCGGGGGACCTCGCCGTCGCACCCGGGGCCTCCTGCCGCACGCAACTCCAGGACCTCGCCGCCGACGGGCACGCCGCGGCGACGGTCCCCGAGGTCCCTTCGGACCGCGAGAGCCCGCCGACGCCGATCGAACTGGTCGACGCGGCGCTGGTGGAGTGAACCAGTTCGCGAGGCCTAGAAGGGGAACTCCCGCGGCTCGTGCTGGAGGGAGATCCACTTTTGCTCCGTGACCTCGTCGAGGAAGTCGTCGCTGTTGTAGCCGCCGATTCCGGAGGCCTTCGTCCCGCTGAACGGCACGTGTGCCTCGTCGTTGATCGGTTGATCGTTGACGTGCACCATCCCCGTCTCGAGCCGGTCGGCGATGCGCTTTCCGGCCCCGACGTCGCCGGCGTGGACCGACCCCGAGAGCCCGTACTCGGTGTCGTTGGCCAACTCGACGGCCTCGTCGACGTCCGCGAAGGGGATCACCGGCGCGATGGGCCCGAAGTGCTCGAAGCAGGCCGCCGACATCTCGTTTTCGACGTCAGACAGGACGGTTGGCGCGACGACCAGCGAGTCGTCGACGCCGTCCAGTTCGACGGTCTTTCCACCGGTCTCCAGCGTCGCCCCCGCGTCGACGGTCTCGTCGACGTACGAGAGCATCTGGTCGCGCTGTGACGCGTCGATGATCGGGCCGACGACGGTGTCCGGGTCGTGGGCGCTCCCGACCGGCAGCGACTCCGCGCGGTCGACCAGGCGCTCGACGTACTCGTCGTAGACAGCCTCGTGGACGAGGTGGCGGTTGATGGAGATGCAGACCTGGCCCTGGTGGACGAACGTGCCGAAGACGGCAGCGTCGATCGCCGCGTCGAGGTCGGCCTCGTCGGTGACGAGGTGGACGTTGTTCCCGCCGAGTTCCATCGCTGGGACCGCGAGGTTCTCGGCGGCGTTGGCCGCGACCTGCCGGCCCACGTCCGTCGATCCCGTGAACGCGACGACGTCGCTCGCGGGGTGGCTGGCGACCCGATCGCCGATATCCGAGCCGCGACCGGTGACGACGTTCAGGACGCCGTCCGGGAGCCCCGCCGCCTCGAACAGCTTCGCGATCAACAGGCCGCCCACGATCGGTGTGTTGGACGCGGGCTTGAGGACCACGCTGTTCCCCGCGGCGATGGCCGGCGCGACCGCGCGCATCGAGAGGTTCAGCGGGAAGTTCCACGGGGAGATGACCGTCACGACGCCCTTCGGTTCGCGCTGGACGACGTTTTCCTTCCCGGGAACGTTCGACCTCGAGTGCTCGCCCTTCATGCGCCGCGGCAGCGTCGCCGCCTCCCCGAGCTGGTCCTCGGTGAGGTGGATCGCGGTCTCGGCGACCGCCCGGACGCCACCGCCCTCGGTGGCGATCAACTCCACGACCGCCTCGTGGTGGTCTTCAAGTTCCGCCAGGGCGTCCTGAATCACCTCGCTGCGTGCTGCTGGCGGCGCCTGCCCCCACTCCGCCTGGGCGTCCACGGCGACGTCGTAGGCCGCGTCGACGTCGGCCTCGACGCCTCGCGGCACCCGTGCCATCTCCTCGCGCGTCGACGGATCCGCCACCGAGAGTTCCTCGCCGCTCTCCGAGGCCACCCACTCGCCGTTCAGGTAGATGCCGTTCCAGTCCGACTCGATGGAAATATCTGTTGTCATATGTGTGGTACGGGCACACACGGCCAAAAGTCTTCGCTCGGCTCGCAGTGCACTGGCGAATAATCTTCCCCAGATACTGTTCTTTGATATTGTACAATGATTCTCTGGCGAGTCGAACCGTCGACGATACTTGGGGTCTAAACCGCATATACCGTGGAAGCACAACACACAAATTATGACATAAAATATGTACTATAGAAAATTCATCGACGGACCGATAGGTGGAGGGAGGTCAGAATTCGGGTGATTGATGCGATTGCAAACATCGTCTATTACTGACTTGTCTTTCACTCCGAGACGACGTGCACCCGGACCACCCACCACGTCATCGGCGCGTCGCCGTCAGTTGTCCATCGTCGGTTGAGAGTGGCGGGTGGATCGACCGGCTGGCCCGGCGACGCTTCACCAGTTATTTTTCGCGTCTCTCCGTTTCGCCGCCACGATGAGTTCCGGCACGGACGAGATGTGGCTGGACCGCTTCGCCCGCCGCCTCGGCTTTGGCTGGTTGGCCGCCCGGCTCCCCTGGGCGGTGTCGCCGTCGGTCCTGTACGCCGTTACGACCGTGGTCGGCTTCACCGTCGGACTGAACCTCTTCTCCGTCGCAAACGGCATCGAGACGATCTACCCGACGAATCCGTACTTCGTCCTCCAGCCGATCGTACTCGTGGGCGGCGTCTTCGCTTCGCGGTCGCTTCACCGGTCATACGCCCGCGTGATGGACGAAATGGACGTCGCTGAGCGTGCGACCGATCCCGACAAGCTGGTCGACGTCGTCCCGTCCTGGCTCCCGCCGGGGATGTTCGCGACTGCGGCGGTGTTGCAGTTGCTCCGGGCCGTTCTCGGCCCGGGCTGGGACAACGTCGCGGGCGTAGTCGCGAACATGGTCGTCTTCCCGTTCGTCTACGCACCGATCATCGCCCAGTTCGCCGCGCTCTACCTGGCAATCGAGTTCATCGCGCCGTACCGGATCTACCGCTCGGACGTGGGGGTCCACTTCCTGGACCCCCAGGGCGTCGGCGGCCTCCGCCCGCTCGGCGAACTCGTCAAGACGGCTTACTACTACATCGTCGTCGGCCTGGTCGCGTACGCGCTCATCACCTACGCGCCCTTCGTCGACACGGCGTGGCGAGTCACGGCCTACGCCGGCGGCCTCTTCACCGCGGTCTGGCTCGTCTCCGTCGCCACCGTGGGGTTCGCCGTCTTCACGCTCCACCGGTTCATGCACCGGGAGAAGCGCGAGGAGATCCAGCGCCTGGAGACCGAACTCAACGACCTCATCGAGGAGCCCTACGACGTGGCGAACTACCGAATCCCTGAGGATCGGCGGGACCGCGTCGAGGACCTCCGGGAGCGCATCCGGCAGGTCAGCGACACGAAGGAGTACCCGGCAACGTTCAGCATCTGGACGCAGCTCCTCCTCAGCGTGGCCATCCCGAAGGCGATCCAGCTCGCGCTGGCGAACGCCTGAGGATGGCGAAGACGCCACAGCGGTCCGCGAGCCAGCGTTAGTCGCCGGCGGACTGCTCCTGTGGCGGGACGAAGGGACCGACCGAGATGGTCCGCCGGGCGATGGTCGCGGCCCGGAGGACGTAGGCGATGAAGGCGGCGAGGGGCGTGACGATGACGGCGATCCCGAGGGGAACGAGCAGTGGCAAGAGCTCGGGATCGACGGCCACGCTGCTGGTGCGGTAGACGAGCGTGAGAGCGACGCTCGTGAGGACCGCGACGACGCCGGAGTACGCGAGGATGCGCGAGAGCCGGGCGAAGTCCTGCTGGAGCGCCATCGTCTTGAAGAACTGCCGGGAGATGGCGATGGTCTCGAGGAGGTCGTCGATCACCGCGAGCTGGGCCCGACCGTCGTCCGAGATGGCCGAGCCGTACTCGTTGGTGACGTACTCCGTGGCTGTCAGGTTCTGGGCGTACTCCGGACCGACGATCACGTCGAGGACGTCGACGATCTCGTCCCCCGGTTGGACGTTCTCCGTGACGCTGTCGCCGTAGGCCGCGATCCCCTCCGCGTAGTCCGATGCCGCGGCCGGCCCACCGGCGTCGAGTGCTGCGCCGAACGCGGCCCCCTGCTCCGACAGCGCCCGGCCGATGGTCTCGAGGAACGCCGCCGGGTCGTTCGGTGTGACTGCCTCGTCGGCGTGCATTCGGACGGTTTCCCGAAGGTTTCGGGTCCCGTCCAGCCGGTCCCGGAGCTGGTTCGGCGATCCGAAGACCCGCGAGAGGATGAGCTGGTTGATCGAGAGTGCGACCGTCACCAGCGTCAGGGTCCCGGAGACGAGCCCGCTCCCGAAGGCCGTCGACGCGGAACTCGTCGGGCCGACGGCGAGGACGCCACGCGCCACGAGCACGTAGAAGAGGACGACGGTCGCGACCACGAGCAGGCCGGCGACCACCAGTCGGTTCCCCCCGAGGAGCAGCCAGTGGACCAGTCGGGCGGCGGGGCCACCTGTCTGGGCGACCGACCGAGCGGGCTGGGGCTCGTCGGTCATCGCGGTCCTCGACGATCTCGCCTGCTGGCTCCTGGCACGACGCCGGTCCGGGGACGGGCGGCCCCGACGGAGGGACCGCTCCGGCTCGGCCGCAACGCTCCTGTGGGGCAGCCACGGGGTCCGACGAGTTCCCTCGACATCGACGACGAGACACCACAACCGCCGCTCCCGGAAGTGCCGTTGGCCGGCAGCGGCAAGCCAGCCATTCCGCCCGCTCCACTCACGATCGTGGGACGGGGACTGACGCGAGGGCCGCAGGCTTTCCCCCGGCGGCCAGACGGATGGTCAGGTGCCAGCCGCCCTCGACCGGACACGCGCGGATCCCCGCGGGCGGCCAGCGTGCCGACCGCCGGCAGAGCTCGACGACGACTGGCAGCGTCGGGAGCCGCCCGTCCCGTGGTCGCAACGCGTACTCGCGCAACTCGACGCGGACGGACCGCGCCCGAGCGGTGCGGTCCATCGCCACCGGTGCCCTCGTGTACTCGCCGACGAGTCCGAGCCGCTGTAGCCACGCGAAGGTGCCCGCTACGGGCTCGGTCCGCCTCTCCGCCGGGGCGAGCCGGTCGCTGGCCTCGGCGAGCACCGTTGCCTGGTCCGCAGGCGCCAGGTGCTCGCCGAGTGCGCCGGCCATGCTCTCGACGAGACAGAGACACAGCCGGTCGGGGTCCGCGACGGTCTCCGCGAGCGACAGGTAGTCGTGCATGACGGCCGATTCGACCCCGTCGACGTTCCGGACCGAGAGCGTCTCGAAGACCGCCGCGGCGACGTCGTGGCAGAACTCGACGAGCGGGCCCGACGGGCCAGCGCTCGCCGTGCCCGTGATCGCCGGAGCGGTCAGCTCCCACCCGTCGTCGTTCGCTTCGCCGCGGCCCGTTCCCTCGGCCCGCCCGAGCAGCGGCCCGGACTCCTCGCGGACGATCACGTCGTGCCACGGAAGCTGTGGGTCGTAGCGCCGGAGCGCAGCCCGGTACTGGGCAGTCGCGGTGGCCGCTGCCCGCGCCGACGCGCGACTGTCGAAGCGCTTGCCCGCGACCGGGAACGGCCGCTCGCCGGTGCGGCCACAGAGCAGCGCGAAGTCGCCGTCGTCGCTCGCCAGCGACTCGATGTGCTCGCGGATCTCGACGAGGGTCGGGCCCACCATTACGCACACCTCGCGCTGGCACGGACTCGCCGACGGGGCGGCGAGCAGTCGCTGGCGCTGTGTGTGCGTAGTCGCATGGTCACTCGATCGTGATCGTTCCGGTCATGCCCGCAGCCTCGTGGGGAATGCAGACGTAGCCGTGGGTCCCCGCCGTTTCGAACGTGTGGACGTAGTACTGACCCGACGCGACCGCCCCCTCCCCGTTCTCCCAGCCCGTTCGGGCCGCCTCTTCGGACGCAAAGTCGCCGGAGGCCCAGTAGGTGGCCCCCGACGGGAGGTCGCTCTCCAGCGCGGTCACGGTGTGGGGTTCGCCGCCGGCGTGGACCCATGCCACCGTGTCGCCGGCCGAGATTGTCCGGTCCGCCGGCTCGAAGGCGACGGCACTCATGTCGATCACGTGGTCGGCGTCGCCTGGCTCACCGTCGTAGACGTTCGGGCCGCCGGAGAGCGACGAATCGCCCCCGCCTGCCGTATCGGACTCGCCGGACCCTCCCGCGGTTCCCGCGAGACGGAGACCGAGCGGGAGTTCCTCGACGCTGTCGACGACGGCGAACTGGGCGTACTGAGCCGCGTCGGCGTAGGAATCGGCGGCCGCGCCGACGTCGCCACCCTCCGAGAGCGCCGAGACGTAGGCCTCGAGCTGGCGCTCGAAGGTCTCGTAGGCGTTGTGGTCGCTCTCTTCCAGCAGTTCGTGGACGCGGGCCTCCTCGAAGTGCGAGAAGGTGTCCTGCATCACCGTGGCGGCGGCGTCACCCTGCGATCCCCCGCCCGACGCGACGATAGCGTAGGCGGAGGCGAGGGCTTCAGCGCCGAACTTTTTCGCGACGGGATACACGTCCTCGCCGTCGCTCGCGGCGGTCCCGATGGCGCCGAGCTGATCCTCGAAGGCCTCGTAGATCTCGGCGTCGGCCGCCTCCATCGCCTCGTGGTAGCCGCCGGCACCCGCCTCGAAGTGCTCGAAGGTGGCCTGCGCGATGGCCTGGGCCCGCGCGTCGTCGCCGAGGGCGTCGAGGACGGCGGCGTCGAAGCCACGAGCGGCAACGTAGGCCGCCTCCGCACCGCTGACGGTCGCCGTCGTGCCCGCCGCCGTCGCGAACTCGAATAACGTGGACTGGACGCCCGCGTGGTGGGTCGCCACGGCCTCGTCGTCGCCACTCTCGTAGGCCTCGATCAGGCTCCCGAGGTGCTCTTCCTCGAAGCCGTGGTAGAGTTCCTCGCTCGTCGACTCGACGGTCTCGTGGAGGTCGAGTTCGTTGGCCTCGAAGCGCTCGAAGAGGTCCCGGGCGATCGTCGCGGCGGCCGCGCCCTCGTCGCGGCGGTAGCGCTCCCGGGCGTCCGCGAACCGCGCCCGGAAGAAGGCCCCCTCGAGCAGGGGCGCGTTCGCGCCGGCGAGGCTCTCGATCCCGGCGACGAGGTTTTCGTCGACGGTCTCGACCGCGGCGTCGATGCCGTCGGCGTCCTCGTTCTCGATGGCCGACTGGAGATCGGAGAGGCCGGCCTCGAACCCCTCGTAGGCCTCGCCGCTTGCCTCCTCCAGGGCCTCGTGGGCCCGCGCGCCCTCGAAGTGAGCGAAGACGTCGCTGACCATCGTCGCCGCTCGGTCGGTCTGACCCTCGGCCGCGAGGATGCGCGCGTCGTGGACCCGGGCGCGGTAGATGGTCAGCCCGGCGGCGTGGGCGTAGTCTGCGGACGGCCCGCCGAGCCGAGCGATAGCGCGAGCGTCCCAGCCACGTGCCTGGAGTGTCGCCAGGTGGCCCGCCCCCGCCCGGGCCTCCTCGTTCGCCAGCGCGTAGCTCCCGTTGAGGGCCGCCTGGTAGGCCGCCTCGGCGCTCGACCGGACGCCCTCGGCGTCCCCGGCGTCCGCCGCGGAGACGGCGCCCTCGACGTTGCCTTCGAAGGCCTCGTAGGCTTCGCTGCTGGCCGATTCGAGTGCGTCGTGGACGGCCGCCTCTTCGAAGCGGGCGAGGACGGTCTCGGCGACCGTTCCCGCCGCGTCGACGTGGTCGGTCGCCGCGAGCGCCGCGGCGTTCCGGACGGTGACGCCGAGGAGCTGGAGGTCGAGGACGTTCGCGGCGGCGTCCCCGACGAGCGACCGCTGGGCCGCCGCGAGCTGGTCGTCGGCGATGGTCGCCTCCTCGCGTGCCCGCCCCAGGTCGCCGGCTTCGAGGCCCGCCGCGCGGAGTTCGCCCAGCGCCTCCTCGAACTCCGCGTAGTTCGACTCGCTGGTGGACTCCAGCATCTCGTGGGCGCCGTACTCGCCGCCAGCCTCCTCGAAGCGCGCGAAGACGTCACCGGCGACGGCGGCACCGGCGGCCGACTCCCCGGCGACGCCGAGCGCCAGCGCGTCCCAGAGTCGTGCCCGCATGGCGTTCCACTCCGCCGCGACTGCCGTCTCGGCGCCAAGGCTCGTCGTCGTGGCCCCGCCGCTGGCGTTTGCAGCCGCCGGCGTCCCTGTCCCGGTGTCACCCGCAGTCCCGCTGTTGTCTGTCGTTTCCTGGCCGTCGCCCAGGAGGCCCGAACAGCCGGCCAGTCCGAGCCCCGTCACCAGTGCCGTTCCGCCCGTCAGTATCTCGCGTCGGCTTCGTCGCATCTGATTTTAGGCTAGCCTAAAACAACCATAAACCCGTCGATCTTTTGGCTGGCCTAAAACACCGCCGTCTGACGGGAGCGTCCACTCCGGCATCAAGGCACCGCCTCCCAGGGCGGAGATCGCGCCTGCGCTCACAGCGTCGCGAGCGTGACGGCGTTGAGGGCGACCACCAGGAGCGAGACGAGCGCGAATGCCTGGAGGACGGCCACCCCGTATCGGTCCGGCAGGGCGGCCCAGAGGACCACCACGAAGACGAGGGCGCTGAACTTCAGGAGGCCGATGCCCGGCGTCCCGTAGGCCGAGAGGAACGCCCGCGCGACGGCGTTGCCCTCGGGGATCCCGTTGGCGACGCCGACCATCGTCGTCAGAACGTCGAAGACGGAGGCGAGGACGACGACCGTCCAGAGGACCGCGTCCGACTCGGGGAGGGATCGCTCGACCCGGAGCGCCCAGCGACTGCCACTCGAGCCGGGGTCCTCTGGCATCGTCGGGCGTCGGTCCGCCGCGTCCAAGAGGATTCCGAACGCGACGGCCTCCCGAACCTTTAGGCGCGATCCCGCCCAGACGTCCCGTATGGCCTACACGACAGCCGCCAAGACCGACGCCGACTCCGTCATTCCCGAGGAGTACGGCGGCATGTGGTTCCTGAAGGGACCGCTGGACAGCGACGCAGTCGGCCTGACCGTCCTCGAACTCGAGCCCGACGCCAGGGGCAAGGAACACGACGAGCGCGAGACCGGCCAGGAGGAGATCTACTACGTCGTCGAGGGTGAGATCGACGTCGAACTCGACGACGGGACCGAGCGCCTGGGGCCCGACGAGGCGATCCGCCTCGACCCCGAGGAGACCCGCCAGCTGTTCAACCGCGGGGACGAGCCCGCGACGCTCGTTCTCGCCGGCGGGCCGCTGGACTGAGCGCGGTCAGTTCGCCTCGGCCACCGATGCCCGGTCATCGTCGGCGCCGGCCTCGCGACCCGTGAGCTGCCAGTGGACGCCGGCCGCGAGCAGCAGCCACATCCCGACCGTGGCCGGCAGGATCACGCGAAAGACCGGCCTGGCGACGCCGGCGACGAGATCCCCGAGCCACGGGCCGACGAGGCCCCCATCCGCGAGCAGCGAGAGCGTCGTCGGGGTGACCTGGACCATCGTCAGGACCGTGCCGGCGAGTACCAGCTGGCGCGTCCGCCCGCCCGGGAGCACGTACAGCAACGGGACGAGCGGGAACGCGGCGAGCGGAAAGTACAGCCCCTCGAGTGGCAGGACCAATAGCGTCCCGATCACGGTCGCCAGGATCGCCAGCCACCGGTCGGGGGTTGTCTCCAGCCGGTAGTACGTCGCCGCGACGAGCGGTGCGACGACGAGGACGCCGACGAGCGGGAGGAACTGCGGGTCGAGCCAGGGCAGCAGCGCCGCGAGCTGGCGCCGGACGGTCAGGAAGCCGTGGGACAGCGGCGCCGCGGCGAGCGCGCCGGTCTGGACTTCGCTCGGCACGACTGTCGTCAGGTACGTCACCGTCGCGTCGGGCCCGAAGGCGAGAACGCCGATGGCGAGCAGGCCGAGGCCGGTCGCGATCGCCGCGGCGACGGCCCGCCAGGCGCGACGGCGGAGGAGGTACGCCCCGAACGCCGCGGGAAAGAGCTTGACCGTCGCGGCGGCGGCCAGGGCCGCGCCGGCGAGCCCCGATCGCTCCCGTTCGAGCGCGAGGAAGCCGGCGGCCACGGCACAGCCAAGGACCACGTTCAACTGGCCGTTGACCAGCGTCGGCGTGGCGTGGACCGAGACGAGCGTGAACGCCGCGATCAGGGCCCGATCGGCGCGGAGCAGGTCGATCCCGGCCCGGTCCACGGCAGCCACGAGGAGCCACGCGAGGGCGACGCCGGCCGCCACCGTCACCGCGGTCTGGATCGCGAACGCCAGCAGGGCGTCGCCGAGGAGCCCGTAGGGGAGGACGG
>Ga0207770_100026_pt1 | contig 162774 bp, 150 predicted proteins | sample A23E2SouthBayCA_FD_187729 | JGI IMG/M metagenome (GOLD analysis project Ga0207770, IMG submission 187729) | Aerobic enrichment media microbial communities from Eden Landing Ponds, California, USA - A23 E2 (SPAdes) | ecosystem: Environmental > Aquatic > Marine > Unclassified | place: Emeryville...
ACACGATCGTCTCTCACAAAACTCCAGCATCGTAATAATATTCACCGGTGGTGCTATCACCAATCAGAGGTTGAACTAATCGAGTCTTAGTGGATAGGATGGCGCAGTGTCCGGTTTCCTGACAGTGTGTATTCGCTGCCATATGGCAGTCGTGAGCATTCAGGTACCGGAAGCAGGACCGTTGGTTACCTGCTGTCGGAGGGAAGCAATCGATTCATAGGACCACTTCCCACCCAGCGACGCGAACAAATGTGGATACACTGGCCAGTACAAAGGGTTTGCCAGCGCGGATAATAAAAAATACTTCCTGGCTTCCTTGTAGCGGTCGGCTCTAACTGCAGACCGTGCCAGCGAGCGGCGCATTGTGGCTTTGAACATCCGCTCGTAGTAAATTCCGTACTCCGCCGCAACCCAGTCGTGCTTCGAGATGAGCATTGGATACGCCACATCTCGCTTCTGTTCATATTTTTTTGTAATGCTGTCAGGGAGTCCAGTCTGACGGTACGTCAGCGTCTCCCGAACTGGCCGGAAGTGTGTGTGCTGTGCAAGGCGGAAGAACCACTCACGATCTTGCCAGGCAGGCAACCTCTCGTCGGGTAATCCTGCAGTTTCTATGACTGTTGTGTCGACCATAACCGAGGAAAACTGACCAAAGTTCGTGCCGGTCAGGAGATCCTTCATTACGTCGCCCGATGCAATTGGTGTCGACACTGTTGTGCCCTCCGGCCCGTCCTTCCGAACGCCGGTGTACACAACACCGGTCTCCGAGTCAGACTCCTGAAATGCTTGAACCTGCTTTGTGATCTTCGTCTCGTCCCACTGGTCGTCATCGTCCAAAAATGCGACATATCGGCCGTCAGCCGCTCTAATTCCCGTATTTCTAGCAGCGTTCGCTCCTTGGTTCTCGTCATGGCGAAGGATACGAAACGAGTTTTCCACCGTCGGATCGAATGAGTCCAGCGTTTCCCTAACAGGGGTCGGAGATGCGTCATCGACGACGAACAACTCAATGTCGTCATACGTCTGCTCTAGAACACTCTGGATGGCGCTCGATAACCTTTCGTTCCGGCCGTACGTCGGTATGATTGCGCTCACGAGCGGTGTTGTCGCTTCGTCAGTGTCCACGGACTCATTCATGTGGCTTCAGTACCGGCGGTCGAGACCGACGGTGTTCACTATTCGGCACCTACTATTGCCGTCAAACGGGAAGACATTGTTTGGAGATCTCGCTAGTACCGGCCGATAAATCTCACCTGCTGGAGAAGCACCCCCGGAATCAAAAAAAGGTCCTAACCGAATATTACGCACACGCCTGAAAGCGATACCGATACTGGAGTTGACGAGGCCGTTAGATGTGTTCCGTCTGATGAAGAATGCTACTCCCATCATCGGATGTAAAATGGGGTTAAGAAGGGAATAACAATGCTGTCAATCACGGCATATGCGAGTATGCTTACTAGGACCGTATCAAGTGATGTGCTCTCCGCTGGTACATAACTTGGTCTACACGTGCAAAAACAATGACTGATGACTCAGGGTTGGCGTCGCAGATCGGCCGACGGAAACTCCTTGCCCTCCTTGGATCAGCTGCGGTCACTGGCGGTGTCGTCCATGAAGTGTTTGGGAGTCGGTTTACTGGGCCCAGTGAGGAGCCGCTGGTCAGCGTGGAGGGGACGCCGGAGACAAAACCAGATGGAGAAAATGCGCCAGAACCGAATGGGGAAAACATCAGGGATCACGGTGCGAAACCGAATCCGACTGATCCGGGCATTGAGGCCGCAGAGCGGAATCTGAATGCCCTCCAAGCTGCTGCTCAAGCGGCTGGTGCTCACGGGTCGATCTACGTTCCAGAGGGAACGTACTATATTGGCCGTAGAGGAGCGCAGTACGAACCATTCAATCGGATCGGTGCCGACGGGGATATGCCACCCGGCATCTCAATTTATGGGGCCGGCCCACAAGCCTCGGAACTCGCTATTACCGAACGACTTCAGGCCGGGTCGCACCCGGTTCAAACGGCCTTCCGTTATATGGATGATGTGAACCACGGGACGGTCGTTATTAGGGATATACAGCTCAACGGGAACTATGAGAATCTCCCAAATCTTCGCGATTCCGGGGGCGGATCCAGGTGTATAAAAGTCGGTGGCAACGGGGACCTCCACATATCGAACACCCACATCCGCGGCTGGTATCAAGAGGCTATCCTTGGCCGTGATGTGCTACGGACTGTCAATCGGTGTACCTTTGAGGACAATGCCATTGCCGATCACAATTATTCCGGTGGCAGACACATCGGTCACCACATCACCACGCACGCGAGCAATGGTAATCCACTCAAAGTGACAAACTCCCGTTTCATCGACTGTTCCGGGAGCGCAATAGATGTCCGGTTTAATGCCGGCGAGATTTCTGTCAGAAACTGCTATGTGACTGGCACTGGTGCGAATTTTTGTAAGCTGAGTGCCGCATCTCTACTGGATGTCCGCCGTGTCTACCACCGCGCAAACACGCCCTCGCTTGAGGCCAAGCTTGATGATACCCCCGGACATGAATTTGATGGCCGACAGTTCATTCAGCGTATATCCGCCAGAGCGGACACTCCACCGACGGTACGTCTTAATGATGTCATTACAACAAATATGACAGACTATGCGCTCCAGTGTCGGATTGACGAGATGACCATCGAGGGAGATATGATAGCAATCGCTAAAACGAACATGCGGGAGGACAATGAGGTTATTAGAGACCGGGGCCCTGGATTGTTCTCGGATATCGATATCGACCGGCTCTCAGTCCATGAGTGTAATGGCATGGTGTTCGACCTGAACTCATCAAGTGGCACTATCCGGACATTGGCGCGGAACAATAATCAGGGAGGACTCGGCAACACAGCTGATCTCACGGTCGAAACGGATGCAAAGGGACAAGAGCCGTTCAAGCCATCAGTGCCGTCGCCATCGGCTGTCGGAATCAACACTGCGTCACACTCAGTTGTCTGGAGGTGAATTAGTGTGACCGGACACAGACTCACCGCCAGTCACCGAACAGATACCGTCCATAATTATCAGACAACACGATCATGAATGGGTCAGACACCGGGATCAAAGGCTTGACGCTCGCATCACCAAAATCGGACACGGAGCCTCGGCTCCGCCGATTTCTGCTGATTTATGTCATCGTACTCATATTGCTTTCGCTGGCGATGTGGTGGGTCGGATTCACGACGTTCAGTGTCTACTATGTCCTCGCCTTCCTGTGGTTTCTGGTCCTGAGCGTAATCTTGATTTCACCGGAGGCCGATATGAAATGGACCCACGGTCTTCGATGGGCCAAGTGGATCGGTTGGGTACTGCTCGTGTATGTACTCTTTAGACGTGTAATGCCCATTCTGGGATGATTCAACCCCTTTTCTATAGGGGAGAATCGGCTCGAAATCCAAAATAAACAGCTGGCTCAAGACGTACATATTTTTATTTGTTATTGTCTATCTTCTAATCCGTACATCGAAGAAAGTCCCAGTACCGGATGCATACTTAATGAGACCCATTGCCAGTTAGCATTCATGTACGATGCGGTCGTAAGCGCGATGAACCACCCAGACCCCTTTAATCCCTACATGGGGTTGTTCAACTTCCGTTCCATCAAGGCGCTCAGTACGACAGACGCCAGTCTGGATGTCGTTACTCCTCGTCCGAGAGCGCCCCCGGTGGGCCCCTATTCAGAGTTCAGTGATATACCGAGTCGACATGATTACAGTTCTCACGAGGTCCATTATCCTAGATTCCTCTACTTATTACCACAGAAGATATTTAAATACACGCTGTCATCTCGTTCGTTTTCGGAAATGCTTCCGAAATATATTTCAACGAACTTTGAGACACCAGATATCTGCCATGCTGGCCACATTCATTACGATGGTTACGGGTTGGTTCCGTATTGTAGGACAAACGACATCCCACTAACAGTCATGGGGCGTGGGAAGATTTTGAATAATTTCTATGACCTCTCACAATTAAGTCGGAAGAAGATCAGAGAGACTCTCAATTACGCGGATGGCATCTTTTGTGTGAGTGAATCACTTGCACGTATCGCTAACAATATCACGGAAGCTCCGAAAGCGACTGTACTCCCCAATGGGGCGAATCCATCGCGGTATCCAACGGATAACGAGGCAGCGATTCGGCGGGAACTGGGAATCGATCAAGAGACTACGCTCATCATGTTCTGTGGCGGGTATACGGAACGGAAAGGGATCAATGAAATTTGTGACGCTCTGGATGGCATTCGTAACGACGACGTAGCCTTCGTTTTCGTCGGTCATTACGGTGATCTTCGGACAGACCTCATCGGCGAACTCAAAGCTAGTCACCACGAGAATTATCGGGTCCTCTGGGAAGTCCCGCCACTGGGTCTCCGCCGTTGGTTCGCTGCCGCCGATATTTTCATGCTCCCAAGCCACGCAGAAGGCCGACCGAACACGATATACGAGTCGATGGCCAGCGAAACCGCGGTAGTAGCCTCTGCTGTGTCCGGTATCCCAGAACAGGTTGTGGACGGAGAAACAGGTCTCTTGATCCCGGAGAAAGACTCCAACGCACTTACTACTGCTCTGAACAGCCTCATTGACGATTCAAAGGAGCGAGAACGAATGGGGACAAACGGTAAGCAGCGGTTGATATCGAAGGGCTGGACGTGGGAGGCGCACGGTCAACGACTTGCGACTCTCCACGAATCAATCATCAATGACGGCCAGCTTCCCGCGTCCGAAGTCCTGGGCTAGTACATAACAGGTAGTGCTGTTAAGATGTGAAGACGTGCTCTTCTAAGAACTGCTCGTACGCATCAAACACGGGTTTCGGCGAGAAGTCGTCGGCGCGGGACCGCAACCGATCAGAGTCGGGCGGGTCAGCGAGCGTGTCACAGACTGCGTTGGCTAACCCATCAATATCGTCCATTGGGACAAGTGTGCCGTGCTCTCCATCGGAGAGAATTTCTCTGGGGCCGCTTGGACAGTCCGTCGACACGACTGGGCATCCAACCGCCAAACACTCGATCAGGACCGTTGGTAGCCCTTCATACCGGGACGAGAGGAGAAAGACATCTGACTTTCTCATATATCGATACGGGTTATCGACGAATCCGGGAAGAGACACGGTGTCTGACAACCCCAGTCGCTCAACTGTCGTCTGAACTTGCTCTCGGCACGGTCCTTTTCCCGCGATGATTGCACGTGCGTCGGGGTTCTTGTTGACAATCTTCTCGAACGCACGGACCCATCCATCCAGATTCTTTTGCCGTGCGTGTCGCCCAACAAATAGGACGACATCTCGATCGTCGCCTTCTACCCACTCGTGTTCGACTGGTTGGCTGGCCCGCTCACGAATCTGTTCGACATCCACAGGGTTGTATAGGACTGAAATATCCGATCGTTCGACTGGTGTTCTGTCAGTGAGGCTGTCCGCGACGCCTTCAGAAACACTGACTATTTGATCCGAAGCGGGGTAAAGCCGGGGAACGATTCGTCTGACAATCTGGTCTTTCGGTGTCGCCTCGACTTCGTGTCCGAACGCAGAGTGTTGCGTCGGAATCACAGCAGTATCGGTGTTGAGGAACCGATTGATAGCGAGTGAGACAATGCTCGGGTGTTCGAGATGTGGAAATAACGCTGCCGGCTTGCGTTTATTCAAATATGTAGCCAGAAACGGCAGGTGTGCGGCCACCCCGACCACTGGCGTCGTCGATGGTGGGAGCTCGACGATAGACACCTGTTCTGATAACTCTGATCGGAGTTCACCGCTTGCCCGTGACAATAGAAGATCAATGTCGTATCCTCGGGTGGCCAGTCCGTTCGCAATTGTGATTGCGACCTGCTCTGCACCGCCGACGGAGAGGTCTGGAATGAAGAATGCCAGCAGCGGTCTGTCGCCATCTGTCGCAGTTGAAGTGTCTTGTTCGGGGACTGTCGAGACAGCAGAACCAGTACCGTCTGAAAGCGTCGACTCGTCCATTATCGTGTTGAACCCGTCAGATAGCCTTTGTTAATCACTGGGTTCCAGAGTTGAATACTAAAAAAATATCTTCAGTTCACGGATATTGTTTCGGTCAGTTTCCGCCGCAAGGAGATTGCCACCCTGTGGCTCCACTCCTCTCCTGTGCAAGCGAGCAGATAGGGATGGACAGGACGATTGAACGAGTTGGCACGAAAGGCCAGTAAGAGATGCTTACGGGATTCATCGTACCGTCCAGCATATATTGTGACTGTACCAGCGAGTGTCGCATGGACGCGAGGAAACATTATAAGATATGGGCCGACAATGTCAGCCACTGGTAACGTTAACCCAGATATGCGTACGGCGATACGCGTTCTCGGGGCGGGGATTCGACTCAACAGGTGCTTCGCCCCGGTAGAGAAGGTAAGAAACTCGAATACCATCACCGACCAGCGTGGGTGACATTTCATGAGGCCGCTCAAGAGTTTCACCGGCCACAACGCGGCTCCTGAACCGGTCAATCCGCGCGGTAGCTAGGACATTGCCGTTCTTGATTCTCTGAGCGACGACTACAACTGTGTAATTTAGATCTTGTCCTTCATGATTACCAATGGTGACTTGAACGGTCCGGGAACTACCGAGTGCAATTTGTGACGGATACTCAGACGCAGTGGACTCCCCGTTGTTGGATTCAGTTACCAGCGCAAATTCGGTAAACTGTTCACCCCGTTCAGTCGATATGGCCGCGTAACCGATCCCAGTACCGGAGAGAAGAAGCCCTAATACAAGCAAAATGTGTAGCATTGAAACACTCGCAGTCGGCGGTAGAGATGCTCGGCTCCTGGCAGTTGTCACCCACCGCAGGGGACTGAAACGCTCGTCTGATGGTACTCGCAGCCGTCGAATCGTTGCAGCAATCGTGAGGAGTACTGTCGTGACGCCGATAGAGAGTTGGTACGGCCCTGTAGTCCCACTAGACGAAACCAAGACTACACCCAGCCCCAATAGCGGGACTATACAAACACTGCTCCCGACCGCAAGGACAAATCGTTCGCCTGTGGAAATTCGCCTCTCCCAGTTGCCAAACGAGCCATCTGTCTGGGAGGAACCGCGCGGGAATAGAAGCGCAATCAGAGCGTATCCCGGCGCAATAAGCACCGCCCACAGCCCTAAAAGAACTCTTGCGGGTGACTGTCCAATGTACCCCTGGGTGGCGGCAAGCTGCCAGAGGCCGAGGAGTCCGACCAGCAGAAGATCGATCGGGAACGACTCCGTCTCGATGTTCGTATCTACATCAGTAGCCATTATCGCTTGGTGAGGGTGAAGTAACAAAATTAGACAGTTGCTACCTGTGCAGACAGCCGGGTAGTGTTAAGAATGGTCGTCGGTTATTTAGTCTACCAGTTTGCTCACTGGCTGACGAACAGACTGTCATCAGTCAATGAATTGCTACTGGAAAAGCAATTGTGCAGAACACGGCCGTCTAGTTGTACGTGATTGAGTCGTTATTCCTTTATCCATAGTCAAGCGAATCGTCGGAGACCAGTCAATTCAATTTCAAGAATTCAGACTCACTATTGAGGGGCGGTGCTTACTGCTCCAGTCACTCGCTGGGTGTCACTGCTTCTCTGGCGGGGAGTTCCGGAATCGTATCAAGAATCTGAACGGCGGCTGTCCCATCTCCAAAAGGCGTTTTCCAGTCCCCAGCCTTTCCACGCATTTGTGTCGCCGCCGCAACGATAGCGCTCGGCTCCCGACCGGCAACACAGTTCGCACCGACGAACGCCGTCTCGGGCCGTTCGGTCCCGTAGCGGAGCGTTACGCACGGCGTCCCGAGGATACTTGTTTCCTCCTGAACCCCGCCTGAATCGGTAAACACCACGTCCGCTGTACTCTCCAAACGGAGGAAATCAAAGAACCCCAGCGGCTCGACGAGTCGGATCCGGGCCGGGACCGCGATACCGAACTCTTCGAGGCGGTCCTCTGCCCGGGGGTGTATCGGGTAGATGACCTCCTGGTCCGCTTGAGCGCTCGCCCGAGAGACGCCGCTGAGAGTTCGCTCAAACGCGTCACGGTCATCAACCGTCTCTACACGGTGGGCGGTCAGGAGATCGAACTGCCCCTCAGTGAGGCCGAGTTCGCTCAGAATCCGACTTTCGCTCGCGGCTCTATCGTCGTAGGTCTGGACTGCATCCACAACCGTGTTCCCGGTAACGGTGATGCGGTCCTCCGGAATGCCCTCGTTCCGGAGTAGCGCCGCCGTCTCCTCAGTCGGTGGCAAGAGGTGGTCGGAGATGTGGTCGATGATGACCCGATTGGTTTCCTCGGGCATATCGTCGTCGAAGCTCCGAAGCCCGGCTTCAACGTGGGCCACATCGACGTCCATCTTGCTCCCCACGAGTGCGCCCGCGAGCGTCGAGTTCGTATCCCCCTGAACGAACACGACTGCCGGTTCGATGTCGTGGAGTTCCTCCTCGATGCCGGCGAGCATGGCTCCGGTCTGGGCCCCGTGATCATCGGAGCCGACCTCCAGATTCGCATCCGGCGGCGATAGCCCGAGCTGTCGAAAGAAGACCGCGTCCAGCGAGTCCGAGTAGTGCTGCCCGGTGTGGATTACGTGCGTGTCGACACCGCGCCGATGACACTCCTGGATTACCGGTGCTAGCTTGATTATCTCCGGACGCGTTCCGAGCACGAAGCTGACGTTGCTTCCTGTCATTGTGGTCCCCGGTTTCGCAGGTCAGGCGTCCGATACCAGTCGCGTCCAGTCGGTTCCATACCGGTTTCGTAAGCAACCAACAGAATTGTTATAAACTTCCTACGCCGTCGGTTCTGCGCGTCACTGCATCGTCTGTCGGGGATGTGCCTAGCTCAGATTGTCCGGACATCGAATCCATGATCGGTCCACCGCTCCGCGTCGATAACGTCGACCGGGTCGATCACGGTCCGTCCCGACATCTTCGAACCAATAGCTTCCGGGTCGAGGTCGCCGAACTCGTCGTGTGACGCCCCGAATATCACCGCATGAGCGCCGTCGACTGCCGTTTCGAGCGAGACGAGTTGCAGCCTCGAATCCGTCGCTCGCGGGTCGTGGATGGTAACCGAGCTCTCGCCCCACCCGCCGTCAACGGCCGTACGAGCCTCTGTCGTGATGTCTCCAAGCAGTTTCGCGACCTCTAGGCCGGGGCTGTTCCGAGTGTCGCTGACGTTCCCCTTGTACGTGATTCCGAGGACGGCCACAGTCTTGCCGTGTAGCGAGCCGACGGCGTCTTCAACCATTCTGACGACGTGTTCCGGCATCCGGTCGTTGACCTGACTCGCCACGTCGAGTAGTTCCGTCGCACCTGTCCCGTCGCTCAGGAAGTGCGGGTCGACGGGGAGACAGTGTCCGCCGACGCCGGGTCCCGGATTCAGGATGTCGACCCGCGGATGGTTGTTCGCGAGACTGATGGCAGACCGCACGTCGACGCCGTAGTTCTCGGCCAGTAGTGCAAGCGTGTTCGCGTACGCGATGCTGACGTTCCGCTTCGCGTTCTGTGCGAGTTTCACGAACTCGGCGGTCGTCGGGTCAGCGCTGACATGGATCTCCCCGCTGGTGAGCGACTCGTAGAGTGCCTTGATCGTTCTGACAGACGCCTCGTCGACGCCGCCGACGATGCGGTCGTTCGTGCGGAGTTCGCTGAGCGTGTTCCCCGGCATCACTGTTTCTGGCGTGTATCCTAACTCCACGTCGTCTCCGACGTCGAGCCCCTCTCGGGAAAGAATCGGGGCCAGGACTTCGGTGGTCGTTCCCGGCGGGACCGTCGACTCCAGAATTACGGTGTCGCCTGACCTGAGTACGCTCGCCACGTTCCGTCCGGCGTCTTTCACGTAGGTGAGGTCCGCTTCGCCGTTCATCTCGTCGTACGGCGTCGGCACACAGATTACGTGTACATCGGCTGGTTGCGGCTGGCGGCTCAGCGCCAAGTTCCCCTCCAGTGCGTCCTGCACGTACGATTCGAAATCCGGTTCGCTGACTGTCGGTTCGCCCTCGCTGAGACGTTCAAGCACGTCTTCATCGACGTCGAAGCCGATGACCTCGGTACCGTTGTTGGCGAAATGTGCCGCGGTCGCGAGCCCAATGTATCCGAGCCCGTGGACGCAGATAGTCACCTTTCCGAGGCCTCCCGTGGTTCCCCGGATGATTCACGGCGCTGTCCTCGTTCCAGACAGTCCGGTTTGAGTTCGTGTCCCATTGGTCTACGAATGAGATACGGTACTCTTTGTTATGCAGAAGTTGTGTACGGTCGGCGGCCACAGGCACCGGGTAAACACTGCCTGACAGACAGTGAGGCACAGGGTAATAGCTGGCCTGCCGTCGCGTCGCCGGCTACTGCCGGTACAGTTCCAGAGAGTGGAGAATGATTCCGGTGAAGGAGGCAAGGATGCCGGTGATGGTGAAGGTAGTGCTCGCCAGCGCGTGCCCGAGTGGGAAGGTCCCACTCTGGAAATAATTGAACATTGTGAGGTACGTGAACACGAATCCAGCGAGAACGAGGCAGACACCGGGGACGCCGAGCAACATAATCGGGTGTTCTCGCTCGACTGTCCGGATGATGTTCCCGACGAGCGTGAGTCCGTGCTCGACCGGACCGAGGTTGTTGGACGCCTCCACGTCGTAATCTATTGTCGTCGGCACCTCCGCTATCTGGTAGCCGTTCGAGTGAGCGTGATACAGGATATTCGTGCTCGCGTCCATCCGGTCGCCGATCGAACTGTCCGAAGCCAGCGAGCTTATCGCCGTCTGGCTGTACGCCCGGAAGCCGCTCTGCGTATCACGTATTCGATTGGTCGGCGTGAGGATTCCGAGGCTGAGGTTGGTCATGACATTGACCGTGAACAGCCCGAACCGCCTATACAGCGGCATCTCGGTCTCGGTGGATTCACCGAACCGGTTCCCGATGACAATCTCCGCCTCCGATTCCCGCTGCCGTTCGACCAACTCTGGGATGTCGCTCGGGTCGTGTTGACCGTCGGCATCGAGGACGACCAGATGGTCGGTGGCGTTCCGGTCCGCCTGTTCGAAGATGCTCTTGAGCGCACCTCCGTACCCGACGTTGCGCTCATGTTCGTACACCGTTGCGCCGGCTGCCTCTGCGACTTCGACGGTTTGGTCAGTGCTCCCGTCATCGACTACCAGAACGGTGTCAGCGTACTCTCTGGCCGATTCAACCACGGTCCCGATTGTCCCCGCTTCGTTGTACGCCGGAATTCCGACCATGACGGTCGGCTCCGGGTCGGTGACCGGTTCGATGCGGGCATCGATAGTGAACGTCTCGGCACTGTTCAGCGCCTCACGGCTCGCCGGGAGACTGACCGACCCATCCCCCTCGCCGTGGTACACGAGGCCCGGATATCCCGCTTGCCTAGCGTACCGCCGCAGTCGCTCGCGGGGGGTATCAGTTTGGGGTTGACTCCCGGACGGGTCGACCACCTCCGCATCGAGCCAGCGGGCAAAAGTGAGCGCCTGCGGGTCAGCGTCGACGGCCGCCGTGACGATTACCTGATGTGCCCGTGAGTGTATGCGGAGGATTTCGGCCGCTATCCACTCGGCGTTTGACTCGGTTGCGACCAGTCCCACCGCTGGCAAGTTCTTCGAAACCTCGCGAATACCGTCACTCGCGGGCGGTTGCTGGATTCTGTCAGACATTTCAGCCCAACTCTCGAACCGCACTCGGCAGCGGTCGCTCAGTGTGGTCGTCCACGAGCTCCGGTACGCGTATTGGCATCATTGTGTCGGGTAGTGGACTCCGTTGTGCTCCGCTGTGTACGAGTTGACATATTGTTATTCCCAGCTTTCGGCTGGCAGCGTTATTCTGCGCCATCCGCAGTGAGCAGATAACAAACAGTAGTACTACTCAGAGCAAGCCGGCATATCCCTGCGGTAGCCACAGCCCAACTCAGACTGGTGTACAGCCTGTGAGACACATTTTCCGGTCGCAGAAGACGGCCGTATGCGTACGAATAACTTAAACCGTGAGAACCGCGTCTCCGAACGACATGTCTACAGATACCTTCAGCGGCCGTCGGGTACTGGTCACCGGAGGTGGTGGCTTCATCGGGAGCCATCTGGCGTCGGCACTGGCTGTGGACAACCATGTGCGAGTCCTCGACAACTTCTCGACAGGGCGGCGGGCGAACCTCCCCGATGACGTGACCGTTATCGAGGGTGACGTTCGGGACAGGGAGACGCTCGATGCGGCGATAGAGGGCGTCGACGTCGTGTTTCACGAGGCGGCGATGGTCAGCGTCCCAGAGTCAATCGAGCAACCGGTCGACTGCCACAAACTGAACGGCACGGCGACCGTCAACGTGTTCGACTGCGCTCGGCGGCAGGACACGCGGGTGGTGTTCGCGTCCAGCGCCGCCGTGTACGGCGCCCCTGACGACGTTCCCATTGGAGAAGACGCGCCAACCGAACCAAATAGTCCGTACGGCTTCGAAAAATACCTAGGGGAGCAGTACGCGCGGTTTTACACCGAGGAGTACGGGCTACCGACGGTTCCGCTACGGTATTTCAACGTCTACGGTCCACGCGGGCTTGACGGAGAGTACGCCGGTGTCATTGGCACATTCGTCCGTCAGGCCCAGGCCGGTGAGCCGCTCACGGTCGAGGGCGATGGGACACAGACGAGGGACTTCGTCCACGTCGACGACGTTGTGCGTGCGAACCTGCTCGCAGCTACGACGGACGCCATCGGCCGGCCGTTCAACGTCGGGACCGGACGGAGCATTAGCATAAACGAACTCGCCGAAACGGTCCGAGACGTCGTCGGTACGGACATCGCGGTCGAGCACGTCCCCGGTCGCGCGAACGACATCCAACAGAGCGAAGCAGACCTCGGTGACGCACGCGAACTGCTCGGGTACGAACCGTCCCTGCCCCTCCGGAAGGGCCTCGAAGTGACGCTCGACGCCGAACACACGTGAGTCACTTTTCGACGATCACACCTGTATCGCAAGGACGCTGCGAGAAACCCCATACGCCGACCTCCTCGAGTGCAATGTCTTGTTAGGAGTTTACTTACGAGAGCTGTTCGAGGAGGCGATTCTCAGCGGTGGAATAGCATCCAGCTAACGGCTTATAAGACGGTCTTTACCACGTTCGCACATCGAAACCATTCCTTCGGCCGGAGGGGACACACTCACTGCAGACCGGAAAAACCTAATCGATTAGCCGGATATTGGCTCGTTTCAGAGGAAAACTCATCCGAGAAGCTACATCCTACCAATTTCGAATCACAGTAACCCTGCTGCCGAGTGCCTGTCCGCGTTTTTGGCCGTCTATCTATGAAATATAGACGCAAGTACCGGATGGAAACTAGTATCCGTTCCACGACCACACCTGTATATGAATTCTAACTATTTATTGGAACCATCGAACACTGTTATCCACAGTCTTGCCTGCGACTACCCGACGTAGAACGTTCGATATCAACAGGTGTGGTGCGGAAAACAGTGGAACCCACGACTGAGCCAGACTTTTACTGGTCTGGTCGGAAGCAGTCGTATGATTCGCAACCGAGCCGAGGTCGTTGGTAATCGTGTCCACGAGGTCGCACTCGATTGTATCGAGGCTGCCGTGGACGCGGCCGCGCCTGAGGCCGCCACCAAGTCAGCCATCGGCCGCGAAGACCAGACGCTGACGGTCGGCGGGACGACATACGACCTTGACGAGTACGGCGAGGTCGTCATCGTCGGCGGCGGGAAAGCCGCAGGCGGTGTGACACGGGCGCTTGAATCTATTCTCGGGGACACACTCAGCGGTGGCCACGTGGTCGTCAAGCAGACTATTGACACCGAAACCGTCCGGAGTTCTGTCGGAGATCACCCGTTACCGTCGGACCGGAACGTTGTGGCGACGGCCGATATTCTCGAAACCGTTGACGAGGCCGATGCGGAGACGCTCATCCTGTTTGTTCTGACCGGCGGAGCCAGCGCGCTTCTATCGGCTCCGGCCGGGGACCTGACACTGGAGGATCTCCAGACAACGACCGACAGGCTCCTCAGTGGCGGCGTCCCGATTGCGGAGATCAACGCGGTTCGGAAACACCTCTCAGACCTGAAAGGTGGGCAGATAGCACGGCGCGCGGCTCCCGCCACTGTCGCTGGGTTACTAATCAGCGACGTTGTCGGAAACGACCTCTCAACCATCGGTAGCGGTCCCTCAGTTCCGGACGAAACCACGTACGAGGACGCCCGTGACGTGTTCGAACGATACGACCTCACGCCACCGCCGGCCGTTTGCAATTATCTCGAATCCGGGCGAGATGGCCGAGTATCGGAGACGCCGTTTCCCGATGACACAGATTTTGACCGGGTGACGAACCATCTCATCGGGGACAACGCAACCGCACTTGACGCCGCCGCGGCCGTCGCACGGGAGGCGGGGTACGAACCACTCGTGCTCACGTCTCGCCTGCGCGGCGAAGCCCGCGAAGTGGCGAAACCGCTCGTCGCAATTGCCGAAGAGGCAACAGCGACGGGAACACCGGTCGAACCGCCGGCCGTTCTCCTTGCCGGTGGCGAGACGACCGTCACCGTAACAGGGGACGGCGGACAGGGAGGTCCGAATCAGGAATTTGTTCTCTCCGGTGCACTGGCCCACGACGGCGACGCGGTCATCGCGGCCGTCGACACTGACGGCGAAGACGGAAGCTCCGATGTGGCCGGTGCTATCGCGGATGGGGCCGCCATTAGCGACCGCGAACGGGCCCGCGAGGCGTTGCTTGCAAACGATGTCGGCTCGTACCTCTCAGAAATCGAGGCAACAATTGAAACCGGACCAACCGGGACAAACGTCAACGACGTGATCGTGCTCGCTATTCCGGGCGCAAGCGAGTAACGGAGGCCCCGGTACACGGTGGTTGCTTTCGAGTGGGACTACCGAACTGCTGAGTGACGATAGGGGTGGCAGCCGCAGTTTGGACCGTGGGTCACGTTTATCAATAGACGGACTGATATGCCGCGTATGAACGCATCAGATCAACAGATCGCGGCGGACGCACTCTCGGTCCCGGAAGAGACGATCGTCGACGCCTGCGACGATCCACCGCTCCCCGAATTCGGTATCATCGAACAGAACTGGGAGACAGACCCGATAACGCCAGCCCATGTCGCAACACACGCAGCCCGAGCGGCCGAATCCCTGTCCTTTGCGGACGTGCCTGACGGCGGTGAAGTCGCGCTGGGTGTCGGCAGTCGCGGTATCGCGAATCTGCCTACTATTGTCGCTGGTGTCGTCGACGCAGTTTCCGACGCCGGCTACGAGCCATTCGTCTTCCCGGCGATGGGAAGCCACGGTGGCGCGACCGGCGAGGGGCAACGAACAATGTTGAACGAACTGGGCGTGACCGAGTCGACCATCGGCTGTGAAATCCGGTCGAGTATGGACGTGGTCGAGGTCGGACGAACACCGGACCGTGACGTGCCTGTCGTCGCTGATGATAACGCTGTGGCGGCTGATGCAATCATCCCAATCAACCGCGTCAAGCCGCACACGGACTTCGACGGCCCCGTCGAAAGCGGGCTCTCGAAAATGCTCGTCATCGGCATGGGCAAGCAGCGCGGCGCACAGATTGCCCACAAGTGGGCCGTCGACTGGTCGTTTCGCCAGATGATTCCAGAGATTACTGGCCGGCTGCTCGAAGAGTTGCCCATCGTCGGCGGCGTCGCAATCGTCGAGGACCAGCACGACGAGACAACGCTGATAGAGGGCGTGCCGCCGAGTGGCTTCCTCGACCGCGAAGAAGAACTGTTAGAGACCGCCTACGAACTGATGCCGACGCTCCCGTTCGAAGAACTGGATCTCGTGGTGTTCGACCGTCAGGGGAAAGAAATCAGCGGTCAGGGACTCGATACAAACGTCATTGGCCGCCGACCGTTCTCGATAAACGAGCCGGCCCCAGAGACACCGGATATCAAACGCATCTTCACACGCGGGCTGACAGAGAAGACCCACGGCAACGCGATGGGCATCGGCTCAGCTGATATCATCCATGCTGATATTATTGCGGAACTTGACGCGGAAACGTCGCTGATCAATGCCCTTACTGCAAGCACGATCCGTGGCGTGAAACTGCCGCCGGTGGTCGAAACCGACCGCGCCGGCATCGTCGCTGCGCTGTCGACGATAGGGGTCGTCGACACCGACACCGTTCGAGTCCTCCGTGCAGCCGACACGATGCATCTCCACCAGCTCTACGCATCGCCGGCGCTGGTCGAGGCCGCACGCGACCGTGACGACCTTCGTGTGGTCGAAGACCCGTCACCGATTGAGTTCGATAACGGACAGCTCGTCGCGCCGTCGCTTCGCGAGTAGCTGCCGGTAGCGGACCTGTGGACTTGCACTGCAGAGCATGAACAGGACAAGCAATGGTACATAAAGGTCGTCAGAGCACGGATGCGCGACCTCAGATCCCGGGATCCAATCCGACGTACGCCCCCGACATACAGATGGATATAAGCACGGTATAAATAACGGGCGTACACGCGTTAGGTGCAATGTTTCCTGCCTGCACGCAAATAACAAGCCGCAGCGGTCGCTTACGTCGCCAACAGCTCGATCGGATGGCGCGGCTGCCGCTCCAGTAGCGCGTCGATCTGCTCCAGACAGGAGGTCCCACTGGCGACGACGGGCCGATCCTGTACGCCGTCGTCTTCCAACTGGGTCCGGAGCCGGTCGCCAACGTCCATGCTCAGTTCGTAGTAATCGGACTTGTACCCGAAGCTCCCGGCCATGCCACAGCACTCCACGTCGGATGTAACAACGTCGTAGCCACATTCTTCGAGGACAGCGACGGTATGAGCTTCAAGACCGAGTGTTCGCTGCTGGCAGTGGCTGTGATACGCGATTTCCGCGCCGGTGACGGTCGAGAGTGAATCGACGGATGCACCGTTGTCGAGTAATCCGAAGACGTATTCGAACACCTCGTAGCTGTTCGCCGCGATGTCAGTGAAAGACGACTCATCAAGGAGTCGCTCGTATTCGCGGGTGAACATCGCGTGGTCGCTCGGCTCGATAACGACCACGTCGCGGCCGTCTGCGATATGTGGTTCGAGGGCCTCTGTGACCCGCTCAGCGTGGTCTGTCGCCGTCGCAACCATACCCTGTGATAGCGGCGCGCGGCCGCTGGACGGAGCCGGCGGCACTACCACGTCGACACCCAGCGACTCAAGCACCCTTACCGCGGCTTTGCCCCGCTCTACCTGCACGTGATTGGTGTACAGGTCCGGATACAGCACCGCCCGGCGCTCGGGATTTGTGACCTGTGAGTCACGGTCGCCAGCCCAGTCGACGAGCGTCTCCCGTTCGAACGCTGGAAGGTCTCGGCGCGGGTCGATGCCCAGAACTCGGGACATCGTTTGCCGAGCGAGTGTCGTGTCCGCCAGCCAGTTCGACACCGGCGCGGTGGCGCTGCCCAGTTTCGCCACGGTCTCGAAGTTACCGAAGAAGCGCTTCTGCAGTGGTGCGCCGTCGTCCTCTTCGTCAGGAGTGAGGCCGTCGACGAGCCACTCTCCAGGAGCCTCTTTGTCGCGATTGATGCGGTCCCGGACGACAGTGTTGATCCAGGGAATATCGATACCGACGGGACAGGCATTCACACAGCGCGTACACCCAGTACAGAGGTCGTTGAACTCCTCGGCCACGTCCAGCCCTTCGATACCGGCCTCCCAGCCCGTCGCAATGCCACCCGAATACGTCTCCCCGCCGAAGGCGTGGCCGCCGACGCTCTGAAAGTTCGCACACGAGTTCGAACAGGCGGAACATCGGATGCAGTACAGCGTCTCCCGAAGCTGCTCGTCATCTCGCATCTCCAGTCGGCCGTTGTCAATCAACACAAGATGGAAATCGCGGTCGGAATCGAATTCCGACAGCGGTGTTTCGTTGTCGGTGAAATCGACGACCGGCGTGTCAACCGGAGGGGTCAGCAACGAGACGTACGATGTAATGTCCTGCCCGGTGCCCGACCGACCGATGAGTTCGATGAACGGGTGGAGGTCTGCAACTGTCGGAATGACTTTTTCGACGCCAGCGACGGCGACGTGTGTGTCCGTCGCAGCCACCGTTTTGCGAGCGTTGCCCTCACTAGTGACCAGCGCCATCGTCCCGGTATCGGCCGCGATGAAGTTCGCGCCGGTGATCCCGACTTCTGCGTCGATGATCTGCTCACCCAGTTTCTCGCGGGCGAAGTGGGTCAGTTCCGCCGCTGTCTCTAGAGGCTCGTCGGGGTCGAATTGTTCGTTGAACAGCTCCGCGATGCTCTCGCGTGACTTGTGAATGGCCGGGGCGACGATATGAGAGGGGGCTTCGTCGGCGATCTGCAACACCCACTCGCCCAGATCCGTTTCCACTACGTCCACGCCATCTGCTTCGAGCGCTTCGTTGACCTCGATCTCCTCGCTGGTCATCGACTTACTCTTGACGACCCGGTCAGCCGCGCGCTCGTGGGCCACATCGCGGATGTACTCGTTCGCGTCAGCGGCGTCGTCGGCGATGTACACCGTCCCGCCGTTGGCTTCGACAGTCTCCGTTAGCTGGTCGAGAAGTTCCGGTAGCTCCTCGATGGCGTCCTCCTTGATACCCCGGGCCGCTCGCTTGAGGTCCTCGTAGTCCTCTAGATCTCCGACAGAGTCGTAGCGTCCCGTATTAAATCCCTGCGTGTTCTCCGCGATTGCCGCACCTTCGGTCCGCATCAGTTCGCGGATTTCATCGGCAGTCGCCATTGTCAGTCCTCCCCCTCGACGACGATGACGTGGACCTCTTTGGGACCGTGTGCGCCCTTGACCAGCGCGCCCATGTCGGCCGTTGCACTCGGCCCTGTTGCAATAATCGCACTCCCGTTAGTTTCGGTAAACCGCTCGTCCAGTTCTGCCACTGCTGCGTCCATATCGGGCTGGATGTCTTCCTCGTAAAGAATGGCGACGTGGCGCTCGACAAATAGGCTCACGAGTTCACTAGCCTGTTCAGTCATCGAGAGGACGAGTGAGCCGTAATCGCCGACACCGAGTTCAGCCCCCGTTACGCCGGTGGTCGCCTCGCGGAGCGCGGCCGGCGTCGGGTCGACGGTGATCGGCGTCTCCACGAGCGAAAACGTCCCGTCCCCAACCGTCTCGTCGAGCGCGACCCCGACTGCAGGCTCCGTGACTGCTTCCGTAACAGCGGCTTCGAGTTCAGACTCAGATGTGCTAGAAACTGTCACACCCAGTGCTTCGAGAGCACCCTCGAACGACGCGCGTTTGCTTTCCATCTATACGCGAACTGAAAACCTACATCATCATTTAGTTTTTGTCTGAAACGGGTGACTCATCAGGTGGCCTAAACTGGTTGCACTGTTGATGAACTTGGCTTCTATTACGGTCGCTGCTCATAGAAACGACACTCAGTATATAACCAAATTTTGGTATTCCGTATTGAGATATTCGATAAGTAAATGTGGCAATGATGCATCCACTGCCAGATGATGGCTTAATCACGGTATAGCAGCTTCACCGGTGAGTGGTTGTTATCAGATCGGGCAATAACCGGGAAGCAAGGGGTTTTGTGGGTTCTCTGAGAAGCACCGACAACGGACCGATGGACGACCAACCCAGTGGACCTCCAGAGACAGAGATTGCGACATTACTTGAACAAGGGAACGAAGCTGACGCAGTTGCGGCACTTGAGCGGCTTTCGACAGCCGGACCGGCTACCCAACAGGCGTGCTTGCGGTCACTCAAAGCGGCTGCCGACGAGCAGCCGGAACTGTTCGACGGCGTACTGCCATCGCTCACCGATTTTTTACAGGACAGCGAGCGGCCAACACGGCTCACGACAGCGAAATTGGTCGTCACGATCAGCGAGGGCGCGCCGGACAGCGTGGTTCCGGTTGTCCCAACGCTTGCCGAGCGACTGGCGGATGAGTCAGAGTTCTACTACGTTCGTGCTCGATGTGCAGAGGCGCTGGGCTACGTCGCCGTTGACCATCCCGACGCCGTCGTCTCGCCTGCGGTCGTGGCAGACCTTCGTATCGGTCTAGAGTTCGACAAACCAGAAGTAACAGAGAAATTAGCGAAGGCGCTGGCCCACGTTGCCTTGGGTAGTCCCGAGAGACTCCGTTATCAGGTCGACTCACTCGCCGAGCATCTTCAATCGGACAGTGAAGTTGTCCGATATCACTTAAGCACAGCTCTCGTCGTTATCGGGTCTGCGTGCCCCGAACGGCTTGTAGACGCCAGGGAAGCACTCGTCTCGTGTCTCGAAGACGAAAGCAGATACGTTCGTGGGCGAGCGGCCGAAGCGCTGGGGTTGCTTGCCGGCACTGATAGCATAGAATCGTTTCCGCAAACACAACTTGACGATCTCACCGTTGCCGAGGAATTTGTTGCAAAACGAGCGCAATTCGCTCTGTCCCGGCATCGCGGGACGGAATCTGCGAATGGATTCACAGGCATAGCCACGAGAGATGCAATCCGCACGCAGACAGCCGAGATTGTTTCGGAAATCCGGACACGAGAAGGAGATGATGGATGTCCACACTGCGGGCTCTCACTCCCCGAATCCGGCCCTCCGCTGTGCCCGGGCTGTGGCACCCCATTGTGAGGATACGGTCGGTTTTCCTGCAGTTTACACAGAAATCGCATGTCTCAGTCTCTGGTAGGGCCACGGTTGCTTCTCTGGTGCTGCGTCGTCCCGTAGCGGGACACATCAGATACATCTACTTCCGTGGGAGACCGGACATCGCCAGTGGACATACCGACTTGGATAAGACAAATATATATCTAGCATTTCTATACTCAACTTCGGGACATATGTCCTGAGCCTACATGATTATAGGTTTATATTTGATGAGAGGGCGAAGTTAGGGACCAATAGCCGCTTTGTAGCTGGTTCGGCTGTCCTCATATAGCACCTTGCTATTCAAACCTGCTGTATGTTCTGCTATAGAGAACAGCACGCGATTGACAGCAGTGGCATTCACACGGTGATGCTTGATCTCACAGTCAGTGGAAGGGAGGATAAAGTAAGCCACGATCCCTTGGTGAGATTGCGTCTGATGCCGAGGTGACCGCGAACAATCCTTTCAACGCATGAAGATCAGGCGTCGCCGGTAGCGGTGTGTAGCAGTGAGGTCGTTTGTCCACTTCGATGGCGGCCACCGATAGAATAACAGTGGTACGTCCGTTATTCCAGAATCTCTTAATTCGATGTAAGGGCCACCTGAATGGATTTTGTCGTGCTGAGGACTTGCCCGGTGATATCTTCCCTGAGGTATCGGCCGTTCAGGCGTTCAACAGGGCCAGCGATCCCCAGCGCAGCGACCCGATTGCCACTGACATCAGGGAGCGGGGCGGCAACACCGATGATCCCTTCGTACTGTTCTCCTCTGCAGAACGCTATGCCGTCGTCGCGGATTCGGCGCAGTTCCTCGGCGAGTTCGTCCTGATCTACGATCGTGGCGTCAGTCGGCGCAATAAGTTCCGTCTCATCGAGAATCGATTCGACGCGGTCACTCGGAAGCGACGCCAACAATGCCTTTCCCATGGCGTTGACGTGGAGTGGCAACCGTTCGCCCGCGTGGAACGGGGTTGACCAGCCGTCCTCAGGTTCGGAGATCGACACCGGGACACCGGACGTTTCTTCGAGGACAAACAGCGTCGTTGTCTCCCCTGTCGCCGTCGCGAGGTTGTCCAGTTGCTGCTCCGCTGCCTGATAGAAACTGAGCCCGTCACGCGTTCGCTCACCGAGAGCCAGCGGGCGGAGCGATGCCTCATACTTCTCTGCGCGCTTGACAACGTATTCAGCCGCACGCAACGTCGAGAGATGGTTGTGAGCGACGCTCTTGGATACCCCGACGGTATTGGCAACCTCTGTCACACCGATGGGTCCCGTCGCGTTGACAAGCGCTTCGAGGATAGCAACGGACGTTTGGGTTGCTTCGACCGCATACTGTGGTTCGTCAGTCATTGGATATCATTTCAACTTATGCTGTGAAAAGTCTGTTCACTAGAGCAGAACAGTCATGGTTTTGTGAACTAGTAACACAAATTATTCTACATTATCTATTGGCCCAAACGAGATTGCTACGATGTCTAACTGCCGAAATTTATTCGTTCTGCTCTACAGAACAGATGTGTTCAGCTCGCAGCTAACTCACGAACGCGTAGAAACATTCGCTTCAGGGCGGCCAGGCTACTCCAGGTTCATCAGAGTCGTGGACGGTTCCGCGGAGCGCGGACACAAAAGCGGCTGGGTCCGCAGTCTGCCAGACGCTGCGTCCCATCACTAGACCGCGGGCCCGCAGGTCTTCAAACCCGACAATTGCGCCCATTCCGAGACCGTGGTCAAGCGCCACGACGACCGCATTTCCGGACGCAGTATCAAGGAAGGCGTACTCGCTCACTCGGAGTCCCCTGGAACGACTACTTTCTTCAGTCCCTCAGCGTTGCCCATCCGTTCAAACGCTGCTGGGAGGTCGTCAAGCCCGATACGTTCGGTGATGAGCGTCTCTGCGTCGATGCGTTCGTGTCTGAGCAGTGTTATCGCTCGCTCGAAGTCCTCGGTCGTCAGGGAGAACGAACCGCGGTAGTCGACCTCGTCGAAGAAGACATCGAACGGACTGACTTCCATCGTCGCTTCCTGATCCGGGACGCCGAAGATGAGCGTCGAGCCGCCGGGCGCGGTCACAGCGTTAGCCTGCTTGATTGTCGGGACGAGCCCGATGGCCTCAGCGCCGACGTCGACCGGTCCACCGGCCGCCGCCGGGATCGCTTCCTCGGGATCTTCTTCGTTGGGGTCGATGACGGCATCTGCGCCGAGGTCGGCGGCCAGCTCTCGCCGTTCGTCATCGAGTTCGGAAACCACGATTGGAGCAGCGCCCGCGTTGCGGAACGCTTGCAAGAGTAGCAAGCCGATCGGGCCAGCGCCAATAATACCGACACTGTCTCCCGGTTTGATGTCAGTCTGTTCGACGCCGTGAACACAGCAGGCGAGCGGCTCGGCGAGCGCGGCCCGCTCGAAGGACATATCACCGATGTCTTCGACGTTGATGGCCGGGACGCGGACGTAGTCGGCGAAGGCACCGTCGAGAATGGTGTCACCGGCACCACCGATGCTCGTGTTGTTCTCACAGAGGTGCGTCTCACCCCTCTTGCAGTACGAACAGGCGTTACAGGGGACGGTGGGGTTGATTGCGACGCGGTCACCGACTGCGAAGCGATCGACGTCAGCACCGACTTCCGCGACGGTCCCGGCACCTTCGTGGCCAAGGACCAGGGGTGTCTCGGCTGCGAAGGTGCCGTGATACATGTGATAGTCGGTCATGCAGACGCTACAGGCGCCCACCTGAACGAGAACCTCGTCATCCGCAGGGTCCGGTCGGTCACGCTCTTCGACAGTAATTTCGCCGTCATCAGTCAACGTGCTGGCACGCATCAGTCGTCCTCCAACGGTCGGATCGCGGTCGTCACTGCAGCAGTACCTCTTTCGTGAGTTGGTGTGGGTCGGGTCATGGGTGGTCTGGGCCGTAGCCCGTTGTCACTAGTCCAACTGAGCTGGACACACAGCGGACTTGGCTACGATCCGTACTCCCGATATTTTCGGACCGCGTATTAAAATCTTGCCACGGTTCCCCGTACTCCGGAGACAGATGAGTTCGTGGATGGGGGCTTCCGTACTGTATATCGTCTGTTCTCGCCCAGTGAGATGAGTATTCTACCTTACAGATGATTACCTTTATTATGCATCGGTATTTCGATAGTGACGAGGCAAACTTGCATGACCAACTCTAACAGGCGGAAGTTCCTGAAAGCGACAGGTGTCGGACTACTCGGCGGCCTCGCTGGCTGCACACGAGGCGGCGACGGGAGCGACGGTTCGAGCGATGGAAGCGACGGAAGCGGTGGCAGCGATGGCGGAACCAGCACCAGCGGCAGCGACGGTGAACTCGCAATTCCGCTCAGCGAGTACGAGGACGCCGATATCGACTGGCGACAGTTCGAGGGGTCCTCGATCAACATCGGAGCCGTCCAGCACCCCTGGGTTTCGGCCATCAAGCCCGCAGTCCCCGTCTTCGAGGAACTGACCGGAATCGACGTCGTCTGGAACGTCCTGCCCGAACAGCAGTTCCGAACCAAGCGCCAGACAGACGTTAGTACCGGCGCCGGGCAGTTCGACGTCTTCTACATGGACCAGGTCGTCAACCAGTTCCGTGAAGAGGGCTGGATACAGCCGCTCGACCCGTTCTTTGACGACGACAGTCTCTTCGACGAGGACTGGTACGAGCCCGACGATCTCTTCGAGGCGTCGCGCTGGCAGGCCCACGGTGGCGGCTACAGCGACACGTGGACCGGGATGCCGATTACCGTCGAAGTTCAGACGCAGTTCTACCGCAAAGACCTCTACGACAAGCACGACCTGGAGGTCGCGGAGACGCTCGAAGAGTTCCGTCAGAACGCACAGACCATCCACGAGAACGAGTCCGACGTCGTCGGCACCGTCGGCCGTGGCGACAAGGGCTACGGGATGAACATCTACATCCTGAACACGTTCCTGCGAGAGTTCGGCACCTCGCTGTGGACCGAGTTCCCGACAGACTCCGGCCTCGACTCCGACGGCGTCATCAACGCCGCCGAGTGGTACGTCAGCCTGCTGCAGGACTACGGTCCTGAAGGGGCCTCAACCCAGACCTGGTCGGACGTGCTCTCGACGATGCAGGAAGGGCGCGCCGGCCACATCGTCTCCGACGCAAATCTGTTCTGGCCCGGACTCACCGGCTCTGACTCCTCGGTCGCCGACAACATCGGTATCGCAAAGGCTCCCAGCCCGGCTGACGGCCAGTTCTCGCCCAACGCGTTCAACTGGCAGATTTCCACGTCCAAGAACGCACAGAACTCCGAGCAGGCGTTCCTGTTCATGGTGTGGGCGTCCTCGCAGCCGACCAACACCTGGATGCACGTCGAGGGCGACGCCGCCTTCTCCGTCCGACAGTCCGTCTGGGAGAACGACGAGTTCCGCTCTCGTGTCGGCGAGAATTTCGCACAGGTGACCCTCGAGTCCCTGCAGGAAGCCGCACCGGACCCGTTCGACCGGAAATACCCGCAGTGGGGTCAGCGCTACTCCGAGGAACTGCAGCGCGCCATCGCCGGGCAGAAGTCCGCCGAGGAGGCGATGACCAAGGCGGCGTCCGTCGCAGAAGACATCTACAGCAATTAAGTCTCAGCCACACCTGCGCCACAACACATCCCACAAATGAGTACACCAACGCAAACGGAAACGACACCCCAATCGACCTTCGCCAGGCTGCGGGACCTGTGGAACGACTACCTCCCGTACTGGTTCATGGCACCGATGGTGCTGGTGATGATCATGATCACCTTCTTCCCCGGTGCCTACGACCTATATCTTAGCCTGATCGCAGAGTCGACACTCGACGTATTCGCGGCCGAGTTTGTCGGACTGCGTAACTTCGAGACAGCGTTCACCCGCGGCGGCGCGATCCACTCGTTCGTCATCACGATTACCGTCGTCGTCAGCGCGCTGCTCCTCGAAACCGTCCTCGGGTTCGTCCTGGCCGCGCTCGTCGCCGGCGTCGGCTCCGGCCGGGCGAAGTCGTTCTACCGGGTGTTGTTCATCATTCCGATGGCCGTCGCCCCCGTCTCGCTCGCGACCATCGGCCGGATCATGCTGAACAGCGAAATCGGCATCATTCCGTACGTTATAAACACCGGCACGCCATTCGCAGCGCCGAGTTTCCTCTCTGAGGTCCCGCTGCTGACGGTGATCCTGCTTGACGCGTGGAACTGGACCCCGTTCATGTTCATCATCTTCTACGCCGGCCTCTCGTCGGTGCCGAAGACGCTCATCGAAGCGTCGCGCGTCGACGGTGCGCCGATGTGGCGGCGCTACGTCCACGTCATCATCCCCTACATGAAGCCGGTCGTGTTCGTTGCGACGCTCATCCGGTTGATCGACCTGTTCCGGACGTTCGGCGTGGTGTACGGGCTCACGGGCGGCGGTCCCGGGACGGCAACCCAGCTCGTGAGCATCAATATCTACGAACAGATGTTCATCAACAACCAGATCACCGTGGCCGCAGCAATCGCCATCGTCTACCTCGTCCTCGTCGTTGCACTGTGTAACGTCATCATTGCGAAGGTCGGCTTCGAGGGGGTGTGGGACTGATGGCGACGACGGATAGCGACTCCGCGACCGCGTCACAGCGACTCGACAAGGACACGCGGGAGAAACTCATCACGGTAGTTCGACACACTATTCTCCTGACGTGGTCGTTCATCGTGCTGTTCCCGCTGTACTGGCTCGCTTCGATGTCGCTGAAACCGCCCGGAACAGCGAATTCGTTGCCGCCTGACTGGATATTCCTGCCGACGGTGTACAACTACATCCAGCTGATTCAGGACTCGGGGTTCGTCGCGGCGTTCGCCAACAGCCTCGTCATGGTGTCGGCGTCGGTCGTCCTCGTGCTGTTGATCGGCGTTCCCGCCGCCTACGTACTCTCGCGGTATGACATCCCGATGGAGCGGGACGTTCTCGTGTGGATACTCTCTTCACGGATGCTCCCGCCCATTGCCGTCGTGCTCCCGTTCTTCATCATCTTCCGAGAGCTCAATCTGTTCGACACCCGCGTCGGGATGGTGCTGATGTACGTCAGCATCAACCTCTCGCTCGTCGTCTGGGTGATGAAGGCGTTCTTCGACGGCATCCCCGAGACCTTAGAGGAGGCCGCCCGCGTCGACGGCGCGACCCAGTTCCAGGGCTTCAGGAAGGTCGTCCTGCCGGCGGCCAAGCCCGGCATCTTCTCGGTCGCCATCATCAGCTTCATCTTCGCGTGGATAGAGCTACTGTTCGGACTCGTGCTGACGAGCTTCGAGGCTGTGCCGGTGACGCTGTTCGTCTACTCGTTCATCGGCTCGCGCTCGATCGAATGGGGAATGCTCGCGGCCGCCTCGACGGCGATGATCGTTCCGGTCGTCATCTTCCTCATCGCGGTCAACAAGTACCTCGCGGCCGGGCTCAGTTTCGGCGTGGTGATCAAAGAATGACCACGCTGTCCACACCTCGACAGGTATCGCTCGCAAACGACGCCCCTGCGGCGGCGGTAGCTTCACTTAGCCGCACATCGGAGAGAAAATAATGGCAAAGATCACAATCGACGACGTTACGAAGCGATTCGGTGAGGGAGATGAGTCAATCATCGCGGTCGACGACGTCTCGCTGGACATCCGCGATGGCGAGTTCATCGTCTTCGTCGGTCCGTCCGGGAGCGGGAAGTCCACGCTCATGCGCATCGTCGCAGGGCTGGAAACGCAAACGGAAGGCGACATTCACATCGGCGACGACCTCGTCAATCAGCTCGGCCCGCGAGCCCGGGACATCGCAATGGTGTTCCAGAACTACGCGCTATACCCCAACATGACCGTCGAAGAGAACATGTCCTTCGGGCTGAAGATGTCGACGGACATGTCCGCCGACGAGGTTGAAGAAGCCGTCACGTCCGCCGCCGAGATGATGGACATCGACATGCTGTTGGACGACAAGCCCGGCGAACTCTCCGGGGGACAACAACAGCGTGTCGCGCTCGGCCGCGCTATCGTCCGTGACCCGAACGTCTTCCTGATGGACGAGCCGCTGTCAAACTTAGACGCGAAGCTCCGGGCGGAGATGCGGACCGAAATCAACCGGCTCCAGAACGACCTTGACGTGACCACGCTGTACGTCACCCACGACCAGACAGAGGCGATGACGATGGGCGACCGGCTTGTCGTCCTCAACTACGGGGAACTCCAGCAGGTCGGAACGCCGCTGGAGTGTTTCTACCGCCCGGCCAACCAGTTCGTGGCCGGCTTCCTCGGCTCGCCGTCGATGAACTTCTTCGAGGGCACCGTCGAGGGCGGAACCCTCCGCGCAGACGGCTTCGACTTCGACCTGACCAAGCGGATGCAGTCCGCTGTTAGCAGTCGAAACGAACTCGTCCTCGGTATCCGGCCGGAGGACATGACGCTTCACGACCGGGCGAACTCGGGCCACGAGTTCGAGGCCGTCGTCGACGTCGTCGAACCGATGGGGAGCATCTCCTACGTCTATCTCCAGGCCCGGTCACAGAGCCACGAGCAGACGTTCATCGTCGAGACGGACGGCCAGCGCCCGATCAGCGAGGGCCAACACGTCTACGTGGAGATCCCGGACCGGGACGTGCACCTGTTCGACGCCGCCAGCGGCGAGACGATCCACCAGCGCCAGCTCGGTGACGACGCGGAAATGGCGCTCGAAGAGCAAATAAAACCCGCCGAGTGACGGCGATACCCGTCGTCGCCTCACTCGCTGCAACCGACAGTTATCGACACACGACACATGACAGCTCAAGATATTCCACACTACGAGACGCGTAACGCTATCTGCGAGTACGGCCGGAGCCTGCTCGACGACGACCTGACAACCGGGACTGGCGGGAACCTCAGCGCCCGGCTCGACGAGAATCACATCGCGATCAGCCCGTCGGGAATCCCCTATGGAGAGATCGAACCGGAAGACGTTCCGATCGTACACACGGACGGCACTGTCGTCGAGGGCGACGTCGACCCGTCGACGGAGCTGCCGATGCATCTGGCCGTCTACCGCGAGCGACCGGCGGTCGGCGGCGTCGTCCACACCCACTCGCCGTACGCGACGACGTTCGCCTCGCTTGGGGAGGCGATACCGGCATCGCACTACCTCCTCTCGTTCACCGGAACAGAGGTGCCCGTCGCCGAATACGAAACGCACGCGACCGAGGGACTCGGCGAGGCCGCCGTCGACGCGCTGGGCGAGTCGTTCAACGCCACGCTGTTGCGCAACCACGGCGTCCTGACGGCCGACGAGTCGCTGGACGACGCCTACACGGTCGCGCTGATGGTCGAGTACTGCGCCCGCATCCACCACCAGGCCCGGGCCATCGGTGAACCGGAGATCCTCCCGGACGAAGAGATCGACCGATTGGCTGACAAACTCGACAGCTACGGGCAGTGACCCCCGTGCCTGACCAGACTGACCCATGAATCACGTCGCTATCGACATCGGAGCGAGCGGCGGGACAGTGTTCCTCGGCGAGGTGACGCAGTCGTCCTTCGCTGTGCGGGAGGTCCACCGGTCCGATAACCGACCCGTCGAACGGAACGGCCGCTACGTCTGGGACGTCGACGCGCTTGTCGATCTCATCAATGACGGTCTCCGGGCTGCCGACGACCAGGCCGACCGCCTCGATACGGTCGGTATCGACACGTGGGGGCTTGACTTCGGGCTCCTTGCTGACGGCGAACTGCTCCGAGACCCGGTCTCTTACCGCGACCCCGAGTCGACGGCCACGCGCGAGCAGGTTTTCGAGGCTGTCGGGAAGCGGCGACTGTTCGACGCGACCGGCATCACGAACTGGAACACACCGAACACGCTGTGGCAACTCCACACTATCGCCGACCGCGAGCCCGAACTTCTCGAAGAAAGCGACGGCTTGCTCATGATGCCACAGCTCCTCTCGGCACGGATAGGGGGACAGCCGGCGGGCGACATGACGATTGCCTCGACCACACAGATGGTCGATCCCGAGGCGCGGACGTGGGCCACCGACCTGCTCGACGAGCTGTCGGTTCCGATGGACCTGCTCCCGGATCTGTCCGAACCCGGTCAGCGCCTCGGTCCCGTCGACGACACCGTCATTTCGGGCCTGTCTTCGACGCCAGAGATCGTGATGCCGGCGAGCCACGACACGGCGGCGGCCGTCGCCGGCCTTCCGCTGGCCGAGGACGCCGCGTTTCTCAACACGGGGTCGTGGTTCATCCTCGGCGTCGAGCGAGACGAACCAGTACGGACAGACGCCGCCTTCGAGCACGCCGTCTCGAACGAACTCGGCGTCGACGGGACCGTTCGGCTCCTGAAGAACATCAACGGGTTCTTTCTGCTCGAAGAATGCCGCAAAGCGTGGCGCGATGCGGACGATCCAGCCGATTACGATACGTTACTGTCGGCAGCCGAAAAAGCCCCGGCGCGGACCGCACTCGTCGATACGGACGCCGACACCTTCGGCATCGACGAGCCGATGCCTGACCAGATTCGGGCCTACTGTCGACGAACGGACCAGCCCATGCCGACGGGGCAGGGCGGTATCGTTCGCTGTCTCCTCGACAGTCTGGCGGCGAAGACGGCGCTGGAACTCGACGCGCTCGCGGCAGTCGTCGAGGACCCACCGTCACGTATCGTTCTCGGCGGCGGCGGTGTCAGAAACGAGCTGTTCTGTCAGTTGCTGGCTGACGCTACCGACCGCCCAGTGTCGACTGGCCCAGTCGAGGCGACAGCTGTCGGCAACGTCCTCACACAGGCTGTCGCGGCCGGGACAGTGCCGGACATCGAAACCGGGCGGCAGTTGGTCGAGTCGGCGTTCGAGACGACGACCTACGAACCACAGGCTGGTGGCGAGTGGGACGACGCCAAAGATCGGTTGGCTGCACTGACCGACGATTCGTTGTCCGGGGCCTGACGCTTTTACCGCGAGGTGTAGCCGCCGTCCATCACGACGGTCGACCCCGTCATGTACGACGAGGCGTCCGACGCGAGGTAGACGACGAGCTCTTTCAGCTCCTCTGGTCGACCGAGACGGCCCATCGGCGTGTTCTCCAGCCAGGTCTCCTCCATCTCCGGGTTCTCTTCGAGCACCTCGTCGACGAGTTCGGTCCGCATGTACCCGGGCGCAATAGCGTTGACGCGGACGCCCTGATCGCCCCACTCGACCGCCAGCGACTGGGTCAGCATCCTGACGCCGGCTTTCGTCGTGTTGTAACTGGCCTGTTTCTGTGGGACGTTCACGTCGAACCCCGACATTGAGGAGATGTTGACGATGCGTCCCTCACCGCGGTTGAGCATCTGTTGACCGACGTGTTTGGCACAGAGAAAGACGCCGTCGAGGTTGACCGACACGACCCGCCGCCAGGACTCGACGCTCGTCTCCTCCGCCGGGGAGTTCTCGACGATGCCGGCGTTATTGACCAAGACGTCAATTGGCCCCAAGCGGTCGGTCACATCCTCGACCATCGCCTCGACCGAACCTTCGTCCGTAACGTCGACCTCCGTCGCGATGACGTCCGTCTCGCCGTCCAGTTCCGAGGCCGTCCGCTCCGCTTTCTCAACGTTCACGTCCGCGATAGCGACGTCAGCCCCCATATCGGTGAGACCGGTCGCCATCTGTTTGCCGAGCCCCTGCGCCGCACCGGTGACGATAGCTGTCTCTCCGTCGAGGGAGAAACTGTCAAGTACACTCATGCGTACGCTTGGTGCTCTGGTAGCCTCCAGCATAAATGTACGGCTATCTCTGCCACACCTTTCCGCGGCCGATATCGGCAGCCAGTCATTACAAGTACTCCCTCACAGATAACATAGCTATGCAAATCACCGACTTCGAACTGTTCGCCGTGCCACCGCGGTGGTTGCTTCTAAAACTGGAGACTGACGAGGGGATCGTCGGCTGGGGTGAGCCCATCGTTCAAGGCCGGTTGGAGACGGTCCGTGCCGCTGTTACCGAGCTTATCGAGGCGTATCTCCTCGGGGCCGACCCGCTCCGAACCGAGTATCATTGGCGGAAGCTCTATCAGAGCGGCTACTTCCGCGGCGGCCCGATACTCATGAGCGCGCTTGCGGGTATTGACCACGCGCTCTGGGACATTAAGGGGCGACACTACGGTGCCCCGGTGCACGAACTACTCGGCGGGCACGTCCGCGATAAGCTACTCGTGTACCAGTGGCTCGGTGGCGACGACCCCGAGGATGTGGCTGTCGCCGCAAGAGAGGACCGGGAACGCGGCTACAGAGCGTTCAAGTTCAATTTCGCCCGGGAGTTTCGGCCGATTGAGACGCCGAATGCTGTCGATCATGCGGTTGAACGGGTGGCCGCAATCCGTGACGCCGTCGGTGACGACGCCCTCGTCGGCGTCGACTTCCACGGCCGCGTCTCGAAGCCGATGGCCGCAGATCTCGTCGAGCGACTCGAACAGTTCGATCTGATGTTCATCGATCAGCCACTGCTCCCCGAACACGACGACTCGTTTGCCAGTATCGCCGAGCGGACGACTGTTCCGATAGCGACTGGCGAACGGTTCTATTCCCGCTATGACTTCAAGCGCCTCCTCGTCGACGACGGGGTGTCGATACTCCAACCCGACGTGACCCACGTCGGTGGCATCAGCGAGATGCGCAAGGTCGCATCGATGGCGGAAGCGTTCGACGTGGCCGTCGTTCCGCACTGCCCGCTCGGCCCTGTCGCGTTCGCAGCGAGCCTGCAGGTCGGGTTTTGCGCCCAGAATGTCGTGTTGCACGAACAGGACCTCGATCTACACGACCCGGCGACGAGCCAGCGACTCAAGGTCCTAGAGGACCCGGAGACGTTCCAGTTCGAAGACGGCTACGTCAAACGGCCGACCGGCCCCGGACTCGGTATCGAGATCGACGAGGATCTCATCCGTGAACTGGCACAGACGGAGGTCAATTGGTACAACCCGGTCTGGCACCACGAGGACGGAAGCGTCGCGGAGTGGTAACTGGACACGGTACGAATGGGGCGACCCACCCTGTGTATTTTTATGGCTCTGTTCCGTGCCACCAGGTATGCGAACTGCTGTACTGGTAGAACCAACTGAGTTCGAGCTGGAGGACCGTCCCAGACCGTCGCCCGGCCCCGATGAGGTACTTGTAGCCGTGCGAGACGTGGGTATCTGTGGCTCCGACGTCCACTACTACGAACACGGTCGTATCGGGGACTACGTCGTGGAAGACCCGCTCGTCCTCGGGCACGAGAGCGCCGGTGAGGTCGTCGAAGTCGGCGAGAACGTTACTGATCACGAACCGGGGGACCGCGTCGCGCTCGAACCCGGCGTTCCATGCCGGCGCTGTGCCCACTGCAAGCGCGGCGACTATCACCTCTGTGAGGAAGTGACATTCATGGCGACGCCGCCACACGACGGCGCGTTCACGGAGTACGTCTCGTGGCCGGCCGACTTCGCCTACACGCTCCCGGAGTCCGTCTCCACCGCCGAAGGGGCGCTGTGCGAGCCGCTTTCGGTCGGAATCCACGCCTGCCGCCGCGGCAGCGTCGGAACCGGAGATACAGTGCTGATAACCGGAGCGGGACCTATCGGGCTGATGGTGCTTGAGGCCGCGCGCGCCGCAGGCGCGACGGACATAATACTGACCGACGTTGTCGAGGAAAAACTAGAGTTCGCCGAAAAGCGGGGAGCAGACCTGACAGTCGACGTTACCGAGACGGATCTCGATACGGCAGTCGCCGAGTACACGGACGGCGTCGGTGTTGATGTGGTCGTCGAAGCCTCCGGTGCGGAGCCGTCGATCAAGTCGACAATCGACGTGGTCCGTCGGGGCGGCACGGTCGTTCTGGTGGGTCTGGCCAGCGAAGCGGAGGTCCCATTCGACGTGCTGGAACTCATCGACAACGAGGTCGACGTCCACGGCTCCTTCCGGTACAAGAACACCTACGACGCGGCTGTCGACCTGTTGGCCGACGGCGAAGTCGACGTCGAGGGCATAATCGACTTCGAATCCGAACTTGAAGACATCGACGACGCGTTCCGCCGATCCATGGAGCCGACTGTGGTCAAGGGCATGATATCACTTGATTCGTAACCGGCACTGCATTGGGAAGGTTGTTCCCAAAGAAGCGTGATATAATAGCTATACAGATATTACTGAGCATTGGAAGGAATTTCAGCAGGTTCGTTGTACGCACGACCCCGCGACGCGACTCTGAAACAATCATTGAGGCGGTGTATTATCTGAACTGACGGCTTGATATCGCTAAAAGCCCACTGATTTGGGATTCCAGAGGGTTTCGGAAGGTACCCGAGAGATAACTCTCCGACTTTCACACTGCCCAGAGATAGCCAGTAGAGCGAAGTAAGGTATTCTATTTGAGAGAGGCTTTCGCAGAACAGTTGGTTTCCTAGATTTTAGTTATACCCTGGCGGGACGTTCCATCACAGTGGTGTGTCCGAGTGAGATAGCCACGCACTGTGAGTAGCCGAACGGTTAAACCTCGCCACCGTTGTGGGCGGATATGGACCTCTCAATCGTTGACCTCTCTCCGGTCCCAAATGACGGAACTGCGACTGACGCGTATACGAACACCGTCGACGCAGCCCAGCAGGCCGAACGCCTTGGCTATTCCCGGTTCTGGGTGGCGGAACACCACGGGATGGGTGATAAGCTCGCAGGAACAACACCCGAGGTACTGCTCGGCAGCCTCGCCGCCGAAACCGACTCAATCCGCCTCGGATCGGGAGCGGTCCTGCTCAATCACTACAGTCCGTTCAAGATCGCAGAACTGTTCGGTTCGCTCGACGCGCTCGCGCCGGGACGCATCGACGCGGGGCTTGGGCGGGCCAACGGCTCTCCGGCCGTCGACCGGGCACTCGGGACGAGCCGACGTGTCCGGAACCCCGACGAAGACCACGCCGAAAAAATCGAAGCCGTCGTTTCGCACCTCTACGACGGCTACCCGGATGGACACGCGTACAGTGATCTTGAAATCCCCCGGTCAGGTGGGGAGACACCAGTCCCGTGGGTTCTCGGGTCAAGTCCGTCGAGCGCCGCGCTGGCCGGCGAGCTTGGTCTGCGCTACTGTTTCGCCGCGTTCATCCGACCGGGGTTAGCCACCCGTTCCTTCGAGGAATACCGAACCCACTTCGAATCCTCGCAGTTGGCCGACGGCGTCGACGAGCCACAGGGAATGGTCGCGGTAAACGCGGTCTGTGCCGAAACCGACGAGGAAGCGGCGCGGCTCCGCGCCGTGGCGGAAGCGTCATTCAAGCGGATGGAACGCGGGGTTGTCGGCACGACACCATCTGTCGAGGAAGCAATCGACGAGCTCGGGGCTGTGCCCGAACCGACGCCTGCCACGCTGGATGCCGGTGAGTGGCCGCGGGCGATTTCCGGCAGTCCAGAGACACTCAGCGACATACTCGAACAACTGTCTGACCGTGTTGGCGTCGATGAGGTGATGATTCAGCACGTCGTCGGCAACCACGCTGACGCACTCCGCTCCCACGAGTTGCTCGCAGATGGTGTCGGCCTCACACCACGCTAACCACTTCTATTGGAGTGGAACGGGAACAGGTCACTGTGTTATCATCCCGTACATCTACGTTGTACCAGTAAAATCCCACTCAAAAGCCCGATTTGGGTTTTCTATACGTTAGTTACCGAGTTCGGGCGTATACGCACCCAATTTGAGGATAGTCAGTGGTATAATCCCCGTTCGAAGCGATTTATAGGTTGAAATTTTATTATATAGATATAAAATCTACTTTCGAAGGACTAACTAGCCCCAAACGGTTTCAGATACGGCCTGTGCCGACCGACTCAGTCGTCTGCGACTGCAGTGGCGGTCGGTTCTGCTGGGTCAGCTTCGGACACCTCAGACACAGTCGACCACTCCAGATCGCGCTCGTACTCGAAGGCATGGTGGTCCTGCGTGGGGTCGACAACGGTCAGCGAGAGCCAGTTGTTGTCGAGCAAGGTCGCCAGTTCCGCGTGGTCAGCGAGTACGTCGGTGACACGGTCGACCGGAGCGTGAATAACCGTCGAGAGGCGGAGCGGCTGATGGTGCGGGTCGTCGTCGGCCGCCATGAGCGACTGTAGCGGGAGGCCGGTCATCAGGTCGCCGCCGTTGCCCTGGTAGACGCCGACGTTGCCGACAGGGTTGTGAGTCACCTTCGACCCGCTCCCATAGACGGCGTTATCGACTGTCGAGAAGTAGTACTGGGTGTTGATCCACTGCGTGACGACCATCGGCCCGGTGAGTATCGCCTCCAGCGCCTCGCCGTCAGGGTCGGTCGACCAATCGTAGGAGTGGAGGAAGGCGCGGCCGTCAAGGTCGACATCGCTCGTCAGTTCGCGGGGGCCGATAACGAAGCCGGCGTTGCCAGCCAGGCCCCACTCGGGGCGGGTCTCTGCCCAGTCGGCGGCGCGGCGTTGCGTTTCGCTGACCCCCGACGATGCATCGCTCCCCATTGATTCGGCACGCTCTGCAGCCGCGTTCTCGCGGGCGGTGGCGAGGTTGGCGCGCAACTGCTTGAGGTCGTCGGCGTGGCTCTCAGGCACCTCGCTGTCGTACAGCTCTACTTCGTCGGTCGTCGTGTTGTGTTCGCCGGCCATGAAGACGGTATCTTCAGGCATTTCGAAGCCGCGGTCACGAAGCGCAGACCGGACTTCGGTGTCGTTGCAAATCGTCGCCAGCACGCGGGCGTTCGGGCCGCCGGGGTTGCCGGCGCAGGCACCACAGTCCAGACTCGAATCGTAGGGGTTGTTCGTCGTCTCACTGGCGTGCCCGGTGAAGACGACGAGGCGACTGAACGTCTCCCAGCCCATCAGGTCGAACGCGGTGGCGGCGTACTCGACTTTCTCGTCGGTGGTCAGCCCCACTGGCAGATCTCCGGTGTAGGTGTGCTGGTGATGGACGAGCGGGTCGCAGAACTCATGATCGTCGGGCACCGAGCGCCCAGCCGCGTCAAACAGGTCCTGCACGCGCCCGGGGACAAGCGTGCGGGCCGCGAGCGCGAGGCCGTACCCGCTCCCAGCAGTTTCGACGAAGCCGTAGGCCGTAGCGGCGTTGGCCTCTAGCGTCTCGATGATTTCGTCGGCGGTGTCACGGATGCCCGACCAGCGGTCGTGGCTCTCCTGCGTGTCGTCGTCGATCGGCACGTCGGTGACGTGGTGCTGTGGATCGAGAATCGGGGGGCAGGCGTCGACCGACACATCGGTGTCGTAGCCCTGATACTCCATTGGAATGCCGAAGAAGCCGGCGTACCCGTGGGTCTCGTAGTCGCCCGTGGCCTCGATGTGGCGGCGGATGATCTCAGAGCGGGTGTCAATACAGAAGACCATCTGTGCGTCCGGGCGGCCCGAACTGTCGCTGTCAGCCAGCGACTGGCTCTCCGCGGCAACGGTCTCGACGAGGTCGCCGCGGTAGCTCGCTTCCCAGGCACGCAGGAACGCCCCGGCGAGTTCGGCAGCCGGGTCCGGGTCGATGCTGTCGTTCGAGGGAGCGAGGGCAGCACCGACGGCGTCTAGCAGGGCCAGACGCGCCGCGAGGTATCCAACCAGTGAAATCGGGTACGTCGACTGCCACGCGCCCTCGTCGTCGGCACGCTGCTTGATGAGTCCCGTCCAGCCAGGGAGAGCGGCCAGTTGCTCCTCGAAGATGGGCACCCACTGATTCTCCGGGTGGGATGTAAGCACGGTCTCGATGGTTTCAATGGGCAATTCAGGCAGCTCAACGATAATTCCTGCATCCGGGATTTCGCTGTCGTGCTCGGCAACCCCACGGAATGCAGCGTAGAACCCCGCTTCGCGGTTCGGCATCGACCAGTGGGCGCTCCCCTCATCGAGGAATGCTGACAGCCATTTCGTCAGGACCTGATCGACGTGGTCGGTTGCGGTGTCGGAGTCACTGTCCGCGGCATCGGTCGCTTCGGCCATTCGGTCGAGCAATATCTCGGGTTCCTTCTCGTACCCGGCCTCGGAGAGTTCCGCGTCGAGAATCTCCGGGTCTATCTGGCCGCGCTGCAGCGCTGCACGGAACGTCCTCGTGCTGGGGTAGCCACGGCCGCCCAACAGGTCGGCTGCCTGTGTGACCGCCTCGCTGAACGGCTGGTCCTCGAACCCCGCGAGGGGGTTTGCCGTCACGAACGAGTGGATAGGCCAGAGGGAGCCGACGGTGGTGGCTGCGGTGTCGATACTGTCGTGGATGGTGGATTCAGTACTCATTGTAGTCCTCCGTCGTGGTCAGCACGGTGTCGGCCGATGGCTGGCCGGCGTTCAATAGCGCCACGTAGAGACGCTGGCTGCGCTCATGGATCCCAGTCTCGATGCCGATGTAGATGCCGACGAAGAAGACGGCGATTATGCCGTGGAGCAGCGTCAGTTCGGTCGTTGTGGGGCCGACAGGCATGAGCCCCGAGACACCCGTATAGACAACAGCATAGATAACGATGGCCGGGAAGAAGACCACTGGGACGGCCCCGTAGCGGGCCGCCGTCGGAAGCGAGGTGTGCTGGACGGCGTTGCGCGCCGCATGGAGGGTCGTAAACACCACGAAGAAGGTCAACAGGAGCCCGCTGTCGACATGCGTTCCCTTCCCTGTCAGCACTGTAAACACCGCGCCACCGGCGATGCCAGTCAGCAGCGTGACGACGCCGCCGACGATGCTCGTCGTCATTCCGATAGTGTGTGGCGTCCCCTCACTCGGGGTAGTGTGTTCGACCTGTCCGCCGGCACTGAGGAACTGGTAGGCCTTGTAGAAGCCGTGCAGGATGAGATGGGTGATAGCAGCCCCAAAGAAGCCGAGGCCGGCCTGCATAATCATGAATCCCATCTGACCGACAGTCGAACAGCCGAGCTTACCCTTGATGTCCGTTTGAACTGATTTCAGGAGTTTTCCGCCAATGGCGCTAGCACCGCCGACAGCAACGATGCCGAGCATGAGCGCGGGGTCGACGGTGATGACCGGAGCAAAGCGAGTCAACAGAATGCCGCCCGCATTGACGAACCCGGCGTGCATCAGCGCGGAGGCAGGCGTTGGTGCGGTCATCGAGGAGAGGAGCCAGCCGTGGAACGGAACAAGTGCAGACTGAATCATTGCGGCGAGCACGAGTGCGCCTGCGGCGACCAGCCACACTGGACCGGCAAGCGTGTCGGCAGCCGCCGCAATTCCGGAGACAGTAGTCGCGCCAGTCGCCCACCACAGTGCCGTCAGCGCAACGCCGAGAAGCGCGCTGCTGGCGATGAAGTACTTGCGGGCAACCGTCGCAGCCGCCTGTGCCTGGTCCCAGCCGCTGACGATACCGATGAGTTTCGCCATCAGCAGCCCCATCGCGAGCCACAGCACGCCGAACAGGGCGAGGTGGTCAGCCGCGACCAGTCCCATCACAACCACCGTGAAGCCGAACACGGTGGCGAAAAAGCCGGTTTTGAGGCGACTGCCCGCCAGATAGCGGCGCGAATAGCTGTGAATGATACCGCTGAAGAAGGTGACGACCACCCACATCAGAACTGTCAGTCCGTCGACGGCGACAACGCCGGGTATCTCCCACGCGAACCCAGTTCGGATTCGGACGGCAAGCACAGCAATGCTCGCGGCAAACATCGACCACACGAGCCATGTGAGTGCGACGGGCACGAGCGGCGAGTCAGCCGTCGTGTCCGGGAGTGATCCAACCGTCTTCGGTGAGTTGCGTCCTGACATCGTTGTTCGTGGCCGATCACGGTAATCACGGAATGTGATCGACCGATTCTGGTTGTCTTCACCCCTACTGCGAACGTACTGGTTATTAAATCCTTCTATACTACCAATTTGTTCCAAAAGAAGTAGATTATAGAACATTATGTTTTTGCGTCTGATGCTCCGGCCATAAGCACTACCGTGGTAGCAGCCAGGTACTTCACAGCCTGTGTCGGCAATCTTCTTGGACAGCGGGTCCACTACTCATGTGCACACAGGTTCGGCTCTCAGGAGCGAATTGGATATCGAAAAGGGGCGAGATTACCAAACTGTTCGTTGGGGCAGCTCGAAAATCAGGCGGTGATTGAAGCGCGGCAGTTACTTCGATAACGTGTCAGGCCGTGTAGTCCCATGGGCGCAGTCGTCCAACAAGCAACTCCGCAACAGCAGCAGCCCCGCTCGCAGCTAGCTCTCGTTCTCGGAATCGAACTTACCGAAGGGCGTCGTCTCGTGACTCCGGACAAGTACTTCGTCGGCCACCGTCAGGCCCATATCGAGAAGTGCCTGCGCAACGGGCGTGATATCGCTATCCGATTCGCCGACAGCCGTCACAAGGAGGTTCTCCTCGCCGGTGACCAGTTCTTGTACCGATACCACACCGTCGATATCGAGGATTTCGGGGATTAAATCGCCTCGCTCGGGAATCGACGCAGTGCAGTAGAGCAACATCCGGAGCGGGTAGCCCGCCTGCTGATAGTCAACATCAGCGCTGTAGCCTTTGATTACCTCGCTGGACTCCAGATGGTTGATGCGCTTGCGGACGGTGCTGTCGGACGTATCGGTTCGCTCTGCGATGTCCCCGGACGACATATTTCGAGCATCTTCCTGTAATGCGTACAGAATTGCTCTGTCCACGTCGTCAATTTCCTCGTCAGCCATACTAGTGTGTCCACAGCAAGGACACTTTACTGTTGTACGTTCCCCCAATAGCGCTGTTGTGGCTGGTACCACTGGCGAGGAGATTTCGACGTCCCTTGACACATTCTCAATCGGTGGGTCAGACCTGAGTCTGGTATGACAGCACGGAGATTGTACTGTCCATGAGCAGGTCTGAGATGAAAGCGCAGCAAGCGACCAGTAGTTGGGATGGCTGGGCTAAGTCTGTCGCAGGCTTTTGTTTTCAGGCGCGCCTAAATTCCGAAGCAGTTATGTATTTTTAGGCTGGCCTAATATTTATGTCGAGATATGACATGAATCGCGAGGGTCCGACGAGACGTGACTACATGAAGTACAGCGGCGCGGTGGTGGGTGGGAGCTTGCTAGCGGGCTGTGCAGGTCAGTCCGGATCAGAAGCAGCCCCGACACAGACAAGCACAGGAGGCCAATCAACGGCCGAACCAACGACGGCTGAGGATAGATACGCTGTTACGATGTCGCCCATGGGAACCGTCGAGTTCGAATCGGTTCCCCAGAGTGTGTTCACGATACTGGGCCACCACGTGGATATGCTGGTCGCACTCGGTCGAGGGGGTGCGATCAACGCAATGCACGCACCCGAATACCATCAGTCGCTGTATCAGAAGTTCCTCCACCGACTGGAAGGCGTCTCAATCGACTGGGAGGGCCTGTACTCTTCGTGGCCACCGTCAAAAGAGAAGCTGTACGAACTCGATAGCGATGTCCACGTAGCTGACCCGGCGAAGATTGCGACAGCGGAGGGATGGGACAACAACAGCCTCCAGGAGATAGAATCGAACGTTGGCCCGTGGTTTGGGAACACACTCAGCGGCACGCAGCAGGAACCGCCATCAGGCTGGGCTGATGCGTATGACTACTATACGCTCTGGGAAATCTTCGGAAAGATCGCGGAGGTCTTTCGGGAAAGAGACCGATACGCAGCGTTCGTATCTGTCCGTGATTCGATGCTGCAAGCTATCAACGCGGGCCTGCCGTCGGAAAGTGAACGGCCGAGCGTGGCACTGGTCCTGTTCTCCACATCCAGGGGGAAAATCTGGGGCTATAAGATGAACCACCCGGGCTACTACGCTGCTCACACCCGCCCGCTGGGTGCGACCGATGCGTTAGCCGATGCTGTCGGTGACGGGTACGGCGACGACGGTCGGAATATTACACTCGACACCGAACTACTTCTCGAAGCTGATCCAGACGTACTGCTCGTCCTCGGGCCAATGGCGGGGTCCCACAATCTCGACGATATTCGGTCACAACTGGCGGACAACGAGGTTACAAGAGAAATCACTGCTGTCCAAGAGGGGCGGATATACGCGCAAGGTGCCCGTCGGCAGGGTCCGATTCTGAACCTGTTCCAGACTGAGATGACCGCGAAACAACTGTACCCCAACCAGTTCGGCGAGTGGCCGGGCTACGTCGACGGTGATCCGTACCCCGAAATCCCCGCCGAGGAACAGCTGTTCGACCGCCAGCGGGTCGCTGACATAATCACGGGTGCGGGACAGTGACTGACGACGAGAAAACGCCGCATGAACGGCCGACACGTAGGGACTATATCAAGGGTGCTGGGATAATTGCGGGCGGCAGTTTACTCGCCGGGTGTGCCGGCGATGCAGTCTCAGAATCCACCGCTACCGAGGATAAAGCGACAGCCACGGCGACCGAGACGGAATCATATACCGTCTCCATGGAGCCGGCTGGCGACGTTACGTTCCAGACGGTTCCCGAGCGATGGCTTCCCTACGGTGGCGCCTACGCCGATATGGGCGTGGCCCTCGGACAGGCCGATGGCCTCACAGGTATCGGCGGGGGAGATCGCTATTACACGTACGTCTACGATGAGCTTCCCGGTGTTTCCGTCGATCAAGAGACGATTGACGCGAATCCGGAGGTCCGAACGAAAGAGGAATTTTACGAACTCGACAGCGACGTACACCTCTATGACCCACAGATGCTCGTCAACTGGTTCGACTGGTCGCAGTCGGACATCGACGAAATCACTGAGAACATCGCTCCGTTCATCGGGAATCTGATATTCCGTCGTTCGGATAACTGGCACGACTACCGGTATTACACGCTCTATCAGGCCTTCGAGAAGGTCGCGGAGGTGTTTCAGGAACAGGCACGGTACGAGGCGTTCAAACAATTACACGACGACTACATCGCGGACCTCCAGAGTCAACTCCCGCCGGCCGAGGAGCGTCCGAACGTCCTCCTCACCTACGAGGGTACCAACGACCCGGAGTCGTTCTCTCCCTATCGACTGAACGACAAGGGCACGAGCAAGAAGCAATGGCGTGACCTCGGCGTTACTGATGCGCTTGCCGGAACCGATATTGAGAACCTCAGTACGACCAATCGGGGCGAATACGACTACGAAACGCTTCTATCGGTCGATCCAGACGTTATCCTCATCCGCGGCCACGAGCGGAAATCAGCGACTGAATTCCGAGAGACCATCTTGCAGTTCATGCAGAACCACACCGTCGGCAGTCAATTAACTGCGGTACAGAACGAGCGCGTGTATCGCGGTGGCTACCTCCGACAGGGGCCGATTCACAATTTCTTTTTGACCGAACGGGCGGCCCAACAGCTCTACCCCGATATCTTCGGCGACGTGACCTCGGATACCGAACTGTTCGACCGGCAGCAAATCGCCGATATCGTCACGGGTGATTTCGAATGACTGATCCAGATAGAGCGGCGTGCGAATGGCCGACGCGGAGAGATATAGTCAGAAGTAGCGGGGCACTCGCTTTCGGCGGCTTCCTCGCCGGTTGTTCGGCCGAGAGTGGTCAGGAGTCTTCGGTGACCGAGGGCAGCGACATGACCACAGCTACCGGAGCGGGCGGTACTGAGACCGATCCAGCGACTTCCGACGGGGCATATTCAGTGACGATGGAGCCAGTCGGAACCGTCGAATTCGAAACGGTGCCCGAGACAATCGCCCCGTTCACAGCGGACTACATCGATATGCTAGTCGCGCTCGGTCACGGCGACGCAGTACAGTCGATCTGGTACCGCGGTCGGTACAAAACGCTACACTACGAGGAACTCGATGGGGTGTCCATCGACCTTGGCAGGCTCACACAGCTCTGGAACGACGGTATCTCGAAGGAGCCGTTCTACGAGATGAACGCGGACCTGCACCTCATCGACCCACACGGGCTGACAAACTGGCTTGGAGCGTGGGATCAGTCGGACCTCACAGAAATTCGGGAGAACGTCGCACCGTTTCTCGGGAATCTCATCTTCCGCCAGACTGACGACTGGCACGACTACCGGTACTACTCGCTGTACGAGGCGTTCGAGAAGGTGGCTGAAATGGTTCAGGAACGGACGCGCTTTGAGGCGATCCGTTCAATCCACGACGAACTGGTCGAAACGGTGCAGGCTCGGCTCCCGGCGCCAGCGGATCGGCCAAACGCCGCGCTCATGTTCGCCGGCGAGGAGCCGGAGGCGTTCACGCCGTATCGGATCAGCGGGAACGGGGCCAACAAAGAACACTTCCAGACGCTCGGCATTTCTGACGCCTTTGCCGATACCGGAGTTGAGGGGTACTCCGGCTCGGAGTCGCTCGATTACGAGACGTTACTGGAGATAGATCCGGACTCACTCCTTCTACGATACCATCGCGAAGGGAAGACCCGGGAGGAATTCGAGAACTCCGTACTCGCCTCTATGAAAGACCACGAAGTGGGCAGCCAGTTGCGGGCCGTCCAGAATGACATGGTGTTTCGCGGCGGCCCGATCTACGCCGGCCCGCTGCATAACCTATTCATGATCGAACGGTACGCGAAGCGCTACTTCCCAGAGGAGTTCACAGAGACGCACCTGTTCGACCGAGATCACCTCGCGACGATTATCACCGACGGTAGAGACGAATGACGGCACCATTTTCCAGCACAGCCCGTTACAGGCGTCTCCCAGTGGCTCCGCCGTCGTGCGAATAGACTTGGAAAGACTTTTACACAGATTCGAGTTCAATTTTACATAGATGTCCACAGCGACCATACGTAACGTCCTCCGCGGTGACGGCGACCGGTTCGTCTACATCGTCTCCGCGTTAGCCGCATTGAACGGACTGTTGTTCGGGTTCGACACCGGGATCATCTCGGGCGCGTTCCTGTTCATCCAGGACTCGTTCGTCATGTCGCCGCTTGTCGAGGGGATCATCGTCAGTGGCGCGATGGCCGGGGCCGCGGCCGGTGCAGCCGTGGGTGGCCAGTTAGCCGACCGCCTCGGTCGCCGTCGACTCATCCTCATTGCGGCCATCGTATTCTTCGTCGGATCGTTCACGATGGCCGTCGCGCCGACCGTCCCCGTCCTCGTCGCCGGTCGGCTTATCGACGGCGTCGCTATCGGCTTCGCGTCGATTGTCGGTCCGCTGTACATCTCCGAAATCGCACCACCAGAGATCCGTGGCGGACTCACCTCGCTCAATCAGCTCATGGTTACCACCGGAATCCTGCTCTCGTATTTTGTCAACTACGCGTTCGCCGACGCTGGCGCGTGGCGCTGGATGCTCGGTGCCGGGATGGTCCCGGCCGTCGTGCTCGCTATTGGTATTCTGAAAATGCCCGAAAGCCCACGCTGGCTCTTCGAACACGGGCGGACAGACGAGGCCAGAGCCGTGCTCAAGCGAACGCGGTCCGGCGGTGTCGAGCAGGAACTCGACGAGATCCAAGAGACCGTCGAAACACAGTCCGAAACCGGCATTCGGGACCTGCTAGCTCCATGGCTTCGCCCAGCGCTCGTGGTCGGACTCGGACTCGCCGTCTTCCAGCAGATCACCGGTATCAACGCGGTCATCTACTACGCCCCGACAATTCTCGAGTCCACTGGCCTCGGAAATGTGGCCTCGATACTCGCGACAGTCGGTATCGGGACAATTAACGTCGTGATGACGGTCGTGGCAATCATGCTCGTCGACCGCGTCGGTCGACGCCGACTCCTGCTTGTCGGTGTCGGTGGAATGGTTGCAACTCTCGCCGTCCTCGGCACCGTGTTCTACCTGCCCGGGCTTGAAGGCGGCCTCGGCATCATCGCCACGATCAGTCTGATGCTGTTCGTGTCCTTTTTCGCGATCGGCCTCGGTCCAGTCTTCTGGCTCCTGATCTCAGAAATATACCCGCTTTCCGTTCGTGGGTCGGCGATGGGCCTCGTCACCGTCGCCAACTGGGGTGCAAATCTCCTCGTGTCGCTGACGTTCCCCGTCCTGACTGACGGCGTCGGAACCTCTGCGACGTTCTGGCTGTTCGGCCTCTGCAGTCTCGCGGGACTGGTGTTTGTCTACCGCTACGTCCCCGAAACCAAGGGCCGGACGCTTGAGGCAATCGAAGACGACCTCCGGCAGAACATCTCACTGGCTGACTGAGCCGACCATCGGAACGGCCGGCGAAGCCACCGGTTGCGTCTGTTTCACATTCCAAGACAGTCTAACGCACGTTCGAGCCTCGGGAGTTCGTCTTCGCCGAAAAACCGGACGTTCTCCAGCGCGTGAAAGGCGACATACACGTCGCGTCGCTCTTCGAAGTATCCCGCAGGGATGTCGCGGTGTTGTCGGTATTCATCATAAAACGCCGCCCCGATCGAATCCAGTCGGTCGACGTACGCCAGATCAACTTCAGCGTGACCGAAATAGATCGCTGGATCGAGGACGGCCCGAACAGTTCCGTCAGCCACCACAGCGTTTCCAGGATGGATATCGCCGTGCAGCAAGGACGGCGTGGCCGGTTCGACGAGGCGAGCGTCGAGCGTTTCCGCCAGTCGCTGCACTCGGTCGAACTCGCCGGCTGGCAAGGCCCCTTCGTTCCGTGCTGCTGTTGCAAAAGGGAGGAGCCGTTGCGCACGGAAGAAATCGATCCACGAATCGGTCCACGGGTTCGACTGACTGAATGGGCCCGAAAGGGTATCGAACGGAAAGCCGAACGCGTCAGCCGAAGTGTCGTGGAGAGCCGCAACGTGTCGCGCGAGGTCGCGTTCGGCCCGCTCGTCGAATCGGCCGTCGCCGCGAATAAACGACAGTACGAGCAGTTCCGGTTCGACGTGGAGGACTTCCGGAACCGGGAGAGGCGTGTCACGGTCGAGGTACTGAAGCATTGCCGCCTCGGTTCCGAGCGGCGAGTCGTCGACTTTCACCGCCACATCAGGACGGTCGTGAAACGACACACGGTAGACCGACCCGACTTCTCCGCCGTCGAGCGCCGTCGCGTCGTGGGCGTCGGCGTTCAGTACGCTCGAAACCCGCTGTAGGACTGTCGCCTTCGTTCGTTTCGCGCCCGTCCCGTCGTCCATATTCAGCGTACGAAAAGCGGTCCAATAGGTCTGTTTGTCTCTGTCTCGGCAGGGGAAACAAAGCTGTCCGAACCTGACTGCAGACTTCCGAGAACAGGCAGTGCTCGAAACGGCTGGATACTACACGGACCGGTCAGCGTTGGCCCCAAACTGCACGACGAGTCGCTCCGTGGCGAGAGCGTACACGGTCATCTCCGTCCCCTTCTCCGAGTACCACGTTTCTGCGGGTTCGATAAGGTCAGCTTCACAGAGGCGGTCGAGGTGATAGGAAACGCTCTGGAGCGAGCGGTCGACTGCGTCCGCGATATCCGATGCTGTCCGCGGGTTATCCCTGACCGCCCCAAGTATCTCCTGAGCGGCCTCAGATGAAAGGATCTGGAGGACATCAGTCGGCTCGGTACCGTTGACTACGACGTTCGTCTGCTCTCGGGGTGCATAGTCAACCGGCGGGTGGTGGGGGAAGACGCTTGCCATGAATTGTAGGGTGGGTGGTGACGGTCGTTTCTATTTGTTCGGTTCAATCCGAACAAACCAATCAAACAATTTAATACTTACGGAAGCAATAGGCAGAGGTATGACGCAGCAGGGTACGTGGCAAACAGGGCAGCCAGTTCGTATGCATGAGTGATGCTGACAGTTCGGTCGCACGAGAACGCGTCATCGAATCGATGGAGCAATCAGCCGAGGTGTACGGCCTCAGCCGAAGTTCTGGGCGTATTTATGGCGTGCTGTACTTCGCTGCAGAACCGCTCTCTATCCCAGAACTGGTCGACGAAACTGGCTACGCCAAATCGACGGTGAGTAACGTCACACGGACGCTGTCGCGTGTCGGCCTCATCCACCGCAAGTCGTCTGCAGGCGGCGGCAGACGCGTCAGGTTCGAGGCCGAACGCGATGTCTGGTTCATCCTGCAGGACGTGTTCCAGCAATACATCCAGCGGGAAGTCCAGACGACGCTCCGGACCATCCGCCGAGCGGAAGAGCAGGTCCCCCCAGATGCTCGCGAGCAGGAGCATATCCAGAACCTCCGCGAGACGTACGAAGACCTAGAAGAAATCGTACAGCTCGCGTCGGACTACTCGGCCGCCGAACTCCGCGAGGCGCTCGAAGCGTACGAGCAGTAGTCGCCGCGTTACCAGTAGACCGTATAGGTACACACATCGTCCCCGTTCCGGCGACACGTGTCGCCCGTCTCCTCGATAAAGACGAACGCGTCGACTGGCGCGTACTGCTGGGCAACCCCACGGATGAGGCCACGGTCGAACGGACACGGATACGGGTTCTCACAGGTCACCTCGCCGGTCCGGTCGCCCACGGATTCGAAGCGGTACTGCCCGATGTCTCCGCCACGGTGATTCCGCTGGTAAGCCTCGTCTATGGACCGGAGGCCCGCCGGAACAGTATCAAAGTCGTCCGGCCAATCCGCGACGTGAGGGATCTGTTCGCCGAGTCGGTCGAGGACGTGCGGTTGCAGGTCATCGGCAATCGTCTCGAACGCGTTCAGCCAAGCCTGCTGTGGGTACCACTCGTCAGCCGCTGGTTCGGTGATTCCCTCGGCAGCGAGCGCCGTTAACGCCCGTTCCCGGTACTCATCCGAGAACTTCCCCATCGCCGCCTCGACTATCGTGAGTACGGTTTGCCCGTTGATTTCGACGGCCGGGTCAAACGCGTCGTAAGATGCCATGCTGTCCGGGCGTTCACAGGGAGAAAAATAAAAACCGACCATACACACGGCAGAATCGCACTTTCAGCTCGTGGAGAGAACGCCGAAACGCAGTTGCCACCCTGCTGCCTGCATCCCCAGTCTCGACAACGCCTCGTCGTCACTCTCGCACGGTTCGCAAGGGCGTGACGGCACCACACAGACCGTACGAGATAGCCTTTCCGTACGATGCGTCCCGTGACTGTCCGGCCTCCGCTCCGGTTCCGACCTCGGTGACCCACGCCGGCCGAGTCACTGTCGTCTCGCTCGACTCGAACTGGAAGGAGATGTCGATCGTTTTCGGGTCATCACCTGTCAGTCTGGCCAGAGCAAATTCTGCATACGTCCCCGCGGGCCTCGTCTGGTCCCACGTAACCGTCGCGGAGCGAACGGCAGTCGTGTCACCGGCTGTTCGCACTGTGCCTGTCGCTTCGGTGATGTGGTACGTTTCTCTCCCCTCGTACCAGCCGTTTTTCGGGTTGTAGACGGCCGTCGCCTGAGAGGTGTCGGTATCTCGTTCGTATCCGACGGGGTACAGGCTCATGACGACTACTGACGCCGCTCCCGAGACCTCGTCGGCCACATTCTCTGACTCCTGCTTGACAATGAACGTGACAGCCCCCTCAGTCTGGTTCACCCGGAGGAGTTCTCGATCGGTATCGCTCTGGATCTGTGCTCGTCGGCGGTCGGTACTGCCGTCATCCTCGACAGTGATACGACTGTAGACCGGATCGTCCGATGACGCTTGATACTGTTCTGTTCGGACAGCACCTTCGTCAATGGACAGGTAGCGCCCGCCGTCAGCAGTCACAACACCCTCGAATTCGAGCGCGGTCACACTGTCCACAACAATCGCTCCCGTCGCCCGGTACTCGTCGGCCTCAGGCACTGTAAACCGCTCATCGACCGGTTGCTTCGAGTGCGGATCGACAGTGGTAAACGGATACACAGCGGCGAAGACAAGCGCGAGACAGCACAGCGCCAGCGCACCGTTGAGTAGCCTCGCGGTACGACGGTCCATATTTCAGTGCCAAGACTGATCAAGTAAAGCTATTCGAAAACCGCAGTGAGACCGCTGCTGTCCGTTCGGATTATCCCAGCCGGATTAGGGCACACAGGCAACGGCAAACCCGATGATGATGGCGAGTCGGTGCTGGGGCCGGAGCGGACGAACCCAAGCGGCCACTCACGCCTGCTGATACCGCGTCGACCATTTGGGTAACGACCGACGGTAGAGGGCGACGCCGACAACAGCCATGACGCCACCAGACCCCCCGAGGGCGGCAAGCAGGGTCCCAGACAGCGGCGAGATGGCGAACCCAGCGATAAGGATCGGGACTAGCGGGAGGACCATTGCCGCGCCGAAAACAGCGAACAGGGCCGTATCGAAGAGGAACTCGTTCGGAGAAAGGCCAGTGAGGTACACGGTGGTGCCGAAGATGTAGCAGGCAACGCCGACGAGCAGGACGCCTCCGACAGCCGCCTCGGCGACCGACCCACCACGCCAGACGAGTGCGAGTCCGTAGAACGCGAGTCCAACTAGCGGGCCGAGCAGGAGGAACGCCCGGAATTTCCCCACAAAAACGGCTTTCACAGAGAGTGGATGGGCGAAATACAGGCTCACGTCATCGGATTGTGTGAGCCAGTTGTAGGTTGTAAACCCAGAGAGCCCGAGAATCGCACCGAATGAGATACCAGTGGACGGCGGCACACCCGTAATCTGTCCGGCGAAATCGACCAGCGCGGCGGTGACACCGAACAGAATCGCCGCCGAAAAGAGGACTTTCCCGAACCCGCCAGCGCTCCGGTGGATGTCAAGCAGGCTCTTGGTCGCAACTGGGTCACCGATCCGTCGCCACCAGCGGCGGAAGGCCGGTGTGACCGTTCGAGCGGGGCGGGGGGCGGTCGCATCGAAGGTCCCGGCGCTGAGCAGAAAGACGACGAGGATACTGGCACCCGTAGTTCCGGCCCGCACAGGGGTCTGGGCGAGAAACAGACCGTAGGGGGTGTAGAAGACGATATCGACACCACTTGCCAGCGCTGCACCGACGGCGACGAGTGGGGCCGCGAGTAGCGCCAGTCCGGGAACGCCACGGCCAGCGAGGCCGAGGGCCGCAATCGTCGTGCCCATTCCGAGGACGAACGTCAGTGCGAGGGTCGTCCACAGAAGTGGGACCGTCTCAGCTACGAGGAGAGGCCCGGCGGCTCCGCTGACTGCAAGCACCGTTCCGAGGGAAATCGGCAACAGGAACAGCACTGCGTAGTAGACACTGTCCTTGACGACGAACAGTCCCAGCAGCGTGTTCTGCGATAGCGGGAGCGTGCGAGCCGAAAAGACCAGCAGCGTCACATCACCGAGGAGGTTCCGGAGAGCATCCCGTCCCACAAAGCCGATGGACCCCGTGTGGAGACCAAAGACGAACACCAGTGCGTGGAGGCCGGCGAACACGGTTTTCGGCTCGGTCCCGGTAACAGCAAGAAGCTTGGCCGCGGCTCCAGCGAGCAGACAGATAAACACCGGAAACAGGGAGAAGTGACTGCCGCGGAAGAGCCGACTGTGGAGTCGCCACTCCTCCCGGAGCATCTCGACAAACACCCTTCGCGCTCGTCCGTCACTCATGTGTCAGCGATTTCGGTCCCTGGTCCACTGTTGCGTCAACGTTGTCCAGAAACACGTCGAGGAGCGTCACATCAGCGTCGAGTTCTGCTGGCCGGACATCGGCGACGAGTTCGCCGCCGTACATGATGCCGACCCGCGAGCAGAGTTCGGCAGCAACGTCTACGTCGTGTGTCGTAACAACAATCGTGTTGCCGTCGTCCCGGTACGAGCGCAGGAAGCGCTTGACCCGCTCCTGAACGATTGGGTCGAGATTCGCCAGCGGTTCGTCGATGAACACGACATCCGGCTCGTGGAAAAACGCGCCGGCGATCATCACTTTCTGCTGTTGGCCCCGCGAAAGGTCCGAGGACAGCGTGTCGAGTTTCGCGGTGAAACCGAGACGGTCGGCCCATGACTCGGTCTGCGCTGTTACCGCGTCGTCGGACATATCTCGGATAGCACCGACAAAGTCGAAGTACTCGCGTGGCGTCATGAAACTCGGCGGTGACTCTTTTTCAGGGAGAATCCCCGCTTGTTCGCGGACCGCTGTTGGCTGCGTTGCCGGGTCGACACCGAGTACCGCTGCCTGTCCACTATCCGGACTGAGCTGCCCGGTGAGTATTTCCATTGTGGTGGTCTTGCCGGCCCCGTTCGGCCCGAGCAGTCCGAAGAACTCGCCATCGTCGATGCTGAGCGAGAGGTCCGCTATCGCGGTCATGTCTCCGTAGGCCTTCCGAAGCGACTCGATCTCGATTGCTGTCACGGCGTTCTTCCGACCATCGTGGTTCTGTCCGTATAAGCTATTATACTAGATAAGAACATTCCAGATAGTCTGACAGCGGTTTCGGGGACACGTGCATCTAAATTGACGAATCTGTGCCCTGCAGTATCGACCTCATCGCCGGCGGGACCACGTTTCTGACCATTGACCGCGAACGTAACAGTGGATTCGACAGTTCCACTGGACGCCTCCCGATGTGGGCGAGTGGGCGTCAGGGATGCTCGACGAAGCAGCGACGGCGTCTGCTCCGCTCAACGACCACGCTGACACCGCCGAAAGTTGAACCTGGCCGGCATAGCGGACGCGATATGTATTGAGCGGCATACTTGTCAGATATGTATCGGCCGAACTGTCACCTGTAGTCCGTGTTTGTATAACCATTCTTTGAGTAATCGATATCTCTTAACACATGACAGGATAGATATGCGACATGGCCCCGCATCGACTCCACCACCTCGCCCTCCTCTGTCTGGTCTGTGTGTCGCTCCTCTGTACCGCCATGCCAGTCGGCGCAGCGCCCCCGCCAAGGCCGCTGTGTGACGCCTGCGGTGACACCTTTGAATCGACGGCCGAGTCTCACGGTGTGTCGGTCACTGTCACACACAGCAATGCAACCATCGCCGTCAACAGCAACGGAACCGCAACGTGGGTCGTCCACAATCGTCTGTCTAACGCAGAAGGTGTTGCACGGCTTCGAGCAAACGAGAGCCTCCGGACCGCTATCGCCGACAGGGCGATGTGGGACACCGAACTCCTGAGCGCGAACGTGTCCGGCGATGGCGTCATAACGCTACGGTACCGCGAGGCCGACTTCGCTCAGCAGTCCGTCGGCGGGACAGTCCGGACTGGCGAGTTTACTGAAGCCTACGGCTATCGAAACCTCGATGGCCTCGGTGCTGATCGGCTCGTCGTCGTTGCTCCCGACGGGATGCGAGTCGAGCGAGCCATCGACGGCGCAACCGTCTCAGACGACGGACAGCGGATGACGCTGACCGAACTCAACGACGGGCGTATCGTGACGTTCGTTCCCCGTGACACGGCCGTTGGGCCGCTGTTGAGTCTACTCGCGGTCGGAGCACTGCTCGGACCCGTGATGGCGGTGAAGGCGCTCGCATACACCACGCTCCCCGCAGCGGTGTTTACCCTCTTGATCGGCGCTGCCGCCGGGGGTGTCGCCCGGCTTGATTGGGACTTGAAACGCGTCCGGGACTCCGCGGGCATCGTCTTCGCCGGCGTGGGCGCGCTAGCGACTGTTCTGTCGCTTCTTGGAGCGACGGGCGTTTTGCGGTTGGGTGGCATAGCGGCACCGCTGTTCGGCGGTGGCACCGCGCTGTTCATCTGTGGCATCGTACTGTCACAGCGGCGCGTCCGTGAGCGCACAAGCTATCGGACGGTCGTTGGCGGCGCAGTAGTCGGCGCAGGCATCGCGCTCGGAGTGACGATAGCGGCGGCGCCGATGGTTGTCGGGGACGGGTTCACGTTCCCGGTGTCAGCGCTGTTGGTTCTTGGACCTGCGTTTGTGCTTCTCCCGGCCGGGTACGCAGTCGGCCATGGGAACCGCCGGCTGGCGTTGAAGACCGCCGCCATCGGGTTCGTGCTGTCGATGCTACCAGTCCTCCCGATACTGCCTGCGCCGTTTGGACTGGGCGTGCTTTTCATCCCTATCGCAACGGCCAGCGCTGCTGCCGTTGCTGTCGCCGGTCTCCCTCTCTTCCTTGCCGGCGTCTCGCTTGGCGTTCCCTCATCTGGCTGTTGACCAGTTCTCTGGCGACAACCGCAGTGCAAACACGCTATTCGGTTCGGCTCTGAGTAGACCGGTTTAGACGTGTCAGGACAACGTGGGCGACCACGGCCGTGCCCTGATTTGATCGGCAGTGTGTTCCCGCGTTACTCTATGCCATACTCTTTGATAATTACCCGAGGATAGCATCGATGTTACCTGGTTGTGCTTATGTTGCCATTAGTACATAAGCGCGTGAGCCGAACAGAAATATACGATGTCACAGACGAATACTGGTCACAATCTCGACGATGAAGTTGCTGAATACCGTGACCCCGCCCACAACGTCGACCCGCTCTTTGTCAATCGCTGGTCGCCGCGTGCGATGACTGGTGATTCGCTTGCTGAAGATGCCCTCCATTCGTTGTTCGAAGCCGCACGCTGGGCCCCGTCCGCGTTCAATAACCAGCACTGGCGGTTTGTTTACGCCACCCGCGAAGACGACGAGTGGGACTCCTTTCTCGACCTGCTGAACGAGGCCAACCGCTCGTGGGCACGCGACGCTGGCGCGCTCATCGCCGTCTTCTCGAAGGTCACCCTCGACCACAACGGCGAAGCTGCTGTGACGCGCTCTTTCGATACCGGCGCTGCGTGGCAGAATCTCGCTCTCGAAGGCGCTCGGCGCGACCTGGCTGTTCATCCAATGGCAGGCTTCGACTGGGACCGGATTCACGACACTCTGGGCGTCCCCGAAGACGAATTCGACGCCGAGGCGATGGTCGCTGTCGGTGAACGCGCCGATCCCGAGACGTTGCCTGACGACCTCAAAGAGCGTGAAGAGCCGAGCAATCGGAAGCCGCTCGACGAAATCGTCTTCAGCGGCCGGTTCGAGTGAGCGAGCAGGTGCGTTCTGCACCCAGCTGAGAGCGTAGCGAAACCCAGGTATCTCTTCGTTACCGCCAACCATGGACGGGGAGTCGGCACCCTGAAACAGAGCGCTGAACTGAGTCGTATCGTGCGCCCTTCGGTGCTGTGCTAGTGAGTGTCGAACTGTGTTCGGGTAGTTCTCGTCTCCGAGTAGCTACGCTTATAACTGTGGCCACGAGAGGTATCGTATAGGCGGCCACAGCGGCGGGGTTGCCTCCCGTACCCATCTCGAACACGGAAGATAAGCCCGCCAGCGTTCCGGGGAGTACTGGAGTGCGCGAGCCTCTGGGAAACGCGGTTCGCCGCCACCATTCATACCTGATTTGAGTTCCAGTGAGCGACGCGGCTTTGCTGTAGCTCGGCTTGAAGTCCTCCTAAATTCGGTAAGCACTACCAGACAGTTCTGCCGTTGCGTATCGAAGTGTTCGCAGCGACATCGTTAGTCTGTCGCCGTCGATGCTGCGAAACAACGAACGGTCAGTCGCTCGCGGGGCAGGCACAACGGCCATATCGCTCACAGAGTGAATGGGCTCTGTGGTCATGCGTAACGCACAAGTTTTGTTTTGAGTCTTGAGCACTTACTTAGTGGTGCTGTGATTTGATTCGGCATGGACCGTCGCTACGTCATTGGTCTCGCCGTCGCGCTCGTAGCAATCGGTATCGGACTGGCCGCTTTCACGGCCCCCTGGTCCCCGCAAACGACCTCACCTGGGCTGGACGAGACGTATCCTGCAGGGGCAGGTCCGGATCACATCAACTTCTCGGCGCTTGAGGAAGACGATATGAACGTCTCGCACACCCCCCGTGAATACTGGGACTCGTACGCTATCATCTACACCGCACCACCCGACCGCCCGCTCATAGAAGGCGATTATTATATCAATTCCAACACGGGGGAGATACTCGCTGACCGGTGGCACAACGCCACGGTCTATCGGAACGGGACGACGTATGCGGCCGTTCAACCGGTCGACGATATTCCGAACGAGCGCCAGAGGGAGGAACTGGAATCGGACGACAGCTACGTCTACCACGACGCCACCGACGCGTATTACCGGTACGACCCACGCTACGGACAGATTGCACCCACGAACATCGGCCGACATCCTGACCTCCTCGACGGGTACACGTGGACGGCCACCAACAGGACGACGCACCACGGCGTCTCCGTCATCACGTATCGCGTCACGGGCAAACGAGCGACCGCCGCCGACGACGCCCCACCGCTTCGCAACGGCACGCTCTCGCTCGGAGTCAAGGATGGGATCGTCTACGCGTTCGATATCACGTTTGGCAGAGACGGACGCACCGACCGATACACGTACGACGTTCGTCCCGCTTCCTTCCCGGACCACAGTTGGGTCGACACAGCCCGAGCGGTCGCTTCTGAGAACGCGACCGAGAGTTCCGCCCGTTGAGGCCCGTCAAGGTCCTCGTGACTTTGCGGCGTTCCGGTTGGTCACGACCAGTCAGGGGGTCACGATCAGGCTAAACCGATAGACGGTGCCTTGGTATTCGGCGACGACACCCCGGAAGTCGACTCGGTCGTCGTAGCTGTCTATCGGCTGGAGGTCGCCAGCGATGCCGAGCGCGTCCAAAACCTCAGCAAGTCCGTCAGAAGGCGGTGCGCCCTCTTCGTAGCGGCGAGGCTCCTCGCTGATCGCGTCGTCGATCACGCCACGAGCGGCCTCCGAGAGGTCGAGTGAGCTCAGATCGAGTTCCAGAACCGCCGTTCGTGCGTACTCCTGGAACGCTTCGCGATTGTTCGAGATCTCGTCGGTAGTGTACGTCCATTCTGGGACAGTTACCGTCCGCTGCTCTGTGACGGGGCGAAAGTATTCGTCTTCGTACTCGATGTAATCGAACGGCGGCGATGGGACGAACTCACTGGCTTCAGCGTCAAGGTGCTGGTGATACTCGACGGCCTGCAGGTTTTCGAATTGAGGGTCGCCGAGAAACCCATCGTTGCCCGCGTAGACCGCGTTGAGCGCAGCCTCAAGGACGCGTTTGTCCTGTGTCGAGCGGTCGAAGGGCCGTCTCTCGACCGTCGCGTCGTCCGGCGGCGTCTCCTCGGACCGTGTGACCGCAAAGTGCCAGCGGTCCCGTTCGAGCTGCCGTGCCTCATTTATCTGGACCTGATAAAAGATCCCGTCCTGCCGGAGGAACGTCGGGCGCGGCCTCGTGTCTTTGCCCCACCGGTCTCGTCCGACGAGCGGCCACTGTTGGACGGTAACGCTACCGGTGTCGAACAGTTCTGACGTATACTGCTGTTTCGTCTCGGCAGTAAAGTCGACCCTGGTGGTCGCATCAATTGCGGTCGGGTCGGGCCAGAGATACGGCCGACCGATTGATGAGAGGTCCTGTTCACTGGCGATGAGCGCGTAGTTGTCGAGACTGCCGGGATTGAGACAACCGGCGGTCGCGGTGATCACCCCGGACGCGCCGATGAGTCGGAGGGCGTGGCGGCGGGAACAACGCATTGCTGTACCGAAGTAGTTAATATACCGATAAATTGCTTGTGGTGTAAATCTACGGGCGGAACAGGCCGAATGCGTCGGGGCTTGACCTCGAGGCGGGTCACATCTCTCCGTGGGAATGCCACACGAGTCCGCATTTTTCGGGGCCAGCCCCCATTCGACTGAATTAGAACACGCCGAGTTCGAACACGGCGAGGTAAATCTGCCCGCCACCGGCGAGTATCATCACGACGGCTGCGATCTGGTGTATCCGTTGCAGGTACGTGCCGACGGTGTGCCAGAGGCTGATTCCAACTCCCGCAAGGAGTGTCACGCCGACAAGCGGAACCGCGACGCCGAGTGCGTACGCTGTGAGGACGAGAATACTTGTGTGGACTGGCAATGCGAGCGCCTGGGTAACCACGCCGAAGAACAGCGGCACGACACAGCCCGCTGCGGCAACCGCGTACACAGCACCGAACACGCCGAACCCGGCTACCGACGCCGGTCGCTCTGGCAGCGGGACGCGGAGTTCGGGCTCGCGGTTCAGGAGCATCACGACGCCGAGCACGACCAGACCGAGTCCGATGACCGGTTCGAGCATCGGGAGTGCGTTCTTGAGCGGTTGCCCAAGTGCGAGGACGAGCAGCGCAACGAGGGTGAGCGCAGCAAGCGCTCCGCCAGCAGCGGCGGTGGCCGGTGGCAGCATACTCACATCCCCGTCGCTTTCACGCAGGTAGTACCCAATGTAGCCCGGGAGAAGCGGGAACGCACACGGGGCAAAAAAGGTCGCGATGCCAGCGCTCGCGGCGAACGCAAGTATCCCGAGTACGGCAACATCCGCCATCTTACACCAGTGCGTCGAGTTCGTCTCGGAGCGTCTCTTTCCCGGCGAGCCCACTGTGACCGAACTGGACGGTCCCGCGCTCGTCGACGATCGCAATGTACGGAAGTCCGTCCGCCCCAAATGCCGCAAGCAACTCACTACCGGGGTCAATGCCGACAGTCCAAGCACCGCCGTTCCGGTTCCACCATTCACCAATGTCAGCCCTCGTCAGAGTCTCGCTCGGGCGCTCGTTCGTCACTGAGATGAACGAGACATCGGTGTACTCGGGCCGAATCGAATCGAGTATCTCGAGCTGGTCGTCACAGGGTGCACACCACGTAGCAAAGAGGTCGACTACCGTGATGGTTCCCGGCGTCGGTACGGGCGTCTCGCCTGCCGACGAGCCGCGTGTATCGAGCGTCTCAACGCGAACCGGAAGCTGGTCTGTGTTTTGGGACCGGATACCTGACAGCCCGTTCTGGGCAACCCACAGGCTTCCCCCGGTGAGACCGAGCCCGGTCATGGCCGCAACAACCTGCCGGCGGTTCACGCGGTTCTCACCGTTTCAAGGTCAGCAATAATGGTTTCTTCGTCCGGTGACTTCGAGCGGTAGGCACGCTCGACAAACCCATCGGCGTTGACCAGTAGCGTCAGTGCTGTATGCGTGAACATGTACATATCCATGTCCTCCGGTTCAGTTCGCTGGAACATAACCCCGAACTGGTCCTGTATGACAGCCTTCGCCCGCTGCTTCGACGCCGGTCGAAGGAACTGCCAGCTTTCGCTATCGGCGTCGACATTCATTTTGTCGGCATACACCCCGAGTCGTTCTGCGGTATCACGAGCGGGGTCGAACGTCATCGGGATGAACCGGACGCCAGCGGCGTAGCCGTTGTTCTGGGCGTGGCTCTGAATGTTTCGCTGCGTCGAGATGAGAACTGGACACACCGTCTGGCAGTGGCTATAAAAGAATGTGAGGAGGGTCGGCGTTTCAATATCCCGCAGTCGAACCTCGCGGGATGCGGTCGGTGTGGCGACACGCACGTCCGGAATCTGCTCACCCCATGCCGGGTACGGAAGGTCACTGCTCTCGAACTCCCGGTCGGGCTCTTCGAGGACAACGTCGGGATTCGAGTCGCCGAGCCGACCACCACCGAGACAGCCGGCGACTCCAACAATTGTTCCAGCCGCACCCGTCGATTTGAGAAGCGTCCGTCGGCGCATACGCAGTATTTGTGCCCTCAAATATTTGGAGAATCTGGTGTGATTCTCGTAAACCGTCGTTCGCCTGCTCTCGCGTGGTTTTGGACTGTGGGTGTGAGCAAAACCACAGCACAGTGAAAAAGACGGTTCCCGGACCCGGACAGACGGCGTTGAACTGAGGCGAACCGGACATTGACATTCTCATCACGTGTTACCGGGGCACTGTGTACCGCGTACTCTCTGGCAAGTTCCGCTCAAATCACGTCATAGAGGACAGCGTCTCGTTGATTTAGGAGAGCAGTCGTGTCTCAACTGATACTCCGTGATAGTTGGCGTGTCATGAATGGGCATGTAACACTATCAAAAACAAGACTTTTCCATATTATATCCGTATTTTGGTGAGAATGTCTGTACAGATTTCCTCTGTATTAAGATGAGTATGTAGCTATATCTCGAAGAATACGGAGATAAGATTTCGTATATTGTATCAGAAGTGGACATTCTAAACATCAACCGTCCGAACACTTATGTGTAATCTATTCGATACTGTAGTCGTAATGCCAGAAACGAAGTTCGAGGTTGATGTCGACAGCGCGCCAGACGAACAACCGGGCGCGAACCCGTTCAATCGGTGGCACCCGGACATTCCGGCGGTCGTCGAAGCGGACCCTGGCGAGAGTATGCGATTAGAGGCACTCGACTGGACCGGCGGACAAATAACCGATAACGACAACGCCAATGAGGTCCGCGACGTGGACCTCTCGCAGGTGCACTATCTCGCAGGGCCCGTTCACGTCAACGGTGCCGAGCCGGGTGACCTGCTGAAAGTCGAGTTCCACGACATGGGGCCGCTCAACGACCGCTCGGAGTTCGGGTTCACTGGCACGTTCTCCCAGCAAAACGGCGGCGGCTTTTTGACCGATCACTTCCCGAAGGCGGCCAAATCCATCTGGGACATCGACGGCTACACAGTCTCCTCGCGCCACATCCCCGATGTCGAGTACGAGGGGAAGATCCATCCCGGTCTCGCAGGCTGTGCGCCAAGCGAGGAACTGCTGGAAGCATGGAACGAGCGCGAACAGGAACTCATCGACAAGCACGCCGAGGACCCCGAGTCGATACCGAACCATCCGACCGGGAAAGAGGAGCCAGCCGTGGCGAACCCGCCGACACCCGACGGCGCGCTCATGGGCGAGATGGACCCCGACGAGGCCGAGGAGGCAGCAGAAGTCGCGGCCCGAACCGTGCCACCTCGAGAACACGGCGGGAACCACGACATCAAGGACCTCTCCATCGGCTCAACGGTGTACTTCCCAGTCTACGTCGAGGGCGCAAAGTTCGGAATCGGCGATTTCCACGCCTCGCAAGGGGACGGCGAGATTTCCTTCTGTGGCGCGATCGAGATGGCCGCCTACGTCGATCTCGAATTCGACCTCGTGAAAGACGGGATGGAGAAGTTCGGCGTCGACCACCCGATCTTCGAGCCGGGTCACCGCGGGCCGAACTTCGAAGACTACGTCACCTTCTGTGGCTACTCCGTCACGGAGGACGGCGAACAGAAGTACATCGACTCCCACACCGCGTATCGGCGGGCCTGTCTGCAGGCTATCGACTACCTCAAGCAGTTCGGCTACACCGGCCAGCAGGCGCTGCACATTCTTGGGACTGTCCCGGTCGAAGGGCGTCAGAGCGGCGTCGTAGACGTGCCAAACGCCTGTTCGACGCTGGCGCTCCCAACGGGCGCGTTCGACTTCGACGCGTCCCCCGAAGGTATCGAGCACAACAGCGCCGACCGCGGTGACCTCTGTGTCACTGACGACCCGCTGTAATGAGAGCTAGAGACAATACGGGCTGTCGACACTGATGTTGGGAGAGACGACCGATGACGACAGCAATAACGAGCCGAACCCCACACAGACCGCCGCAGGCGAACTCGCCGACGCAATCCGGACAACACTCGGGCCCAACGGATTGGATAAAATGGTCGTCGGCGAGAACGGGACGGTCATCGTCACCAACGACGGGTCGAAAATCATCGAGTGGATGGATATCACGCATCCAGTCGGTCGGCTGGTCGAGCAGGCCGCGGCTGCACAGGACAATACCGTCGGGGACGGGACGACGACGGCGGTTGTGCTGGTCGGCGCGCTTCTTGAGGAGGCTGCAACGCTTCGTTCAGCCGGGCTTCATCCAACGACAATCACCGACGGCTACGGCAGAGCCGTCGAGGCCGCTCTTGACCAACTTGCGCAGTACGAACGTGGCCTGCACAGCCGGCAGGACGACCGACTGACACAGATTGCGAAGACTGCCGTCACAGGACGGTGGGACGACGCTTCGACCGACCGGTTCGCCGAACTGACTCTCAGTGCGCTGCAGGCAATCGGGTTCGACACGTCAAGGCTCACGCTCAAGTCCTACCCCGGCGGCGAACTCCGCGAGTCCGTCTGTCTCGACGGAGTGCTGGTCGATCTAGAGACATCATCGACATCCCTCAACGCCCTCAGTCACCCGCGCACCCGGACCCATGACGAGCCGGCTATCGCGATGGTCGACGCCGAAATCGGCATCGAGGAACCGAACAATGTCGAATCGGTGGAGCTGCAAGACGCGACACAGCGGAACGCGTTTCAGGCCCACGAACAGGACCGGAGGACCGAACTGGTAGAGCAGGTGGTACAGTCCGGTGCGACCGTGCTCCTCTGTCAGAAATCCATCGACGAAGCAGTCAGGACCGCGCTCGCCCAGCGGGGTGTCCTCCCTGTCGAACGGACCCGGCGAGACGAGTTCGATGTTATCGCCCGAGCGACAGGAAGCACGCCAGTCATGTCTGTCGACGACCTGACTGCGGACGACACCGGCACTGTTGGGTCGGTCACACAGCGGACGGTCGGGACTGCACAGACGCTCGTGCTGCAGGGCTGTCCGGAGGAACACCGAGCAACACTACTGCTCCGTGGCGGCACGCCACACGTCGCAGAGGAAGTCCGCCGCATCGTGGCAGACTGTATCGACGTTACTCGTGTCGCACTTGACGACGGCGTGTTCGTGCCGGGTGGTGGTGCGGTGCCGACCGCACTGGCGATGGACCTCGCCGCGCTGTCCCGTGAGATCCCGGACCGGACACAGCTCGTCTTCGATGGGTTCGGAACCGCACTAGAAGCCCTCCCCCGGACACTGGCCGCGAACGCGGGCACGGACCCACTGACCACGCTGACGGGGATAAAACAGCGACACGACGCCGGCGCAGAGGCGGTCGGTGTCGGCCCCGATGGCCATCCCCGCAACATGATCGACGCGGGTATTCTGGAACCAGCCGCGGTGTTCAGGAGTGCACTGCAACGAGCAGTCGCCGTTGTGACACAGATCCTTCGGGTCGACGACGTTGTGCGAACCAGCACAAACGAGCGCACAGCGGACGGTGAACACGACCACGCCCACGCGGCGACGGGTGGCTATCCGTGGGCGGTGGGGCACTGAGAAGCGAGCAGACACCGACAGCCCTCCAGCCGACCGGCTGCTGGATCAGGCTGTGTTACTCGTCTTCATCCGCTGAAGGGCGTTCGCGCTGGGCCACGAACACCGGCCCGAGGAACCGGTTGGCGACCTGATCAGCCGGCATCCCGAACACGAATGTCGCCAGCGACGGGTCAGTTTCACCCATCACGACCGTGTCAAACCCATCAGAAACGTCTACAATTGCGTCAAGGGGGTTCTGGTCGCGGTCGATCCGCGTCTCGATAGTCGAGGGGTCCATACCGAATTCTGCCAGCCGGTCCGCCAGCCCGCCGAGCAGTGTCTGGATATCGTCGTCGGTTGTGTCTTCATCCGCGACGTGATATAGCGTCACGTCGGCGTCCATCTCTCCGAACACACTGGCGACAACGCGGGCAAGCCGGTCGACCCCGATGGCCCCACGGACTGGGACCAGTACGTCTTCGACCGGCCCTGTGGCGTTCGGAACGAGAACAGCCATGCAGTCGTGCTCAGCAATCATACGGTCGATGGTCTTCTGTCCGTTATGAGTGAACACGAGTCGCCGCTCGACGGTGGCTCCAGCGTCCTCGAACATCTCCTGGTACTCGTCGAGCCGTTCCGTGGCCCGGTCCTCGAACTGCATCCGTGCCTGTCCGGGGGCAGTCTGTTCCGGGATGACGTGGTATCCCAGCAGGACGACGTGCGCATGGGCGAGCAGTTCGGGGACACCCTCCGGGACCGATTCTCCCTCGAGGACACGGATCGGGACGAGTATCGATAGACGGTCAGTCATACTCAGATATCTCCCTTGAGTGTCACGTCCCCAGCGTAATAACGGTACCAGAGGTACGAGGCAAGCATGACCACGACGCCGATACCGATTGACGCGGGCTGCATGAAGACGATCAGTCCGAAGCTCGCGAGCGCGCCCATGACCGGGACCAACGGATAGCCCGGTACTCGATAGCTTGGCGAGTACCACTCTGGGTTCCGACGGCGCAACACGAGCAGGGCGATACACATCAGCCCGTACATAATCAGGTGGAGAAACGAGGCGACTTCCGCAAGGAGTTCGACACGGCCAGTCGCGACGAGGACGAGGATCGGGCCGCCAGCGGAAAGCAACGCGACGTGTGGCGTGCCGTATCGAAGGTTGACTTCGCTCGCCTTTCTGGGAAGCAACGCGTCGCGGCTCAGCGCGTACACGGCCCGCGAGGCACTGAGAATCGACGCGTTCGCGCTCGAAAACGTCGCCAGCAGCCCGGCACCCAGAATCGCGACCGCACCGGGCAACCCAAGGAAGTCACGGGCTACTTCGACCATCGCTGTCTCCCCGAATTCGCCGAGTCGTTCAGCGCCAAACGCGCTGGTTGCGACGAAAATTGTGACAACGTAAAATACGGTCACGATCAGGACCGAGCCCACCATCGCCAGCGGGAGGTTCCGACTCGGTTGTTTGATTTCACCTGCAACAGTGGCGACCTGTGCGAATCCCAGATACGACGTGAACACCAGCGCAGCGGTCGTCAACACCCGGAAGTACCCTCTGGAGAAGAACTGCTCCGGAACGGTGCCGCCGCCGAACACACCAACAGCATCAAGAACGCCGTAGGAAAGGAAGCCCGTCAACACCACGAGGAGAACCCCGACTACGACGTTCTGGAGCTTCGCGGTGTTTTCCGTGCCGCCGATACTCAACGCCGTCAGTGCGACCCCGAACAGCAACCCGATACCGATGACCGGGCTGAACGGGAGCCCGATGTTGAGCTCGGCGAACACAGCGCTCGCGTAGTGGCCGAGCCCAACCAGATAGAACGCGGACGCGAACATCAGGCCCAGCCACAGCCCAAGGCCTACGATTGCGCCATAGGCCGTCCCCATCCCCCGCGAGATGAAGTAGTACCCGCCGCCGCTCCGTGGCATCGCTGTCGCGAGTTCCGAAGTCGGAAGCGCCACGAGCAACGCTATCAGGCCGCCAATGGCAAACGAAAGGGTAGCTGCGAGCCCAGCGTTTGCGGCCGCCAGCCCCGGGAAGACGAAGATTCCGGCTCCGATCATCGTCCCAATCCCGATTGCCAGCCCGCCGACCAGCCCGATAGTCCGTTCTAGTTCAACGTTGTCGTCATGGACGACTGTGTCGTCGGTGACGGCTTCCGGCTCCTCAGCAGGTGCCTCACCGGCGATGTTCTCGCCCGCAGGGTCAACGTCGACAGGCTGTTCAGCCATGTGACAGAATATCCCCACCTGTCTGATAAAACCGCCGGCAGGAGACATAGCAGACACCGGGGATAACAGCGGTAACTGTCCGTAAGACGGATTGAACAGGCCGTTATGAGGATATCGGGCCGTATCGGAGTCTCTCGATAGTCGGGTGAGACCCCAGTTGTGGCTTCAGAAGCCAGTCATTTGGTTAAGCAGCACACCCAGCCAGTCGAAACAATTCTATGCGTAGGTCACCTCTACGTAGTACTGTGCGGTTCAGTCATCATCCTCAGGCGCTCATCATTCCCGACGATATCCGGGACACAATGGCGGCGCATATCGCGGCGAGTCACCCCCACGAGGCCGGTGGATATCTGGCGTGTACGCGACGGGACAGTCGGTTGTACGCGACCGACCATGTTCCGCTCGACAACGTTTCCCCCAGACCGCGGCGTCGGTTTGTCGCCACAGACACCGGTGCCATTCCAGCAGGGCCACGAGTGTTCTATCACTCACACACAGCAGCGTCGACACCATCAGGGTTGACGGGCACTGACCGACAAAACATCCGTGACCGGTTCGCGCTCGTCGTGTTTGCCCCACATGGGGAGCCCTACAGTTACCGGCTGTTCCGACTGGGGTTGTTTAATTGGCAAGAGGTTCCAGTGATGGGAGAAGCATCCCAAGAAGAGCCAGCCAGATTGCCACGGCTTGTTTGAGGGGCTGTAGGGGCGTATCGCTTCGAGACTGCTGTGTGCCGGGCGAAAACAATTATCAAGTGGGGTCGAATACGTCCGGTTAGTCTTCCTCGCCGCCGGCCACGATGTTGGGGTTGCTCTGTTTCTCGACGCTGTAGATCGGGTAGTCGTCCTTGGTCGCGTAGGCGATGACGAGGAACGACACGAGCCCGACCCCGGCGGCGATGAACGTCGGCAGGCCGTCGAAAGCGGCGGTGAAGATGTCGTTCGGGATATACAGGAGCGTGTTTTCGTAGGCGTAGGTCGTCGGCACCAGCACGAAGAGCACGAGACGGGTGGCGGAGCCGGCGATCATCGAGCCGAGTGCTGCCGGCGTGGTCGCGATATCGGACCAGTATAGCCCCATCACCAGCGGGACAAACGCGCCGGCCAGCATGATATCAAACGCCAACACGAGCAACATTCCCGTCGCAGAGACACGTATCGCAAGGAACACGCCAAGCAGCGTAATCGGGACAGACATCAGGCGCGTGACGGTGAGCAGTTTGTCACTCTCAGAGCCAAAGAAGCCTTCATCGACGCCGCCGTCCGCGGCGGTTGCCGGACTGCTGGAACTCTCCTCGTCGACGCGGATGTTGCCGATGTTACGGGCGATGACGGCCGACGTTCCCAGAATCGCCCCGTCGCTCGTCGAGAACGAGGCGGCGACGATGCCGGCGAGCACGAGTGCAGCCAGCCACGGTGGCACAGCGTTCTGGAGGAGCGTGTACAGCACAGCCTGATTCCCGGCTTCCACACCGAGGGAGGCAAGAATCGGGTTCGCCGACAGCGCAACGACGGAGAACGGGACGCCGATGACGAGCGTGCCGGCGGCCCCGATGAAGCAGGCCTTCTGTGCGGTTTCGGGGCTATCAGCCGCAAACACCCGCTCCATGAAGTCGATGGCGACGATGTCACCGAGGCCGAGAGCGACGATGGTGGCGAGGTTGATGTACGCCCCCTGACTTGGGTCGGTGAGCTGTCCGAGGTTCGTCGGTCCCATGCCGGTGGGAATGGTGATGCCGTAGTTCGTCGTGACGTAGATAATAAGCGCGATGGAGCCGATGAACGCGACGCCTGCCTGTAACACGTCGGTGTAGGCGACCGAGAACAGACCGCCGGCGACAGTGTACGCGAGCACGAGCCCGGCGATGATGAACACGCCCAGCTGGAAGCTCGTTCCGACGAAAATCTGGAAGAGGTACCCGCCGGCGACAAGGTTCCCCGCAAGCAGGAACGCGTAGGCGACGGACATAATGATGCTTGCGACGATCTCAGCGGTCCGACCGTACTTCCGGCGGTAGAAATCCGGTAGCGTCGTGAGGTTGAGTCGGTTCATCGGTTTCGCAAAGAACAGCCCGGTGAGGAACAGACAGAGCGCCAGCCCGACGGGCAGTGCCGCGCCGGCCCAGAAGCCAAAGCCTGCTGCGAGGTCGGTATTCCCGAGCGTTGCGTTTGAGTCGAGCGACTGCGCCATCAGCGTCGCCGCAGCCAGCGGAAGGATAAGTCCCCGACCGGCGACGATGTAGTTGATGCTGTCGCCGTTGACTTTCTTGGCAACATAGAACCCGATGGCCATCATCGTCACGATGGTGGCGGCGAGCCCGTAGAGGATGACGCTCACGGCGAACCACCACTGTTGACGATTGAACAAGTATCAACGTTTTTTACCCTACTTCTCGCACTTTTCTCCCCGATACAGTTTTGGTTTGGGTAGTATTCAGTCACATGAGTTCCGTTTTGAGGACCACATAAAGACGTTGTGACAGTATTGTTTACACAGTGGAGTTATCCCGCAACGTCCATGGACTGTAGGCGTAGGTGAATAGACATATGTACAGTACTTCATTGAATGTGTTTCCTAAAACTGTTTTAATACGGTATCCCAAAATTGAGTGAAAATCTGTCTACTTCTGCGCCCGGTTGGAGTATTTGTTCCAACCCAAAGTAGAAAATGCGGCCTGACCGGACACGAAATAGAGAAATAAATGCACGAAGCTCGAAATCTCAGGAGGACAAGGCAGTGACGCCCGACCCGATTCGAATGAAACGGAAAGTCCAGCAGTTGGGCTCCTCCACGCTGGCGGTGACAGTGCCCGTCGACTGGGCGCGCCAACACGACATCTCGAAGGGTGACGAGGTCATCGTCCAGCGCGACGAGAACGGCGGGTCGCTGCTCGTCGTCCCTGAACAGCCAACCATCGAGGATGTGGAGGCGACCATCGACGCCGACGCCCTGACCCCCGATGCACTGGAGCGGGCCATCATCACGCAGTACGTTCTGGGCCGACAACTCATTCGGGTTGAGGCGACAGCGCCGCTTGGTATCGAACACCGCGACGCCATCATGAACGCCGAACGGCGGCTGATGGGACTAGGCATCGTCGAACAGGCCGAACGGACGGTAACGGTGCGGTGCTCAGTCGCGCCGGAGGACTTCGACCTCCCGACGCTGCTGGGCCGACTCAGTCGGACCGAGGCAGTGATACGTGGAGATGCGATTTCCGCGCTCATCGAGGGAGACACCGACCTCGTCGAAACGGTAGAAAGCCGTCAAGAACAGGTCGAAAAGCTGTTTTATCTGTTTCTCCGTCTGGTGTTTACCATCTACCGGAACCCACGACTGAACCAGGCCGTGGGACTGGAGACCGGATTCCCCCTTATCGGATACCGCTCGGTCGCACAGGACGTGGTTCTGATGGCTGACACAGCCGTCGAGATCGCGAGTCTGGCGACCGACTCGGCGACGCCCGATCAGTTGACTGCGTCAAAGCTCACCGAACTTGGGGACGCACTTGACGACGCAGCCAGCGCAACCCGGTCGGCGGTGACGACACCCGACTACGACGCGACCGAAGACGCCCGCGCCGCGTTCGACCTGGTCGACGACAGGATCGCCGACCTGAATGCACATCTGGAATCAGAGCGTCCCGAACCGCTGCTGGCGCTCCAGCGCGCTGTGGTCCTGCTTGAACGCAGCGCTAGACACGCTCGCGATAGCCTCTCGGTTGCGACGCATCTGGCCTTCCGGAATGACCCCTCGCTGGTCACCGGGGAGTAACTGCTGACCGAGAGGGGCGAGCCAGCATTAAATTCCTTAAGGAAACTCGAACGGTACATGTCCACTCGTGGTCATAGGAGTGGGTTTTACACATCCGAAGGAACGCTTATCCGTAGTTCGCAATCATCTACTTTTGTCGATACACACGCTGGGTTCGACCAGTTCGAGCCCGGGAAACAACTATATCATGACTGACCGAAACGGCGACGACATCTACGGCGAAAAGCACAAAGAAGCGAACGAACCCATCTTCAGCGGCATCCCAACCTTCCTCAAACTCCCGGAGGTCGAGCGCGACGCGCTTGACGAAGAGAACGTCGACATCGGCATTCTCGGCGCGCCGCTGGACACGGCGACGACTATTCGTCCGGGCACCCGCTACGGCCCACGTGCGGTCCGGGCTGCCTCAACGGTCCCCTCGCCACCCTACGAGCACTTCAATATCGAGACCGGTATCGACCCATTCGACACGTTTAGCGTCGCCGATACCGGTGACGCTGCTGTCTCTCCCGGTGACACGCGCCAGAGCCAGTTGAACATCGAGGATGCCGTCTACGAGATCAGCGAGCAGGCGACGCCCATTGTCATCGGCGGCGACCACTCTATTTCATACCCCGACATCAAGGGCTGGGCCGAAGCGAACGACTACGACGACATCGGCCTCATCCACTTCGACTGTCACGCGGACACGGGCGACGAAGGGCTGACCGGCTTCGAGTACGACCACGGCGCGTGGGTCAAGCGCGTCTTCGACGACGACCTCATGGCCGGCGAGAACTACACCCTGATCGGCCCGCGTGGCTTCTGGCCCGGTCCGGACACCTACGAGGAGATGCGGGAGGCCGGCATGAAGTGGTACACTTCCATGGAAGTCGGTGGGATGGACCTCGACGACATCGTCACCGATGCCGTCCAGCGGGCTACCGACGGCACTGACGCTGTGTGGGTCTCCTTCGACGTGGACGTGATGGAGCCAGCTTACGCGCCCGGCACTGGCGAACCCGAACCCGGCGGCCTCATCCCGCGTGAAGCCATCTACATGGTCCGTGAGGTTGTCAAGGCGCTCGACCCCGAGGACTTCGGCTTCGACGTGGTCGAGGTTTCCCCGGCCTACGACACCAGCGACAGCAGCTCCTACAACGGTGGTGTCACCAGCGGGCTTGCCAACCGACTCATCATCGAGGTGATGGGGAGTATGGCACTCGCCGAAAAGGGACTGGAATCTGGCGACCCGATCAAGCCCAAGGAACCGCTCGGTCCCACGGAGGAAGCCGAGACGCCCGCCGACGACTGAGATAACGCCGCGGTATACGCCTCAATCGCTATTGTTGTACTCCGTTGGTGGGCGGTACTTGAGGGGTGGTGTGTCGGCCGATGGACGCTGGCTCGGATGACGCAGGAATGGTGTCACAGGATAGCCATCGGCGATACATGGACGCATCAGTACGCTCGGTGTTGAGATGGGCCCCATTTAGACCGCCGTTCGGGTTTTCTTGATGGAGTTCTAACCGGTAATATGGCGTCGGTCCTTACCTCACTGGGGCGATCTCGGCGGGATGAAAGCGACGACGACAATTTCTACGATAGCCCGCGGTTCGTGACACACGCCGACGATGGCTTCATAAACAAGTTGACAAACATCTACGCGTCGGTGCTGTCTCCCGGCGACCGCATCTTCGATTGTATGAGCAGTTGGGTCTCACACCTGCCGGACGAGGACTACGGTCGGACTGTCGGTCACGGACTCAACGCAGCCGAGCTTGCGGCCAACGACGCACTCGATGAGTGGTTCGTGCAGGACCTCAATCGTGAGCAGTCGCTGCCGCTTGATGACGATGCGTTTGACGCAGTATTGTGCGCGCTATCGGTCCAGTACCTCCAGTATCCGGCTGCTGTGTTCAGTGAGTTCGACCGGATTCTGGCACCGCAGGGCCGTGTCATCATCAGCTTCACGAACCGGATGTTCCCCACGAAAGCAGTCCGAGCGTGGCGCGTTGCCGACATGGACGAGCGCACGACGCTGGTTGAGGCATACTGTCGTGCAGGTGGGTTGACGGTAACAGAGACGGTTACAGCGCAACCGGAAAACGACCCGCTTGTCGCCGTTATCGCGCAAAAAGAGTGAACAGACGGCGGCCGACGCGGCAGTAGCGAAGCGCGCTCTTCATAGCGGAAATCAGCACGGCCGGGACAGAAAGTCCGGACTGCCCGGTGCCGGCAGAAGGCAACTACTGGAGTGGCGTTCGCTGTGGCCGCGTAGATGGTTAATTCGCTTGGTGTTGGCCGTGCGACAGCATTTGTATCTACAGAACATACTGCCTAGTATGGCATCGGAACAGCACGACGCCACGGAGACGCCAGCTACTGAGCCGAATCCTGCGGCGCTCTCGCTTGTCGGCGGGTTCGTCGGAACGGTGAGTGGGCTGAAGCGCGGCGGGCTCCCCGGCGCTATGCTCGGCGGACTCGTTGGTGGGACCACTGGGTACGTCGCTGGCGCTGCAGCAAAGGACGCAGCGACCGGCCACGAGACGCACAGCGATGAACCGATTACGATTGAGACGACAGACGCGGAACACGAGGATGACGGCACCGAGAGTGGGTCAGAGGAAGACGTAGCAGGAAACGAGCATGAAGACGCGTCGGCCGACCCTGACAGTGATGCTGAGGCTGACAGCGATGCCGACGGTGATAGCGATGGCGGACACAGCGACGCTGACGAATCAGACGCCTGAGACACACTGAACGTAGCCCTGTCGCGCACGGAGAACTCGGCACGCGAGACCCCCGATCAGCAGTCCTGTGATCTCACTCGACAGTCAGTTTTCAGTTGGAGCGGACGATTGTACATCGCCGAGTGGCACATCGATTCCCAGTAGGTCAGCGCTTCGCCGCCAGAGCCGGCTTGCAGCCGCCCGGTCCCGAGCAGCGTGTGAGGGTGTCGCCGGGCGTTGGCCAGCGAAGTACCGGCCAGAAACATCGCCGATTCGGCTGGACACGGCGAGATGCAGGATTTCGGCTGCGCCGTCTTCGACAGACGTGATTCCCGGCACAGCATCGAAGAGCTTGACGAACTGCGGGATCGGGCCGGGAAGGAACCGGCTGAACCCGCTCCCGGGGATCGCACCCGGGTGGAGACAGTTCGAAACGACACCCCGGCCTGTGGTCTCGAGTCGGCGCGCCAACTCTGTCGCAAACAGCACGTTCGCGAGCTTCGAATGACTGTATGCCCACGTTCCCGTGTAGCTGTCAACAGTGGTGACCCGGTCAAGATCAAGTGATGTCCCTCTGTGCGCGCTTGAGGCGGTTGTAACGACACGAGCGCCAGCGTTGAGATGGTCAAGCAGCTCTGTGGTTAGTAGGTACGGCGCGAGGTGATTGACGTGGAACGTGTATTCAACACCGATGTCCGTAAGCCGGCCCTGACGGAACAGTCCGCCGGCGTTGTTCACGAGGATATCGAGCCCGTCTGTCTCGTCACGGACGGTGGCTGCGAGAGACCGAACCTCGTCGACAGCAGCGAAGTCGGCTTGGACGAACGCCGCGTCGACGCCCAACCCCGACAATTCAGAGACAACCGCCGCACCTGCGTCAGCGTCCCGACCATGCACGATAACATCCGCCCCGAGGCGACCCAGAGACAGCGCCGCCTCGCGCCCGATACCGCTGGTCGAACCGGTGACAAGTACCTGCATGCCCGTGCAATCGATATCCGCGACACCGGCCCGTTCCGCAGGTCGTTTCGCCATGGTAGTACTACTGTCTCTGCAACTATAACGGAACGGCTAGTACGGTTATTTGCGACCGAGCGACGTATCGAACTCACGAGCCGGTTGCCAGTACGAGAAGAGGTCATGACCGGACAGCAGCCAGTCATCGAGAGTTGTGAGTACCCGCGCATTTTTGATTGTCACAGCGGTATATTGAGAGGTGGTAGCAATTCAACCGGAGCTAGACGGGCGCACTGCTCTTGTGACAGGGTCTGCGAAGCGAGTCGGCCGAGAGATGCTGCTTGAGTTGGCGGCTGCCGGTGCCGATGTCGCCGTGCATTACCGGACGAGCGAAGAAGCGGCGGCGGAGACAGCAGCCGACGCACGAGATTACGGCGTCGAGGCAATGACTGTGGAAGGTGACGTAACTGAGCCTGACGCCGTTGATTCGCTGTTCTCGGACTGTGAATCGGAACTGGGGGATGTCGATATCTTGGTCAACGCAGTTGGTCCGCTCCCACAGGGGCGGTGGGATGAGCTGTCCCTCGATGAGTGGAAAACCGCTGTTGAGGGGTGTCTATACTCGACGTATCTGTGCTCGCAGCGAGCGCTCCCGTCGATGCGGGCAGCCGGCTGGGGACGGATTATCAACTTCGGCGTGGCAGACGCGCGTGATGACAGGGCAGTCCCGATGAACTTCCCGTACTTCGCGGCAAAAAAGGCAGTCCTGCAGTTCACGCGAACGTTGGCGTATGATACACAGGACGACGGGATTACAGTCAACGCTGTGTCGCCCTTCGCGGTCGAGAACACGGTTGTAGATGTCTCGGAGTTTCCGCGTGGGCGGGCAGCCACGTTCGAGGACGTTGCGGCACCGATTCTGTTTTTCTGTAGTGACGCGGCTGCGTACATTTCTGGCCAGAACGTGGCCATCGACGGTGGTCGACTGCAAGAAGCGTGACCGGTCAGGTAGCGGTCCGTGTGCGGCCAGGTGTGGTTTTACGGGCCGGTACAGCTCCGCGGAACCGTCTATCTCGTCCTGAGAGCAGCGTCTATGTTTGAGCTATCAGACGCTATCAGCGGCTTCCGGCTCATCGCTATCCTGGCGGGCAAGTACGATGCCAGCAATGAAGCACGCAGCTCCCAGCCCGTACAGGCCATAGCTCAGTGGTGCCGAAACGAGGAACCCTGCGACGATCAGTACTCCGAACGCGGCGTGCAGAATCGCAGTTTGATTCACGGCCGTTTTAGCGGGTTCAGAAGCAAAAATGACCCGGTCCGGAGCTCGCGGTTCGGGACTAAACGATGCAAATCTGTGTGGCGTTTTGCGACTAGAACGGCACCGATGCGACCGGAGCGGTATCCAGTCACCGTTGCCGCACCTCTCCCGCACCAATTAGACCCTATGCACAGGTCGCCGGCCCCACACAGTTGTCGCCGAGTCTCCCGACTTAGGTGGGCTGGAGTCGGACAATCGGTGCATTCGACGCATCAACGACAGCAAGGATATGTCCGCTTCCGGGTTCAACCACGACATCGCGGATGCGCCATCCGCGGTCGGCGAGGAGAGGTGTCGCCTCTTCGACCGTTCGCCCGTCGACGGTAAACCGGGCAAGGTACTGCGACGCCAGTCCGCCGACGAGCAAGTCACCAGTCCACTCAGTGAATGCGTCGCCGGTGTAGAAAGTCGCGCCGCTGGGTGGGAACCCACCGGAACCACAGTCCCACGAATACACTGGTGCGACGACATCGTCGCGGTCCGCATGGCTGACACCGATCGGGTCGCCGCTGCCGTAGGTACAGCCCTCGTCGGCGACCGGCCAGCCGTAGTTCGCGCCCCGTTCGACGATGTTGATTTCGTCGCCGTCCTGCTCGCCGAACTCGGCCTGCCAGATAGCGCCGGTGTCAGGATGGACGGTCATTCCCTGTGCGTTACGGTGGCCGTAGCTGAATATCGAATCGACCGCGTCCGGATCGTCGGTGAACGGGTTCGCATCGGGAATCCCGCCCGAAGGCGTCAGTCGAAGCGTTGTTCCGAGTTCATTTGTCCGGTCCTGCGCGACGTGGTCAGGCCCGAAGTTCTTGAACTGCCTGTCGCCGACAGTCATGTACACCAGCCCGTCAGGGCCAAACACGACGCGGGACCCGAAGTGGCCGTCAGAGTCGACGAACGGCTCGGCGACGTGTAGTTGTTCGAATTCCTCGAATTGCGCGTCAGTCACGTTCAGGCGACCACGCCCCAGATGTGTGGCCGACTCACCGCTGTCGTTGGCCTTCGAATATGTCAGATACACCCACGCCGGGTCCGGAAAGTCTGGATGCAACGCCGCATCAAGCATCCCGCCCTGGCCGCTCGCATACACAGACGGTGCGTTACTGACCGGTGTGACTGTACCGTCGGCCGAGTCGACCAGCACCACGCTGCCGACGCGCTCCGTGACCAGCAGTTGCGAGCCATCAGGCAGCGGCGTGATGCTCCACGGGGATTCGAGCCCATCAGCGACGGTTTCGACAGTCACAGCGGTCGCTGAGTCGTCGGTCTGTCTAGAATCCGTGGCTGTATCGCCGTCCGCTTGTTGGTTGTCACTGGGGGCACTACAGCCCGCGAGTGTCCCTGCGACCGTGAGCCCGCTCGCAGCAAGGAAGGTCCGTCTGTCCATCGTGGCCACAGCTACGGTCTCAGTGCTGTTAACTGCGGTCCCAACTGCGGACAGTCCGCTGCAATCATGCGCTTTAGGACCGGGCGTGTTCGACGGCGTCCTTGGCGGTATCGCCGACGTACTCGTAGAACTGTCCGCGCAGGCTGTCGCTGTGCTGTGACATCTGCGTGATGACTGCGACGTGGTCGCTTTCGATGGCGAACACGATGTCAAGCGGTAGTCCGTAAAACTCACCCCGCAGTGTAAATTCGTTGTCCGGGTACAAGTCGTCGTGGTTCGGTGACGCGCGCCGGCACACGTACCCAGTGTGGTCCCGCAGTACGGTCTTGAGTTGTCCTGGCGTGAGATATCGGTCGGCTTTCTCTGCAGCGGTGTGACTTACTTCGATTCGGTCGACGGTCATCAGATATCTATCCGGTAGGCAGCGACGGCTTATTTGGGCTCCCATCCGTCGCGTCCAGTCATTGGAGCAAGCAACGCGGCAACCGCTGGGTAGCTGTACGGTATCTGCTACTCGAGTTTTCCACGCCACCGAAGCGAATTGTTGTTCAGTTCGACAACCGCAGGCCGGCCCTCCACAAGCATCCGGTCGGCGATGTCGATAGCTCGCGTGAGTTCCGCCACAGAGAGGTGTTCGTACGCCGGCCGCCCGTTGACGTGGTCGTACCACTCGTCTTCAAACACGGTATCCAAGACGACGCGGCTGAAACAGTGGTCTCGGTGAATTGGCCAGTCCCCGCTCGCCCGTGCTCGCGCCGGGAGGGTTTCAGTGACCTTCCGTAGATACGTCTCCCGAAGCGACGCAATGTCGACACCAGTGAGCGTCGTCTGACCCATGCAGGACATATGGTTCTCCGGGAGAATAACACTGTTCGTGCGGGAGAGCAGACAGTACGATTGTCGTCGCTAATATAACTGGAGGCGAGGCCAACGCGACCGGACAAGTGCGTCACAGCTAGTGCATCACTCACTGGAATTGTACGGCTGTACATCACCGTCGACTTCCGAGACGCGGCGGTGAAGGTCACGTGCTGTTGCCTGTGACACCTCCACACGAACATAAATCGCATCGTCGTATTCAGTTGCGTGCACGGTCGCTTCCCCGTGTAAGTCCGACACAAGCGCATGTGCGGCGTCACTGTAGGGGAGTTTGACCGCGAACTCCGATGTTTCGAGCAGTGTGTCGAGCGCGTCGCGGGCCGCGGACTCGGTGTCGGATGGCAGGGTTCGGCACCGGACATCGAACTCCTCAGCAACCGCGGTGAGCAGAGTCTCACAGCCCTCACCGACGCCAAGCACGCACGTTGCCTGTTCAATTGCCGCTGTCAAGCCGGGGAGGGCGTTCTGCAGCCAGTCCGGGACACCGTGGCTGCCGAGGATTCCGGGCGTATCGGTCACCGCCAGCGTATGCGGCCCGACTGTCGCCATCGCAGTCGTCGGCTGGGCCGGTCGGCCAACAGTAGCGGTTGCAGTTGTTTCAGTGAGGGCAGCCCAGATGGGGGTCGTCGGAGCGCTAACCCGACCGAGCAGCACTACCCGGCCGTCGACGGACGAGTAGCTGGTCTGGACCCGCTGGCGGGCCGCTGTTCGTCGCTTTTTGAGTGTGTCCCGTAGCTCCTGTATCCGTTCGTCATGCGCTGTGACAGAGCCACTTGTCCCGGATGGGCCCTGTTCCGCTGCGTCGCGTTGCTCGGCGGCGGCCGCGCGGCGGGCAATCCGAGCCTGCTGGAGTTCCAGACACGTCGCTGCAACAGGGTTCGCTTCGCCAAGCCACTCCCAGACTGCGGCACGCTTATCTCGAACCGTGACCGGCGAAAGTCGCGTCTGCAAATCAACGCTCTGTCCCGGATGCATCTCACCGTCAACAACCACAGTCGCGGGCCCGTCGTCGGAGTCGGAACAGCGTTGTTCGACGGCTTCGACAGTTGCAGGCGAAAGGTAGTACTGGTTGTCCTCCGGGCGGTCGGTGACGAACGTGGTAACCGGTCCGTCGCTGTGTGCCGAAACAATCGCAGACAGCCCCTGCGTGAGCTGTCCGGACTGGCTCACGAGTAGCGTTGGCGCAGTCATCACCCAATAGCCGTAGTATGTGTTCGGCCGTTTTGGGCCTGTCGCGGCGAAGTGTCTTTTACTCGCCCGCAGTTACACTCTACTGATGGACCGTCACGATCAGCCGGCAGGTGACAGAGAGCGTCTGCCAGCCGAGACGCTCTCGCCGCTGGCAACACGGGTCGACGAGCTGCTTGCGCTGTATCGCTACGAGCTCACCCCCGCTATCGATGCGATCAATGCTGCCGTTGCCGGCTACGGCGGCCTGTTCGACCCGGAAACGTCTGCTGCTGAGATACGGACCGCAATCGATGATCTCCTCGAATCCAGCCCACCTCCGACACAGCAAGAAACGACCGACGACGCCGCGTCACGAGTCGTCCTCTATGTGGACGGCAGCGCACACAGCAACGGCCCAGCTGGTGCTGGTGCTGTGATTCAGGCTGATGAGACACCGATTGCCCAACTCGGACGACCGGTCGGCTCCCGGACAAACAACAACGTCGCCGAATACGCTGCCCTCCACCTTGGACTGCAGGCGCTGGCGACACGGTGTGACCCGGAATCGGTTGAGATACGCATCGATTCGATGACCGTCATCAATCATATCTGGGGTGACAGTGAGAGCACCGTGAAGGCGACGCCGTACAGCACCGCAATCACGGACCATCTGTCGGCACTGCCTACCCACGAGTGGACGCATCTGGCCGACAGTGACCCGAATCCGGCTGATGCACAGGCGACGGTCGGGGCCGACATCGCAGCCCTTGGCCCGGGGTGAGAGAGGACTGCCAGCGAACCGGTCGTTCGCGTCACTCATAGCGTGGCTCACCAGCGTCAGATTGCTGTGTCGGTCGCCGCCGTTCTGCTGTTTTTATTCCTTGAGCACGTACACTACGGTAATGTATACTGACGGGCAGTACGATTACGACGTGGCCGTTGTCGGCGGCGGGCCTGCCGGACTGACGAGCGCACTATACACCTCCCGGCTGGGGATGGACACGATTGTTATCAACCGCGGTGGGGGCCGCGCTGCGATGATGACAGACACGCACAACGTCATCGGCGTGACCGAGGATGTCTCAGGGAACGAATTCCTGGAGACAGCGCGCGAACAGGTGCAGGACTACGGCGGAACCTACGAGCGGGGCTTTGTCGAGTCAGTGGACCCACTCGCCGACGAGGAGGACGGCTTCACGGTGACGACGAGCGACGGCGAACTGGCGGTCAAGCGAGTCGTGCTGGCGACCGGGTTCGCCGATGAGCGCCCGGACCCGCCGCTGCCACGGACCGGCAAGGGGCTGCACTGGTGTCTCCACTGTGACGCGTTCATGTTTGTCGGTGAGCCGGTGTTCGTCATGGGGACCGGCGAAGCCGCGGCCCACGTCGCGATGATTATGCTGAACTACACCGACGACGTTGACATCCTGACCCGCGGCGAAACGCCGGAGTGGAGCGACGAGACGCAGACGATGCTCGACAATCACCCGGTCGAGATCGTCGAAACGGAACTCTCTGGGAAGCAGACTGACGATGACGGCTGGCTATCCGCATACGAATTCGAGGACGGAAGCGTTCGGGAGTACAAGGGTGGCTTCCCGATGCTGGGGTCGGACTACCACGCGGAACTGGCCGATGAACTGGGGCTCGATAGAAACGACGACGGGACGGTGGCCGTCGACGACCACGGCGAGACCAGTGTCTCCGGTGTCTACGCTGTCGGAGACCTGACGCCGGGCCACAACCAGATCCCGATCGCCATGGGTGAGGGCGCAGACGCGGGTATTGCGATCCACAAAGACCTCAGGAAGTACCCGCGTTCAGTCGACGACATCGAGTCCGAGGGAGCGGTCGAAGATGTGGAGGTGCCCGCTGTCTCGGAGGAACTGTTCGCCACGGCGCTGACCCACGAGGGGCATGCTGCCGGGCCACGGTCGGAGGAAGCGCCAGAGGCCCGCGCTGACGACGACTAACATTCCGAAGGATAGTTCAATCAAATACGGCAAGGCAACCGAGTATCGACTCCGGAAAGCAACCTATTCGTCTTCGGTTTCGCGCTGTCGATAGGGTTCAAGCAAGTCGTCAAGCAGCAAGCAACGAGGGTCAGTGACGGGGTAGGCAGTGTCGATGTACTCCTCTGCCGTCTCGATATCACCGCGAATAGCGAACTGCCGGACGCGCGCAGCGTTCTCGTAGAAGTTCTCGTTGATCTCCGGCGACATCTCGGCCCGACTGGAAACCGCCTGGTGTTGAAAGACCTCTTTCTGGAGTTCGTCGAAATCAACCATCTCCGGTTCGTAGTCCTCGATTTCCGAAAGGACGTACTCAACGGCGAACCGCTGAAACTCGGACTTGTTCGAGAAGACACCCCCTTCTACCATCTCCTCGACGCAGTCCATCACCGCTTCGGGGAACCGGACCGTTGACTTGACCACGTATTACTCATCAGACTGTCGACCCATATAAAATATACTCCCGTGGGGTCTGGCACACTGTGTCTTGGCTCTACTGAAGCCCTACTTTTCAAATAGAAAACAGGCAGAAACAGTCGGTCAGTAAGGGGCGCAGTCTCGACGCAGTACTGGACGATTGGGAGACAAAACTAGTACTTGCTGCAGATTGTAACAGAGCCTGTGTGTCGGGTTTCTGTCATAGTCCCAGACGTGACCCGTTGCCTCGAAATGGTGGGAAAATCGTAGCCGGTGTGCAACGGTAGCAAGAGTTGACTCTGGCGCTTACTGACAGAAGAGTTCTCCGCCGGCAACCGTCGAATAACCGACTGGCTCTCCGGGCATTCGATGTAATTCCCAGACGTATCGATATGACAGCCAGTCTGTCGTGAAAGAGAACGGTTACAGAACATACTTTTGCCGTGAAGACCTCCTAAAGCCTGACAATGGGTCGGCCAAACGTGTTACTCGTCGTTCTTGACTGTGTACGCGCGGCGAACACTTCGCTGTTAGGTCATCGGCGCAAGACCACACCCTTCCTCGAAGAGTTTGGTCGTGAGGCGACGGTGTACACGCAGGCACGAACGACCGCGAGCTGGTCGCTGCCGGCCCATACGAGCCTATTTACCGGTGTTCCGTCCGAGGGTCATAAACTCCAGATAACCGAACGGCTGCAACCCGGCCAGACCATCTTTGATTTCCTCGATGGGGAGGGCTACGAGACCGGCGTGTTCACCGAGAACCCGTATCTCACGGTTCACCCGTCCGGGCTCAGTGACAGCTTCGAGACCATCGTGACGGAACGGCCCGATTCGACGGACGTCGACGACCCATCCGAGACCCGCAACGGTGTCGACGGGTTCTGGTACGCTGACAGGCTGACAGAGTGGATCGACGAGCAAACGGAGTCCTGGGCTGCGTGCCTGAATCTGATGGATGCGCATATGCCGTACGCAACGCGGGACGCCTACGATGAGTGGGGAGCGGACTTTTACTGGGCAATGCATGACGAACTCCCGATCAAGTGGGAGTGGAGTGTCTATGGGGAGCAACTCCCGGCGGGCGTCGGACAACTGCTTGAGCCGCTGTACGACGGCGCGATTCGCCAGACTGACGCCATTCTGGAGCAGGTCATTGGTGCTCTGGAGGCACGTGGTGTTTTAGACGATACGCTCGTGGTCATCACGTCGGACCACGGTGATGGGTTCGGAGAGCCGCCACAGGCCGCCACAGAGCCACCGGCCGTCATGCACGGGATGGGAACGCAGGAGGAACTGTTTCACGTCCCACTGGTCGTCCGCGGACCGGGGCAGACCGGGGGACGGCGAATCGAGTCCCTAGCGACGTTGGCACAGTTTCCCGACGCTGTGCTGGCTGCCTTTGACGGCGAAGCAGACGACTCCGGGTGGTTCGTCGCACCCGATGGGCAAACAACTGCATATCAGGCACCACCGACCGGGCAGACGGCGGAGTACGCCGAACAGTACACTGACGAACCGGACCGATTCCGACAGTCTGCATCACTGGTGTATCGTGATGGGCCCGGCGACACCGTATACAAGCGCGCAGCGTGGGGGGATGATGAGTACGAAGCGGTCGTGCGGGGCCGGCGGTCCGAGTCGAGCGACGACACACCTATTGACCGCCCGCCATCGGACGTTGTCGCTGACTCCGCAGAGCACAGTGAGACGCTCGAAATCACCCAACTCGCCGCCGGGGAGGATGAAATGGCAGAATACGACATCGATGGCTTTGAAGACATAGATCTCCAGTCGCGGCTGGAGCGACTCGGCTATCTCTAAAACGGTGCTAATCAAGCCGAAACCGAGCATCGTCCGCCACACTCGTCCTCTAGCTGTCGTATTTGCGATGCCTGAACAGAATCGAAAGGGATGTTTGTCGCAACTTGATTTGTACGAACGATGTATAGCGATATTCTCGTTCCAACGGATGGGAGTGCGTCAATGGAGCAGGTACTGGAACACACGATCGATATTGCCGACGGGCGGGATGTCACCGTCCACGCGCTGTATGTCATCGACGACCGGGCGTTCCTGTCGATGGATGACGAGATGCAGGACGAGGTGCTTGAGAACCTGCGAGCGGAGGGCGAAGAAGCCACGTCGGCAGTCCGGGACACACTGGAACAGGACGGAATCGAAGTCTCGACAGCGACCCAGCGGGGCAAACCGGCAGACAACATTGTGTCGTACGTTGAAGACGCCGATATTGATCTGATTACGATGGGAACGCAGGCAGACAAATATGAACAGAATATGCTCGGGAGCACGGCACAGAAGGTCGTCACGAAGTCGTCCGTTCCAGTCCTCACTGTTGGCGTTTCCGAGTCGGAGTAAGCGCGCGGTTCGTCAGTGGTCGCAGGCTGCGGTAGTTGATGTAGGCGGAGACTAGAAATTCGGGTCCCTAATTACTGTGACTGAGCGACATCGGTTCTGACGCTGAACGACCCGACCAGCGTTTCGAGCTGTTGTGCCTGGTCAGACAGCGACTCCATCCGATTGCTCACTTCGTTGATCGAAGCAGTTTGTTCTTCGACTGTCGCGGACACAGATTCAGTTTCGTCTGCCGACTCAACACTGATCTCCGCTACCTCGTCGATCATCGACACAACACCTTCACTGGTCGCTGCCTGGCTATCAGTCGTGTCGCTAATTTCTTGGACACCAGTATCGGTTTCCGCGGCGTTCTCAGCAACCCGTTCGAACGCAGTAACGGACCGCTCAACGGCTTCGATCTCTTTTTCCACTAGCTCACTCGCCCGTTCAACCTGACTGACGACAGTGCCGGTCTGGGCCTGAATGTTCTCGATTCGGGTTCGGATGTTCCCCGCAGATTCCTGGGTCTCGTCGGCCAGTGTCTTGACCTCGTCAGCCACAACAGCGAAGCCGTCGCCTGCATCTCCAGTCCCGGAGTTCCCAGCGCGGGCCGCTTCGATGTTCGCGTTCAGCGCCAACATATTCGTCTGTTCGGCAATATCGGAGATGAAATCAACAATTGTCGCGATCTCTGCCATCTGGTCGTCAAGTTCGGTTACTGTCTCCACCGTTTCGTCGATAGACGCCTTGACATCTTTCGCATCAGTTAGCGTGTCTTCGGCGAGTGACTGCCCATCAGTCGCGATTGTTGCGGTTTCGGCAGAAGTCTGTGCGACTTCATCAGCTGACGCCGCGATCTCTTCGACCGCCGCTGAGAAATTCGAGACTTCGGCGCTCGCCTCTTCGACCATTTCCCGCTGTTCATCAGCGCCGGCAGCGATCTGCTGGATAGAGCCGCTCACACCGTCGCTCGCTGTCGCGACTTCCTGCAACGCTGAGTCCGACTCCGTGACCTGTCTATCGACGGCAGCAGCGAACGACTGAATCTCACCGAGCGTCGCTTCGAGTTCGTCCGCCATACTGTTGAACGCAACGCCGATTTCAGCCATCGAGTCGTTCATACTGTCCGAATCAACACGCGTTGTGAAGTCGCCGTCAGCCATGTCCTCCATTGCGTCTTTGTACGTCTGGGCCTTCAGTTCGAGATGGCTGTTGAGCGCAGCGACTTCTTCACGCTCTTGCTCGGCCTCGTCTCTAAGGCGTTGGGCTTCCTCGCGCTGCTGTTCAATTTCGGCTCGCTCTTCTTCCAGGTTATCGATCTTATTCGCCCGTTCGCGGGCACGTTCAATCTCTGTCTGTGCCTTTTGTCGGGACTTTTCGATGGAACTCAGGTGGATCGTCAGTGAGATAGCCAGCATTGCGACGAACCCGCCGTGGACGGCGCCCCAGGCGATGGGGTTCAGCTGCGCCGCCGTGTGGTTGTAGACTGACGTGGGATCGATGATGCCGAAGATGATGTGGCTCGCGACAACGTATCCAATGCCGATGCCGAACGGAATCCAATCTTCATAGATGGCGGCGATACCGATTGCGATGAAGAAGTGGAAGTGTGCCTCGATGTACCCGCCGCTGAAGTGTACAAGCGTGCCGGTACAGAACGCGAGTCCCGTGACCGCTAGCACAGTTCGCACTCGACGGCTGAGTTGCGGTAGGGCTGCGGCGAACGCAAACCCAGCAATAAGGCCAATCTGAAGCAGCACCCGTCCGGTTGGTATCGAGGGGATGGTTGCGCCAATGATTGGGCTCTGCGTCGTCTCAACGAGCCCGAGGGCCAGTAAAAACGGAATGTGCGACAGAACTGTGATTATGAAATATTTGTGGCGGCGCTGCCACGTCTCGTCAGGAATTGAACTCCCATCCGGGATGGTCGAGAGGAAGCCACCATCGCCGCCGGTGGTGTCCTGACTTCCAATGTTTCCAGCATTTGTCATGTTACCATTTGCCATATCTCTTAAAAACGCTCAGAAATTATATTACTGTTCATGAAATTATCAAATTTGATTAGTACACGCTGGATAGTGCAAAGATATACACTATTATTCAATATGATTCGTTCACTATTTGCGCTGATGTCATGCGGTCAGGTATGCGCTAAGGGTCAACAGCTACGACAGGCGACCGTGTGTATTCACCGGGAGACAGTTATCACACTTTGTTGCTTGAGTTGGACGGCAGCGACTGCAAGCACAGTGCTGCGATAGCGACCCTTGAAAACGCAGGTCTTGGTTTACTCACAACAACACCAAAGTCGGCACATGACAGTCTCTCTGTCAATAAGGGAAGACACACTGACCGCAGTTCGGGTCAAACGAAAGGTGGGTTGCTGGGGGTGGGGTGGGAGAAACGGTATGCAACCCACCGTGGGAGTCGCCATCCACGACGACAGGTTCTGTGCTCCGGTACGTCAGTAGCCTGGGGGAGACACACTGACTGTAGGGCCGGGTAGCAGAACCCACGTGCAATGTTACCAAGCAAGTAAAAAGCTCTTGTGACTCTCAGTTACAACACAAACAGTTCCGTCCAGATTCTGCCGCTCCTGAACAAAGTTTTTGAAGGTCTGAATCATCGTTTGCCTGAAACTATTTGCTAGTGTTTTGGTAGTTACTTCGTAATCGAAAAGTTCCATGCCGTCCTTATTTAAATCACTATGTCCACGACACTGACCGTCGAAGGGATGAGTTGCGGTCACTGTGAGCAGACCGTCGAGGAGGCCATCGAGGCCCTTGACGGTGTCAAAGACGCTGAAGCCGACAGAGACGCCGAGCAGGTGTCTGTCGACGGCGATGTCAGCACGGAACAACTCATCGCCGCTGTGGAGGATGCGGGGTATGACGCGGGGACCTGAGACAGCCAGTGGTGAATAGTGTAGTAGTTGTTGATACGGCTTTGTTGCCACTGCTGGGTAGCGGATGGCTGTCACCCCGTAGAGAGGTGAGACGGAAAATCCGGCTCAGTCAAACAGTCCTTCTTCCCGAAACCCAGTCATCAGATCGTCAATGAGGGCCTCTGCCGTCTCGTACGGGTACTCTTGATAGTCGGCGTATTCTGCACCGAAATCCATCACCCCGACGCGTACATCACCCGCCTCAAATGTCGTACCGGGACCGTCCGGCAGGGCTGGCACCAGTTCCATCGGTTCTTCGACGGGGTACTCTGCGTTCGTGAACACCGACTCTAATTCCGCTCTGAGCTGCTCAGCAGTATCTGCTGTCATGCCAAAACGTTGGTTGAGAGGGACAAAAGACTTGTTCTGTGTCAACAGGCAGCTAGTGCCGTATTACTCAGTATAGCCAAGATCGCGGAGGTTTTCTAGGACTGCTTCATTCTCAATGGCAGTGTCGATGGCTTCGTCGATGATATCCTGCCGCTGTTGAACGACTTGCAGAAGTTGTCGCGCACTTCTGAGTTTATATCGGACTTCAGGGTCGTCCACGTCATTTAAAGCGCCTTCCAATAATTCGTCCATCGTCGCGAGTGTCGTTTCGGCCATGGAAACGCTATTGCGAACGGTTCACTAAGCTTTGCTGGATTTATCACAGGCAGAGCCGCCAATACATGGTAGAACGGGTTTCATCCGACTATTGGCTTGGAGATGACTGAATGGTCTGTGTCCCCAGGAGAGAAATTCCTGCTCGTCGGGATATCTTGTTAACATTTTTTGTGCAGGTATCGAAACGAACAGTCGATGCCCTCCACATCGCGGCGGACATTCCTCGGAATGGTCGCCACCGGAACAGTCGCCAGCGTCGCTGGCTGTTCGTCGACGTGCCCCGATGAGGGCGCGCCAGACCCATCACATACCGTTGAATCGGGTATCGAGAACCCTGGCTTCGAGACGGTACCCGATGGCTCATGGCCCTTACCGCGGTTCGATGCAGCGAACACGGGCTATGCACCAGTCCAGATGAAAACGACAGCACCATCGGTCAGCTGGCAAGCAGATGTTTCTCCATCCGCTACTGGCGGTGAAGACACGAGTGTAAGCGCGGTCGTCGTCGCGGACGAAACTGTCGTGCTAGCGACTCCAACCGGTGTCGTCGCGCTGTCGCTCCGTGACGGGACAGAGCAGTGGCGGCGCGAATTCACACCAGCAACAGTCCCGTCAGCAGTCGACATTGGAGACGGCGCAACGTCACCAGTGATTGCTAACGGTCGTGTCTTTCTCGCGACGGCGGACGGTATCGCTGCACTCGAAGTTGCGGACGGCGCTGTTGCGTGGCGAAACACCGACACGGCCGGGGCGGGCGTTCCAACAGTGACTGATGACGCCTTATTCGTTCCCACGACTGATGGAGTAGCGAGATTTGATACCGACGATGGAAACCGGCAGTGGACGGCAGACGCCGACGGGACGAGGCTGGCCGTGGCAGACGACACTGTCGTTGTGGCCGGTACGGAGATAGTTGCGATAGACGCCGCAACCGGGGTGGTCCAGTGGCGACGCTCGGACCGGCCCGGTGGACATCCTGTCGTGTCCGATGGGACGGTCTACGTGAGCAACACGTACGGCGACCTGCTCGGCCGGTCACTCACAGACGGGACCGAGCAGTGGCGTCTCGACAACAGGCGGTCACTTGAGTTTCCGGTCGTGACGCCCGAAGGCGTGTACGCAATCGAGCGCCCGGGTGAGGCATCCAGCGCGACGTTCGCGTTTGACCGGGTCGATGACGGCCCACCGGAGCCCCGGTGGTGCTCGGAAATCAAGCTCGGTGGAGCGGTGACTGCCGCGGCTGATGACGCTGTGTTCACGTTCCAGCGCGAAGATGGTCTCACCGCATTCACAACGCGTTTCGGCGAGGCAGTGTGGCAGTATCCGGTCGAATATCAGGCTGTTTCACTGGCGATACTCGATGGCGGAGTCGTGGGCGTCTCTCCGGATGGCACTGTTGTGGCTCTCGGAGGTGAGTGACCTGTTATGTGGCGTCGCTCATCTCAGATCGCCGGTTCGCTCCTCGGCCTAAGTGCAGTCTGTCTGCTCGTCACCACAGTGCCGCTTGAACTCTGGCCGACACCGCGACCGGGAGATTCGTATGTGTTCAACCCGCCGCCGTTTAGCGCAATTTGGGTGCAACAGACACTCAGGCCCGGACTCATCATAGGCGCAAATGCACTACTAGTAGTCGGTCTAAGTGCAGTGCTCAGGCGTGACAGCGCCTCGATGTCACGCTTGCAGCGCGCGTTCGCATTCGGCGCTCTCTTTGGGACTGGGGCCTGTTTGCTTGGAACACTGTTGTTCACCACGGCCGGCACGGACGATATCGGGAGAGAACTCACTGCCTTCCTCATCTGGGCTCTTGCGATCCCGCTCATACTCCTGGGACTCATCGGCTGGGGCGCTGGCTACCTCCGGGCGGACAGTACTCGACTCGGTGCCGCACTCACTGTCCCACCAGTACTCGCTGTTGCATACATCGGTCTCTCGGTGGCCGGCTTCTCACCCGTTGGCAGACTGCTGTTGGTCATACCGACGAGTGGCATGGCGCTTGTCGTCGGTTATGACCTGTGGACCGGTGACACCGTCTCCAAGGATAGATAACGACCCTTCCGCGGGCCACGCAGACGACTCACCCGAGTAGACCAGCCCGACCGGGGATTATCGGTTCTGACCGCTCGGGTTGCCGGTCAAACGCCGCGACGACTGCGGCGGCATCAGGTAGATGTGGCAGTAGATACTCGCCATCGGCGTGTTTGATAGTAACCGTCTCTGTTCCGAGCAGCGAATCAAGAGGGGTCTTCTCAACGCGCAGGCCGCTTTCCGCCCACGACTCGATGCGCCAGAGTGCTGTGCCAAACAGACGATCATATGCGACGAGGACACCAGCATCAGGGTCAATTCGGTATTCGATCGTCCCGTATCGAAGTAGCTGATCGAGACACAGCAGGAGAATCGGGATGCTAACGCTTGCAGCAACAATGACGGCGACGGTGTCCCACGCACCCCCAATTGCAAACAGGGCCGCAACGAGAAGTCCTATACCGCCGATAGATGCGCTTCCCGGGTGGTATGGGAGTCTGAGGAGGCCGCCGATGACCCGCCCCAACCGAACCGGGCGAGCGCACTCAGGTGCAGCAGTGCGTGTCCCGTCGATAGACCGTGCCTTCGGCGGGGCCGTTTGCCAGCCGTATTCCTGGTCGTATGACTTAAAATAGACGGCAAGGCGGTCGCTATAGACGCCCAAGAGGTCAGACATGAATTTGAAGCAAACGACCATAAGTAATAGCGGCAGTCCAATGACAGATGGATCAAGACTGCCGAGTTCCGCTTCAGGCCCCTCCGTAGCGGCCGTTAGCAGTGTCAGAGTGAGTATCCCACCGAAAAAGACGGTGCATATCCGAGGTAACAGGCCACGAAACGCCGTCGTCGAGTTGTGGTTCCGATACTCCCCGTTGTAGAAGTACTTCCGTACCGTTGTAACGCCCGTCAGAACGAAAATCCCGACAGTTGCCAGTAGCACACCAGTTAGCGTCTCTGTGCTGGGTTCCGGCAGTGGCCCGACGAGCAGGGCCCCAGTAAACAACCAGACAGCCGCCAAGATGAGAATGGTAACTGGGAGCACGAGCAACGTCGTAAGATAGACTCGCAGGTCGGTTCTTGGGATGGAGAGAGAGTATTGTCGTGCCGCCAACGGTCCTATGAGTAAGGTGCCGGTCTCAATCTCCGGCGGGCGACCAGCGAACACTGCCCGGACGAGTGCCCAGACTGAGTCGACACCAAGCTCAAACCAGTAGAGAAACAGCAATGCAGCCGCACTCCAGTCGAGGAACGCAACACCAACAATTGGAAGCGAATTCGAGGCGATAGTGCCGAGGAGGTCTGTCCGACGGCTATCCGCTGTCCGGAGGAGCTGTCCGGTGGAGGGCATTATTCCGTGGTGATAGCTAGTGCCGTATGAACGAACTGATTACGAAACAGTCCAAGGAAATAGACAGGCAAATTACTGTTCGAACTGGCCGCTGACACTACCTACAGCCCTCCCAATCCAACAATATATCCAGCGAGAACCCCTAGTAGATGTATGGCCCGTTTTAGCTCGGTTCTTATCTACGACGGTGAATGTCCGTACTGCTCAGTGGCTGCGAAAGCCCTCGAACAGGTCGACGATATCGGCGCGATCTCGTGGTACGATGAGTCTGCCCAGTCGTTTCTGACGGCCCAGTTCGACGAGCCGCCGTTTGCAATGGTTTTAGTCGACCGGCCGGCACAGCAGGTGTACGCGGGCCGTGCAGCCGCCGAGGAACTCGCCGGCCGCGCCGGGCTCCCCGATCTCGTTGGCTCGCTCGTCAGAGATAACTACGAGAAAATCGCTCATGTCGTTGGTCTTGCAAGCGGGCGCGGCAGAGAGCCGGATGATGTCCACGAGCGCTACGTGCTGGCAGACGACGCACAGGACCGCTTCGACACGCTTGCGAAGGACGCCGTCGATCGGGATATTCGCGCCGACGCGTAGCCGTGTGGTCATAGCCCGGCGCTCTGTAAGGCAGCAGTGCCCAGACGACAGCAGGAAGGAGCGACTGTACCTTACTCACTTGCTGCCCTTGCAGCAGCCGTGAGCCGCCAGCGGCGAACGCCTCTGTGTGTGTTGAATCCGACGAGTCCCTTCAAGGCGAGCTGCTGGAGGTGTGTCGTGACATACGGTTTCGGGGCCGCAAGGCGTGCAGAGATATGTGCTGTCGGGACCGCCGTCGCCTCACAGTTTTCGAGGGCCGCCAGAACTTCGTCGTTTGTCAGTGGGTCGATCGCCATACCTCCCGTTCGGGCTGACAGGTAACAAACGCTTGCAATCAGATAGCAGGTGACAGGGGCCGGCGTCGGCTGTTACCTATTATATTGATGCTCTGTGCTCCTGTGCGTCCCGGGTTCGTTAATCGGGAGTCGGATTCCGAGTTCCCGGGAATCTTATCCAGCTTTAATTCAGTATCAGGTACATATCTTAGCTATGAGTTCAGATTTCCAGCCCTTACTGGGCGCGGAGTTGGAAGATTCGGTCATTGATGAGGTACTAACTGAGAGGGGTGTTGGTGTGCTGTCGATGGCCGCTGAAGGAGTGCCATACGGCGTGCCGCTCTCCTTCGGATACGACGGAGAGGACACCCTGTACTTCGTGTTTCTGGGCGCAACCACCGAGCTCCGAAAGGAGACGTATGCGGAGCAAGCTGACGTAGCTAGTTTCACCACCTTCGATATTGGTCCGGACGGTGCATGGCGGAGTGTGATCGTCGCCGGCCCGCTCAGCCGTATTGAAATTGACGAATGGGACACCGCACGTGAGTCACTCGCCGATAACGCATACCAGTCAAACCTACTCTCTGAGTACGAACTGCAGGAGAATCCCAACGTGTGGGCACTGAAAGCGCAGGAACGGTCAGGCCGCGCTGTTGGCCAGCAGTGACCGTCGGCATCTTTTGACCCTGTTTTGACTGGCCGCGCTGCTATCGGCCTCACTGAAGTAGGGATTATAGTTGTGCGTGTACAAATACACTATTTTGTGCCACGCACAGCAGATTATATGTCTTTTCGCACACTGATTGAACTGTTTAAGTCACGTTTACCCCAAATACTAAAATAGCTGGCCGCAATACTACGCTACATGAAGAAGCGGCTACGAAAAGCACTGAATACAATACCTGTCCCACAGGAAAAGCCCAGCGCAGGCCTTGATGCGTGCACAGAATGCGGTGGGCCCTCGCTACCCGGCGCTGGCCGCTGCACTGACTGTGTAGAAGGCTAACACCGAGTTACTGGCACAGCAGGACTAAAGCCAGTTCTGAGTACAAAAAAGCGAGGCAACAGTGGATCCACTGTCAGTTGATAGGTGATCGTCTGCAGGTTTCGGCAGGTATTTGTTTCAAGACAGGAAACTGACACCAATGTCTTCTCGCAGGTCAGTGTGTCTTGAGGAGATGGCATGGCCAGAAATTGAGTCTGCCCTCGAAAACGGAACACGGACAGTGGTCGTAGCTGTCGGTTCGATCGAACAGCACGGCCCACACCTGCCGCTGAATATGGATACGCTGGATGGGGATGAACTCGCACGGCGAATAGCGGCCGAGATGGGTGATGCGCTTGCCGCCCCCACAATCCGCCCCGGATGTTCGGGGCATCACATGGAGTTCCCCGGGACAATAACCGTTCCACCCGAGACATTGATGGATGTCATCCGGTCGTACTGCAGGTCACTCGATACCCACGGCTTCGAACACATCGTGCTGGTCCCGACCCACGGTGGGAACTTCGGACCGGTCAAAACCGTGGCACCCGATATCGCACGTGAACTCGAAGCCGCCGTAATCCCGCTCGCCGACCTCGACGAACACATGCAACTGCTGAATCAGGGACTCAGCAAGGCCGGTATCGAGTACGAGCAAGATGTAATTCACGCCGGGGCCGCCGAGACAGCGATTGTGCTGGCCATCGACGAGGGACTCGTCAGGATGGAGGATGTCGAACCCGGGCCTGAAGGTGATATTTCGCCGGCTCGGTTGCTAAGTGACGGATTCAAATCAATTACTGAAAACGGCGTCCTCGGTGATCCGACGGCGGCAACCGCCGAGGCCGGCGAAGCGATTATCGAAAATGTCGTCGAAGCGTACGTCAAGCAGGCCACGGCCGAGCGCAATGCCGTCTAATGAAGGTATAGGCGTGTGTCAGCCTTTCCAAGCAGTGATTTGAGGTGAGAAGAGATGCCGCTGTCCGAGAGACTGTCGATTTGGTTGTTCTGTTGGCAGAGACTGATTCAGTCCAGCAGTGTTGGTAGTTCCATGCAGCGACGGTTCAGGGCTGTAATGCGGTGCTGTAGTGTACGCAGGAGCAGAGTTGGTCAATCGATTCGGTCCCGCGGGCCAGCACGGGCGCTTCTTGTGACGTGCCTGATGAGCAGCCCCGCGGCAGTCAGCCAGAGCATAACTTCGAGAAAAAACGATGGACTCCAGAGGTAGTACAGGAAGAACGACCCCGGTGGGAGCGCCAGTGGGTCCGTCGGAGTGACAGCAGGCCAGAGCAGAAAGACCGCGTCGCCGGGGCGGCCGTTGAGAACAACGTGAAGCGCATCGAGGGAGAGATGCAGCGCCCACCCGAGTGCTGCCGACAGTCCGGCGCGCCCAGAAAGCGCTAGAGGGAGAGCCACAATGACGAGCAAAACAGAGTGACCGACAGAGTGATACAGGGTGGTGACACCGACCATGGCAAGCGGCTTATCGACCACATCGGGCACGGCGGTCCCGACCACCAGCCACAGCGGCGACAGCCGTGACACACGTCCCAGAATCGCGGCCGCGAGCAGGTGTGTCAGAAAGAGCATATGGAATGATGGGTACAGAGACGTATCAACGCTGCCGGTCGAACCACTCGCGGGGGAGTCGCCCACTGGCAACGAGGAAATCACGAAGGAACACCGCCAGCGACGGTGCGAGGACGACCGGCGTGAGCCTGAAGACGAGTTCTGTCGGTACCACAGGGACGAGTGCGGCAGTGATAAACACCATCTGGACGCCGGCGAGATACTTCCCGAGGTTGCTGTCGGGCCGCTCGAAAACCGGTCGGTCCCGGTATCGCCGCCAGCGGATACCGCCGACATAGGCGTACCGGGCCGCCGACAGCGAGAGGTACAGGACGGGGAGTTGGCCCCAGAAGACCGCGACAAGTGGTGCGACCACGAACCCAAAGGTGTCGAAGGCCATGTCCAGCCGCGTGCCAAGTTGCGTCTGTTCGCCGACTGTTCGGGCGACGGTGCCGTCGAGTTTGTCCAGCACGACGCCGACGCCGTAACACGCCGCCGGGACCCAGGCGAGGTCGGTCGTCGCCGGCACCACGAGAAAGCCCGCAACGACAGCATAGAGCCCACCCCGGAGTAGCGTCACGGTGTTCGCCATCCCGAAGATGTAGCGCCAGGGGTTACCGGCAGCCGGCGGGACGCTGAGCTTTCGGCCGACGTACCAGAGCTGTCCAGCCCAGCAACAGCCCGCGACGACCGCCGGGTGGAACATCCAGCGCGTCATCGCATCGGCGGGAAACAGCATGCCGACGATGACGGCTATGAGGAACCCACCGACCACAGAGAGTTCGACGGGAACTGGGCTGTCACCGTGTTGCTCGGCCATCGAACCCTCCTGGTTCCCGGCTGTTCGCCGCCGTGCTAGCTTCGCTCATCGCAACAGCGCAACGAGGACCGCAAGCAGGACGAGCTGTGCGACCTTGTCGGCTGCGCCGAGAGTCCCGACATCAGCCGGGAACGATTTCGGCCCGGCGGCGAAGTTGACGTAGTACCACAGCAGTATCTGGACGAGCGTGAACGGGATACCGACAGCGTAGACGAGGCGACGGCGGATACCCAGGGCGACCAGCGCGATAGCGCCGAGAAACCCCAGTCCCGCGAGGATGAAGCTGATACCGAGCCCGGATGGAGCCAGCCTGACGCCGAGAAGGAGGTGTATCGCGGCTGTGACGAGTGCCGCGATGATACCAAGCCAGTGTCGGCTATCCAGTGAGGCTACATCGAGGGAACGTCCCTGTGTCTCCGTCGCGGCCATGGGCTAGGTTCGGCGTTCAGTCACATAATGATACTGCCAATTGCACCGCTTACCGCTCGAAATCCGGCTGTCGAAGTGCCTCGATGCGGGCACACGCTTCCGCGTCGAGTCGCTGCCCAGCGGCGGCGAGGTTCTCGACGATGTGGGACGGTGTCGTACTGGACGGAATCGGAACGACGCCCTGTGTGACGTTCCAGGCCAGTACCACGCCGGCTGGTGATAGGCCGTACTCCTCCGCGATAGCCGCCAGAACAGGCTCGTCAAGCAGTCCGGGGGCTGACAGCGGGGAGTGAGCGACAACCCTGATGCCGCGTTCGTGGCAGTATTCAATGAGGTCTGTCTGTGGCTGGTACGGATGGCGCTCGACCTGTACCAGCGCCGGCCTGACAGTCCCCGTTTCGATGACTGTCTCCAGTTGTGTCTGCGAGACGTTACAGAGCCCGAGCGTGCGCGTCCAGCCTCGTTCGTGGAGGGCCTCCAGATTCTCCCAGGCGCGCTGGAGTGAGACCGAGTCCGTCTCGATGTCGCCACTATCGTCTTCGGGGAAGGTCAACGCCTCCTGACGCGCGACCGATTTCTCGGCCAGTCGCGTTAGCGACTCGCGATGAGCTAACGCCTCGGGCCAGTGCAGGGCATAGCAGTCGAACGCGTCGATACCCAGTTCGTCGAGACTGCTCCGACAGGCCGTCAGCATGTGCTCTCGACGGTGGTTCGTCCGCCAGACTTTCCCGAGTATGAACACCCGACGCCGGTCAGGCGCGCCGGGGGCAGCCAGAATGCGGCCGATACGGTGTTCGTTCCCGTACAGTTCAGCACTGTCAAGCAGTCGGTAGCCGGCGTCAAGGGCCGCCGCGATAGAGTCCGCACGGTCGATGTACGTTCCGTCACGATATCGGGAACAGCCAAAGCCGATGGCCGGGAGCCGAATCGCTTGCTCCCGGCTCCCGTCCCAGTCTTTGTCTGGGGTGACAGTCGGCGGTGGCGTTGGGTCCGCCGCCGTGCCGTAGTCGGACACAGTCTCAGACTCGCCCATCTCGGCAGCCGTCTCAATCGCGTTACAGACTGCAACAATGTGGGCACCGCGGCGACCCGTCATCCGCGATGGGGTCCCCCGGGTGACACTGGCCGCAAGCGACTCAACCGGGTCGAGATAGCGGTAGGGTTGCGTGGGGTGCTGTGCGGGAGCATCGATGTATTCGCGGCCGACACGACCGTACTGCACGGCGGTCGTACTATCAGCCATCGCGCCGGTCCCACGGAGATATAGCGACCCGTCGTCACCGTGGAGTTCGAGCCCGTAGAACTCACGGCTCCGGTGTGGCGCGTAGAAGCTCGCGGTCAGCCGGACCGTCAGCCCTCCGTCGAACGAAAGCATCGCCTCGACGTGGCTGGGCGCAGACGGTCGCTCTGGCTCCCGCTCGGGCCAGCTATCGAGTGTCGTTGCGGTCTGAATGGATTTGACAGGGCCGAACCACGAGACCAGCAGCGCGAGCGGATAGACGCCCCCGTCGTACAGCGGCCCGATAGAGAGAAACGAGCCGGGTCGGTCGTGCCAATCTGTCACGCGACCGACGTGGGCGTGGGCGTACCCCAACTGAACAGGCCCCATACGGCCGTCGGCGAGCATTTGCCCGGCGCGACGCTGTGAGGGCGCATCGGGCGTCCCCGGGGCACAGCCCAATGCCAGATTCCGGTCCTGGGCCAGCGCCAAGAGCTCCGCGGCCGCCGCCTCGTCCAGTGCGAGGGGCTTTTGCGAGTAGACGTGCCGTCCGGCTTCGAGCGCCGTTCGGGTCACCGGTGCGTGGGCGGCGTGGTTCGTCAGGTTCACAACCAGCGGCGCGTCAACGGCAGAAAGCGCGGTGTCGAGGTCGGTAAAGGCCGGGCAGTCGTGCGCCGCGGCGAGTGCTGTCGCCCGGTCTTCTTCGAGGTCGCAGACGCCCGCCAGCGAGAGCGGGCTGTCTGCCAGCTCGGCCGCGTACTCCGCCGCGATACTGCCCGCACCGACGAACAGACAATGCACACTCGAACGCGGGCGTCCTCGCATATATATCATATCGCCAGTGAGATTTTATTGGCCGCCGCCGAACACCAGACGTGACAGAACCGGGAATGAGCCGGCTCGGGACAGCGTACTTGCGCGCATTGCAGGCGCTGGGCCGGCGGGTTCCGTACGGAACAAACGTCTACCAGCGCGAGTGGGACGTTCTCGTTGTTCTCGATGCCTGTCGTGCTGACTTGTTACGGGCTGTCGCCCCCGACACTAGGCTGTTCGATACCGTTTCGACGGTCCGCTCGGTCGGGAGTTCCTCCTCGGAGTGGCTGGAAAACACGTTCCCCGGTCATCCAGAAACAGCTCAAACCGTCATGGTCACCGGCAACACGTGGACCGACCGGTATCTCGATGCCGACGCCTTCACTGCGCTGGACGAGGTCTGGAAGTACGCGTGGGACGAGGACCTGAACACCGTCCCGGCTGCAGCCGTGACCGACCGGGCCATCGCGCTAGCCCGGCGGCTGGACCCCGAGCGGCTGGTCGTCCACTACATGCAACCACATCACCCGTTCGTCCCCGACCCGCTCGACGGCGACGGCGGTCTGGCCCGTACTGGACGCCACAGTAACACGGCAAATCCGTGGGTCGCGCTCCGTCGTGGCGAGGTTTCGGCGGACCGCGTCTGGAACGCATACGAGGCGAACCTCCGGTATGTCCTCCGGGAGGTGGAAGCGCTGGCTGAAAACGTCGACGGCCGCATCGCTGTCACCGCCGACCACGGCAATCTCTTCGGGGAGTGGGGGTTGTACGGCCATCCGATGCACACGCCAGTCCCGGCGCTGCTGGCGGTGCCGTGGGCCGAGACCGACGGCGTCGACAGCGGGGAACGCGAGCCCGACCTGCGTCCGCCCGAGCCGCTCCCAGTGTCGCGCGTCTACGGCGCCGAAAGCGACAGGGACCGACTGGATTCGTTGGGATACTTGTAGTCAATCAGGAGGTACTTTTTAGTCGGAGAAAGCCTGGATAGGAGACGTGCATTCCCGGAGCCGTCGCCACGTCCGAAGGAGCTGGCATCGAAACATCGGCACCGGCCGCCCACGTCCTCAGGAGACGGTGTAATGTCCGCCAGAACGCTGTACTTTACCGGCGGGAAGTCGGTTCGGGTTGACGAAGAAGCGGTGCCTGACCCCGGACCATCGGAGGTCCGTGTTCGAACCGAACTCTCAGGAATCAGTCCCGGAACAGAGCTGTTGGTGTACCGTGGTGAGGTCGATTCGGAACTCGCGACCGACGAGACGATCGACGCCCTTGATGGTACGTTCTCGTATCCACTGCAGTACGGCTACGCCGCAGTCGGCTGTGTCACGGCCGTCGGGGACGCGGTTGACGACGACTGGCTCGACCAGCGTGTGTTCGCGTTCAACCCACACGAAAGCCACTTCCTCGCCGAGCCGTCGTCGCTTATTCCCACGACGTTACCGCCGGAGCAGGCGGTGTTCATCCCGAACGTCGAAGCGGCGGTCAACTTCGTGATGGACGCTCGACCGCGTATCGGGGCTCGGGTTGTCGTCTTCGGTCAGGGGCCGGTGGGCCTGTTGACGACCGGGCTGCTGGCCGATTTTCCGCTGGCGTCGCTCGTGACGGTCGATCCCTGTGCGGGCCGCCGTCGGCTCTCGGAAGCGCTCGGGGCAGACCGCTCAGTCTCTCCCGGGAATCTCGATGACGACGACGCCGACATCACGTTCGAACTCTCGGGGAACCCAACCGCACTCGACAGAGCGATCGACGCCACTGGCTATGCCGGTCAGGTCATCGTCGGTTCGTGGTACGGCTCAAAGGATGTCTCGCTTGACCTCGGACATCACTTCCACCGGAGCCACATCCGCCTTCGCAGCAGTCAGGTGAGCCGCATCGATCCGGATCACGCCGACCGCTGGGACAAGGACCGGCGGCTGGATGTCGTCCGGTCGTGGCTGAGCGACACTGACCTCTCGGCGCTATTAACACATGAGATCGATATCGAGCGTGCAGCCGAAGCGTATCAACTGCTAGAGAGCCGGCCAGACGACGCTGTACAGGTAGTGTTGACGTACAACGGACACCCGTGATTTAGGTAGGTCCCGGCCGTTCGTTCGGGTATGTACGCGACGACGGTTCGGACTGAGTTCGTGGCACAGCATTACCTCACTGTCCCGAACCCGGGGCCCGAGGGTGACCCGCACTCACACCACTACAGGGTCGAACTATGTTTCCGCGGCCCCGAACTCAACGAGTTCGACTACATCGTCGACATCGACAATGCCGACACAGCCCTGTCGTCACTCGCCGACCGGTACCGGGACACGATGCTCAATGACCTCCCGGAGTTCGAAGGCTACAACCCCAGCGTGGAGCGGTTTGCCCGTGTTATCTTTGAGCGTGTCACCGAGCGTGTCACCGACGAGACGGTCACCGAACTGTCGGTCACCATCTGGGAGGACGAGGAAGCCGCTGCGAGTTACAACGCCGCCGTATGAGGGTCGGCCTGACCCTGTACGGGAGCCTCGACGAGCAGTCAGGCGGGTTTCGATACGATAGAAAACTCGTCGAGGGACTCCGAGCGGCCGGCGACACTGTCGAGTGTATCCAGCTCCCCTGGCGTGACTACCACAGAGGGCTGCTCGACAACGGGTCGCGAAAGCTCCGCCAGCGGCTGGCTGTGGATGTCGATGTCATGTTACAGGACGAACTCGCCCATCCGTCGCTCGTCCGCACAAACCGTGCCCTCTCGTACCCGATTGTCAGCATCGTCCACCACTTGCGGGCGAGCGAGCCGCGCCGACTTGCACCGCTGTACCGGGCGGTCGAGCGTCGCTACCTCGGGACTGTCGAGGCCGTAGTCTGTAACAGCGCCACGACCCGGAACGTCGTTACCAACCTCGGCGTCGACCCCGAGGACACCACCGTCGCGCCGCCGGCTGGGGACCAGTTCGACCCCGATATCGACCGAGCGACAATCGAGCGACGGGCTACCACCGAGCCGCTGCAGGTTGTTTTCGTCGGAAATGTCTCGCCTCGAAAGGGGCTCGATACGCTCGTCGATGGTGTGGCTGCGGCTGCTGTCGACATCGACCTCACCGTCGTCGGTCGCCACGTCGATGCAGCCCACGTGACTTCGGTACAGGAGCGCGTCCGCGAACACGATTTAGCTGACCGCGTGCAGTTCGCGGGTCGGCTCCCAGACGGCGAGTTGGCGAAAACCCTCCGGTCGAGCCACGTCCTTGCGGTACCGTCCCGGTACGAAGGGTTCGGCATCGTCTATCTGGAGGGGATGAGCTTCGGCCTCCCGGCGCTGGCCACCCGGGCTGGCGGAGCGGCCGACATCGTAACCGACGACGAAACAGGGGTACTCGTCGACCCGGACGACTCGGCAGCCGTCGCTCGCGAACTGGAGCGGTTCGCCACCGACCGGGACCGCTTGGCTGAGATGGGGTGGGCCGCGAGACGGAACTACGAGACGCACCCGGATTGGGAAGAGACGGTCGGGCGGGTTCGGGACCTGCTGTCTGATATTGTTCAGCCCACGGAGGTACCGGCGTGACGGAATCGTTCCAGCGGTATCTGCGGGCGAAGCGGACTGTCGACGACCGCGCGCTGGACCGCCGGCTGGTCGAGATGCTCCGCGAGCAGTTGGCGGCCCGGGCAGCCGACAGCGACGGGCCGCTACGTGTCCTCGAAATCGGGGCCGGCATCGGCACGATGCTCACCCGGTTCCTCGAATGGGACGTGCTTCCCGCGGGAGAAGTCCACTACACTGCAGTCGATATTCAGTCGGAGAACGTAGCTCACTTGCCCGACCACATCCGGGACTGGGCCGTCGACCGTCAGATGTCGATAGGCGACAGCCCACTCGTCCTGAAAGCCGAAAACCGACGAATCGAAATTGAGACGGTACAGGCCGAGGCGGTGGCCCATGCGGCGGCCGCCGACGGCAAATACGACCTTCTCATCGGGGCCGCCCTGCTCGATATTCTCGACCGTCAGAAACTGCCGACGTTGCTCGAACCGCTTGCACCGGGTGGCCTGTACTACTTCCCGATCACGTTCGACGGGGCGACCCGCTTTCAGCCGAGCCATCCAGCCGACCGGGCAGTCGAACAGCACTATCACGACCACATGGACGCGAAAGAGGGCGGTGACAGCCGTGCCGGCGGCGACGTGCTTGCCCATCTCCAGCGCCTCGACAGCATAACGCTGTCAGGGGTGGCCGGGTCGGACTGGGTCGTCCGGCCTGTCGACGGGAGCTACCCGGCTGACGAAGCCTACTTCCTCAGATACATTCTCGACACTATCGAGGACGCGGTCGGCGAGATGACTGGTAGCGACTTCGAGGAACTCGACGGCTGGCTGGCACGCCGACGTGCGCAGGTCGCTGCCGCCGAACTGCTGTACCATACGCATCAACTGGATTTCCTTGGCCGTGTCGACTCGTGAATCCCGCACTGTTAAGCCCTAAAACACGGCTAAAGTGATTGTATTTCTCGGAACGACCGGTCTGCCACACAGGTATCACAGACTGCCTGACCCTGTCGTCACTCGTCGGTTTCGCGGCGGATCATGGCTGTCGCCTCGTATGAAATGACGAGTTCATCGTCCTGATTCAGTCCTTCGTGGCGGGCGGTGAGGTACCCCCGGCTCGGGTCACTGTCGGAGAGTCGCTTATCGATGACTTCGGTTCGTAATCGTAGCGTGTCACCGGGCTGGAGTGGCTGATGCCAGCGGAGATTGTCGACGCCGACGCCAGCCTGTGTCGCCATGTCCTTGCTGGTCTCGACGTTGAGACGCATACAGATCGCGGCGGTCTGCCACCCAGAGGCGACTAGTCCGCCAAAGACTGAGTCTTTCGCTGCCTCCTCGTCGGTGTGAAACGGTTGCGGGTCATACTTTTCGCCGAATTCGGTGATTTCGGATTTCGACACAGTGTATCCATCCGACTGTCGGACGTCGCCGACCACGATATCCTCGTAAAATTGCATATAATTATGAAGGTGATGGATAGATAAAAATCCGACGTGGTACGACCGCTGGCAGGGTGAGTGGCCGCAGGCGTATCGACGGCATCAGGCACATGGACAACATTGCAGCCAGTGGCGCTGCAGACGATAAGAGCAATTAAACAACGAGATTGCAGAACTCGAAGCCCATAACGAGGAGCTACCCACGTTTACTCGGAGCCTTCTATCACACCTCATCAGTAACTGCGTACCCATCATCTTGCTCTTGTCGGGCTGCTACCGCCGTTGGAGTTGCCAGTTATTTCGGGGGTCGGAACTGTTCGTGACCCGGACAACGCCATCTCTACGAAGTTGGTCAACCGTCTCATCAAACTCCGCCATGGAGAACTGGGTCTCCGCTTTCTCTAACTGGTCAAGCACGAACATCACAGATGCCATTTCGTTTCCTTGTGCTTCCAGTATCTTGAGAATCTGCTTCGCTAGGTTAGACATGAATAAGTAGCAATCACCGGGTAGTGGTTGTGCGCATATATGTGAGTTGCAGACTGCCCGACGTGTATCTTCGCTATTTATTCTTAAAATATATATTTCAGCTATAACATAGGCACGATGTCGACATGCCCTCCAACAGTCGAACACTCCTCTCGGCGACCAGTGAAGAGTGGCGCTTAGCACGCGAAGACCTCCACATCAGAAATGCCACCGACGCCGAGCATGATATCCAGATAAAAATATACGATGACAAGGAATGGTGTCATACAGCACGTTATCACCTTCTGGCAGGTCAGTCGGGTTGTTCGGTTAGCTTGTTACAGGATGGCGTTTACAAGGTCAGGGCCGTCCTCGACGGACAGCACGAGTCAGTCGCTGCCGTCACAGTCTCTGATGAGCCTGAACAGACCATCTTCATCCACATTCAGAACGACGGGATCATTATTGAAGAGGGAGTGACTCCCTCACGTCCCTGAACCGACGTGTCGCCTTGCCCTGCTTGAGACCCTCCCGTGCTGAAGCGCAGGGATTCCCACGTTCGGAGAGCAGGGTTCAGCGGACGACCTGTTCTCACAGGCATACTCTGCCCGTAGATTTGTCGAACAGGCGTGGAAACGCCAACTGTCGGCTTCATTCCCGCCGTGAATGGTGCGTCTTTCGCCTCGAATTATCGTAACAAAGTTTGAGTGACAAGGGGTAAGCTCATCTTTAACACCCATCCGAACAAAATAACAAATTGAATGAGCCCTGCATCTACATCGAACAGGTCCCCTGAATCTGCCGATCCTGTGTCGGGCTATCGCGACAGGCTCAGGTCGATTTATCGCGATTATATCGGCGAACCGGATAAAGAGCGAGACATCTATATCGGGTTTGGCCTCTTCTTCGCTGGAGTCACGCTTGCCGTCGTCGGATTCGGCCTCTTCTTGTACAGTAACGTCCTAGAATCCGGGAGTACGCTGTACTGGCAGATCCGAGAGATTGCACTCGTCGTCGGGTTCATTGGACTGCCCTCCGTGCTATTGAGCGTCGTCGTGCTCCTCCCAGTGGGCTTCAAAACCCGAGTTGTCAGTGCCGCTGGCACAGTGTTCTGTCTCGCTGCAACTGTGATTCTGGTTGATGTTTTTCCGTACGGGTGGACGACCAGTGAGGGCATCAACGGTAGCGTCTGGACTATCAGCGTCTACGCTACTGGCCTAGTTACACTTGTAGCGTCGACAGGAGCGGCACTGGTCGCACATTACCTCGAGCGAGCAACAGCGCCAGCTGAGTCAGCCGAGCCGGTTGACTCGGCCGAGAGTGAGTCAGAGTCAGTCAGCAAAGCAGACGTAGACAGCGACATAGAGCAAGCCATGGAGGGGGCGGAACTATCCTGGGGCGGCGTCGAACAACAGCCCAAGACCAAGCGGCTGAATCTAGATATGCCGGACACAGACTCCGACCTCGACCAGACGGCTATCGAGAACTCCGAGGCGACCACGACACGGGCCGACAGCAACGATGTTGACGACGCAGTAGATGGACTCAGGCAGCTGCAAGGTGGCCAATCAAATACGGATCGAAGCACTGGAACCGAAGAGCAGGTCAACGCTCTTACCGAGTTCCGGAATGAGCAGGCCGAAGACGATGATGTAGAGACTGGTGTCGAAGAGCAAAAAGGTCTTATGAGCCGCCTTCGGTCATTGTTTTTCGAGTGAACAGTCTGATTGGCCCATACACGCTCTACTGTGGCGGTTTTATTGGGTTGCTTTTATCATGTTAGCATATCCTTACACTTCTTTCGCTCCAAAGTTGGTACGTAAGTTGTAATTTGTTCTATATTATAGGCTAGTTTTTTCAACTTGGTAGGAGGAATACAACTGTATGCCCCAAGGTCTCGATGTCGGTACGATGAACCTCCTGTCTGCACGTCAAGATGGTAACGAAACAGTATTCGTGCAGCAACGGAACTCCTTCGTTGAAATTGACTACAGCGATATGGCCGAACAAATGCTGTCGAGAAGTGACGTTCTCCACATCCGCAAGGATGATCGGGTCTATATTGTTGGCGATGACGCCCTGAATTTCGCGAACATCTTCAGCGAGGAGACGCGCCGACCGATGCAGGCCGGGATTCTCTCAAGCGACGAGCAATCAGCAATTCCGATGATTAAGCTCATCACTGAACAGGTGGTGGGACAACCGGAGTACCCGAATGAGCGTCTGTTTTTCTCGGTTCCTGCGGACCCTATCGACGCCGATGTTTCGACGCTGTATCATCAAAAGACGGTTGAGTCACTCCTTACTGATATGGGATACAGCCCAGAGCCGATCAATGAGGGGATGGCCGTCATCTACTCGGAGCTTGCAAATCGTGAGTTCACTGGCCTCGGCATCAGCTTCGGCGCTGGGATGACCAACGTTTGTCTGTCGTACTATGCAGTCCCCGTAATGAAGTTCTCCATCGCACGCGGTGGTGACTGGATCGACGAGCAAGCTGCACAGGCGACCGGCACGCCCGTAGATAAGGTTACTTCGGTCAAAGAAGAAGACTTCGCACTCAACTTTGAGACGGATGTCGGTGGTATTGAAGGTGCATTGAGCATCTATTACGACAATCTCCTCGACTATGTCATCGAAAACATCATCAGTGAAGTTGATGAGGAAGATGTCGAGGAGGGATTGGATGTCCCGGTCGTTGTGACTGGCGGGACATCAAGTCCTGATGGCTTCGAAGAGTTGTTCGCCGAACGGATCAATGACTCCGAGATACCATTCTCGATCAGCGATGTCCGCCAGGCCGAGAATCCACTGTATAGCGTCGCACAGGGAGCACTCGTCGCAGCGCGGTCGGAAGAGGAGCGCGAAGGGCAGACCGAGCAGCCCGAGGAACCAGACGCCTCCGCTGAGTAACGGGTACTCCCGCACCGACACAATACTCGCCGACATCAGCCAGAATCTGTGCCTGGTCCTCGTTCCAAATAATTCAACCGACGTTTGGCGTTACTCAGTTTCGTCCCCGTTTTCGTCAGCTTCAGTGTCCGCGTTTTGACTGTCCGTATCGTTCTCATCAAAATTGGCTGTACCGTCTCCACTTGATTCACCTTCGCTCTCGTCGATAACGCGGTTCAATTCGTCAGCAGCGTCCTGTCGGAACGTGTTAGCATCAGACCCCAGAGAGATGCCGACCGCAACACCAGCCTGTTCAAGCGAGAACTCTGGTCGGTCTGTGGATTCGTCACTCTCTGGAATCGGGACGCTGGGTGTCCGGCCAGTATTCTCGGGTTTCCCGGGGGTAGAATCAGGATGCTGGTTGAACCGGGCAAAAGCGAATTCCCAAGACTCTGGAGGAGATGCCTCGTTGTGATGGGACGTAGAGAGGTCTGCGAAGCCGCACGATTCACAGACGATCGCTGTCTGGTTGCCGGTCGCAAGCGTGTACGTGCTGAGGTCGGAGTCGCAGCGGGGGCACCGCATACCAGAGTATGCGTGTCTCTGCTATACAATGGTTCCGTCAGTTCGCCCCCTCTAGGGAACGAGTTATGAGTTGGGCGACCGATGTTTGAGGCAATGCCGGAGATCGAGATTACGGACACACAACAGGCGGATTTAACGGCAATTCAAGAGGACCTTGAAGAGGCGTTCATCGAAACGTACGGTCATATTCGTACGCAAGATGTCGTGGACTACCTCCTCGATACATACACACCACCGGACCAGCTCGAAGGCGAGCAAGGCCTGAGCCGTCCCGACTACGAGCGAATCGCCTCAGCTGAGTATCCGGAACTCCAACGCATCGCGTCCGAGGTGTCGGAGGTTCCCGGAAGTGGTATTGACGCCGACGAGATGCGAGGGAAGCTGCTCTCGGCGCTTGGGACAAGTGAACTCGCCACTCGCCTCGCAGATGTCGAGTCCGAGACGAAAGCAGACGAAGGTGATGAAGAAGGGGCAACTGGTCCAGAAAACTCGGCGGATGCGGCCGGCGACGGACACGATAGCACACAAACCGATACGTCGGGACAGGCTGGTCCAGCACCCGATACTGTCGAAACCGGTGACGCAGCCGAGCCCAACAACGCTCCGGGAGACACCCTGTCGGTCGCGAACCGTTTGCTGACTGAACATGACGAAAAGTGGACTCGGTCAGATGAAACCGACGAACCATACGAAGTCACGCTCCCCGACGGTTCAACGGTGAGCGCACGGACGAAAGATGACGTGCGAAAACTGCTGTTCCAGAACTATTGAGCGGGCGCTCATTGCAAAACTACTGTTCCATAGTGACCATCTCTCTGGGGGGTACGTCTCGTCGAAGGCTTAGGACTCGCTGTCCGATGTGTCCTCGAGGTAACCGACTCGACACTGTGGACAGACATCACCGCGAAAGAACGACGATTCATTCACTGGGAGTTCGAACTCACATCTTGGGCACCGATATGTGGGGCCTGAATCGGTTGTCGTACTCTCTAGGTCGTCCGCTGTGTGCAAACTCTCGTCTTGGCCGTTCCCAGTACCTGATCCTTCGGAAGTTTCAGACGACGGGTGTACAGTGTCTGAAGCATCATCAATGATGACTGCATCGTCGCTATTCGGCGGCGTGGAGCCGTCGTCATCTGGTTCTTGTGTCGCTGATTCAGACAGTATCACGGCATCGTCAGTCCGCTCCGGTGGTGTCGATGCGGTCACCGCCGATGACGCATCACTCATTTCCGTATCCGAGGATGGATTTGCGACCGTATCCGAGGCATCCGCAGTCGATTCGGGAGTATCGGTCGATTCCGTTTCCGCCGGCTGACCCGTGTCCGTCGCCTCGGTCTCGTCCTCTGCATACTCTCTCCGTCCCACTTGCCGCTCGGTTTCGGCTCTGTATTCGGCATCGTCCGACCGCTCGTCATTTGCTTTCGATTCCGCTATGGTGGATATCAAGCCTCGATTCTCAGAGATATGGCGGATATGTCCACATCGCTGGCAAGACCTGTATTCCCGAACGGTTAGAACAGTGCCGCGCTCGCCTTCATCGTACGACTCCTCTATTTTCGAATCTCCAAATTCATGTCCAAAGAGTTCACAGCGCATCCCCATACATGGCCATTCACTTCGTGTAGGTAAGAAGGTATTCACACTCAATGACACCTATATCTCAGTCGGCTCAGGGAAGCCATCCATGACTGTCCTCGCGCCATCGCTAGACGCCGTTGCTGATAGTGACGGGGGACTTGCCCTGGTAGACAGCCCGACACCGGTCTTGCTGTTCCCTACTCACAGTCTAGTGAGTGGCGTGGCACCGTCGGAGGCCGTCTCTGGCAAGGTATAGAGCCAGCGTGGACCGGCCCGAGTCGAAACCGAACGAGGGCGGTGTCTTGAAGTCGGTCTGGGCCTTGGCAGAAGTATGTCGATGACTGAGGAGTGGGACGCCGCCAGTGTTCGTGACCTCCACGACGACCTCGTCTCGCTGCACGGCCCGGTCGAACGCACAAGCGACCACGGCGCCGACGCCAGCGCCGACCCTGGCGAAGGAGTTCGACAGTTGGTGACGACGATTCTCTCACAGAACGTAGCCGACGAGAACACACGCCGAGCCTCCGAGGCGCTGTTCACGGCATACAGCGACTTCGCAGCCATTGAATCGGCAGACCACGACGAACTGGCCGACACCATCCGCGTCGCAGGGCTCCCCGACCAGAAGGCCGCCCGCATTCAGCGGGCGCTTGCGGCCATCCGCGAGGAAACCGGTGGGGCCTACTCTCTTGCCTTCCTTGACGCCATGCCAACCGACGAGGCGAAAGGCTGGCTCACCGATATCAAGGGCGTCGGCCCAAAGACCGCCAGCGTCGTCCTGAACTTCCACTTCGGGAAGCCGACAATGGCTGTCGACACCCACGTCGAGCGGGTCTCCAAGCGGTTCGGGCTGGTAACCGAATCAGCAACGAACAAGCGCGCCCACGACGAGCTAGACGCAATCATTCCCGACGAACTGACCTATCCGCTGCACGTCCTGCTGATTACCCACGGCCGGGAGTTCTGCTCAGCGCGCAGTCCCGACTGCGCTAACCCCGTCTGCGAGCGCTACTGCAGTTGCGAGGAGTGCTAGCGACAGCCGACGACAGAACGTCGAAAGGCATTGTCTGAACAGGGCTGATCTCAACGGCGAGTTGGTGACAGGGAGAGTCATCGACTTGTGCTCGGTGGGCAATTTTACCGTCGTTTCAGGCTTGAGTAGTTGAGATTGTCGTGGTCCGTAGTCGTGCGTGACACGGACACCGATTAGACGGCTTCTGGAGAAGGACTGAGTCAGGACAGTCAGACTAGTGCGAACTCAGCCGGTCGCTCCGGCTTCCGTTTCGAACGACGACAGCCAGAGCAACAGTGCCGATGACAGCGATAATCACTCGACCGCCAAGTCCCACTGAGATCCCGGCGAGCGACGCGAGCGTGTTCGTCAACAGGAACAACACGACGACGGGGAGAACCCAGCTAACGGTCAGAAGCCACGGCTTGGCTAGCCATTCGAAACGGTCAGTTCCAGCGCGGAACTCGGCCAGCGCGTCCCCGCGCAGCAGCCAGCCGACGATGACAGTGAATGCGAACAGCCCGACGGTCAACATCAGGTCTGCGAGCGTGCCGGAGACGAACTGGAACACTGAGCTTGTGAGTGCCAGCCCGCTCCCAGTGGCCGCAAGCAGGACCGAGACCAGTACCGTGGCCCGGCGTCGCGGGACGCCAAAGCTATCGACGAGCGTTGCCACCGGCGTTTCGAGCAGGCTGATACCGCTGGTTACCGCAGCCATCAGCACGGTCACAAAGAACGCGGTTGCGACGAGTTCCCCGCCCGGAAGTGTCGCGAATGCCGTCGCGAGCGCGACGAACAGCGCACCGGGGCCGCCCTGCCCTGGGTCGACGCCCTGGGAAAACAGCAGCGGAATGACGACCAGCCCGGCGAGGACACCAATGAACGTGTTCGAGACCGCGATGACAAGTGTATCCCGCGGGAGCGATGCGTTGTCGTCCAGATACGAGGCGTACGTTAGCATCACTCCAGCACCGAGCGAGAGGGTGAACAGCGCCTGGCCTGCCGCTGGCCCGATAACGCTCAGGAAGTTCGCGGCGAGGTATTCGGCGTCAAAACTGAGATAGAACGCGTAGCCGGCGGCCGTCCCCGGCTGGGTGGCTGTCCACACAGCGAGGCCGAGCAAGATAATTACAACACCGGGAAGCATCACCTTCGAGACGCGTTCGATACCGTTGCTTATGCCAAAGAAAACGATGGCGGCAACGATACCGAGGAACAGCAGGTGAAAGGCGACCGCTTCGAGGCCAAAGCTCATTGCCCCGAAGTACTGCTGGGGCTGCCCGAAGTACGTCCCAACCGGTGAGACGAGCGTGTAGCGAAGGATCCACCCGCCGACGACAGAGTAGAACGAGAGGATGACGAGCGTTGTGAGGACGTTAAACGCGCCCAGCCACGACCCCCAGCGGGAGCCGGTGAGCGAGCGCAACGCCGCGGTTGGCGTCTGTCGGCCACAGCGTCCGAGGACGAACTCAGCGAGCAATCCCGGGACGCCGATGCCGACGACAACGAGCAGGTAGACGATGAGGAACGCACTGCCACCGTTTCCGGCGGTCAGCCACGGGAACCGCCAGATGTTCCCCAGACCTGCCGCACCGCCGACGGCAGCAAGCACGAAACCGAGGTTCGATATCCATGAGTCACGATCGGACATTCGTGTACAGGTCTGTTCAGTGGGTACTCAAGTTCCTGTTGATTCGGTTGCTTGCGTGTAATCAGGAAGGAATTAGGTAGCCGACAGTCCACCCGCGTCCGAACCGCCACGCGTCATTCCGCAGGCGACCGTCCGAAGGCGGGTGCCAGCAGCGTGGAACGGCGACGGCAGTCCGTCTCAGACCGCGAGGTACTCCGCAATCGCGTCCTCGTCGGCAATAGTCGACGGGCCGAGTTCGTCAACGACCGTGCCACGCTCCATCGCGTAACAGCGGTCGGCCATCTCGCGGATGACCCCGAGGTTCTGCTCAACGAACAGAATCGTCGTCCCGAGGTCGTCGTTGATTGTCTGCATATCCTGACTGATCTGGTCGACGATAGAGGGCTGGATGCCCTCGGACGGTTCATCGAGCAAGAGCAAGTCAGGATTCGAGACCAGTGCGCGGCCGATGGCGAGCATCTGCTGTTGCCCGCCCGAGAGCGTTCCGGCTTCCTGACTGGCCCGTTCTTCGAGCACGGGGAAGTAATCGTATATCTGGTCGTACAGCGTTTCGTCGCTCTCCGACCGGATGGTCTCGCCCATCTTGATGTTCTGCTCGACGGTTAGCTTGGGGAACACGTCCCGGCCCTGCGGGATGTAGCCGATTCCGGCCCGGGCGCGCTCGTCAGCACTCGCGTGAGTCACGTCCGTGCCGTCGTAGCTGATGGTCCCCTCGCTGGGCTCCAGCAAGCCCATCACCGTCTTCAGCAGCGTCGTCTTGCCGACGCCGTTTTTCCCCATCACCCCGACGATTTCTTCCTCCTCGACGGAGAGGTCCACATCCCGCAGTATCGGCGTTGTGTCGTAGGCTGCAGAAACCTCGTCGAGTTCGAGCATCATGACTCACCTCCCAGATATATCCGCTGGACCTCTGGGTCGGATTCGATTTCTTCAATCGGTCCCTCGCGGAACACCTCACCGTTGTGCAGGACGGTCACTTCTTCGGCGATGCTCGCGACGAAGTCGGTGTCGTGTTCGATAACAATGAAGGCGATCCCTTCCTCCTCGTTGAGCCGCCTGATCCGCTCGGCAATAGCTTCGCGTTCGGCCACGTCGAGGCCGGCGACCGGCTCGTCCAGCAGGAGCAGGTCGGGTTCGAGCGCGGCGGCCATCCCGATTTCCAGTTGCTGCTGTTGGCCGTGTGAGAGTTGCGACGCAGCAACGTCCTCGTAGCCGGTAAGGCCCGCAGCCTCGATAGCCTCGGCGACCAGCCGCCGTCGCTCCTCCCCGTCGGCGAACTGCTGGACGGGGAGCCTGACGTTCTCTCTGACACTCAGGTCACCGTACACGGACGGGACCTGGAATTTCATACTGATACCGCGAGAAACCCGCTCATGTGGGTCGAGGTCAGTGATGTCGTGGCCGTTGTAGTAGATACTGCCGTCGCTGGCCTCGTACGTCCCGGTAATCAGGTTCAGTAACGTTGACTTGCCAGCGCCGTTTGGGCCGATGAGACAGCGTAGTTCCCCCTCGGCGACCGAGAAGTCCACGTCGTCAGTGGCGGTGAACCCGCCGAACTGCTTGACGAGCCCGTCGGTCTGTAGCAGTGTCTCCGTTCTGTCACCCGTTGCCAGTTCCGCAGCGGTTTGCCGGACGTTCGGTCCAAGCGGGTCGATGTCAGATTCGGTTTCAGTATCACTCATTAGTCACTCACCTCACTCGGCGCGTCGGGTGCGTCGGCCCCCCCAGCTTCGCCCGGACCGAGTCGAGTTTCGACAATCCGCTCGTGGAGCCACGGAACGAAGCCGCTCGGAAGGACCAGAATCGTCACCAGCAACAGGGTGCCAAGCAGGACTAGCGCCAGCTCACCCGCCATCGAGATGCGGAGGTATTCGATGGCGAGCGTGGCGACAACGGCCCCGAGCAAGCTCTTTCTGCCGCCGATACTCACCCAGATGACCGGCAGCGTCGCGAACAGCAGCGAAAACACGGTCGGGTCGATGTAGACGTTCCGTGCGGCGTACAGCACACCGGACAGACCCGCAAGCGCGCCCCCCAGCGTGAACACGACGAACTTGATGCGGGTCACGTTGTAACCGAACATCTCGGTGCGGTCCTCATCCTCCCGGACAGCGACCATCACGCGGCCGTAGTCGGAGTTAACGAGGACCCGCAACCCGAGGTACGTCCCGACCAGCAGGAGGAGGACGAGATAGTAGAACGGGCTGATTTCAAAGGATCCGATACCGATAATCCGCATCGGGAACGGGTTGTAGATGAACTGGTAGGAGGCACCTTCGATGCCGAGCGTCAGCAGCGGGATGTCCGGCATCCCGTTGAACCCGCCCAGTGCCGCCTCACCGATGGCCCACTCGGACCCGGCGGTCTGGGCCATGAAGGTGTGCATGACGATCGTCGAGACGAGCGTGATGATGGTCACGTAGACATCCCGCACGCCACCGTAGAACATGAAGTAGCCCAGTATGGCTGCGCTGACACCGCCGCCGACGATACCGGCGACGACAGCGGCCGTGATACCCCCCGGGGTCGCAAAGTTGATCGAGACGACGCCGAACGTGTAGGCCCCGATACCGAAGAAGACGACCTGCCCGAAACTCAGTACGCCCGAGTAGCCCCAGACGACCGACAGCGAAAGCCCCAGCAGGGCCAGCACCATGAACAGCGACAACTGCGAGCCGTCACCGAAGGCCGGGTAGACGACGAGCGCCGCCACAGCGACGGCGAAGCCGACCCAGAACCCACGCGATTCCCCGATAGTGTTTGGCCCCTCGAACCGACTGCGAAGCCGACCCGGGAGCGACCTATTCGCCTCGCCGTTTGCACTGTTTCTCGACATCTAGTCGCTCTCCTGTCTCCGTTTCCGCAGTTGTTCGATGAACCCGGTGATGCCGTCGGGGAGGAACCGGAGGGCGATGAGCGCAGCGACGAGTAGCGCGATACGGCCGATGAACGTCCCGTAGAGGTTCGAGAACGTGGCCAGAATCGCCCCGAGGACGCCCCCCGACAGCGCGGTCCCGAGAACGACGCTCGGCCCGCCGACGACGACGGCGACGAACGCCTCGACCAGGAACTGGTCGCCAAGCGTCGGCTGCATCGAGATGACTGGGGCGAACAGCGCACCGGTCAGCCCGGCCAGCGCCGAGCCGATGCCGAACGTCAGCATGTACATCCGGTCGGTGTTGACGCCCATGGCCTGTGCCGTTTCCTTGTCCTGTATCGTCGCCCGGGCGCGCATCCCGAAGTCGGTCCGGGTGAACAGGTAGTAGGTAGCCAGGAGCAGCCCGATGCTAACGCCGGCCAAGACGATCCGGTACGTTGAGTAGGAGAACGCCCCGTACGAGATCGCGCCGAACGGCGTGGCTATCTGGTCGATTGAGTTGCCAAAGCTGATTCGAGCTCCCTGAGTCAGTATCAGACTGAGCCCAAACGTGGCGACCATGGAATCGGCCAGCCGGTCGTACAGCGGTTCGATGATATCGCGGCCCAGGGTCTGTTGACTGATGTAATTGGGCCAGGCTCCGGAGATAATCACCCGCTCGGTCAGAATCCCGAAGAGGCCGGTAACCAGACCGCCAACGAGCATCGCCACGACGAGCGGGAGGCCGAGTTGCGTCACGGCCAGCGTCGCGGTGTAGGCACCGATGAGGATGAACTCCCCATGTGCCAGATTAATGACGCCCATAATCCCGAAGATGATGGCCAACCCCGCCGCGGCGAGCACGATGAACGCGAAGCTATCGAGGAACTGAAGCGCGAGGTTGATCCCGTTTACCATCCCTACTCGGCCTCCTCGTAGTAGTCCACCGGGGTGTACTGGGTCTGCTCCGGGTTCTCGGGGAGGTTGCAGCCGGCCGTCTCCGAGAGGAACGTCTCGGGTATCTGGCGGTTCTCGACGGCTTCGACGTTGTGGTCGTCGTCGGCGCGCATAATCCACATGTGGTGGTCGACGTGGTGGGTCGCGCCGTCAAGACGGATTGTCTCACCCTCCGGTGCTTCAGGTGCCTCCTCGGTGCCGAGTTCGATGCCCGACTCCAGAGCGTCGATGACTTCCGGCTGTTCGGTGGTCCCGGCCTGCTCGACGGCTTTCTTGTACATATACGTCGAGAAGTAGTTGGTCTCGGCCTCCTCGTTGAGGTACGGGGCATCAGGGTACATCTCGAAGTATCGGTCGACGAAGCCGCCATCGCCGGTGTTGCTGTCGGTCGGCACCTCCTCCATGTAGTTGACGCCCGCGTAGATGTTGGCCATCGCCGGGGCGTCGAGCCGTCGGTGCTCGTATCCCTGTGCCATTGCCGTCGAAGTGCCGATTGGCACGTCGAGGCCGGCCGAGGCCTTCTGTTCGTAGAACGACGTGTGGTTCGCCCCGACAAGCATCGACATGACGAAGTCCGGGTCGGCCTCCTGAATCCGGTTGATCGTCGAACCGAAGGAGGACTCGCTGAGCGGGATAAACTCCTCACCGAGGACGTTCGCGTCGTTTTCGTTGGCCAGCACCTTCACCCAGTCCGCGGAGAGCTGGCCGAAGTTGTAGTCAGCCGCAATGGTGTAGATGTCCGGGCCGAACTCCTCGACCAGATACGGGAGGACGATACCGAGTTGCTGGCGGGCGGTCGGGCCGACCGCGAAGGTGAATTCGTCACAGACGCCGCCCTCGTACTGCGTGGTATAGAAGTAGAGCTGTTCGTTGCGGTCGATTATCGGGCGGATGGCCTCCCGGGTTGCTGAGGAGTAGCCGGCCCACAGGGCGTCGACGTTCTCCTCGTTGATCGCCGTGCGGGTGAGTTCCTGATAGCGCTGATTGTCCGACTGTGGGTCGCGCTGGAACGTCTCGATTTGCTTCCCGTCGATACCGCCGTTGGCGTTGATTTCCTCGATGGCGAGCATCGACGCCTTTGCCTTCGGGTCGCCGACGAGGGCGAAGTTCCCGGACTGGTCCTCCAGCACCCCGATTTTGAGCGTGTCGGTACTGCTCGCGGTGTCCGTCGAGGTCCCGCCTTCACCGGCAGAACAGCCGGCGAGGCCGGTAACGAGTGCGGCCCCACTCGCGCCGAGGAACTGACGGCGGCTGACAGACGAGCGATTCATGCGTCTCCCTCCGATACTAGGTTCTTGTTGGGATTATTATGTCCATTATCTTTGGCTATCTCTCGTTCTTTACTCACAATATCCAAACGTTCGTCCATGATTTCGTTCACAGTGTTGCCGTCTGGGAGGTAGAAAATAAGGTTTACCACTCTTATCTTATATTGTCCACCACATAGTCTTGATAGTATAAGGTCGTCAAAGGATATGACGAATAGTCAGCGAAAGCAGTAGTGCTGCCGATAAAATTTGAACTATTCCGCTATTTTGTGCCGCTGTCGGTCAATGGGACAAAAGAACAAACTGCTGGCGTTGTTCCGGTGCAGTGACCTGTACGGCCGTTGTCAGTCAAATCTGGCTTCTGCGTCCCGAAATCACCCGCTGTATGCTCGCCCGCGATGTAAGTGTCGCCGGTCACCGAAACCACCGGTAGACTGGACGTGAGTCGTGTTGGCTTCGGGAAGTAGGACAGTTCGATAGTCGAACCCCTTTATGTAGGGCCGAAACTTTAGCATTTAATCCGGTTCTCGATATAGAGGCGTCACTTGCGCAGAGAGCAATCATTTTAGTATGTGTATTCAAAGAGAAGGGCAGATGATAGACAAACAGTCAGAAATACTCGGGGCGGTGGCGCGATGAGCGATGGACTCGTGCCCGGTGAGGTCATCCCGGGTGAAGGGACAGTGACGCTGAACGAAGGCCGAGAGACGACGGAAGTGACTGTCGGGAACACCGGCGACAGACCCTCGCAAGTCGGGTCGCACTTCCACTTTTTCGAGGCCAACGCGGCGCTGGAGTTCGACCGCGAAGCGGCCATGGGGATGCGGCTGAACATCCCTGCCGGCACGGCTGTCCGGTTCGAACCTGGTGACGAGCAAACGGTCGAACTCGTCGAAATCGGTGGGAAGCGACGCGCCCACGGGATGAACGGACTTGTCAACGGGAGCGTCGACGGCGAGACGGGCGACGCGGTCGAACGCATGCGTGCGGCAGGATTTGGAGACACAGGCGAGGCGGCACCGGACGACGGCGACACGGAGTCCGACCAATGACACGCGACATTGACCGCGAGAACTACGCCGAACTGTATGGGCCGACGACGGGCGACAAAGTCCGTCTGGGCGATACGGAGCTGTTCGCCAAGGTCGAAGAGGACCTACGCACCCACGGCGACGAGGCAGTGTTCGGTGGCGGGAAAACGCTCCGGGACGGGCTGGGAATGGCTCCCGGCGTCACACAGGCGGAGGGCGCACTCGACTGGGTGCTGACGAACGCGACGATTATCGACCCGATACTCGGCATCGTTGCCGCTGATATCGGCATTCGAAACGGGGAAATCGCCGGCATCGGGAAAGCCGGCAACCCCGACACAATGGACGGCGTCGACATGGTCGTCGGCCCGTCGACGGATGTCTATCCGGCTGAGGGGAAGATAGCAACCGCCGGCGGCCTCGATATCCACATTCACTTCAACTCCGCACAGCTTCACGAACACGCGCTGTCAGGCGGTATCACGACGATGCTCGGCGGGGGGTACGGCGGCGGCGCAACCACCTGTACTACCGGGCCAGAGAATGTCAAGCGCTTCCTGCAGGCCGCCGAGGCGTGGCCGGTCAACGTCGGTTTCTACGGGAAGGGCAACGCCTCCGACCCGGGCCCGCTCCGCGAGCAGGTCGAGGCCGGTGTCTGTGGGCTGAAACTCCACGAAGACTGGGGGTCGACCCCGGAAACCATCAACACCTGCCTCGAAGTCGCCGAAGACGAGGACGTGCAGGTGTGCATGCACACCGATACGCTGAACGAAGCCGGCTTCCTCGAGAACACTTTCGGGGCTGTCGACGGGCGGACGATGCACCTGTTCCACATCGAGGGCGCTGGCGGTGGTCACGCGCCGGACATCATGGAGATGGTCGGCGAGCCGAACATGCTGCCGTCGTCGACGAATCCATCGATGCCGTACACCGACAACACGTTCGACGAGCATCTGGACATGGTGATGGTGTGTCACCACCTCAACCCTGACGTGCCGGAAGACGTGGCCTTCGCCGAATCCCGCGTTCGCGCGGAGACCATCGCCGCCGAGGACGTGCTCCACGACATGGGCGCGATTTCGATGATGACCTCCGACTCCCAGGCGATGGGGCGGATGGCCGAGGTCATTCCGCGGACGTGGCAGACAGCCTCGAAGATGAAATCCCAGCGTGGCCCGCTGCCCGAAGACGAAGGGACGGGCGCGGACAACCACCGTATCAAGCGCTACATCGCCAAGTACACCGTCAATCCTGCTATCAGCGCCGGCATCGAAGAGCACGTCGGGACACTCGAACCCGGCAAGCTTGCCGACATCTGCCTGTGGGACCCCGCGTTCTTCGGCGTCAAGCCGGCGATGACGTTCAAGGGCGGCTTCCCGGTCCATTCGGAGATGGGCGAAGCCAACGGGTCACTGATGACCTGCGAGCCGATTCTCCAGCGCGAACGCGCCGGTGCGGTCGGCAAAGCCAAGCACGCCATTTCGCTGTCGTTCGTCTCTCCGGCGGCCGCCGAGGCCGGCATCGACGAGGAGTACGGGCTCGACTCCCGCGTCGTGCCAATCGAGGGCGCACGGACGCCCGGCAAAGACGACATGGTGTACAACAGCTACTGTCCGGATGACATCGAGGTCGACCCGGAGACCTTCGAGGTCCGGGTCGACGGCGAGCACGTCACCTGTGAACCGTCTTCCGAACTCCCACTTGCGCAGCGATACCTGCTATGAAACTCACAGCCAAAGAACAGGAACGACTCACGGTCTTTACCGCCGCAGAGGTCGCGCGGCGCCGCAAGGAACGCGGTGTCCCGCTGAACCACCCCGAAGCCGTCGCTTACATCAGCGACTGGTGCATCGAACGCGGTCGTGACGGCCAGTCGGTCGCCGAAATCCGGTCCGGTGCGTCGAAACTGCTCGGCCGCGAGGACGTGATGGACGGCGTGCCGGAGATGATAGACATGATTCAGGTCGAACCGGTGTTCCCCGACGGGACGAAACTGGTCACGGTTCACGACCCGATTCGGTCCGACAGTGTTGGGTCCGCTGACGACGAAACGACGGAGTCAGAGGCGGCGACCGATGGCGGGGACTCGGCGAGGACAGACGAATGAGTCTCACACACCGCGACGTGGCGACGGTCGGTATCGGCGGGCCGGTCGGCTCCGGCAAAACCTCGCTACTGACCGCGCTCGTTCCCGAACTGCGCGACCAGGGGCTTGATGTGGGTGTCATCGCCAACGACATCCTCACACAGGAAGACGCAGACGTGCTCCGCGAGCGCTTCGCCGGGGTCGTCCCGGAAGACCTCGTCGCTGGCGTCGAGACAGGCGCGTGCCCGCACACAGGTATCCGTGAAGACCCATCGATGAACCTCCAGCAAATCGATTCCTTCCTGGCAGACCACCCAGAGCTGGACCTGGTGCTGGTCGAGAGCGGCGGCGACAACCTCGCGGCGACGTTCAACCCCGAGCTCGCCGATTACTCGCTGTACGTCATTTCGGTCGCGGAAGGTGAAGACATCCCGCGAAAACGCGGCCCGGGGGTCGTCGACTGTGACCTACTCGTCGTCAACAAGACTGACCTCGCGCCCCACGTCGGCGCCGACCTCGACGTGATGGAGCACGACGCAAACGAGGTTCGGGACGGACCCGTCGTCTTCACCAACTGCAAAGACGAGACGAACATCGACACGGTGCTGTCGCACGTCCGTGACGGGGTGCTGTTCGCCTGATGGCCGCTGACGCGCCCCATCCGGCGTTCGAGGGGTATGCGACCGAGGCCGTGCCACAGGCCGCTGTGGGGTCCCCCGGGAAAGACGGCGTGCTCGAACTGACCTTCGAACGGACAGCCGACGGGACGACCCTTGTCCACGATTACGCGACAGTCCCGTTCCACATCTCGGGAACACTGGGCTACGACCCACTCCCCGAGGCCGATACCGTATTCATCCAGTCACCGACCGGCGGCGTCGCGCAGGGTGACCGCCATGACGTGTCGATAACCGTCGGGGACGAGGCCATCGCACACGTCTCGACCCAGAGTTCGACGAAGGTCCAGACGATGACGTGTAACTACGCCGCCGCCGACACGACGCTTAGCGTCGGCGCTGGCGGTCATCTGGATTACGTGCCCGAGCCGACAATCCTCCACGCTGACTCCCGGTACCTGCAGGAGCTTTCGGTCGATCTGGCCCCCGGCGCGACCGCCGTGGTCAGCGACGTGGTCGTCCCGGGCCGTCTCGCCAGAGGCGAGCGCTTCGAATTCGAACGGTACCTTTCGCGCGTGCGAGCGACCAGACCTGACGGGCACCTGTTCGAGGACGCGACACACCTGACGCCGGGAGACGAGGACCCCACAGCCCCCGGCGTCCTCGGTGAGTTCACCGTCTACGGGACAACGTTCGTCCTCGCGCCGGACCACGACGAGGCCGAACTGAGCGATGCGCTCCACGCGGTCGTCACCGACGGTGATGCTCGGGCCGGTGCGACAGCATTGCCGAACGGTGCCGGGGTCGCAGTCCGTGCCCTCGGCGACCGCGCTGAGACCGTTCAGGCAACGCTCCACGCGGCCTGGGACCTCGCGCGCACTGAGCTACGTGACGCCCCTGCGCCCTCTGGGAGGAAGTACTGATGCTGGTCGCAGACACCTATCTCGGCCATCGCGATGGCGATGCTATCCCTGAAACCGTCGAGGCATCGGCCCACGCTACTGTCGTGCTCTCGGACACCGAACGCCAGCGCTCGCGGGTCCGGACTGAAACGACAGCCGGCCGGGACCTCGGTATCGTGGTTGCCCGTGACCTCGCGGACGGCGACGTACTTGAAGCTGAGGACGGCACTTTCGTCGTTGTCGAACTCGCCGAAATCGAGGCCCTCGTGCTCGATTTCGCCGACAGCGATATCTCACCGGCCGCGGCGCTGGAGCTCGGGCACGCGGTCGGGAACAAACACTGGAACCTCGCGGTCCGCGAGCAGGAGGCCCTATTTCCCGTGACCGACTCGAAGGAACGAATGGAAGACACGGTCGCCGACCTGCTCCCCGGGGACGTACCGATGCGGTACGAGCACGTACCGCCGACGACGTTCGACGATGACGGGGTCGACCACACCCACGGTGACGGGACAGGCCACGAGGGTAGTGGTCACAGTCACAACGGGACCAGTCACGCCCATGACCACGGCGTTCGTACTATTGACGGAGGGGACCAATGAGCGACGTCGCAACGCTTGAATCGTTCCGCCTCGCGGATTCGTTCCTGCCAGTCGGGACCTACACCGTCTCCTACGGGCTGGAACAGTTCATTCAGGACGACCGGGTCGAAGACGCGACAGACCTCGAAGGGCTCCTGTCGACGTACCTCAGACGGCAAATCGGCCCCGCCGAACTCGTCGCGCTCCGGGCAGCACACGCCGCCGCGACTGACGGTGATATCGAGGCGATCTGTCATGCCGACCAACGCCTGTCGGCCGTGACGCTGGCCGCAGAGTTCCGCGAGAGCGCCCAACAGTCCGGCGACCGGTTGCTCTCGCTCCAGACGGAACTACGTGACGAGGCGCTCCTGAACCGCTACGCGGAGCGCGTTGGTGCCGACGACGCACCCGGGAACTACGCCGTCGTACTCGGCGTTGCGACGGGGCTGGCCGACGTGGCTGTCCGGGAGGCCTGCTTGCTGTGCTGTCACGGGTTCGTCACCGGACTGCTGGGCGCGGCTCAGCGTCTCCTCTCACTCGGCCACACGGATGCCCAGCGAATCCTGAACGACCTGCAGCCAGTGATGACGGCTGCAGTCGATGATAGCGCGGACCGAGGAATAGATGAGATGACGCCGTTCGCCCCACTGGTAGACGTATTAGCCGCCGAGCATGAGCGGGCAGAGCGCCGGCTGTTCGCCAGTTAACGCCCAACAGGTTCGAGCGTAACAGTCCGACCAGTCCTGTTCCCGAACCGGCTCTTGGAGGAAAAAATCGGGCGTGTCCGGTGGCCAGTGCCGCCCCGTTAGTCAGCACTAACAACGAGCAGGAACGTTTCCGGTCGCACCGCCTCAAACTCGACCGTGAACCCGTGCTGGCGGAGCGCATCCGTCGCCTCGGCAGCGGAAAACCGCTCATCGACGGGCGGGCCGTTGCGACCGCTTCCAGAAGCCGCCCAATCGGCGATAGCAAACGTCCCCCCAGGCTTGAGCACTCGTGCGACCTCGCGCAGCGCCCCGTCGCTAGCGAACTCGTGGTACGTCATCGTCGAGAACGCCGCGTCGAGACTGCTGGTGTCGAACGGGAGGTCGTCAACCGCACTCGTCACGAGGTCGACGTTGTCGGGGACGCCTTTCTTCCGGTAGTAGTCGTGCATCGCTTCCTGGATATCCACGGCGTACACGTGGTCGACGGCCGGTGCAACATCGTCGGTGTAGAAGCCGGTCCCGCTCCCGAGGTCTGCGACCGTCTCGTCACTACTGGCCGACAGCGCCCAGCAGAGCTCTTCAGCGGAGAGGGAACGGTACCGTTCCTGAGCGTCTTCGAGCTTGTCGGCCCGGCCGGCATCAAAGGTGTGATAGCCCATGTTAGAGGTTCTGGAACGCCTCGTCAACGATGTCACCGGTGTCGGCGACGATATCTGCCATCTCCTCGTTGTCGGGTGCCATCCCGACGAGGCGAGCGATACGCATAATCGAGACGTGATAGACACGCTGTTGCCCGGGCTCTTCTTCCCAGATGACGACGTTACAGGCCATGAGGCCGCCGAGTTTGTTATCCGTCGCATCGAGGGCACGGTCAGCAACTTCGGGGTTACAGGCCCCCAGCACGTAGTATGGGTCACGGTCCGCGTCGATCTTCTCGTTGAGCATTTCGGAGGGCGAGAACTCGACGGGGACACCAAATCCGGCGTCAGTGAACACGTCCCGGACGTGTTCGATCGCGTCCTCGTGGCTCATTTCGAGCGTCGCCTGTTGTTCGCCGATGTCTTCAGGGTCGATCTGGCTCGGGTCGATTGGGAGCGTCATTCGTGTATTGTATTGTGCCTATAGAGCAAAATCTCTTCGGATACACTCTCAGTAGTGTGGCGCGATCTCGCAAATACGGAATCGAACAGAAGGGCGGCTAAGCGTCGAGGATGCGGCTGTAGCCTGTAGGCTGAATATGGATTAGTGTCCAATTCCTCGGGACCGACACGGGTAGAGAGTAGCACGGAAACTGCGCCGGTAGCGAGTGCTTCCATGGGCTCTGAGCAGAGCCCGCCCATGGAACCCCGCACGCCTCCCCGGTGGCTTACATGTGACTGTCCAGCACATTTAGCGTTCGAGGAGTCTCACACTCGGGACGCCGATAGCGGGAGTCCGCGGTCGGAGTCGCTTCACTCTTGGACCCCGTGCTAACCCTCTTAATGTGGGCTAGTAGTGTAAATAGTGTACAAAAATAACTTGTCCGGAAGCAACACCAGAGAGACGGTTACGTGGCTCTGTAGAAACACTCCAGAGTTGATAGGAATAGAGTCGTAAATGCTGGGTATACAGTCACCAATCTCCAGATGCGGTCAGATGAGGATGATGACTGTTCAACATGGAGAGGACAGAGGGAGATCGACGAGAGAAGACAATCATTCAGTCTCGCGTCGAACAAGGTTCCCGAGAAGAGCGTCGCCGAAGACAAGAACGAGAATTGCGCCGACGAGATTGGAGACGAGATCGAGCAGCGTGTCAGTCTTTCCGTAGGAGACGAGTATTGGTTCGAGACCGACTCGGCGCGACGAAGCGTGAATAATGTACTCCATGAATTCCCAGAGGATGCCCATGGTAACGACACCGGTAATGACCCGCTGCTCCGGGTCTACGCCCAACCGCCGCGAGAGTACGTGAATAAGCCCACCAAGAACCGTCGCCGAGTGAATATGGGTCAGATTGTCCCACCACCAGATATCGTCGTACGGGCCGAGCATCCCGACAGCGTGTGTCAGCATCGCTGTCTCTACGTAAATCCGCTGCCACGGCCGAAATTCAACGGAACACCGCCGTTCCAAGATGTCTGGCAGATACGCTCCCCCGAAAGCGATGAGAGCATTCACAACCGCCCCAGGGCTCCGCCTCCGGATTCCCTCGGCGAAGGATACAGCGATACCCGTGCGGATCGCACTCCTGAGTAACCCTGTGACGCCCGGGGAAGGTGTCCGAGATGCAGACCTGCTCATACCTCACTGGGCCGCATGTGTCGCGTGGCTGCCAAAGCAGTGTGATCGTATATCATTTCCGAGGGCCTCGTTTTCTATTTCTGTCAGTGAGGAGGGAGCTACCGCAGAAATACTTTGTGTCTCTCATTCTACAAGTTTGCCGAGACTTCCAGCGAACCGTTCGCTGGCAGCTTTTGCGTGCAGTTGTGCGAACCGTACACAAGTCTTATAACTGCGTAGCGGGTAGAAAAAGGTGATAACGATGCCAGATTCGATGTCTGAACAGCTCCGGCGGGATATGCAGTGTGAGGGCCTATTAGAATGTTTCCACGGACTCAAGGAACTCGACAAGGAGTGCTTTCGGGCGCTTGTCGAGGCTGAGGAACCACTGACCGTCGACGAACTCGCCGATGCAGTCGATCGTGAGCGCTCAACCGCGTACCGCGCCGTCCAGCGGCTTCTCCAGACGGGCTTCATCGAAAAAGATCAGATCAACTACGACCAGGGCGGCTACTACCACGTCTACTCGCCGACAGACCCGTCGCAGATAGCAGACGAGATGCAGCGGATGCTCAACGACTGGTACGCGAAGATGGGCCAGCTCATTCAGGAATTCGAGAACAAGTACGAACAGTCCGAGTCCACAGCCCCGACCGTCGAAAGCTAACGCCGCGTCCTTCTCTCTATCATACTCTGTCGCCCCCGATCCAGGCGGATTTCTCTCTGTGAAGCGGTAACTGACCCACTTCGTCTGGCCGGGCAGCAGTATTCATAGTATTGTGCAATCTGTACAAAGACTTATCTGACGCTGCCGCGTACATTCAGGTGATGGCAACTGATACTGCATCCGACGCTGGAACCACCACGACAAACGAGCCACTTCACATCGACGGAGCAGACCAGCTTGATGATGTCGTTAATAAGTACGACCTCGTCCTCACGGACTTCTATGCCGACTGGTGTGGCCCGTGCCAGATGCTCGAACCCGTCGTCGAGACATTGGCCGCAGAAACTGACGCGGCTGTCGCCAAAGTCGATGTTGACGCCAACCAGCAACTCGCTCAGTCGTACGGCGTCCGGGGCGTGCCGACGCTCATCCTGTTTGCCGGCGGTGAGCAGGTCGAAGAAGTCGTCGGCGTCAAAGGAGAAGATGACCTCCGGGCGCTTATCGAATCCTACGCGGAATAACGAACCGGTGACACACAGGGCTCGTCATCGTTGGCTCTGGAAGCGTGAGAGTTGGTCACCTCGTCCATATGCAGTCGTCACAGCGGGAGACAGGCAGTTTTTGCGGCGCGGAAAGACCAACGAATAGCGTTGAATCCGTGTCGGGCACAGCGGCATCACGGGTTACCTACACCACACTCAACCATTAGTACCGTAGCGAGACGAGAGTCTGTATGACTGACCCGTTCGTGGTCATCGGTGGTGACGCAGCCGGGCTCAGCGCTGCGAGCAAGTTCGCCCGCGAGGCACCGGACCGTGACGTGATTGTCTTCGAAAAAGGCAAGTGGGTGTCCTATGCCCACTGCGGGACACCGTATTACGTGAAGGGGACTGTCGAGCGGCTGACGGACCTCCTCTCGCTGTCGCCCGAACAGGCGGCCGAGCGGGGTATCGACCTCCGCCGGAACCACGAAGTCGTCGGCGTCGACACCGACGCCGAGACGGTTGCCGTCGCCCACGACAGCGAGACGTTTAGCCAGCCATATGGCGACCTGCTGGTCGCGACGGGGGCACGCGCGATGACTGGACCGATACCGGGGACAGAACTCGATGGTGCGTTCACGATGCACGGACTTGATTCGGCTGCTTCGGTTCGTGCCGCGCTGTCCGAGCCGGGGGAATTCGCCGTCGATACGAGTATCGAGTACGTCGACACGGCGCTCGTCGAGAAGTACACCGACTGGGAACCACCGGAGCGAGTCGCCATCGTCGGCGGCGGCTACGTCGGCGTCGAGATGGCCGAGGCGTTCCAGGCTCACAACATCGAGACACATCTCTTCCAGCGGTCGGGCCACCTCCTGCCGCCGTTCGGGGAAGCAGTCGGCGAGCGCGTTGCCCGCCAGCTCCGGGAGCAAGGCGTGATACTGCATCTGGACACCGCCGTTGAGGAGATTGTCGGAAACAGAGACGAGCGCGTCACGGCGGTTGCCCATGACGGTGGCACCACCGATGTGGACCTCGCGCTGGTCGGTATCGGCATCAGGCCGAACACGGCCCTCCTCGCGGACACGCCGGTCGACCTTGGCTATTCAGGCGCGATAGCGGTCGACGAGTACGGGGCGACGAGCGTCAACAGGGTCTACGCCGCCGGGGACTGCGCCGAAGACCGCCACGCCGTGACCGGCGAGCCTGACTGGGTTCCCCTTGGACTGACCGCGAACCGGGCTGGTCGCGCAATCGGGCAGACCGTCGCCGGCGACCCCTCACTTGTCGGCGACATCGCCGGAACAGCTGTCGTGAAGGCGTTCGACCTCGAATGTGGCCGCGTGGGCCTCCTCGACCACGAACAGGCCAGCGCCGCCGGCTTCGACCCGGTGTCGACGACGGTCACGGCTGGGTCCCGGTCAGGGTACTACCCCGGCGGCGACGACACTGACGTGACCCTCGTCGCCGATCGAAATAGTGGTCGCCTGCTGGGCGGCGCACTCGTCGGGGAAGACCGGGCGGCGATACGTATCGACACGCTTGCGACGGCCATCGAGGCAGACATGACTATCGACGAGCTCGAACGGCTAGATCTGGCGTACGCCCCACCGTTCAGCCCCGTCTGGGACCCGGTGCTAGTCGCCGCGAAAGTGCTCAACGGACAGCTGGAGTGAGGGCGGCCCGACCCGTTACAGCCGCTTCACCCCGCTGGCAACCGCGAGATACAGCGGTAAGGCGAGTAAGAGGACGCCACCGATCAGCCCCCAGTCGCCGAGTCCGAGTGGGACCGTCCCGAAGTAGACGTTGAGCGGGGTGTACAGGACGGCAAGCTGCAGGAGTATCGATCCACCGACTGCGGACGCCAGCCAGCGATTTGAGAGGGTCGGTGTCTCTCGGAGCCAGCGGATCACGTACAGCTTTTCGAATTCGAGGAAGACGAAGCCGGTGAATACCATTGTCATCGCGTAGGGCGTGACTGCGGGTGCGCCGGCAAGCGTGACCAGTAGCAGGCCGAGCATTACCAGTGTCGAGATGACCCCTGTGCCCCCGATGAGGGCGAGCATATCGTGGTCAACGATACCGCGATCCGGGTCCCTGGGCGGTCGCTGCATCACGTCACCGCTTTTGGGGTCGGCCCCGAGCGCGAGTGCTGGCAGACCGTCGGTCAGGAGGTTAATCCACAGCAACTGGACTGCCGGCAGGACGAGGTAGCCAAAGAGCGAAGCGATAAACACGATGGCGACCTCGGCCACGTTGGCACTCAACAGGTAGCCGACGAACTTCCAGACGTTGTCGAAGATGGCCCGTCCGCGTTCGATTGCCCGCTCGATTGTCGCGTAGTTATCATCCAGCAAGATAACGTCGCTGGCCTGTTTAGCCACGTCAGTCCCACGGACGCCCATCGCGACACCGATATCGGCGTTTTTCAGCGCGGGTGCGTCGTTGACCCCGTCGCCCGTCATTGCCACAGTGTGACCGTTTGCCTGCAGCGCCTGCAGAATCCGGACCTTGTGCTCCGGGGACGTGCGTGCGAACACGTCCACAGACTCGACACGGTCGCGAAGCGTGTCCTCGGAACAGTTCTCAACATCGCCGCCTTCCATCACGCGCTGGCCCAGACCGAGTTCGCCGGCGATGGCTGCGGCGGTCCTGACGTTGTCACCGGTGACCATCTTCACCCCAACGCCTGCACGCTCGGTCGCCGCAATCGCGTCGGCGACTTCCTCGCGAGCCGGGTCGATCATACCGACCAGCCCAGCGAAGGTCAGGTCGTCACTGACATCGTCGGCATCGCCAGTTGTGTCATCCCGTTCCACTACGTCGACATCCTCTGTGTACGCCACTGCGAGCACCCTGAGCGCGTCGTCAGCGAACGTACCGACCTGTTCTCTGATCTGCTCAGCTCTATCAGGGGTGAGGTCCGCCGGACCGGTATCGGTGAGGACGCGGGCGCACTTCGAGAGGATGACTTCAGGCGCGCCTTTGACGTAGACCGTGTCATCGTGAACAGTGCCCATCCACTTGCGCTCCGACGAGAACGGGATCTCGTCCGTTCTCGGGTTCGCTTCACGGAGGCGTTCGACATCGATTCCGGACTCGGCGGCCGCCATGACGATGGCCTGCTCCGTCGGGTCGCCTGCTTCGAGCGTCGCATCGCTGCACAGTGTCCCTGCGCGGAGCACCGTAGCAACGCGGTCCGGCAGGGCGTCCCCGTACATTTCGTCACTGTCGACAACGGCGTCGTTGACCCAGATCCGACTGACTGACATTCGCCCCTCGGTCAGCGTCCCGGTCTTGTCCGTACAGATGACATCGACGGAGCCCAGCGCCTCGACGGCGGGCAAGCGCCGTACGAGCGCGTTCTCGTCGGCCATTTTCCGGACACCGAGGGCCAGCGTTAGCGTCACAACCGCTGGCAGTCCCTCGGGAACCGCGGCCACAGCGAGCGATATCGCGGTGAGTGCCGCCTGAACCAGTTCGGTCCCCCGGAAGACTAAGAGTGGAACCACAAGTGCAGCAAGCACTATCACGCCGATGCCGAGCGTGCGCCCGAGCGTGTCGAGTTCCGTCTGCAGCGGTGTGTCGGTTTCCTCCGTCCCCGCGAGTTGGCGAGCGATGGCCCCGACCTCGGTATCCATCCCGGTTGCCGTGAGGACGGCCACGCCCGAACCGCGTGTGACGTTCGTGCCCTTGTACACCATCGATTCGCGCTCCGCAAGCGGTGCATCGGCGTCTACTGGGGCAGTTCCCTTCGAAACCGGGGTACTCTCACCAGTGAGCGCTGCTTCGTCGACCTCCAGAGACTGACAGTCAATCAGCCGAGCGTCGGCTGGAACGACATCGCCGCTCTCCAGTTCGATAACGTCGCCCGGGACGAGTTCGGTCGCGTCGACCTCAACGGACTGGCCGTCGCGTCGGACTGTCGCTGTTGGTGCGGTCAATTCTCGCAGGGATTCGAGCGTGCCCTCTGCACGGTAATCCTGAACGAAGCCGAACAGCCCGTTCCCGACCACAATCACGGCTATCAACACTGCGTCGATTGCGTTGCCCGCCCACACGGACAGTATCGCGGCCGCAACGAGAACCCAAATAAGGGCGCTATCGAACTGGGCGACAGCGATGTCGAGTGGTGTCCGTTCGCTCCCCCGTGTAATCTCGTTCTCGCCGTATCTGTCGCGTCGAGTTCGGGCTTCCGATGCCGAGAGCCCAGCAGACTCGCTGTCGAGCCGCGAAAGAACGTCGGTAGTTGGTTGCGTGTGGGCGGCTTCGGACATGGAACTCTGATCTGCCGCTGTGTTGATATGTGTTTGCCTCCACAGTACGGCGGTTCTGCGTTGAGACGCTGGTTTCGACGGTGGGACGGTCGTGTTTGGTTCGTGACAGCCGCATCAAAATGAGCGAGCAAGACCAACTTCGAGACGCCGATGTGACGGTGAGTCCTGAAATCGTGTAATGTAGCCCCCAGTGATGAGTGATGCGTGGGGGGCCGTCTCGCACTAGGGTTCGGTCCGTCCCGTGAGGTCATCCGGCACGAGACGGTAGAATCCGAAGTCCACTTCGCGGAGTGGGCGTTCGAAGATGTCGATAATCGGAATTTCGACGTGTTCGAGCCCCGCTAGCGTTTCCGTCTCGATTCCTTCCCGCTCGATGTCTTCAAGTCGACCGCTGGCGACCACACTCTGCCATCCGGTCTCCGTCTCGTGATAGGTCACGAAGGTCGCTGGACGGTCGCTGAGTTCGCCTTTCGACTTCTCCGTCCCAACAGCTAACCGGAAATAGAAGGTGGTGGTCGGCGTGTCGTACCCATATGAGACCGGAACCGAGTGTGGCGGCGCGTCACCGGCGGCGAGCGAGAGGACGCCCGTCCCCCCGTTGTCCAGAAGCGCGTCCCGTTCCTCGTCGGTCATCGTAACCGGGTTTTCCGCGGACATAGTTATTGTCACGACAGGAACAACAATAAGTGCATGGTCGTGTCGTATCTGCCTGCCGCCCGCTGGGGACATGGCGGACAGCGTACGCAGTCGGACGCTGACAGACAGAAACGAGTGTCCCTGTTTCAGGCCTCGTCGACACGCTGGTCTCGGGCGTTGACTGCCAGCACAGGCATGTCGGCGTGTCTGATGAGCCGTTCTGTCGTGCTTCCCATGATGAACCGATTGAGCCCAGTTCGACCGGCCGTCCCCATCACGATCAGGTCGATGTCGTTCTCCTCGGCGTAATCGAGGATATCCGCCGCCGGGAATCCATCGACGACCTGTGTGACAGTTTCGACGCCGGATTCGCGGGCTCGCGCTGCAATCCGCTCGGTGACTTTCTCACCCTGTGTTTCCAGCGTATCAATCAGGTCTGTCGGCAACGTGTATTCCGAACCGGTCGCAACATCGCCAAGATTGACGACGTTCAGAGCATGAAGGCGGGAATCGAACTGCGCCGCAATCTCGCAGGCCGGTTCGACAGCGGCTGTTGCGGCTGTGCTTCCGTCCGTCGGGACGAGAATATCATCGTAGGAGTCGGTCTTGCGACTCTGTTCGGTGGCGCGGACAGTAAAAACAGGGACATCGGCGTGCCGAACAACGCTCTCTGTCACGCTCCCGGCGAGATATCGCCCGACACCTGTGCGACCGTGTGTGCCCATTGCAATCAGGTCTATATCGTGGTCGTCACGGTATGCACATATCTCGTCGGCGGGATTGCCCGTGCGGATAGTCGTCTGTATCGCTCCAGCGGCGTCCACTGCGTCTGTGATGGCCGTGACTGTGTCTTCGGCGTCAGCCGTCATGCGGTCGAGTGTCTCGTCTTCGAGATCGCCGCCGCTGAATGGCCCGCCTGCTGTTCGTGTATCGATGACAGCCATGACGTGCAGGCTCGCGCTGAACGCACGTGCAAGCGCTGCCCCGTGTTCAGCGGCCCGGGTCGCGTGTTCGCTGCCGTCGGTCGGAACCAGAATTGAATCAAACATCGCTGTGTTTACACCTTGTTGCTGTCAGTAAATAAACTGCAGTCGCGATTCTCACGCTATTAGAAATCCAGTTGTTGAGGGCGACGTCTCGAGTGTCTCGCACGCGTTCACAACAGTTTTTGTTGGTATGTCTCCCAGAGTTTGAGCGAACGAAACAATCGGACAGAGAAGAGCAGAATGTATCAGAAAAATAATCATCTGGAAAATACCGTGAGATGGGCTACTGGTTGTCCATCTGATAGTCTTCAGCGAACTATTGCGGGCCACCGCCAGTTTGCGCCTCTTCGGCTTCACCCCAGCCACCGGCATCAACCATTCTGAAGAGTTCACGCCAGTTTTCAGCGCCCTCGCTTTCAGGCAGTTGGTCACGGAGGTCCTGAAAGTCAGCGGCTGGAACCACAGCGTGCGTCAGGTCAACAACGACGCGTGCGTGATACGCTGCGTCCGACGGGTCAACACCCTCTATGTCGGCAACGCGCTCGACGAACTCCGTCCAGTCAAACCGCTGGCCGTGGTCGTGGACAGCACCGGTCATGTACCAATTGATTTCCATCGGGAGCGAGGCGGCAAAGTCCTCGGCGTTTTCCTCCGGGATGCGCTGTCCCAGCGGCAGCAGTGTCGCGCGAATCGCACGAACGGCCTCACCAGTGCCGGGTAGTTCAAGCCTGTGCTGTATTTCGCCGGTGAACTCATCGTAGTCCATGCGCTAATGTTGGGATTGCAACACTATAGAGGCGCATGAAACTTCCCACTGCATGAAAATGAGTGGGCATACGTACTACCGGTCGACGAGTAACGGGTGGTTTTGTCGGTCCAGCAGTCTCTGCCACATGACAAACTGCCCTGAATCGCCCGCTCTACTTTTTTTAGCGTGGGGTTGCATTCGTGATACGTAACTGGATGATCAGACGCGACCTATGACAATCGACCAACTAGCGGAGTACGGACTCGAACAGATGGACGACGACGAGATTCAGGCATTTCTCGCGACACACTCAACCGGAGTTCTGGGGCTTCCGACAGCAGATGTTCCGTATCTGCTGCCGCTATCGTATGGCTTTGACGACGGGGCGTGCCTGTATTTCACCTACCTGCTGGGCGAAGCAAGTCAGAAAGCGGAACTGACTGAGCGGGCCGGCCGCGGCCGGTTTCTCGTCTATGACATCGACACCGCGTTTGAGTGGCAGAGCGTGATGCTGGCTGGCGATATCAGCAGTGTGCCAGAGGACGACTGGTCGGAGATCACGGCGATGACACAGAACGCCTGGCGGCCCAACACGCTCCAGACGGCTACCACCTCCGGCGGGGTCGCACTCTACGAGTTCGAGATAACGGAGCTTGCCGGTATCCGACAGACCGGATTGGCGCCCGACTTTCGGGAAAATATCGAACCATGACTGCGCTGGCTCATGACAAAAGGCCGTATGCGCTCTTGAAAGTTCGATAGACAGCATCTCGACGAAATCTAGCCGCTGATCTGTAGACGGCCGCAGTATGTGACAACAGATTATTATCGTTTGAGATTCGTCAGCGGATTGAAATAGGATGGCGCCCCTTACTCTAGTATGTACGACACGATTGTGGTTGCGACCGACGGGAGCGCTGACGCGAACCGCGCAGCGACACACGCACTTGAACAGGCTGAGCAACACGGTGCCGAGCTTCACGCCGTCTTCGTTGTCGACACGGACCGACACGCGGAGCCGGCCCTGAGCAGTATGGAGCTGGAAACCATCGAGGTCGAGGAATGGGGGAACGATGAACTCGCAGAAGTCGCCGAAAGAGGCGACGCAGTTGACGTTGAGGTCACGACTCGTTGCTGCCACGGGAAACCGTACGTGGAGATTATCAGCTATGCCGACGAAGTCGACGCCGACCTGATAGTGCTCGGATACCACGGCCATTCCCACAGCAAAGGCGACCAGATCGGAAGTGTGACCGACCGGGTCGTCCAGAACGCGGGACGCCCGGTTCTGGTGGCGACCTGAGAGGACCACACACCTGTTCGAACGGGTAGTCACTGGGATATCGGTGTCCAGAACACATCCTAGACTGGGATTCAGGCGCGACAGCGACTGCGACCGAAACCGATTCCAGTGCGACCGCTCGAAACGTACTCTTGAAAGATGCTCCAACCCACGGCTGATTGGATCGGCCCCGGTCAAACGGCGCTGTTGATCGCCGTGCTGAGCCTCTCTGCGCTCGGAACGCTGGCGCTGTTTTCCATCGCCGCAGTCAGTACATACCGCCGCCGGTCGCGGCCGTACGTGCTGTTGACCGTCGCTATCGGGTTGCTGGTATTTCGGTCTGTGGTCGGCATCGGGACCGTCCTCGGTGCTGTCCCAATGGTCGTACACCACCTCACTGAACACGGGTTCGACTTCCTCATCGCGCTACTGGTACTGAGTGCGATCTATTCAGTCGCGCCGCCGAGCCTCCCCGACTGACCGCGTTTCGACGGTCGCACCATGAACCATTTGGTGTCGTTCAGCGTAGCATCTAGTATGTCTGAACATGCAACAGGCCTCACACGGCGATGCTTCTTGGCCGGGACTGGGACTGTGGCAGTCGTGTCACTCTCTGGATGCCTGGGAAACAGTGAAGAAATCGACCCGGTCAGCATCGAAAGCGGCCAGAACTGTGACCAGTGTGGGATGGTCATCGACCAGCACCCGGGTCCGGTCGGCCAGACGTACTACCAAGACAACACGCCCGAGGGCCACGACCCGCCGGCACGGTTCTGCAGTACGACCTGCACGTATCGCCACCGATTCGCCAAAGAGCAATCGGGGTGGACCCCCGCGGAGACGTTCCTGACCGACTACAGCACAACCGATTACGAGATTCGGACCGACGGGGGCAAGACAATTATCTCCCGGCATCTGGAGGCCGAGGCGTTCGCGCCGGTGGGGCAACTCACCGTCGTTGCGAACTCCGACGTGGAGGGCGCGATGGGGACGGCTATCGTTCCGTTTAGCGACAGCGCGGACGCCGAGTCATTTGCCGAAGGGTACGGCGGTCAGACCCTCCCCGCAGAAGACATATCGCGAGAACTGGTTGGCGGGATGTAGGCGAGTTCCCACGCGGTGAGAACGCCCGATACCCTGTTGTCTCGGTGGGTGGAAAGCTATCTTGAAGACTATGTCCACGGTTACTGAGCAAGTGCGTTCCCATGTCGATTCCAAACCGGGAGTACATTTCAACGCACTTGCGGCCGACCTCGATATTGCGACCGGGCAGGCACAGTATCACCTGCGGAAACTGCGCCGTGCCGGCGATATCGTCGCCGAAGAGATTCAGGGTAAAACGCACTATTACAGCCGGGAGTACGACCCCTGGGAGCGACGTGTGCTTGCCTTTGCCCGGCGGGAGACCGCGCGGACGATTCTTCTACATCTGCTGGAAGCGGAGTCCCTGTCGGCAGACGAACTGGCCGACCGACTGGGCGTCGCCCGGAGTACTGTCTCCTGGCACGTTTCGGCACTGGCCGACGCGGCGATACTCGAAAAGTCGTACGGGGAACGGGGGCGTGTTGTCGTGGCTCTGAGCGATCCGGACGCGACACAGCGGCTGCTCGCGGTGGTCCGACCATCGCTTACGGACCGTCTCATCGACCGGTTCACGCGGCTGGTCGACGAAGGGCTCGCAGCCGCCTCGGACGACGACTGAACTGCTACTCTCGGCCGTAACTACTGCGGGATATTCAGAGGACGTCATTCTTTCCGGGCTTACAGCCGTCAGTATCAGGCCGCATCCGTCGCAAGCATCGCCCCCACAAACGTGAGTCCCCACCAGAACAGGAGCGAGAGGGCGGCGACCCACGTCGGGACGAACGCTGAGCGGCCCGGGACAGCGACGTACAGGACCTGATCGAACACGAGGCCGCGGTACGCCCCCGCCGGCGTCATGGCGAGCGCGCCGCCGAGCGTGCCCGTGGTGACGCCGGTGTCAAGCGCCGCGAACACCGCGAGGTCACTTCCGACAGTGAGGACAAGCAGCCCGGCGAGTGCAAGCACGAGTGCTCGGCCCCGGCTGCCGGCGAGCGCTGACAGCAGGAACGCGATAGTCAGCGACGAGAGCGCGTACAGGACTGTTAGTGCGATGAATCGGATGAACAGGAACGGGGAATCGACACCGCGGTGGCTCGCAAACACCGTCGTCTCCGGTCCTGCAGTCGTCGCTACGTTGATGCCCAGCGCCAGCAACGGGACGACGACAATGGTGAGCAACAGCAGGGCGCGGCCAGCGTACACCCCGCCGACGTACGACCACGTCGAAAGCGGGTAGGTGTCGAGGATATCTAGCTCACCCCGGGTAGCAGGGTCGGCAATGGCGCGATAGCCGACGGCAAAGGCGAGCGTCGGGACGAGTACTTCGACAGCGACGAGCGTATCGACGACGGTCGGAACGTAGCCGCCGGCGGGGCCGCCCCCGGCATAGGCGAGGCCGAACAGGACAGTCCCCGTGACCAGCCCGAGTGCGAGATAGGTGCGTGTCCTGACCGCGCTTCGGACCTCTCGCACGAAGACCGTCCAGAACCAGTTGCCCTCCGTCATGCCTGCTCTCCCTCCGGCGCAGCGATAGTGGCTCGGTCCTGTTCCAGAAGCGCTGTGAACGTCTCGTGGAGCGGCCCGCCGGTCTGTTCCCGGAGCGATTCTACCGACCCAGTCCGCACGAGACGGCCGGATTCAAGCACTACCAGCCTGTCGGCTGTCTCCTCGACGAGCGGCAGTTCGTGTGAGCAAAGAACCACGGCACGGCCTGCGTCGGCAATCGATTCAATGATGTCGAATATCAGTCGGCTCATTGCCGGGTCGAGCCCGCTTGCCGGTTCGTCGAGCATCACAATCGGCGGGTCGCCGGCCAGCGCCTGTGCGATTCCCAGAAGGCGCGTCATGCCCCCGGACAGCCCGGACACGGGGCGGCTGGCCACTTCTTCGAGGCCGACGCGTTCCAGCAGTCGGTCCGGGTCGTCGTCGACGAGGTCCGCGTAGAACGCGGCAGTCTCCCGGACGCTAAACCCGGGCCGGAAGGTCGGCCGCTGTGGCAGGTAACCCAGTTGCCGCTCAGCATCAGGTCCGCTGTACGAGACGGTGCCGCTGGTGGGTCGCTCGACGCCCAGAAGTATGCGCAGAAGCGTCGTTTTCCCGGACCCGTTCGGGCCGATGAACCCGGTCACGGCGTCGGACGGCACGTCGAGTGACACTTCCGAGACGGCTGTCACATCACCGTACGTTTTTGTGATTTCGTTTGCCGTGAGGTACGTCTCGCCAGTCATGCTGCCCCCTCCATCGATGTCTCGTTTCGAAGACGCCTGACGGTCTCAGGATTCGCAGGGTCTGCCAGCGGAGCCCTGTCGACAATGCTGCCCCGGCGGAATCCGGGCGTGGTGCCGCGGAGCGCCCGGAGCCCCCGGACACTCGGTGCCGCCCTGAGGACGACCGCAGCGTCGGTCTGGTGGAGACGGCGGTCGACAGAATCGGTGGGCGAGTAGGACTGGGCCAACACCGGGCCAGTCCCGCCAGTGAGATCGTACGCGCCGCTCCAGTAGTTCCCCCTGCCGTCGTGCGTGTACACGCGCAGCGGCCCCGGTCCCGAGATAGCGTGATGGTCGTTCGCGATGAAATCGTTCTCGGCGACGATGTTCGACGGGACGACCGTCGAGGCCCGCACACCGATGTCATTCCCGTAGAGGACGTTGTGCTCGTACAGGGACCGGTCGGCGTTTGTCGACATCGCCTGCGTAGTGTCGACTACCACGTTGTGCGCAATATAGCTCCGGGACCCGGCTAACATGACGCCGCTGCCGGAGTGGCGCACGTCGTTCCCGACGATGGCGTTTGCCACGGGATTCGTCATGACGACGACGCCGGCGTACTCCTGTCCCCGGGCGACGTTGTCCGCAACGAGCGACCGGGAGGTGTACATCAGGTGGACGCCAAAGCGGTTGTCCCGGAACGTGTTGTTCCGGACGGCGGTCCCATCGGCCCGGTGGAGGTACACGCCGTCACGCCCGCCGTTGAAGACCGAATCCTGCACGACAATCGGGCCGTGCATCCCGATAACGCCCATGAACCCGTCCTGCCAGTCTGCCGTCCCGTTGACCGTGACATTCTCGACGACCGCGCCGGGTGTCCGCCGCAGCACGACGCCGCTGGCGGGTGTCTCGACAGTGATGTTCGCAACGTAGAGCCCGGACGCGTTCCGGCCGGTCACGGCGGCATCGCTGTTGCCGTAGGCGGTCGTGACGGTGGCGTCCCAGGCGCTGTCGTTGCTCTGTGTCGGGTCGCCGACCGTCGTGTTGCCGATGCCAGTGATTTCGAACCCAGTGACGCCGACGCGGTCGGCAGTCACGGTCACGACAGTTCCGTTGCCGCCCCCGTCAAGCGTCGCTCCGGGACCGCTGAGGGTGAGTGGCTTGTCTATCATCACCTGTTCGTTGTAGGTGCCAGCCGGGACAACGACGGTCGTATTCGGCGGTGCCGCATCGACGGCGGCCTGAACCGTCGGGGCGTCTGTTCCAACTTCGACCGAGACAGGTCGGTTTCGATGCTGTCGTGCCGCCTGTACAGTGGCGTCCGCACCGCTTCGTCGCGGGCCAACCTGTTCTCGGACTGCTGCCGCCTGTTTGAGGTCAAACGAGTAGGTCTTGAGAGTCTCCCAGTCGATTATTTGCCCGCCGCACGTCTCGGTGAACGCCGCGGCATCGTCCCGGTCAGCGAAGGGCACAACTGCCGGCCCGGACGGGACTCGCGCCGAGCCATCGACAACGTAGTGGGCCTGATTGGCTTCGACCCAGTCCGGCGGTGTGGCGGTCCGGAGCGAGCCGTCGTCGCCGCACCTGACCGGCCTGTCACTGTAGTCTGAAACGTACACCGCGAGTGGATAGCCGAACTGCTGCTCGTGGCCCGGTTCCGTGAGCGCGGTCACGGCCTGACCGATACCGACGTAGCCGACGACGTAGCGGTACTGCGAGTAGAAGACTTGCGCGCGGGGGATGCTGATACTCCGATTCCGGGCGATCTGTTCGTCGGCCGCCGTAACACCGCGTTGCACAGTGTTATCGAACGCCACTGGTTCGGGGCGGGCGCTGGTGGTGTCGGCGGCGAACGACGCAGCGAAGACCAGTGTACTGAGAGCTACCGCGAGTAGCGCGAAAACTTGCACAGTCGTCAGAGCTGGTCGCATCTACCGGCACTACGAGCGAGGTCCCATTACAGTATGTGGTGTGGCTCTCGAAACTGGCGGCGCACCCGCACACAGGGCCAGCCACACCAGTCCAGACCCCAGCTCTGACAACGTTCGAGTGATGTGGCTATCCTCACGGTTATAAAATCGCCTACGTTTTACCGCCTGACTACTTGTAGCTGCGCTTCTATTATGTTACGTAGAAATGGGCACCGACCAGAACCGAAATCCCCGGGCCGAGCAGACAGTCTGTCCGTACTGTGGCGTTGGCTGTACGATACAGTACGCGGGCAACGGGAAGGCGACCGGCACAGCGGGGCCAGTGAACACGAAAGGAGAGATCTGCCCAAAAGGCGGAGCCGCATTCGACGTAGTCGAACACGAAGACCGGCTAACCGAGCCACTGGTCCGGGAGAATGGGCGTTTCGTCACCGCACCCTGGGAGACCGCCCTCTCTCGCGTGACCGACCAGCTCGGGGAAATCATCGACCAGCACGGGCCAGACGCCGTCGAGTTCTTCGCGTCATCGAACTGCACGAACGAGGAGAATTACGTCTTTCAGAAGATTGCGCGGATGCTCGGCACCAACAACGTCGACAACTGCGCTCGTCTCTGTCATTCGTCGACCGTGGCCGCGATGAGCGAGCGCCTCGGTGCCGGGGCGATGACGAACACACTCGATGACCTCGCCGAAACCGACTGCCTGCTCGTCACCGGCGCGAACCCGGCCGAACAGCACCCTGTCATTTTCCGTTCGTACTTTCTACCGGCGATTCGCAACGGCGCCACGCTCATTCATATCGACCCGCGCGAGACAGACACGACCGAGGCCGCCGACATCCACCTCGACGTTCGCCCCGGATACGATATCCAACTGCTCAATTCGATGGCGAAGGTCGTCCTCGATGAGGGGCTCGTCGATGAGTCCTTTGTCGAGGAACGGACGACCGGTTATGCGGACCTGACAGCACATCTCGATGATGTCGACGTCGGGTCGGGTGCCGACGTGGCCGGCGTCGACCCGGAAACCGTTCGGGAGGCAGCCCGGGCGTACGCCGAGGCCGATAGCGCGGCGATTGTCACCGGAATGGGGATGAGCCAGCACACGTGTGGGACCGACAACGTGCACGCGCTGTTGAACCTCGCGCTGCTGACCGGCAACGTCGGTCGCCCGGGCACGGGCGTGAACCCGCTCCGTGGCCAGAACAACGTCCAAGGGGCCGGCGACGTCGGCGCGCTTCCCAGCGTGCTCCCCGGATACGAGCCCGTTACTGATGCGGATGCCCGACAGCGTCTCGCCGGCGAGTGGGGCGTCGAACCGCCGAGCGAGCCCGGCCTGACGGAGACGACTGCAACACACCAGTTCGGTGACTCCGTCAAAGCTGCAGTCGTCTTCGGTGAGAACCCGGCTGTCACGGAACCGAACGCCAGTTCTGTCCGGGCCGGTTTCGACGACCTCGATTTCTGCGTCGTCATCGACCTCTTCGAGACAGCGACCGTCGACCACGCCGATGTCGTGCTCCCGGGAAGCAGTTGGGCGGAGAAGGCAGGGACGGTGACCAACACTGACCGGCGGGTGATGCGGATGCGGCCGAACGCTGACCTGCCCGGAAACGCTCGCCGTGACCTCGACATCCTCACCGGCCTCGGCCAGCGGCTGGTCGGCCAGTCAGACGCGTTCGACTACGACGGTCCGGAAGCGGTGTTCGAAGAGCTAACGCGGGTCAATCCGCTGTACGCCGGCATGAGTTACGACGGCATCGGCGACAGCTACCAGCGGTGGCCGTTCCCGGCGGACGCCGATTCCGGCACCGACGTTCTCCACACGGAGACGTTCGCTTCGGGCCAGCAAACCGCGCCGCTGCGCCCGGTCTCGCCGACGCCGCCAGCCGATGCCGTCTCCGGGGAGCAACTCGTCCTCACGACGGGGCGCGCGCTCCAGCACTTCAACAGCGGCGCGCTCACCCGCCGGTCGGAGACACTTATGCGAATGCGTGGAGAGGACGTGCTTGAGATCCACCCGGACGACGCTGCCGCTCGGGGCATCGAGGACGGCGATACTGTCATTGTTGAGAACGACCGCGGCAGCGTGACAGTATCAGCGGCTGTCACGGCGGCTATCCGGCCCGGGGTTGTGTTCTGTACGTTCCACTATCTGGACCCGCTCGCAAACGCACTAACCGGTGATGCCCTCGACCCTGTTGCCGAGATTCCAGAATATAAGCATTCGGCGGTGCAGGTGCAGAAGTCATCGGCTAGCACAGACGATAACTAACGGGTCCCGAGACGCTCTGGAGAAACTCTGAAGACGCCTGAGAGGGGCGAAGACGTAGGTCTGGAGAGTAGCATCCAACTCGGTGAGTTCCAGCGGTGTGGTTTCATACTGATTGCTGTAACTGGGTGTCGGGACGACCGCACGGCGTAGTACGGTCGATGCAGAAATGACAGATAGCAGTCACTATTAGACAGCTGTCGGTAGACAGAGAGCCAGCCTGCGGAGTACTAGAGCTACTGGCTCGCTGTAAGGGAGGATAAAACAATTTCTACGTTTCTCACGGCAGTGGATTAGGCGCAATGGTAATCCCACTTGCAACTATAGTTATACGTATGATGGGCAGTCAAAAGAACCGGAAACTCACTGCGGCAGTGGTACTCGTTCAGGGCGTCGTAACTGCGCTCTTCCCACAGATCAGTGTCAAACTTATCAAGCGTATGATCGGGAAGAACTTCGAGAACGCGTCCCAGCTCACGGTGAAGCCAGCGTATCGCCGACAGTTGCGCGCGGTTGGTGTCGGGATGGTCGCCGCAGCCGGGACCGATCTCCTGCTACAGAGCGCTGAGGAAGCGGACGATGGCCCGGCAGCGACTGGTGGAGACAGCGAGTAACGAGGGCGGCTACACCGACAGCGGTGGGTCGGCGCGCTTCTGGAACAGCCTGCTAGCAGTTCAGTCGTCGCTGTCGACTGTCGCCTCGGTGCCGGCGTCGCGCACCTGTGTGGCTTCACTCTCCACGTTGACGCCTTCCCAATCGTGGTCCGTGTGGAACCCTTCGCGTTCTTTCGCACTCTGGGCGACACGAATGAACTCCGCCTTGTCGCGAGCCGCAGCGATGGTGTGCCCGCCACAGTAAGAGAGCCCGGAGCGGATGCCAGCACAGAACTCCTCGGCCACAGCAGCGACCGAGCCTTTGTACGGGGTCAATGCTTCGACTCCTTCGTCGGCACTGACGTTGTTCTGCTTGTCATCACGGTCCTCGGCCGCGGCGGTGGTCGCCATCCCGCGTGACCGCTTGTACCGCGTCCCATCGACTTCGACGACAACACCGGGGGCCTCCTCTGTGCCGGCAAAGAGGCTCCCGAGCATTACGGTGTCCGCCCCGGCCATGAGGGCCTTCACCGCATCACCGGACGTGCGAATCCCGCCATCCGCGCAGATAGTGACATCCAGGTCTTCGGCGGCCGTGGCACAGTCATCAACGGCGGTCAGCTGGGGGACGCCAGCACCCGCGACCTTCCGGGTGGTACAGTGGGACCCGGGTCCGATACCGACTTTGACGCAGTCGGCCCCGGCGGCAGCGAGGTCCTCGACACCCGCTGGCGTCGCGACGTTGCCAGCGATGATATCGGCGTCAGGAAATTCGTCTGCAAGGGTTTCGACGGCATCGAGCGCGCGGTTGAGGTGACCGTGAGCCACATCAACGACGAGCGCATCGACACCGGCCGTAATCACGGCCGCGCTTCGTGCGACGTAATCCTCATTGATGCCGACGGCTGCGCCGACCTGTTCACCTGCCTCCGTCACCTGCTCGACCTGCTCGGCCTGTTCCTCGGGCGTCAGGAACCGGTGTAGTACCCCGAATCCGCCAGACTGTCCAAGCTCGATTGCCAGTTCTGCCTCCGTAACGGTGTCCATCGCCGCGGAGACGAGCGGCGTGTCCAGTTCGACGGTCGGAGTAAGCGGCGTTGAGAGGTCGATGTCGCTCCGACTGTCGACCGGTGATCGTTTCGGGACGAGAAGAACGTCGCCATAACTCAATCCAGTGCGTAACTCGTTCATACCCCGCTAAAGGAACTCCTCCTAGCACAAAAGGTCTCGGATTAGAATTCCCGAAGGCGAACAGCTGTTCGACCGCGAGGAACTCGCGGATATCCTCACTAGAGCGAGCGAAGCTACCGACTCACAGTAACAGCAGTTCCCTCAGAAGCATGGTTGGAAAAGGTAGGTGTTGCGCTCCTGCAGGAAGGCGGATGACGGGTGGCGATGGGCACCGCGTGTGCCACCCACTGCAGTCAGAGGCACGGATGGGTTCTGGACCCGAGACATGGGGTGGGGCGAGTGGGCGCAAAGTAGGAAAGGGCCCAAAGCGGGGACCAGAACCCGTATAATTGTAATTCACCGTTCGACATATTTTTTGTGGTAACTCCTAGCATAGTGGTAATTTCAGTGCAGTCATCACCGGAACGCACGGCTCCGCCAATCCCGTAAAAGGATGGGACGTTGCTGTGGGGGTGGGAGAGATGGGGTGCAACGTCCCATCGGAAGTCGTCGGTTTCGACGACGGATTCCAGCCCGAAGCAATCGTGTGGGCGAATCCAACGCGATTGGACAGGGCCCAGAACCCACCTAGCACCGATACGAGTGTATATAAAACGTTTGTGAAATCCCCACGCCGTCTGTTGGTTTTTATCGCAAGCCACTCATTTTTCACTAACTATTCAACCACGCGCGAGACATATCTGCGTTCCAGCAGCAAAGGAATGGTGGGCAGCCGGGGGAGTGGCGTGCAACGGCACCATTTGGAGTCGGCAACCACGACGACGGGTTCTGGACCCAGACCGTTTGACGAACGTGATCGGATTCAATGGGGGAGCGGATGCGGGGACCAGAACCCTATCGAATGGAACGGACTTGGTATGAAAAATCGTTGTGACGTTTTATCCCATTTCATTAGCTCTGCGATGACTGAGCTTCCGCAATCGCGGCATCGAGAGGTGGACGATACTCCCACACAGCCAGGGAGGAGCCGTTACAATCACCGAAGCGACCGCCGGTTGTTGGCTGTAGCGTTGCGGAGGACCACGGCACTGGCCGTGTTAGCGGAGATCACAAGACGGAAACTACCCACTGCCCATGTATCGCGGAGTCAAGTACAGTTCGGACCCGACAGGTAACCCACTGCTAGTCGGGCTGGCATTCATACTGTCGGCTGTAAGTCTGTGAAGCATTTCGCCACCTCGGGGTGGCGAATATCTTGAAATAGTTACAATCGACAGTATCAGCTAAGCTCCGGATCATTCCGCTTTGCTACAACGGACTATATCACCTCTGCAATCCTACCGAGAGACATGGAACAACAGTTCGTTCTCGTCCCCGGAGCATGGCTCGGTGGATGGTGCTGGAAGTACCTTCACCCACTGCTCCGTGAGGAGGGACACGAAGTATATACACCGACACTCACTGGCCTTGGTGAGCGAGAACACCTTTCACACTGTGAGGTCGACTTAGAAACACATATTACGGACATTGTAAATGTCCTCGAATACAACGACCTCACAGATGTTGTCCTCCTCGGGCATAGCTATGCGGGCCTTGTTGTGACGGGAGTGGCAGAGCGAGTTCCCGAGCGGCTCAAACACATGGTCTACTTGGATGCGCTGATTCCAATGAACGACGATCCGGTTTCAGCAGCTGAATTCTATCCACTGGACGAGTGGAAAACGATGGAGGCAGCGGCCGAAGATCATGCTGGCGGCTGGCCTCTCCCAGGTGACCATTCGGGCTGGGTGGGTATCTCGGACGAGGACACAGAGTGGATGCGAGAAAAAGCCGTCCCGCATCCACTGGATACGTTCAGACAGCAAGTGAACGTCGGTACCCCCGACGTATCGTTACCCACCAGCTATATACTTTGTACCCAGAGCGGGATGGACGGCTCCACCCTCGATATGATTCGGCAGTTGTGTGAGCAACGGGAGTGGCAACTCGGTGAACTGGACACGGGTCATTGGCCGATGGTGTCGATACCCCAGCAACTGTCTCATCAGCTTCTTGAGGTTCATTAGCGAGCAAAGAGGCCCACATATGTTCCTGTGTAAGGTAAGGGTAGATTCGTATCAGCATCGCATGGCAAAGAAATGAGGAATCGTACCCACCCTGGCCGAGCCAAGAAATCTCGTCGAGGCGGGTACTCCAAACTGCAAGGAGACCGGTGCCGATGCGAAACAGTGGGTCATTCGATGATTTCGAGGCCCGTTATCTCAAATCGTGTCCCACCCATCGAACTCTCAGTTGCACAGATATCCCAGCCATGTGCGTCAGCGACTCGTTTGACGATGTTGAGACCCAGCCCAGTCCCTGATTCGGAAGTCGAGTAGCCAGCCTCGAACACCTTTTCGCGGTCCTCGGCAGGGATTCCAGGGCCATCGTCTTCGATGTAGAATCCAGTGGCGTCACCGAAAATCCCGCCCACAACGACAGTGACATCCCGGCCTGCGTGGTCAATCGTGTTCCTGAACAGATTTTCGAGCAGATGCCGGAACTGATCGGTGTCAGCTTTGACCAGTGGCTGGGTATCGGCCCCGCAATCACAGTACAGTTCGGCTTCGTCTGCAGGGTCAGAGACGAGCTTCCACGCGGCCTCAGCGGCTGTGTCGATCGAGACAGGTTCCAGTGACCCGATTTCTTGTTGCTCTCGCGCTAGCCAGAGGAGGTCCTCGACAATGCGTTCCATCCGATCGGTCGCTGTCTCGATCACAGCGAGATGCTCGTTTGACTGTTCGGCCTGCAGGAGCGCCAGGCGACCTTGTATGACTGTTAACGGGTTCCGCAGGTCGTGGCTGACAGTTGCAGCAAACTGCTCTAGCTGTTCTTTTTGATCCTGCAGTTCCCGTTCACGTCTTGTCCGTTCGGAGATGTCTCGACCGGTGCCGACGAGCCCTATCAGGTCACCATCCTGATCAGTTAGCCGGTCAGCAGTGAACTCGTGGGGAACGCGCTTTCCCGCTGCGGTACGGAACTCCGCTTCGATGGTTGATTGCCCCGTTGTGAGCGCCTCCGCTATTGCCCCGGCGACTGCGTCCTGTTCGTCGTCCGGAAAAAGACTGACCGCATCGAGGTTCGTGAGTTGTTTATCAGTGTATCCGGCCAGTGTTGCGAATTGTTCATTACAGCGCTGGACAGTGCCCGCAGAATCGATGACGTAGAATATGTCAGCAAGCGAATCGAGTGCCTGGTCGATAAAGGTCCGCTCGGCACGCAGTTCGTCTCGGATCTTCAGCGAATGCATGGCGTGTGAGATGCTATTCCCAAGTTCGCTGAGTAATGCCTGTTCGTCCTCGGCAAAGGCAAACGAACGGGATGAATAGACGCACAGGAGACCATACAGCGTGTCATTGTATTCTAGCGGAACCGCAGCACTGCTTCGATAGCCGCGGTCGAGTGCTTCCTCTCGCCAGACCTCGAACGCCGGGTCAGCTTGAATGTTCTGCGACGTCGCAATACGTCGTTTGCGGACGGCCGTGCCTGCAGGACCCTGTCCAGTCGGAGAGTTATCCGCAGTGACAACAATAGTATCGAGATACGCGTCCTCGACGCCGGCCCAGGCCTGTGGCTCGATTCGGTCTGTCTCAGGGTCACGCTCGCCGATCCATGCGAAACGATAGGATTCAGAGTTGCTAATGATCTCACAGACCCGAGTTTTGATCTCCGAGAGCGAACTCGCCCGGATGAGAGCCTGGTCGATGTTGCTGACGAGCGCGCGAACCCGTTCAAGTTCGGCAGCGCGCTGATTGGTGCGGTACTGTTCGACGGCGTTTTCGATACGATTTGCGAGGAGTTCGTATCGTTCCGTTCCGTGCCCTTTTCGGAGATAATCGGTTGCACCGGCGGCAATTGCGTCGCTGGCGACCGCTTCACTCCCCTCCCCAGTGAAGAGGATAAACGGTAGGTCAGGGTACTCTGCACGGACAGCTCTGAGGAGTTCGATACCGTCTTTCTCAGGCATCCGGTAGTCACTGATAATACAGTCAACAGAACGTGTAGCAAGTTTATCGAGCCCTTCAGCAGCACTCGCTGCGGTTATTATCTTGAGTTGATCGGATTGCTGTGCAAGTATTTCCGATGCCACGTCCAGAAAATCGGGTTCATCATCAATATGAAGCACAAGGATACTCGTCATCTCTGACACAATATCGGATGTACCTAACTTCGAATCATAAAGTTGCTGACCCAAGTATCAGATTATATACTTTGATGGTGTCATAGTGTGACTCAGTAGCGGCATGAGCCGGTGGCATGCTGGACGCCGAATATCCAACTAAACCGGGCAGTACAGAGCTATATGGGGCACCCGAATATCATATATAAAAACTGGCGCGGTTGATTCATAAAATCTCGATGCATAGTTGTAATAATGGCCTATGCCGGTGACGGGACTCCCGATACCATTCACGTTTTGTATGTAAACGACGATGGCGACTTTGCTGAGTTAGCGCAGACGAAACTCCGGAATATCTCATCTGACTTTGACGTCACAGCAGTCGGGACTATAGAGGCTGCTCTCGACCTGCTTGCAACTTCGGCTATCGATTGTGTGGTCACATCGTACTCATTGCCGGACGGGACGGGAATTGATCTTCTGGACCGGTTACAAGCGGAACAGGACGAACGACCGACGATTCTGTTTACTGGCCGGGGGAGCGAGCGAATCGCCAGCGAAGCGACACAGGCGGGTGTCTCCGATTACGTTCCGGTCCACGCAGGTCAGAACAGTTTCGAGTTGCTCGCAAGCCGTATCCAGACGCTCACCGAGGCCGCTCGCAAGCAAGCGGCCGCCGAGCGACTGTCAGACCGCTTCCAGCGAACGCTTGAGCGGGCAACTGACGGGATTTATGCTGTCGACAACGAATGGCGTATCGAATATATAAACGAGAAGATGGCAAAGCGCGTCAACCGCGACCCCGACGCTGTCGTCGGTGCAGTCATCTGGGAAGAGTTTCCCTCCATAGTTGGAACGGAACTCGAAGAGAAATACCGAACCGCAATGGAGACCGGCGACCCGGTGTCGTTCGAACAGTACCTTGGCGAGCCGCTGGATTACTGGGTTGAAATACGAGCCTTTCCCGACGATGACGGTCTGACCGTCTTTTCACAAGAGACCACGGCGGAGCGGGAACGAGAACTGGAGTTAGAGCGCAGTGAAGCCATCCTCGAAAATATCCACGACGTTGTGTTCGTTCTCGATGACGAAGGGACAATCGAGTTCGCGAACACCGCTTCGAGACGACTGGTTAGCGGAGACAGATCGACCAAAATAACGGGACAACAGTTGGAAGCGGTCGTTGGAGACCGGATGTCCAAATCCGATACGGAGCGGTTCACAACGGCGGTCGAATCAACGGTCGATGATATCGAGACCGACGGTGGCGTGACAGGATTGTACGACACGGACCTGCAGCTCGATGTGACGACCGACGGCGGCAAGCGGACGTTAGATGTCCGCGTCACACCGTTCCGGGGCAACGCTGACCGGCAGGTGCTCGTCGTTGCCCGAGACATTACCGAACAGAGCAGGGCGAAACGACAGTTAGAGCAGGAGCGGGATGCACTGCGGGAACTCCAGACCGTCATGGCAAAGGGTGATATCTCGGCCGAGACGCGCCTCAAAGAACTGCTCGATCTGGGCTGTCAGACACTCGGGCTCGACATCGGAATCGTCTCACACGTTCAGGGCGACGATTACACAGTCAGAGCAGTACACGCCCCAGATGCGGAAATCGAATCCGGGGACCAGTTCGACCTCGAATCGACGTACTGCGCGGAGGTGGTCGGAACAGATGCGGTCTGTTCGTTCGCAGACGCTGTCACTGAAGGGAAAGAGACCCACCCTGCGTATCGTGAGCTGGAGTTGGAATCGTATATCGGCGTGCCACTCATCGTCGATGGGGTCCGGTACGGGACGGTCAACTTTTCGAGTCCGGCAACACGAGTCGCACCCTTCGGGGCGCTTGAGCGAACGTTTGTGAAGCTACTCTCAGAGCTTGTAAGCGCCGAAATATCCCGGATGCAGGACCAGACCGATCTTAAGCGCCAGGAGTTCCTGTTCGAGCGGGTGCAGAACATCGCAGATATCGGTGTGTGGGAGTATTTCCCGTCGACGGACAGCCTCGACTGGTCTGACGGCGTCCGTCGGATTCACGGTGTTGCCGACGAGTACGAGCCGTCACTTGATGACGCGCTTGGTTTTTATCATCCTGACGACAGAGACAAGATTGCGAAGGCAGTGGAACAGACGATTGCGGACCGGGAACCGTATGACATCGATCTCCGGATCGTTCGGACCGACGGCGACGTGCGCGACGTTCGGGCGTGGGGAGAACGCGTCGACGACCCACAGGACGATGAGCCCGTTCTTCGAGGCGTTTTTCAGGATATTACGGAGCGGAAAGCCCGGGAACGAGCGCACCAGGAACTTGCTGAAGAGTACGAGGCACTGCTCAACAGTTCCGGTGACGCCATATTCATGCTTGACGTCGATACGGCGGGTGACGAGCGAGCGTTCAAGTTTGCTCGACTCAGCCCCGGCTACGAGTCACAGACAGGACTCACAACCGAGGACGTTCGAGGACGGACGCCACGAGACATCTTCGGTGATGAACGTGGTGCTGAACTCGCGGCGAACTACACGCGCTGTGTCGAGGAGCGTGCGCCGATCTCGTATCGGGAAGAACTGGATATCGCTGACGACGCACGGTTCTGGGACACGAGCCTCGCGCCAGTTATCCTCGGCGATGAGATCGTCCGGATCGTCGGTATCGCCCGCAACGTAACTGAACAGGTCGAGCGGGAACGTAAACTTGAGACGACGAACCAGCGACTTGAATCACTCATCGAGGCGACGCCACTCACCGTCATGGAAATCGACACGGACGGAACGGTCACCCGCTGGAACGACGGGGCCGAGAATATGTTCGGCTGGTCACGGGCGGAGGTGCTTGGCGAGTTCAATCCGATTGTCCCGGACGAGCAGCAAGCTGAGTTTGAATCCCACCGAGAGCGCGTATTGAGCGGCGAGCCGATTCGGGGCAAGGAGGTTCGACGGAAGACGAAAGCCGGTGAGGAACTAGATCTGCTCCTGTCGGTTGCCCCGATCGCTGCTCCCGACGGGGAAATAACGAACGTACTAGCTGTTCTAGAGGATATCACTGAACAGAAACAATTAGAGTCGAAGCTCCGCTCACTGCAGGAAACAGCACAGCGGCTCAGTGCCGCACAGTCGAGTGCGGAAATCGGCGACATCGCTATCGAGGCTGCTGTCGAGACGCTCGGATTCGAACTCACCGGGATCTGGGAGTACGCCGACCAGACAGACGAGCTTGTTCCACTGACGGCGAGTGCTGCCACGAGCGAACGGTTCGGTGAACTGCCACGGTTGCAGTCCGATGAGTCGCTTGCCTGGGAGGCGTTTGCGGCGTCAGAAATGCGTCGCTACGACGACATCCAGTCCGTGGCGTCGGTCGGCGAAGCTGACAGGAGCCTCAGAAGTGGCCTGTTCGTGCCACTGGGAGAGTTTGGGCTTATTGGAGTCGGAACGCCACAGGAACAGATCTTCTCTGAAGCAGACGTAGACCTGTTCCAGATACTGGGCGCGACCGTCGAGGCGGCATTCACCCGCGCAAGCCGGGAAACCGAACTACAGCGACAGAACGAGCGGCTCGATGAGTTCGCCAGTGTCGTCGCCCACGACCTCCGGAATCCGCTATCCATCGCCATCGGATTTCTCGACATCATCGAGGAGTCGGGCGACCTCAGTCACGTAGACCGGATCGAGGCGGCACATGACCGCATGGAGCGGCTGATCGACGACCTCCTGACGCTGGCGCGTGGTGAGACCACGGTTACGGATACGAAACAGATCGACCTTGCGACCGTGACGACGGAGGCCTGGGGATACGTCGACACCGTCGAAGCAACGCTGACGCTTGCTGAGACGGTCCCGACAGTGGCTGGTGACGCCGGCCGGCTGACGCAGCTGTTCGAGAACCTCTTCAGAAACGCTATCGAGCATGGCGGGGAAGCCGTCACGGTAACCGTCGGGCAGCTAGACGGCGGTGAGGGGTTCTACGTCGCGGACGACGGCGATGGGATCCCCCCGGCAAAGCGTGGGGACGTACTGGAACACGGCGTTACGTCTACCAAGGGAGGCACTGGCTTTGGGCTCTCGATCGTAGAGGACATCGCCAAAGCGCACGGCTGGACCGTCCGTGTGACGGAAGGGGCTGCTGGCGGGGCACGGTTCGAGTTTTGCTACTGAGGGAAGCGCCGGTAGCGGTTTCTCGCCCCCGACTGACGGTGTGGGCCCCGTATGAAATCAGCGGACCCAGTGTTACGGCCAGAGCCCCCGTGCTTCGTGGGCCTTCGCGATGCGGGACAGGGCGACGATGTACGCCGCATCGCGCCACGTGATATCGCGGTTTTCGAACTCCGTTCGGACTGCGTCCCAGGCCGCTCGCATCTCTTCGTCGAGTTCGTCGTTCACTCGCTCGAGAGACCACGACCGGCGGTTGATGTCCTGTAGCCACTCGAAGTAGCTCACCGTGACGCCGCCGGCGTTCGCCAGAATGTCCGGAATCACGACGACGTCCCGGTCAGCGAGGATCGAATCAGCGGTAGACGTAGTCGGGCCGTTCGCCCCTTCAACGACGTACTCCGCAGTGATGTCGTCCGCGTTTGCCTCGGTGATGACGTTCCCGAGCGCTGCCGGAATGAGGACGTCGACATCCAGCGTCAGCAGTTCGTCGTTCGAAATCACGGTGTCGGCGTACTCGGTGACCGCCTCCGGTTCCTCGTCGTGTGATGGCACTGTCGCCGTATCGATACCGGCGGGGTCGTACATTGCCCCGTTCACGTCGCTGATCGCGACGACAGTCGCGCCCTGTTCGTCGAGCAACCGTGCGGCATTCGCACCGACACTGCCGTAGCCCTGTACTGCGACCGTGGTCTCAGACAGCGGCTGGTCGTAGTACTCACAGACCTGCTGTGTGATAATCGCGACGCTCCGGCCGGGCGCGTCTTCACGCCCCTCACTCCCACCGACAATCGGTGGCTTACCGGTGACGACCCCCGGTATCGTCTCACCCTCCTGCATGGAGTAGGCGTCCATCAGCCAGGCCATCGTCTGTGGGTCTGTTCCCATATCCGGGGCTGGTATGTCCCGGTTTGGCCCGATGACCGCACGGAGTTCCTGTGCGAACCGGCGAGTGAGCCGTTCTTTTTCGTCTCGGCTCAGCGTTTTCGGATTGACCGCGATACCCCCTTTTGCGCCGCCGAAGGGGAGATCCATCACCGCACATTTCCAGGTCATCCAGATCCCGAGGCCGACGCATTCGTCCCTCGTCACGTCGGGGTGATAGCGAAGCCCGCCTTTGTACGGTCCCCTGACGCTATCGTGCTGGGCTCGATAGCCGGTGAACACTTCCACTGTGCCATCGTCCCGCTCGATCGGGACAGTGACCTCATGGACGTTTTGCGGATGATTGAGTCGTTCGACGATGTTCGGGTCGATATCGAGGTGGTCCGCGGCCCGGTGGAGCTGCAGACGGGCTGTTTCGAGCGCTGATTCGGGCTCGGACGGCGTCGACGAATTGTCCGACGAAGAGGCGGAGCTCAGTTCTGGTCCCATCGTTATTCAAGTGGTGTCAGTCGGTTGCGCATTTCGCCGCCACAGTCCTGACAGTTCTCCGGTTGGCTCACTGCAGTGATGACTTTGCCACACGCAAAGCACTCGTACGGTGTCTTCTCGCCGTGGTCTTGCTCTACATCTCTCATATGTATTCACGAGTGGCGGTGTCCGACCGCCAGTACTCGATTAAGGAATAGAAGGACATCAAAGGAATATTCAGAGGTTAAACAAAGGGGCAGGGGTAGAGTTGGTTGTTTATTATTGAACCCCTCTAGGACTCCCGGCCCGAAACGCTCCGTTCTTCGAACAGTGCTGTGAACAGTTTCCGCTGGACGGTCCGCACGTGCTGATAGAACGCTGGTGGCGAAATCGCAAGCATCGATGCGATGTCCTCACCGGAGTTTGTGCGCGGTGACTCGAAGTAGCCGCTGTAGTAGGCGGTCTGAATCACTTCGAGCTGTCGCTCCGTGAGGTCCGTGAGAAACTCCGAACTGCGGTCCTGCTCGATACCCCGTTCAAGCGTTTGTTTGCGCTTGAGTTTGACGCCGGAGAACGTGCTGTCGACCAACTGTGCGATGTTTCGAACGTCAACGCTCTGGGGCACATCGACGACGAGTGTCGTTCCCTCCGGGTCTGCGGTCGCTTCCCGGAAGATAGCGCCGTGGTCGGCGAGTTCCAGCGCGAGGAACGGCTGTGACAGCTCCAGTCGCAGGACGCCGCTGTCAGTGTCGTCGTCACTTATCTGTGTCACGTCGTCGATCGTCGTCATGTCAGCCGCAGCCGCCGCGACCGCTTGCACGTCAGCGTCTTCGACCGTCACAAACACGCTGTTACCGGCCGGTGCGTGCTGGATGCCGCCTTCGTAGGCAATAGTACATCCCGTTGACTGGGCGAGTCGCGACAGGAGGAACCGCTCGTCATCAATGACAAACTCGACGCGGGCCACCGACGTCGTGAGCAGCGCGTGTTTCCGTTCGATGCCGCTGAGTGCCGAGGCGATCGTCTCGCCGAGTTCGTGTAACACTGTGCGCGTTGTCTCATCGAACGCGTCTTTCGTGTCCGCATAGATGGTGAGAATCCCGTGCCTGAGGTCGTTGTACACCAGCGGGATACTCAGGACAGAAAGGAAATCACGCGTGAGCGCGTCCGACCGCCACGGCGCGTTCCGAAGATCGGCGGCGACGTTGGATATCATCGTCACGTCGCCGGTCGCAGCCGTCTGGCCCGCGGGGTCGGTTTCGGAGGCCGCGACCGCGATTGACTGACTGTCGAGATACCCCTGTTCGGTGCCGGCCCACGCTCGCGGTTCGACGGTAGTACCGCCCGGATTGACGCTCCCGATCCACGCGAATTTGAATCGGTCTGTGTCAGTGAGCCGTTCACAGACAGTGTGGGTGATCTCTTCCTTCGTTTCGGCGCTGACAATCGTCTGGTCGATCTCCCGAATCGTATTGTTGATCTGATTCAGAGCAGTCAGCTGCTCGTTCTGTCGCTGAAGTTCGCGGTCCTGTTTCCGGAGCTGGGATTCCCGGGCGACCCGGTCGAGGGCAGCCTCGGCGGTGGCGGCAAGCAGGTCGGTGAGTTCCTGTGTCACGTCGTCGAACGCCCCGACGGCCGTCGACCCAGCAACGAACACGCCGTGGTTGCCGAGCGGAATGAACATGACACTACGGAGGTCGGTTGCCCGGTTTTCCAGTCGGTCCGACGTGTGGACATCGTCGAACACGAGTGTCTCATCCTTGACGAAGCTGTGGCTTGGAAGTGTGTCGGCATTCGTTCGGACGGCCGGGAGCGGCCCGTGGTGTTCGGTCATCGCCTGTGACTGTGCGACCGGGCGGAGTTCGTTCGTCTCGGCGTCGTGCAGATAGATGGCACTCGCGGAAACGTCGAACACACTGAGGACGTCATCGACAATGTGCTGGGCGATTTCCTGATTGGTTTCCGTGTAGAGGAACTTCCGTGCGGTCTCCTGTAGCGTCGTCAACGCTTCCTCACGCCGTTTCCGTTTCGTGATATCCCGACAGCTATACAGCAGTGTGCCGTCCTGAATGGAGACTTCGCGGACGTTGACCAGCAATGTGTGCTCGTGACCCGCTTTGTCGGTGACGGTACACTCGATGTTTTTGAGAACGCCCTTCTCGGCGAGTTCCGCTCGGTCGAACAGGTCCTCACCAAGGAGCGTGTCGATCGTTCCCTGCTGGCGGATCTCTTCGTCGGTGTAGCCGAAAATGAAGTGCACGTTCGGGCAGACGTAGGTGTAGTCCCCGGCCTCGTTCGTCATGAGGACGGTGTCGGTCATATTGCTGAGCGTGACCCGGTGGAGTTCCTCAGATTGACGGAGGTCACGGTCGAGGGTGACCTGCTCCGTGATGTCGATCCCTTCAATCACGATCGAGGTGACCTCGCCGAAGTCGTTCTCGACCGGCCGGACTGAAAGCTCGATAACGCGATCCGTAGCCGTGGCCGGCCGGTGAACAACTGCGTTACCGAACTGCCCGTCGCGTGCGGCCGCGACGAGGTTCCGGATGTCGCGTTCTGTCGCGTCGGACTGTGACCACCACGGCAGCGTCCAGAACAGGTCACCGATGACCGTGTCTGCGTCCGCATCAAGCATTGCTCGTCCCGTCTGATTCACACGGGTGAGCGAGCCGTCCGGATCGAGGATCCACGTGGCCGTCTGTGTGTCGTGAAAGACGGCGTCGAACTGCCGTGCCCGTTCGCGCTGCGTGATCGCTTGCCGAGCGGACTGGAGCGCCTTCCCGGTTCGCTCAATCAACTCGTCTATCCGCAGGCCGTCCGTTCCTGTGAGGGGAACGTAGTCGGAAACGCCGGCCTCGATTGCCTCACTCGCTAGGGCTTCGCTTCCATCCGTGGTCCCGAGAACGACTGGGAGGGCCGGAGCCGACTCTCGGAGCTGTCGGACCAGCCCAATCCCACTTTCCTCATCGAGTGACGCTCCCGTGACGAGACAATCGACCGAGCGCTGCCGAACGGTATCGAGGGCTTCCGATGTCGTCTCAACAGTGCGGATAGTGGCCTCGGTGCTTGCTGTGAGAGCTTCTGAGAACGGCTCGCTCCAGGTCGTCGAACCGACAACAAGAACCTGAGCCGTGTCGAGTGGACTCCCGGCGTCTCTCATCTGCTGCTCCCGGGCGCGAAGCTATCGCTATGAACGGTGGCGCTAAGCGTGGCCGCTCGTTCGGGACGTCGACACCTGTCGGGAAAGGTATGGTTCAGTTGCCGCGTGCTGGATGAATGGTTCAATAATAAACACCAGATTTCTGAACTCATTTGTTGGTGAATGATTTAATATTTACTTATTTCTGCGCTGATTTCGGGTGAGCGCCATGGGCCGGCGGCTGGGCCTCACGAAGACACATCACGGACATCCCGCAGACACACTGGTCTCGCTGCCGTGCTTGAGAGCGCTCTGTCATCAAACAACACGATATTAAGGCCATCCAGTGAGGAGGGGCACTATGCCAACCGACCGCGTCACCGTCTCTCTCGACGAGGAGACCAAGGCGACGTTAGAGGGGCTGACCGACCGAACTGGGGAAAGCCAGAGCCAGCTGATCCGCGAGGCAATCGCATTCTACGCGGCAAACTTCGACTCGGCACACGCGAGTGACAGCGACCACCTCCAGACGTACTACGAGATGCTCTCGACGGGCGAGCACGTCCTGCTGGACGTCGACTTGCTTCACGCACTCCTGAGTCAGTTTAGCGATCCGGCAGAACAGGACGAGGAGGTTCTCGAAATGATCGATCAGGTGGCACAGTACCACGCTCAGGAATACGCTGAGCGGTTCGATTCGCTCGAAGATGTTCTCGAATGGCTCTCGCTGTGTGGGTTCCTGACCGTTCGGCGGGACGAAAAAGGGAGTTTCCACGTGGTGTTCCCATCCGAGTCGGTGCGGTGGTTGATGATTCGGTTCATCCGTGGTAGCATCGCCGACCTCCCGTTCGAAATTGAAGTCGACGAGAGTGTTTCGAAAGTTCTACTGAGAGAGCGAGAACCGTGAATACCCCCGGCACGGGACGTAAACAGACTCAAATCGGTGAGTGTGGGGGTTCTTACTAGTTCACACACTTGGTGACACAGACACAGGGTTCATACGACCGATGTTCCGGCCACACACAGGTCTTAACAATGTTTTTCATTACCTGCTGGGACCGTGACAGTGGCTATCAAAACCAACAATCATGAGCATTACAAAACGACTCAAAGCCGTCGGCCCGGGAGCGATGGTCGCCGCCGCGTTCATCGGCCCAGGCACGGTCACGACTGCGAGTGTTACCGGGGCGGAGTTTGGCTACGCACTCCTGTGGACAATGGTCTTCTCAATTGTTGCAACGATCGTTCTCCAGGAAATGAGTGCGCGACTGGGTCTTGTCTCGGGGGAGGGGCTCGGCGAAGCACTTCGAGAGCGGTTCGACAATCAGATCGTCGAGTACGTGAGTATATTCCTCGTTGTCGGCGCGATCGGCGTCGGGACCGCCGCCTACGAGGCCGGGAATATCCTCGGCGGTGCCGCAGGGCTCGCGACGATTACTGGTATCGACTCGACGGTGTGGGGGGTCGTGATGGGACTTGTGGCCGGACTCCTGCTCTACACTGGGCGCTACAAGCTGATCGAGCGAGCGCTCATTGGTCTGGTTGCCGTGATGGCGTTCTCGTTCGTAGCATCGGCGATCCTCATCGGTCCCGATCCCGGTGCGATTGCGATGGGGTTCGTCCCCGGTATCCCCTCGGGGTCGCTGTACCTCATCACCGGCCTCATCGGAACGACCATCGTCGGGTACAACCTGTTCCTGCATGCGAGTAACGTCCAGGAGCGGTGGAGCGGTCCCGACGATATCGGCCACTCCCGCATCGACACGGTGCTCTCGATCGTCGCAGGCGGCGTCATCACGATTACGATTATGGTCACCGCGGCTGCAGCGTTCGAGCCAGGAACCCAGATCAGCGATATCGGCCGGATGGCCGAACAGCTGCGACCCATCGCGGGTCCGTACGCCGAACTGTTCTTCAGCATCGGCATCTTTGCCGCCGGGTTCACGAGCGCGACGACAGCACCACTTGCGGGCGCGTGGGCGACCACAGGTGCACTCGGCTGGGATTCGGATATGCAGAGCACACAGTTCCGTGCGGTCTGGGGGACGATCCTCAGTGTCGGGGTTCTTTCGGTGTTGCTGGGCGGCAGCCCCGTCCAGATCATCGTGTTTGCACAGGTGGTCAACGGGATTTTATTGCCGATCGTCGCGGTATTCCTGATATACGCGATGAACCAGCGGGACCTCCTCGGCGAGTACACGAACGGGTCGATAGCGAACGCCCTCGGCGCGATTGTGACGCTCATCGTCGTGTGGCTCGGCGTTCGGACGCTGCTCAGCGTCGCGGGGGTGCTGTAGATGGGAGACCGGCGGATCGGCGTCGACGTCGGTGGAACGTTCACCGATGTGACGCTGTCGCTCGACGGCGAACTCGTGACCGCGAAAGTCCCGAGCACTGAAGACCAGAGCGAGGGCGTTATCGCCGGGATCGAGAAGGCCTGTGATGCGGCCGACATCGACCCGGAAACTGTGAGCGAGTTCTCTCATGCGATGACCGTCTCAGTCAACGCGCTCCTCGAAGAGAACGGCGCAAAGACGGCACTCGTCACAACCGATGGATTCCGGGATGTTCTGGAAATCGGCCGCCAAGACCGCCCGTCGCTGTACGACCTATCCGCCGAAAAGCCAACACCGCTGGTTCCCAGACGCCGACGCTTCGAAGTGTCCGAGCGGACGACCACCGACGGCGTCGAACAGCCCGTCGACGAGGACGAAGTGCGGTCAATCGCCGAGCAGTTGCGCGAAATAGATATCGAGTCCGTTGCCGTCTCGCTCTTGCATGCATACGCGCACCCGGAAAACGAAAGCCAGGTGGCAGAAATCCTGCGCGACGAACTCGATGTTCCCGTCTCAGCCTCCCACGAAGTCCTCGCTGAGTTCCGCGAGTACGAACGAACGTCAACGACGGCCGTCGACGCATACGTACGCCCGGCAATTGACCACTACGTCAGTCGCCTCACCGACCGAGCGCGGGAACTCGGAGTCCCACAGCCCCGAATTATGCAGGCCAACGGCGGCATCACCGATGCCGACACTGTCAGGCGGAACGCCGTGACGACCGTCCTCTCGGGCCCTGCCGCCGGGGTCGTTGGGGCAGGGTCGATGGCGGCCGACGAACAGGACGGGCTCGTTACGTTCGATATGGGCGGGACCTCCAGCGACGTGAGTCTCGTCCGCGATGGCGAAGCCGAACGGACGACGGAGGGCGTCATCAACGAGCGGCCGATCAAGACGCCGATGGTCGACGTCGAAACAGTCGGTGCAGGTGGCGGGTCCATCGCCTGGGTCGACGCTGGGGGCGCACTCCGGATCGGACCGCGCTCTGCCGGAGCCGACCCCGGCCCTGCCTGCTACGGAAAGGGCGGGACTGCGCCGACCGTCACCGACGCCAACCTCGTGCTGGGCTACATCGGCGAAAGCACCAGTTTGGGTGGCGAACTCTCGCTCGATTCGGATGCGGCCTACGACGCGCTTGCAGATCTCGCCGACGAGGCGGGTTTCGACGGGCCCGTAGAAGCCGCCCGTGGCGTCTACCGCGTCGCAAACGCGAACATGACCAGGGCCATCCGTTCTGTGACCGTCGAGCGCGGGTACGACCCGCGGAAGTTCGAGCTCGCTGCGTTCGGGGGTGCCGGGCCGATGCACGCGGTATCCATCGCGGATAGCCTCGATATCGACCGGGTGGTGATTCCACGCGCCTCAGGTGTGCTGTCGGCATACGGTCTGCTCGCGGCCGACGAGAAGCGCGACGCAGTACGGACGTATCAGCGGTCACTCGACGCGGTCGACCCAGAGGATGTTGACACAGTCTACGAGGAGTTGTCCGAAGAACTGCTGGCTGAGGTCAGTGACCGCGAGGCGGCGACAGTACGGTACTCCGCCGACTTCCGGTACGCCGGCCAGAGTTTCGAGCTTACCGTGGATGTCGACCGACCGTTTGACACCGCGGACGCCCGCGAGCGGTTCGCCGAAGCCCACGAGTCTGCCTACGGCTATCGAGCGGACGAGTCGGTCGACCTGGTGAACTGTCGCGTGACGACGACCGTCGAACGGAGCGCGCCGCCGGTCAAGTACACTGCCGAAGGCGACCCACAGAAGGGCCCTCGAGAGGCGGTGTTCGCCGACGAGGTCCGCGAAACCCCGGTCTACGAGCGAGCGAAACTGCAACCACAGGATAGCATCGACGGCCCCGCGATTGTCGAGGGCGATGAGAGCACAATCGTCATCCCACCGGCGTGGAACGTCCAGGTGCGCGATGACGGGACACTGACAGCGGCGGTGAGCGACATATGAACGACGAAGCTACGACATCGAGTGACGGACAGGAGACAATCGACCCTGTAACGCTGGAAATCCTCAGGAACCAGCTGGAGAGTGTCGCAACCGAGATGGGCCACGTGCTCATCCGCGGGGCGTACTCCCCGAACATCAAGGAGCGACAGGACTGTTCGACGGCGCTCTTCGACGCGTCGGGTCGGATGGTCGCACAGGCGGAACACATCCCGGTCCACCTCGGCGCGATGCCCGATGCGGTGGATATTGTCCTCGAAAAAGACCCGAAACCGGGCGACGTGTTCATCGTCAACGACCCGTTCGCCGGCGGGACGCACCTTCCGGACATCACGCTCGTCTCGACGATCGCACCAAACGACGAGGTGATTGGATACGCTGTCTCGCGGGCTCATCACGCCGACGTGGGCGGGAGTTCGCCGGGGAGTATGCCACCGGGCGCACAGGAGATTTACGAGGAGGGACTCCGACTGCCGGCAGTTCGGCTCGTCGACGGCGGCGAACCCAACGAGGCGGTCCACGACCTCATCCGTGCCAACGTCCGGACGCCAGACGAGCGTGAGGCGGACCTCCGGGCCCAGCGCGCCGCCAACGCCCGGGCCGAGGAACGCATCGGTGAACTCCTCGAAGAACACGGGCCGACGCTGCTCGACGCGTTCGATGCCGTCATCGAGTACTCCCGCGAGCGGATCGAGGCTGAACTCGATGCTCTCCCGGACGGAACGTATCGCGCGAAGGATATCCTCGAAGGTGACGGTGTGACCGATACCGACATCCCGATTGACGTGGCCGTCACCATCGATGGGGCCTCGATAGCTGTCGACTTCACCGGGACTGCCGACCAGGTGGCGGGCAACCTGAACGCGCCGCTCTCGGTCGCAAAGAGCGCGGTCTACTTCGTCGTCCGAGCCATCACCGACCCGGAAATCCCGCCGAACCACGGCTGTTACGAGCCGGTATCTGTGTCCGCACCCGAGGGGTCGGTGCTCAACCCGGATGCGCCAGCCGCAGTTGTCGGTGGCAACGTCGAGACGAGCCAGCGAGTCATGGACGTCACACTGGCGGCGCTCGCCAGGGCAGTCCCCGACAGAGTTCCCGCCGGTGGACAGGGAACGATGAACAACCTCATCATCGGCGACCGAACTGGTGAGTTTACCTACTACGAGACCATCGGCGGCGGGTTCGGTGCCCGACCCGAGAAAGACGGGATGGACGGCGTGCAAGTCGGCATGACGAACACGCTCAATACGCCCGTCGAGGCGATGGAGACCGAGTATCCGCTCCGGGTCGAGCGGTACGCGCTGCGTCCGTCAAGCGGCGGCGACGGTCGATACCGCGGCGGGCTGGGGCTCGAACGCACCGTCACCGTCGAGACCGACGCCACCGTGTCACTGCTGACGGAGCGCCGGCGGACGGCCCCTGCTGGAATCGCTGGCGGCGAGGACGGCACAACAGGGGAGAATCTGGTCGACGGCGAGCCAGTCCCTGCCAAGGCCTCCATTGATGTCGAGGCTGGGACGACCGTCTCCGTCCGAACGCCCGGCGGCGGCGGACACGGCAACCCAGCAGAGCGGGACCCGGAAGCGAGAGAGCGTGACCGACGCGATGGGAAGGCAGACGAGGGGTAGCGTCTCGATTCGGTTGCTCCCTGATAGAACGCGACCGGCCTGTGGAGTGGCGTGTGTCGAGCGCTACGCTCATACGAGTGGGATACAATACTGTGTATTGATATGAAGGTCTCGGTCGGAATCACGACCCTCCACCTTTCACAGAAGAGTGCACTTTTGCTGCTCCTTGCCACCGGTCTGCTCGGGTTCGGCGGGTACGACTACGTCCAGCAGTCACAGGCGGTCGACAACGCCGTTGCCGTCCAGGCAACCATCACCGATTCCAGTGTCGATCGAATGGACGGCGGGCGAGGAATCGATTACGAACCGGAAATTCAGTACACGTACAAATATCAGGGGGAGACCTACACCAGCGAGCAGGTGTTCCCGAGCACAGGCGTCCGGACGTACTCCGACCGATCGAGGGCGGAGTCGGTGGTCGAGTCCTACGAACCGGGAACCACAGCCCGCGCATACGTCTCGCCAGCCGACCCAGGCGACGCGTTCCTGATTCGAGAGCGGACGCCGTTCCCACTGCGAGCCATCGCAGTCGGTGGTTTCCTCTCCGTCATCGGGGTACTGGCCGGGCTGGGGGCGAAGAACCCGGGTCAGCAAGAGCTCCGTCCGGCAAGTGAGGGGCAGCCAGCGCCACGAGAGACGTGGGTTGACAGTCACGGCGAGACACTCCACCGGCTATCGAAACAGGGACTCGGTGTCTGTTTCGTCGGGTTCTGGCTCTCGATGGTCGCGCTGGTGTTCGGCCTTCTCAACACCCCCGGTGAATTTGGAGGCCCGCCACAGGAGATTCAGGCAGAACTTCTGGGGCCGATCGGGCTCCCGATGCTCGCGGGGTTCAGCTTCTGGGTCGGGATGATCCTCTCACTGTGCCTGTACGGCGGCTGGTCGTTCGCCGAGTACCAGCAACTCCGGCGGCGACTCCCAGACCCGAAGCCGCCGAGTCCATTCAGGCATCCGAGTCGGCTCATCACGATACTCGGAACTGAAGACAACGACCTAAGCGAGTACGGGCAGCGTGTCCGGCGGACTGGATGGGCGTTGATGATTGCTGCCGGGATGACAGCTGTGCTGGTGCATCTCCTCTACATCGCAAGCTGACCGGCCAACCGGTCAGAGACGCGTTCTGAGCGGTGCCACCGACAGTCAGGTGTCCGGCGTGTCGATAGCTTTCTGCACCCCGAGCCAGTTCGTGATGGAACCATCGGGGCCGGTAAGCGGCACTATCGTCACTCGGTTTCTGAAGCGTGTCCCGTCCGCTCGGTAGTTCCACAGTTCGACGGTCCGCTGTTCCCAGATATCGATCCCTTCCTGAAGCGTTGCGATTGCATCGGCGTCAGTTGCTGGCCCCTGCAGCAATCGAAGGTTCTCGCCGCGAAGCGCTGCTAGCGAGTACCCGGTCATCTCCTGAAACGTCTGTGTCGCGTATCGGACTGGATTATCCTGATACGCCGGGCCAGTGAGCGTCAGACCCAGCGGGACCGTCCCGAGTCGCACCATTCTGGCGATGCGTTCCCGCTCAAACGCCGTCACAGAGCTGGGCTCGAACCCATCGAGGTCTTGGAGGATGTCAGTCGGTGACTCGTCAGCGAGTTCCAGGTCAACACTCTGGAGATTGTGTGTTTCGACAATGTCTGGAAGTCGACGGCAAAATCTCTCCTCATCTAGCAGCATACAGTCGATAAGTGCGTCCCTGAGTGGGGCCATGTTCGCAGTTGGCTGTTGTAGTTAGCGGTAACACAAACTCCCGTCGATGTCCGGCCTATGGCTGCTCAGGCGTGCCATTCATGCTGATACAGCACCTGTTGCAGGTACGCGCTCGTCCCTACGATACCAATGTCTGAACGCGAATATCCGGTGGCCGACCTTCCGACGCCTCGTGAGACGTACAGCCCCGGCGACGCCATTTCCCTGCAGCTTGACGCGCTGGAAACAAATAACGACCCGTTTGAGAACGCGGGAATCATGACGGCGTACAACTTCGCCTCCCCGGCCAACCGCCGCTCTACTGGCCCGCTTGACCGGTTCATAGCCATGGTCCAGTCACCACAGTACCGGCCGATGATCGACTTTGAGGAGGCTGTGCGGGGCCCTGTCGTGCGGGATGAGAACTATGCTGAACAGCGGGTGACGGTGACAGGGCCGGATGGCCGAACAACCACGTACGAGTTCGGTCTGTCAGTGCAGTCCGTCGGTGAGTTTCGAGGCTGCTGGCAGACCGACCGTGTTGTGGTGGTCTGAACGGGGCAGCAACCGAACCAGTGCCCGGTAACGTGTTGTGAACTGGGTTGCAGTAGCTACTGTCGGTGCGGCCCATTCAAGTGCTACTGCCACCTATTTCAGGCGTTTTCACGCGGCGAACACTTTACAGGTGTCGACCCACCAGCCACGAAGCAGTGGCAAGAGTAAAACACAGCCTCCTTCAAGCAGCACGTTCGTTTCTGTAGTCGTGTAATATTCCAATATAAGTAAGATATGTTATTATTTGGAGAACAGTTCCGTTCATTGTGCCGTCTCCCGTAACGCGACGAGACACTAACTCAAGTTCAACTGGTCTATCAGCACCGAATGAAATTGCGTCATTCAGTTCGTTCAGCGCTCCTCGTGCTCTTTTTATACAGATTTGCTCACAACGTTACTTTTCCACTGTACCTAGTGGCATTATACCATTGAGTTGCTTAAATCGGCATACTGAGCGTAAAACTCGTAATAGTTGGCAGTAGGACGCTAGATTGTGAGATGCTGCGGTTTTAATCTTCAAAGAATAGCCGCTTAATTCTACACGTCGCAGGCGTGTTTAGTGCATTTCCCAATTAATCAGATATAGTATTAAAACCCATATCTTCAGCTTTTCCAACCTTTTCGACCAGGCTGTGTCAGTTACTGTATTTCACTCACTGCTACACTCGACCCAGTAGGCAGCAGGTTGCGAGACCGGAGGTGCACTGTGTATTCCAGATAGGATCTGGGTTCTCACATGGTCACTCTTCGAATAGTGTGATCAGTCACTATCTGCCGGTGCAGCCACGTTACTCGTCATATGGTCGTCAGCCTCGGCCTCAGTGTATGTGATCTGCCAGCCGGTAACTCCCATGAGGATGAGGATGAGCGGCGAGAGGAAGCCCAGGAAGTAATACGGCGCATACTGGAACGTGCTGACACCAAGCGTGCCTGCCATGAACACTGCGCCGCTATTCCATGGAATGAGCGCACTTGTGACGGTCCCGGAGGACTCAATCGCCCGCGAAAGGTTCTCTGTCTTGAGCCCCTTCTCCTCGTAGAGACTGCCCAGCGTCACGCCGGGAACAACGATACTGATGTACTGTTCTGCCGCAAGGACATTCATCGAGACTGACGACAGGACCGTAATACCAGTGAGACTACCAACGCTCTTGCTGAGCTGGCCGAGGTGATGGGCTAGAACGGCGATAATTCCAGTACACTCAAACAGCCCGCCCAGTGCGAGTGCGGCGATGGCAATTGTTACGGCCCATGCACCGCCAACCATGCCACCGCTTGCGAGGAGGCCGTTTACGAGTTCCATCCCTGTTTCCGGGCTTGTCCCACTCTGTGCGACGGTCCAGACCGACGTGAACGAGTTGCCCTGAAGCACGGCCGAGGTTATCGCGCCGGCAAAGACACCAGCACCGAGAGCTGGAATTGCGGAGATGCCGTAGATGGCCAGTCCGAATGTCACGAGAAGCGGGAAGAAGGCAAGCGGAGAGATCGTGAACGAGCCCGTAAGCGCCGTCTGGATCTCAGCGATCCGGTCAACAGGAATCGCCCCTGATGCGCGGATGCCGAGGCCGGCGTATAGGACGACAGCGATGGAGAAGGCAAGGAACGTCCCTGCCCGCATCGCATTGATATGATCGTACAGATCAGTGTTCGTCACCGCCGAAGCGAGGTTTGTCGTGTCCGAGAGCGGTGACTGCTTGTCACCCGTGTATGCGCCGGTGAGGATTGCCCCTGCAGTCATCGGTTCAGGGAGTCCAAGTCCAGAACCGATTCCGATGAAGGCAACGCCGAGCGTCCCCGCCGCGGTCCACGATGACCCGATAGCAAACGTTATCGCCGCAGTAATGATCGCTGTGAGCGGGAGGAACACTATCGGGTGCAGCAGGTCAAGGCCGTAGTACATGAGCGTCGGAATCGTTCCGGCCTGTATCCAGGTAGAGATGAGCGCATAGACAATAAACAGCCGTGGTGAATCGCCAGACGGAGCTTGATTTCACTGTTTCAGAGACTGCTTGATATTGTGAACGACACACATCAAAACGAGTTCACGAAATTCACC